>Ga0224558_1002144_pt1 | contig 18778 bp, 15 predicted proteins | sample 714S32024metaG_FD_180682 | JGI IMG/M metagenome (GOLD analysis project Ga0224558, IMG submission 180682) | Peat soil microbial communities from Stordalen Mire, Sweden - 717 S3 20-24 | ecosystem: Environmental > Terrestrial > Soil > Wetlands > Peat | place: Sweden: Norrbotten County, Stordalen...
GCGTTGTTCAATGAGATTGCGGTTCACCTCAACGGCCCCCTCAATGCGCTACGTCCGCGGTTTTCGTGACGGCGCGGCGGCGGCGGCTCTAGCGGCACTACTCGAGGCCGAGGTCGACCCGCAACGCGAATATCACTTGATGGAGTTTTGCGGCGGCCACACTCACGCCATTTTTCGCTATGGAGTCGAGGATTTGTTGCCCGCCAACGTCCGGTTGATCCACGGTCCCGGCTGCCCGGTCTGCGTGCTCGCGGTGCCCCGGCTCGATGCGGCCATCGAATTGGCACGCCGGCCCGACGTCACGCTGGTCAGCTACGGCGACATGTTGCGCGTGCCGGCGTCGCGTCGGCGTAGTTTGCTCAAGGCGCGCGCGCAGGGCGCCGACGTGCGCATGGTCTACTCAGCGTCCGAGTCCTTGGAGATTGCTGCAGCTCACCCGGATCGGCAGGTGGTGTTCTTCGCGATCGGCTTCGAGACGACGACGCCCGCGACCGCGCACATCATCCGCGAGGCACAGCGACTGAACCTAAGCAACTTCAGTGTCTATTGCAATCATGTGGTGACCCCGGCCGCGATCCAGAGCATCCTCGATTCACCGGAGGTCCGCGAATGGGGGCAAGTGCGGGTCGATGGCTTCATCGGTCCCTCCCACGTCAGCGCCGTGATCGGCAGCCGACCGTACGAGTATTTCGCCGACGAATACCAGCGGCCGGTGGTGATCGCCGGCTTCGAGCCGCTCGACGTGATGCAGGCAATCTGCATGCTGGTGCAGCAGCTCAATACCCGCCGCAGCTGCGTCGAAAATCAGTTTACGCGAGGCGTCACCCGCGACGGCAATCGCAAGGCGCAGCGTCTGGTGGCGGAGGTATTCGAACTGCGGCCGAGCTTCGAGTGGCGCGGCCTGGGTGAGCTACCCTACAGCGGCTTGCGTATCAAGTCTGCCTATGAGCGATTCGACGCCGAACGCCGCTTTGCCATCGAGGTGCAAGCGGTGCCGGAGAACGCGGCATGCCAATGCCCGGCGATCATCCGTGGGGTCAAGAAACCGACCGATTGTGCGATCTTCGGCACGGCGTGCACGCCGCGCAATCCCATCGGTTCGTGCATGGTATCCGCGGAAGGCGCCTGCGCCGCTTACTATAAATATCGTCGCGGCGTGGTGCAGGCGGTCGGCTGATGCGCATCCTGCTGCTGGCGCATGCCTTCAACAGCCTGTCGCAACGCCTGTATGTCGAGTTGACCCAGGATGGTCACGAATTGTCCGTGGAACTCGATATCCACGATCGCGTGACGAGCGAGGCCGCGCAGTTGTGGCAGCCCGAGCTTATTCTTGCGCCGTTTTTGAAGCGCGCGATTCCAGCGTCGCTCTGGCAACGGTACCTCTGTCTCATCGTGCATCCCGGGCCGCCGGGTGATCGCGGCCCGGCGGCGCTTGACTGGGCTATTTTGCGCGGCGTGAAGAGCTGGGGAGTGACGGTGCTGCAAGCCATGGCGACACTCGACTCCGGGCCGGTCTGGGGCAGCGCAGCCTTTCCTATGCGTAGTGCCCGCAAAAGCAGCCTCTATCGCAATGAGGTCACTGAAGGCGCGGTCAGTGCCGTGCGTGCGGCGCTCGCCCGCGTCATGTCCGGCGCGGGGCCGCTCATCGATGCCGCTCGAGGAAATGAGCACGGCTGGCAGCCGCCGCTGCGCCAAGCCGAGCGGGCAATCGACTGGGCCCGCGACGACACGGCGACGGTACTGCGCAAGATCCATGCAGCCGACGGCTTCCCGGGCGTAGAAGACGACTTGTTCGGTCATCGCTACCGGCTCTTCGCTGCGCATCCGGAGCCGGTTCTGGCCGGCGAACCCGGCGTGCTCATCGCCCGCCGACACGACGCCATCTGCCGCGCCACTACCGATGGCGCCGTGTGGATCGGCCAGTTGCAGCCCGCAGACGGCGGCAAGCGCAGCTTCAAACGTCCCGCCGTGCTCGCTCTCGGCCCTCTCGCCGATCGCGTGCCCGAGACTGATGAGGATTCGCCCGAGATTCGCTATGAAGAGGCCGGCGCGGTCGCTTACCTGCATTTTGATTTTTACAACGGAGCGCTCTCCACCGTGCAATGCGACCGGCTGCGCGCCGCCTACGCCCAAGCCTGTCGGCGGCCGACTCGCGTGATCGTGTTGATGGGCGGAGCGGATTTTTGGTGCAACGGCATGCATTTACACTGCATCGAAGCCGCCGCAAGCCCCGCCGATGCCTCGTGGGCCAACATTACCCACATCGACGATCTGGCAAGCGATATTCTTCAGACCGATACGCATTTGACGATCGCGGCGTTGCAGGGCAACGCCGCTGCCGGCGGAGTATTCTTGGCGCTCGCGGCCGACTGCGTCCTGGCACGCAGCGGTATCGTGCTGAATCCACATTATCGCAACATGGGCAATCTGTACGGTTCGGAATACTGGACGTATCTGTTGCCGCGACGGGTGGGCGCCGCACAAGCACAGTCGATCATGGGTCGCCGCTTGCCGCTTGGCATGCCGGAAGCGCGCGTCCTCGGGTTGATCGACGACCATGCCGGACCGGATACGGCGAAATTCCGCGCGTTCGTCGATGCGCGCGCTACGGCCCTGGCGACGAGCGATCAATTTGCCAACGTCTTGGCCGATAAAAGCCAGCGTCGCGCGTTGGATGAACGAAGCCGCCCACTCGCGGATTATCGGACCGATGAACTGGCGCGCATGCACATGAATTTCTACGGTTTCGATCCGAGCTATCACATTGCTCGCCATCGCTTCGTTTACCGCACACCGCATGCATGGACACCGCTGCACTTGGCGCGGCACCGCCGTCCGGCTGCATGAGCACCATGCTCGCAGACGGTTTGGCACCTGACGTTTCCATCTCGGCGCCGGCGATGCGCTGGCTCATGGGCGGCCGCGTGCAAGGCGTTGGCTTCAGACCCTTCGTCTATCGCCTCTCCCAGCATTACGAACTCAGCGGGTGGGTGCGCAATTGCGGCGGTGAGGTGCAGATCCACGCAGAAGGGCCGGCGGAACGACTGCAGCTCTTCGGTAACGCATTAGTGTCGCGAGCGCCGCCGGCGGCATCGCCACGCTTACTGGAGGTGCGATCGACGCAGAGTGAACGCAGCGAGGGGTTCCGAATTCTCGCGAGCACCCAGGGTGAAGCGCTTCATGTGCACGTTCCGGGCGACCTGTTCACTTGCGATGAGTGTGTGGCGGAACTCGGTGACCCTACGGCGCGGCGCTACCGTTACCCGTTCATCAATTGCACGCAGTGCGGACCGCGCTACACGCTGATTCGCGCAATGCCCTACGATCGGCCGAACACCACACTCGATCGGTTCACCCTGTGCCCACAGTGTGCCGCCGAGTATACCGACCCCCTCGATCGGCGCTTCCATGCGCAGCCCTTGGCGTGCGCCGTCTGCGGTCCGGTTCTCACCTGGTGCGAAGCAGGCTTGGTGATCGATGGCAACGCACCTGCGCTGGCGGCGGCATTGGCCGCACTGCGCGGCGGGCGCATCGTCGCCCTGCGTGGCGTCGGCGGTTATCATTTGCTTTGCGATGCCGCCAATGAACGCGCGGTCGCTCGGCTGCGAGTTCGCAAAGGCCGACCGGCGAAGCCGCTGGCGGTGATGGTCCCGTGGCGCGGCGACGATGGCCTGGAGTACGCACGCAGCGTGGTGCAGCTGTCGGCGCTCGAGGCCGCCGCGCTGTTGAGCAGCGCGCGTCCCATCGTGGTCGCAGCGCGCACCGCGCATGACTCGCTCGCCGAATCGGTAGCTCCGGGTTTGAGCGCGCTTGGCGTGATGCTGCCCTACAGTCCGTTGCATCATTTGCTGCTCGCGGATTTTGGCGGTGCGCTGGTGGCGACTTCCGGCAATTTAAGCGGCGAGCCGGTGTTGACTGCGCCCGAGGCAGCGGCGTCGCGGCTCGCGGCGGTGGTCGATGGCTTTTTGCACCATGACCGCCCGATCGCCCGGCCCGCGGATGATCCGGTGGTTCGGCAGATCGCGGACATGGTGCGGCCGCTGCGCTTGGGACGCGGCACCGCACCGTTGGAACTTAACCTGCCGGTACGCACGCCGGTTCCGATTCTCGCGGTCGGCGCCTACTCGAAGACAACGGTGGCGTTGGCGTGGGATGACCGCGCGGTCGTCTCGCCGCATATTGGCGAACTAGCGAGTCCGCGAGGGCGGGAGGTGTTCGCTCAGGTTGCTCACGACTTGCAGCGGTTGTATGGCGTGCGCGCCGAATGCATCGCACACGACGCGCATCCGGACTTCCCCAATACTCGCTGGGCGCGCGACTCGGGGTTGCCAACCCGCGCCGTTTGGCACCACTGCGCGCATGCGTCGGCCGTCGCGGGCGAGTATCCGAGCGACGCGCCGCTGCTGTGTTTCACCTGGGACGGCGTCGGCCTCGGTCCGGACGGGACGCTGTGGGGCGGCGAGGCTCTGGTCGGGCAACCTGGCGCGTGGCAGCGCGTTGCGAGTTGGCGTCCATTCCGCTTGCCCGGAGGCGAGCGCGCCGCGCGAGAACCCTGGCGCACCGCGCTCGCCCTGAGCTGGGAGAGCGGACTCGAGTGGCCGGCGGGGGCATCGCTGTCCGATCCCCTGCTGCGCGCCGCCTGGGACGGCGGGCTGAACGCTCCGACGACGACCTCGGCCGGCCGCCTGTTCGACGCTGCCGCCGCTCTCCTGGGAGCGTGTTTGCACGCGAGCTACGAGGGTCAAGCGCCAATTCGCCTAGAGCAACTTTGCGCTGCCGCCGTCGCGCCCGTGGCGCCGGTCATCCTGCCGCTCGATCTCGATGCTAGCGGCATTTGGCGCAGCGATTGGGCCGCGCTTTTGCCAATGCTGTTGAATACGTGCATGGACGCAGCCGCTCGTGCCGCCGCGTTTCATGCGAGTCTCGCGCACGCCTTGTGCGCGCAGGCGCTCGCGGTGCGCACGCAAACCGGCGTCGGTCGCGTGGGGCTATGCGGCGGCGTGTTTCAGAATCGGATTTTGACCGAGCACGTGCGGGCGCTGCTGACGGCATCAGGATTCGAAGTCCTCATCCCCATGCAGCTGCCGGTCAACGATGCCGCGATCAGTTTTGGCCAGGTGATCGAGTCCGTTGCCGGCCTGAGGAGGACACTCTGAAGTTTCGGGACACCCACATCAGTCTGGCACACGGCAACGGCGGTCGGTTGATGCGCGAGCTGATCGACGAGCTATTCGCGCCGGCTTTCGCCAATCCGCACCTCGACACTCGGGCTGACGCGGCGTCGCTGCCGATACCGAACGATCGAGAGCTGGTCGTCACGACGGACGGGTTCACGGTCCAGCCGCTGGAGTTCCCGGGCGGAAACATCGGTTCGTTGGCCGTTCACGGCACTGTCAATGATCTTGCGGTCAGCGGCGCGGCGCCGCGTTACCTCACCTTGAGCGTCTTCCTGGAAGAGGGGCTGGACATTGCGCTGTTGCGGCGCGTGATCGATGCCCTTGCGCGAGCCGCGCGCGAATGCGGTATCGCGGTCGTCGCGGGGGATACCAAAGTCGTCGGCCGCGGCGATTGCGATGGGATTTACCTGGCGACCACCGGAATCGGGTTCCGGCGGCCCGGGGTGGGGCTTAACCTGGACCGCGTGTGCGCCGGTGATCGCGTCTTGGTGAGCGGCCCGATCGGTAATCATGGCGCTGCCGTCATGCTGGCCCGCGAAGAGTTCGGGCTGCGCGGCGATCTGAAATCCGATGCGGCCAGCGTGCTACCCGAGGCGCAAGCGCTGATGACGGTGCCCGGTCTACGCTTCATGCGCGATCCCACACGCGGCGGACTGGCAACCGTCGCGCATGAACTGGCACGTGCGACGGCTCTCACCGTGCGCCTTGCCGAAGCACAAATCCCCGTCGAGGACTCGGTGCAGTCGGTGTGTGAGCTGCTGGGCTTCGATCCGCTGTATCTGGCCTGTGAAGGGCGCCTCATCGCGGTCGTCGCACCCGAGACGGCCGAAACGGCCTTGACGGCATTGCGCACGGTGGCGCCACGGGCGATGCTGATCGGGGAACTCCAGGAAGGCTCGCCACAGGTCATTTTGCTTACGGCGTTTGGCGGCCAGCGGGTGCTCGATGAACTCGAAGATGATCCGCTGCCGCGCATATGTTGAGGCGAAGCGCATGCGCTCGGTCGGTATCCGTGCGCTACCGAACAGACGCGGATACTGCCGGGATGGCTACATCGGTGCACGCCGGCATTCTATTCATGGCGCGGAGTTCGATTTATGACGAAGACGCGAATCATTGCTGCCGCATCGCTCATCGCCTGGTTTGCGTCCTGTAACCCGGCGACGGCCGCGGACAGCGCGGCAGGGCAAAAGATTTTCGAGGGAGCTTGCGCCGCCTGCCATAAACTCAAGATGGCCCCCTACGCCGGCAAATCGGAGTCCGAGCTCGAAACGGACGTGAAAGGCATCGTCGGCGGCACAATCAAGCACCCGACGAAGCTCACCTTGAGCGCCGCTGACATTGCCAACGTCGCGACGTATATTTCGAGCAACAATTCGAAATAAGCGTCGGCGATCAGTCGGGCAAGTTCAGCCGGCGATGAGCTCGCTGGTGCGGGCGAGTCCGTTGCCGGGCGCGCCGTGATCTGGAGCGAGGGCTGCTGTGTGCGGCATTCTGGGCAGCACACCGACGGACGGACTTGGCAGGCGATCAAACTCGCGGCGCACGACGCGGTAGCACTCGCAACAGTCGGCTTCCACGCCCACACGATCCATAACGATTATGCGACCACGCCTATAGGTGATAAGACCGGCTCTTTGCAAGTTATGCGCCGCTTCCGAAATTCCTTCACGTCGTACGCCCAGCGTGTTGGCGAGCCGTTCGTGCGTCATCCGCAGCTCCTTCGAGCCCAGCCGATCGACGGTCTGCAATATCCAGCGGCGCAGTTGCTGATCAATGGAATGGCGCTGATTGCAAATCGCACTCTGTGATATCTGCGTCAGCAGCGCCTGCATGTACCGAAGCAACAAATGCTGCAATGTGCCGCCTCGGCTGAATTCTTCCTGAAGCATTCCGCTCCTTAGGCGGAACATCCGGCCCGTGTTCTGAACCACCAGGCTATATGTGGTCGAGCCACCCGCCAACAACAGATTAACCCCCGCGAGACCCTCGTTGCCGATTGCGACGACCTCGGTCGATGACCCATCGTTCGCCACGTACTGTAGCGAAACGATCGCCGTGATTGGAAAGTAGCAGTGGTGAAGCGTCAGGGGCGATTCACCGAGAATCTCGCCGGTCCGCACCTCCACTAAGGAAAGATGGCGTTGGACGCGCGCCAATTCTTCGTAGGGAAGCACCCCCAGCAGCTTGTTCTGCGACGCAGGGCCAACGAAACTTATGCTCGCCATTCCTCAAGGACTCCCGTGTTGGCCCATTCGTCTACACTAACTCGATGACTGAGCATTACTCCATACGCAAAAACCACTTCCTCTACGGGAAAATCATGTGGGCAAAGTACTTTCTTGAGACGTAGTGTGCCCGATCGGCATCTACTGCACAATCATCGCTAACAACCGGCGATATGCATTGGCATCAGTGACCGCTACGAACAGCAGACCGGTGATCGCGCCGTCGATGTGTGCAGTGTGATTGACTCCATCTTGCCCGTGACGTGACAAGTACCAGGTGTACGCCAGATAGCCCACCGCAAATAGCGGAGCGGGAATCGGAATAGGCAACGGCAGAATGAACAACGACTGCGTCGGGAAATACACGATCGATGCAAACAGCACGGCAGATACCGCTCCTGATGCTCCGAGGACCGCGTAGCGAGGGTCGTCGCGGTGCTGAAAATAAGTGCGTGCTTCACTCAGGATCAGGGACACAACGTACAGCAGTACGAAGCGTGCAGTGCCTATGACTCGCTCCAAAGGTGGGCCGAAGAAGTAGAAGGTCACCATATTGAATAGCAGATGCGTGGCACTGCCATGCGCCAAGCCGCTGGTCAACAAGGTGTAGTACTGTTTATTGCGAATCAAATAGTAGGGCCGGAACAAGCTCGCTTCGATGAGGCTCGGCTTCGCATACAAGCCCAGCAGGCTGACCACCACGGTCAGCAGCAAAATGGCGATACTGCCTGGTGTATGGGCGTTCAAGGGACGTTTCTTTGACTACCAGCCGCCGCCGAGCGCTCGATAGAGTCCCACCAGATCCGAGGCCACGGCGGTGGTGCTGTCGGCGAGCGACAGTTGATTCTGCTGCAGGGTGCGTTCGGCGTCCAGAACGTCGATGAAGTCGGCGATCCCGTGTTCATAGCGCTGCCGCGACAGTGCCAAGGTTTCGCGATTCTCGATGACGGTGGCATCCAACCAAGTGCGGCGCTGCTGGTCGGCACCATAGGCTGCCAGTGCGTTCTCGACTTCGTGCAACGCATTGAGCACGGTGCGTCGATAGGCGAGAGCGGCTTCCTGGGCCCGCACATCGTACAAATGCACGGCCGTCCAGCGGCCGCGATCGAAGATCGGCAGGTCCAGCGTGGGCCCAAGCGAGCCGAAGCGGCTGGCCCATTGCAGCAAATTGCCGGCGGTCTCGGACTGAAAGCCGCCGGTAGCGGCGAGCGTCACTCGGGGAAACAGATCTGCGACGGCCTCGCCGATTTGGGCGGTGGCGGCATGCAGGGCTGCCTCTGCTTCGCGGATGTCGGGCCGGCGGCGCGCAAGTTCGGCGGGCAGACCGATCGACACTTCGGGCGGCTCGGCAGGCACCGCTGCGGGGCTGTCCAACTCGCCGCGCAGCGCCTCGGGCTCGCGCGCGAGGAGCTGACTCAGCTGATTGATGTTCTGTGTGATCTGCAGTTCGAAGGCGGGCAGCTGGGCGCGAGTCGCTGTAGCCTGTGCAGTTGCATTGCTCACGTCGATGTAGGTCGTCAGGCCCGCCGCGCGCCGTTGGCGCGTCAATTCCAACAGATCTTCGATGGTGGCAAGATTTTCCTTGGCAATTCGCAGCCGCGCCTGCGCGCCACGGAGCTCGAGATAGCTCCGCGCCACATCGGCAAATACGGACACCAATACCGCATGCCGATCTTCCACTGAGACCTGCACGTTGGCATCCGCGGCTTCGACCGATCGGCGCACGCGCCCGAACAGATCGATCTCCCAGGAGGCATCGGCGCTGAGTTGATACTGGCTGTAGGGATTCGGCACGCTGATGCTCGCCGCGCCGGGCAGGTGCAGCGTGCCGACCGAATTGAACAGGGAGCCGGTCGACGTGGTGTCACTGAAGCGTTCTCGACTGTAGGCGGCATCGAGCGACAGCGTCGGCCAAAAGGCCGCGGCCGAGATGGCACGCTGCGCGCGGGCTTCGTCTATCCGCAGGACTGCGGTGCGCAGGTCTAGATTTGAATCCTCGGCGCGTTCGATCAGCGAGCTGAGCAGCGGATCGTCGAAGCCGCGCCACCAGGTACGCAATTCTGTCGATTGCTCCGTCACTTTACTCAGCGGCGGCGTTGCTGCGGATGATGGCTCGCCTGGCGTGGCCGGTATCGCGGTCGCCCGAGCCGACCAATGCGCCGGCGTCTGCGGCGTTGGGCGCACGAAGTTTGGGCCCACCGTGCACGCGGCGCACAGCGCCGCCATCGAGATGATGCTGCTCACGGTCGATCGCGCTGAATTACGGCTGATGTACATGTCGGTCATTGCATGCGGTGGCTGAACATCCACGCGGCGGCGCTTAGGGTCAGCGCGGCGAGCAACGCCAAGGGCCACAGATCGGAGGTCAGTAGGTCAAGGCCCGCTCCCTCGAGATACACACGTCTCGTAATATCGATGGCATAGCGCAGCGGATTGATTGCGGTCAGATATTGCACGGCGCTCGGCATGCTGCTGAGCGGCGTAGTCAGACCCGAAAGCAACGAGAACGGCATGATGAGCAGCATGGAATAGAGCATTGCCTGTTGCATGGTCGCGGCCACGGCCGACACCAGCAGGCCGATACCGACTGCGGCCAGCAGAAACAGCAGCAGCCCGGCGTAGAGGGACAGATACGACCCCGCAAAGGGAATGCGGAACCACAGCTGCGCGACCAGCAGCACGCCGGTTGCCTGGATCATACCGACTACTATCGAAGGCAGGGATTTGCCGGCCATGATCTCGAAGGGGCGAAACGGCGTCACCAACAGTTGATCGAAAGTACCTTCCTCGCGCTCGCGCGCAACCGACATCGCTGTGAGCATCATGGTCTGGATCAAAGTCAAGGTCCCGATCATCCCGGGAATCATAAACCAGCGAGTCTCTAGATTCGGGTTGTACCAGGCGCGAGTCACCATCTGCACCGGCGGTGCCGCAAAGCCATGGTCGTGACCCCAAGAGGAATTGAATTGCTGAACGATGCTGGTGACGTAGCCCATCGCAGTGCCGGCGGTGTTGGAATTGCGGCCATCGGCGATGAGCTGTAGGTCGGCACTCTGCCCGGATAGCAGACGCCGCTCGAACTGCGCGTCTATTTGCACGATCAACAGCGCCCTCCGCGCATCGATCAGTGAGTCGATGTCACTCGCTCGTTGTAGGTTCGCGACTCGCTCGAATACGCCCGAACCGTCCAGCCCGGCGAGCAGTTGCCGCGACGCCGCGGTGTGATCCTGATCCAGCGCCGCGTAGGTAACATGATTGAGGTCGTAGGTGGCGGCGTAGCCGAAAACCAACGCCTGTATCACCGGCGGGATGAGCAAACTCATCCGGCTGCGCCGATCCTTCAGGACCGCGAGCAGTTCCTTGCGCGTCAGGGCCGCAATTCGCAGGAGGGCGTCGAGCATCCCGGTCATTCCAGGTTCTTGCGCACAACGGCGCGGCTGGCGAGCGCCAGCATGGCTGCCATCGCTGCCAGAACCAGCGTATTTGGCACGATCACCGACCAGACGTTGCCGGCCAGAAATACGCTCTGCAACAGCGCCACGTAGTAGCGCGCCGGCAGCGCATATGTGATCAGCCGCACCACGGTGGGCATGCTGCGCAGATCGAACAAAAATCCCGACAGCATGAATGCGGGCATGAAAGTCGCGAGCATCGTGAGCTGACTGGCGACGAGCTGGTTCTTTGCCCATGATGAGATCAGCAGTCCGATGCCGAGGGCTATCAGCACGTACAGCATCGAGGCGCCGAACAAAACCCAGATGGAACCACGCAATGGCACGTGGAACAAGAACTTGGCCGATAGCACGCAGAGCACAAAACCGAACAAGGCGAGCACAAAGTATGGCAGGGTCTTGCCGAGCAGGATCTCTTCGGTGCGCACCGGCGTGACCAGCAGGGATTCGAGCGTACCGCGCTCCCACTCACGCGCCATGACCATGGCCGTCAACAGGGCGCCAATCAGCGTCATCACCAGCACTACGAGCCCGGGCACCAGAAAGTAGCTACTGTCGTTGGCCTCGTTGAACCATAATCGCGACTGCACGTTGACGGGTTGACTTAAGGTAGCCTGCCCCTGCGCGGCGAGTCGTGCCGACCAGACGCCGACGATGCCTTGAACATAGCCCTCGATGATGCGCGCCCGATTCGCATCGCCACCATGCACGATGAGCTGCACGTTGGCATCGCCGGCGGCAATGTGCCGGGAGAAATCAGCCGGAATGCGGACGATCCCGTCGACCTGGTGTTCGAGCAGGAGGTGCTGTGCCGGCGGCATGGATCGCGTCATCGTCGGATGAAAGTACGGGGAGAGCCGAAATCCGGCTGCGAGTTCGATTGCCTCGGGCGTGGGGTATTCAATCACGACCGCGATGGGAACGTTCTTGACGTCGAGCGATAGGCCGTAGCCGAACAGTAGGATCAGAATCAGCGGCAGCACGGCGCCAATCGCAATGCTCGACGGGTCGCGCACGACTTGATGCGTCTCCTTCAACACCAGGGCGCGAATGCGACGGATTTTCGCGGGCCACGCGTTGGAATTGGCCGTCGGCGCGACCTTCTTCATGGGTGCTTGAAGCTCATGCGGCGGCAGGCGACGCGCTCGCCCCTCGGTTTTGACCGTCACGCGAGCGCTCGACGACGGCAATGAAAGCATCATCCATGCTCGGTTCGGGATGGGCATCGGTTCGGGCCAGCGCCCTCACTTCCGCCGGCGAGCCCTGCGCCAGCACCCGGCCGGCGTCCATGATCGCGACATGATCGCAGTATTCCGCCTCCTGCATGAAGTGCGTGGTGACGATGATGGTCACGCCCTGTTCGGCCAAGGCGGTAATCCCCCGCCAAAACGACCGGCGCGCCAGCGGATCCGCGCCGCTAGTCGGTTCGTCGAGGAACAGGATCTCCGGCTCATGCAGCAGCGCCGCCGCCATTGCGAGACGCTGCTTGTACCCCCCCGGCAGTTGCGCGCTGGTGGTGCGGGCGTGCGCGCCGAGCTCGAATTGTTCCATGGCCCAGGCAATGCGGGAGCGCTTGCGATCACCGCGCAAACCATAGGCGCCCGCGAAGAAATCGAGGTTCTCGGCGACGCTCAAGGGACCATAGAGCGAGAACTTCTGGGCCACGTAGCCGAACCGGGCGCGGGCAGAGGCCGCGGCTTTGCGCACGTTGGCACCCGCCACAGTCAACTCCCCGCCGCTCGGTACAAGCATGCCGCACAGCATACGAAACGTGGTGGTCTTGCCGGCACCATTGGGTCCGAGCAATGCGAAAATCTCGCCGCGGCGCACCTCGAAGTCGATGCGATCGACCGCGGTGAAGGTGCCGAATTTTTTTACCAACTGCGTTACTCGTACCACCGGCTCATCGTCCTGTCGGCCGAGCGGGTGCGCGATCACCATGGGTTTCAAGCGCTCTCGATCGGAATGCGCCCGCAGCAATATCATGAAGCCATCCTCGAAGCGCGGCGTCACCGGATCGACACGCGCGTCTTGCAACGCGTCTGCAACCGCGGAATCTTGCGCATCGGCCGGCACAGTCGTGGCCGCGACCCGAACGAAGCGGACTCGCCCACCGTCGGGCACGGCGTCGACGATGGCCGGTTGATCGAGCAGGCGGGCCTGCAGTCTCCGCGCGGACTGGTTTGACGACGGAGTGGCGACGAAACTGCGTCCGCTGGCTTGATCGGCGACCTGCTGCGGTGAACTCTGCGACAGCACCTTGCCGTGATGCAGGATGATCACGCGACTGCAGCGCTCCGCCTCGTCCAGATAGGCGGTACTGAGCAGTACGGTCAGACCGCGATCAGCCACGAGGCGAAGGACGATGTCCCACAATTCGCGGCGCGACAACGGATCGACCCCGACGGTCGGCTCATCGAGCAGCAGCAGTTCCGGTGAGCGCACCAATGTGCAGGCAAGCCCGAGTTTCTGCTTCATGCCGCCGGACAGTTGACCGGCAAGACGTGCCTTGAAGGACCCTAGTGCGGTCATTTCCATGAGGTCGGGATAGCGCGTGGCGCGATCCTCCGCGCTCACCCCGTGAAGGTCCGCGTACAGATCCAGGTTCTCGGCAACCGTGAGATCCTCGTAGAGGCCGAAACGCTGGGGCATGTAGCTGATGCGATCCTGAACCTGTTGCGGATCCGCTGTGACATCGACTCCCAATACGGTCAGGGAACCCGCGTCCGCACGCAGCAGCCCCGCGGCCATTCGCATCAGGGTGGTTTTACCGGCCCCGTCGGGCCCCACCAGCGCCGTCAGTTCACCGTGACTGGCTTCGAGCGAGACTCCATCGATCGCGGACACCGGTGCTTCACGCTTGTGCGCGAACCGCTTGCGCAGGCCTTGCGCGACGACGGCCGGTGCGCCGGGTGCCGTGCCGCTCATGCGCCACGGGGCGCAATGCCCGACTTGTGTGCACTCGGCGACGCGCTGCCGCCACCGTTTTGCAGCGGCAAATGTGCGGTCGCCGGCATCCCTAAGCGTAGCGCATCGTCCGGATCGCGTACGAATACACGGACTTCGTACACCAAACTGGAGCGCAACTCGGTGGTCTCCACCGACTTCGGTGTGAATTCTGCTACAGATGAGATAAAGCCGACCCAGCCCGGAAAACTGCGACCGTGAAACGCATCGACCGTCACGGCCGCGCTCATGCCTTCATGCACCGAGCCAAGATCCGTCTCGGCGACGTATACGCGGACCCATTTCGGATCGGAAATAGCGAGCGTAAATGCCGCCTTTTGGGGAGAGGCGATTTCGCCCGGCTCGACGATGCGCGAGCGCACCACGGCATCGTGCGGCGCCAACAGATCGGCGTCCTTGAATTGCTGCTGCACCAAGGCGAGTTGCGCCTGATCGGCGCGCAACTGCGCTTCACTCTGCGCGATGTCCTCCGTGCGCGGACCGGCAAGCTCTAGTGCCAGGGCCTTGCGGTTCACCGCCAGCCGTGCCTCAGCGGTATCGAGCGCCGCTTTGGCTGAATCCATGTCTTGGCGGCTCACTGCGCGACCCGAGGAGCTATCGGATAGGGAGCGTAACCGCGCGAATTGCGCGCGTGCATTCTCGGCATCGGCGGCCGCGGCATCGCGGTTGGCCCGCGCCTGAGCAATCTCTTCCGGTCGATTGCCATGGTGCAGCCGATCCACGGCCTGCATCTGTGCGGCCAGGTCGGCCTCGGCCTTCGCCACTTGCGGCGCCAGCCGACTGGTATCCAGTCGCGCCAGCAGTTGCCCTTGCGTGACGTGATCACCCTCCTGCACGAGGACCGCGGCGATGCGCTCGCTGCCATTGAAGGGCAGTTCCACCTGCCGCAGATCCACGTTGCCGTACAGGAGGAGTTCGGTCGGGCTCTGGGGGCGGCCCAGCCACCACCACAGCACCGCCCCGACAACGATGGCGCCGACGAAAGGGACAGCGAATCGCGCAAACTTTGGCATTCGAACAGTCTAACAAGCCGCGGTCAACGCGTACTCCGATCCGCGGCGTCAGCTCGAGGTTTTTTTAGGAATCATTGCGCACAGTCTGTGTGTCGCAGACTTGGGCGGAGCAGAGCACATCCCCCCACAAGAGGCGGCCTAAGGCGAGAGTTTCGTTGGGGCGTCGAAGATGCGGTGTTTCAGGGTTTTATTATCCCTGGCGATGTACCGCGAGTGCCGGACAGCGTCTCGGAGTCCTCTTCGATATCGAGACCATCGTTATACAAGGTATCTTCTTCCCCATCGAGATGCAGTTCGGTGTCGGGATTATGTGCCTCTTCATAATCGGTATGGTCCGCGGCGTCCTTCTGTTCCGACCCCATCAACGCACTACCCCGTAGTTTGCGTTCCGCGGCGGTATCGGGAGTCGATTCGTCATCGTCTGGAGAATTATCGTTGCCCATAGGGAGACTCCTCGTGAGATATCCTACAAGCCTAGTTTAAGCGCAACCCGCGGCGTCTGGTAGGGTTTGTGGAAAAATTCGGATAAGGGTTTCCCGATCGGCCGCTTCATTGGCGCTTATCGCGGCTCAAAATCCATAACGCAGCCGGCAACGCGGTGAAGTCGGCCAGCAGCGCCAGAACAAATGCCGACGCAGAAACGGTGCCGAATTGGCGCATGGGCGGCAGGTTGGAGAGCGCGAGGGCCAGAAAGCCGCTGGCGTTGATGAGAGTGGCGAACAGAATCGGGCGGCCTGCAATCACCATCGCGTGACGCAAGGCGGCGTCCGTCGAGCCGCTCGAACGACCCTCCTGAAAATGGTAGAAAAAGTGCACCTGATCGTTCTCGGTTGCGCCCAGCACCGTCGAGCCGATGAGGATGGTTGCGATATTCAGCGGAATGCTGGCCACGCGCATGACGATGAACACCGACAGAATCGCGAAGAAGGACGGAATCATCGTCATCAGCCGCGCGGACGGACTGCGAAACACCAGCAGGAAGGCGAGAAAAATCACGCTCGCCGTGAGCGCGAAACTTTCGGTGAGCGTCGGCAGCAGGCGCTCGGTGATCTCTCCGGCAAGCACTCCCTTGCCGGCGAGGCGGCCGCGTACGTCGCGCAGCGCCGGATCATTCGCCTGCGCTGCGGCCCAGGTTTGTTCGACGAATTTGCGCATCGCGCCGGCTGGGCCGAACAGCTCCCCTCTCCCTCGGATGCTGAGCCGCACACTCGCGAGATCCGCCACGTCGACATAGTTGCGTGCGCCGGGTTCGGTGAGCATGATCTGCTCGAGGTCGGCAGCAAGCTTCGGCCAATCGGCGGCTGCCGTGGGCAACTGATCGGACCCCGACTCGATATACCGGGCCCACCGGAGCACGGATGTTGGACCGTCCACCGCGTCCACGCCCGGATGCTGTTCGAGTCGGCGGGTCAACAGCTCCACGGCACGCAGGAAGTCCGGGTCCAATGCGTGACCGGGCCGCGTCTGCAACCAAAGATCGATGACGTCGAGGCCGTTGGACTGCTCGAAGCGCCGCGTATCCTGCGCCACGCGTTCGCTGGGATTGACGTACGTCAACGCATCGGTTTCGAGCTTCAGAGGCGCGAATTTGCCCGGGATGCCGAACAATGCGGCCGCTCCGCACAGCATCAAGATGACCGCGCCGACAACCAGCGGCCAGCGGTAGCGGCGCGTCGCGGGGACCAGCGCGTCCACGAAAGCAGGAAACCACTTGCCGGCGGGAACCGAGCCTGAGCGCATCGGAGCACGCAGCAGCGATTGCAGCGCCGGGAACAGAGTAAAACAGCTGATCCAGGCGACGATCAGTCCGCACGCAGTCCAGAGACCCATTTCACGAACAGGGCGAATCTCCGACACTGCGAGTGCCGCGAAGCCGACCGCGGTTGCGAACATCGAGGCCGTGCAGGGGAGGAATTTATTGGCGAGCGCCCGTGCGTGATGCTCGAGAGGAGTCGGCGCGTCGTCCGGCTCCATGTATCGAGAATGAAGGTAGACGAGGGTGGCGGTCGTCGTGACCATGACGGTCAGCGGAACGAGCGTTGACACCACGGAGTTCGACCAGCCGAAGATGTCGGCCAGCCCCACCGCCATTGCAACGACGGCGCCGAGCGTAAGGACGATCGCAGCCAATGCGCGCCACGAGCGGTATACGATCAGCACCAGCGTCATCAGAAAAATCCCGAACAGAGGCATGAATTTCTTCGTGGCCGTGCCGGTTTGCCGCTCGAGCCACGCATCGAGCCACGGGGTTCCGACCCGCCGGATGGCGCTGAAAGGGTGGCCGGATTTCTCGAGAGGCAGCACGAGCGCATCGATCGCCGCCAAGGTGCGGTCGCGCTCGGCCGGGGAGTCCACGCGCAGCTCGAGCGCGAGCCCTAAGTAGTGGTCACCCACAAGCCCCGCGCGGCGGAACAGCGACGTACCGGTCGCGAAGGCCCGCATGCGCGCGGCGGCGTCCGGGCTGAGGTTCTCGGACGGGCCCGCGCGACGGTTGAGGGTCAGTATGCTGTGAGCCTCCACGTGCGGGATTTTGTTCAGTTCGCGCTCGAGTCGGTCGGCACTTTGCAGCACATCGGGCTCAAGAGGATCCGGTGCTTCGAGCATGAGAAGCGCCTGATCGCCTTCGGGAAACACTCGATCGAACTCGAGCGTTGCTTGGGCCACGGGATCGCCCGCCACGACCAGCCGCCCGATTGCGGGATCCGTGGGTATCCGTGTGGCGCCGTAGATGCCGGCCGCGACGAGGATCGCGAAGGCGGCGACGATCCAGCATCGCGCCTGCAACACGCGGAGAAAGATTTGCAGTAGCTTGGGGGAGATCAGGATGTTCATGACCAATGGAGCCTCACGCCGCCACAGTAGGCCATCAGCGCGTGGGAATGATAGCCTACCGCCATGAGCACATTACTGATGGCTGCGGTTGCTACTCTCGTATTCTGCGCTCCGGGATACCCAGGCGGAGCGGGAGACGCTCAGCCGTTCGTCAATCAATTCGCGACCGCCAGCGCGGCGACCGCGGGTTGGCCCGCGGGCAGTCTTGCGGCCGTCTACGACCCGACCGAGCAGGGCGGCCTGGCGAAACTCGGCAGCGCCGATGCGGCGCTCGCCTTCGTGCCGTATGCTTTCTTCGTCCAGCACGCGGCGGAACTGCATCTGACGCCGCTCGCGCAAGCGGATGTCGTGGGTGTCGGCCCGCAGGAGCGCTGGACGCTGATCGCGAAGATCGGCGCGGTGACGGGCCCGGCCTCGCTAGCGGGGTACACCATACTCAGCGTTGCCGGCTACGCCCCTGATTTCGTGCGCCACTCGGCCCTCGAGGCATGGCCGCTACCGCCGGACGTCAAGATCGAATCGACGGGACAAATATTGAGCGCCCTCAGAAGGGTTGCTGCCGGTGAACACGTGGTCGCGTTGCTCGATCAAACGCAGGCAGCGGCCCTCCCGACATTGCCGTTCGCAGCCCAGCTCAAGGCAGTGATGCAATCTGCGCCGCTGCCGGTTGCCATCGTCGCGGTCGTCGACTCCCGACTGCCCGCGGCCCGCGCACGGGCCTTGCAGGCGGGACTGCTCAAGATGGGACATGCAGCCGCGGACGCCGATATTTTGGGGCAGCTGCATCTGCAGGGCTTCGTGCTGCCGCAGCTTCCCAGCCATACCGCCGCGCCGTGAAGAGGTGGCTGGGATGCACGCTCCTCGCGCTCATGGTGGTTGGGTGCGGGGCGCCGCTGCGGCCAACGGCACCTCGCCCGCTCCCGACTGGCTCAGTGGAGGAACTGGCCGCAGCCATCGCCGCGGACGCGAAGCGCAGCGATCATGAGCCCGACTCGAAGATCCGCAGCGAGCTGGCGGCAGAGGCGGGCCGCGATGCAGAAGCCTGTCTCGCTCGCGAGCCGCAAGCCGCGGCCTGTCTTTACGGACGCGCGGTCGCTCTGGGTCTCGAG
>Ga0224558_1002145_pt1 | contig 18774 bp, 18 predicted proteins | sample 714S32024metaG_FD_180682 | JGI IMG/M metagenome (GOLD analysis project Ga0224558, IMG submission 180682) | Peat soil microbial communities from Stordalen Mire, Sweden - 717 S3 20-24 | ecosystem: Environmental > Terrestrial > Soil > Wetlands > Peat | place: Sweden: Norrbotten County, Stordalen...
GAGACCTTCGACCTCGTCAAGATCCCCCGCCGGTTCTTCGACGCCTATCCCCACCAGCTGAGCGGCGGAATGCGTCAGCGCGCCGTTATCGCTCTCGCGATCGTGCTGCGGCCGAAGCTGCTCTTCCTCGACGAGCCCACGACAGCCTTGGACGTCGTCGTGCAGCGCTCGATCCTGCAGACCCTCGACGACCTGCGCCACGAGTTGGGCTTCGGGGTCGTGTTCATCACCCATGACCTCTCGCTCCTCGTCGAGATCGCCGACCGCATCGCGATCATGTACGCCGGCGCCTTGGTGGAAGAAGCGCCCGGCCGGGAGCTCCACGAGAAGCCGTGCCATCCCTACACGACCGCTCTGATGAGCTGTTTCCCTCCGCTCGGCGGGCCACGCCAGCGGCTCGAGGGCATATCAGGCCAGCCACCCGACCTGCGAAGCCTGCCCAAAGGGTGCTCCTTCGCACCCCGTTGTCCCAAGGTGATCGCCGGCACCTGCGAGACGGTCGATCCGCCGACCGTGTGGCGTGACGGGGACCACCGAGTGCTCTGCCACCTCTACGGCGAGAAGGCGGCCGACGTTGGTTAGCACCCTCGGTCTGCCGGCGGAGACGAGCGAGGGCCCCAGCCCCGAGTTCGAGGTGCGCGGACTCACCAAGAACTACTCCATCGGTCGGATCGGACGCCACAAGGTGGTGCGTGCGCTCAGCGAGGTGGACCTGTCCGTGGAGAACGGGGAGGTGCTCGGACTGGTGGGAGAGTCCGGCTCGGGCAAGACCACCTTCGCGCGGATGGTCGCCTTCCTCGAGCGGCCGACCGCGGGAGAGATCCTCCTTGGGGGGCGGGCGTTGCCACGGCGCCCCAGCACCCATCGGTTGCGCGAGCACCGACGACAGGTCCAGATGATCTTCCAGGACCCCTACACGTCCCTCGACCCGCGCAATTCGGTCCGCTACAGCGTGGCGCGTCCCCTTCGCTCGTTCGGGCTCGTTCCGCGTAGCGCCGAGCGCGAGACCGTGATAGCGCTGCTCGACCAGGTCGGCCTGGTGCCGGCTGTCGATTTCCTGCGCCGCTACCCCCATGAGCTCTCCGGCGGCCAGCGCCAGCGGGTCGGCATCGCCCGGGCGCTGGCGGCCCAGCCCAGCCTCATCCTCGCCGACGAGCCCACGTCCATGCTCGACGTGTCGATCCGCCTCACGATCATGAACCTGCTCTTGGACCTCCAGCGCAGCCGGTCGCTTTCGCTCGTCTTCATCACCCACGACCTCGGCGCTGCCAACTACATGAGCGATCGCATCGCCATCATGTACGCCGGTCGCATCCAGGAGATCGGCCCCGGCGCCGAGGTCATGAGCGAGCCCAAGCATCCCTACACCCAGCTCCTGCGCGAAGCCGCTCCAGGCGCCGATAACGAGGGCCGACAGGGAACCCACTTCGAGGGCAAAGGTGACCCCCCGGACCTCACCTCGCTTCCGCCGGGCTGTCCCTTCGCCCCGCGCTGTCCTTTCGTCCAGAGCCGGTGCCTAGAAACGCTCCCCGACTTGCGCCAGGTGGGAGCCGCCCACCATGTCCGCTGCGTCCTTTACGACTGAGACGGCGATGAACGACCACACCCCATTCCCCTCCACGACTAGCCGCGGCGGCGGCGCCCGAAGGTATGACAACGAGGAGGTTCACTTGACGCTTTCCGACACAGAGCCCGGCAGCAACTTCTACTGGGGCGCCGCCACCGCCGCCTACCAGATCGAGGGCTCACCAATGGCCGACGGTGCCGGACGGTGCATCTGGCAAGAGTTCTCGCACACTCCAGGCACCATCTACGACGGCCAGACAGGCGACCTCGCCTGCGACCACTACCACCGCTGGGCGGAAGACATCGAGCTCATGCGGCACCTCGGCCTCGGCGCGTACCGCTTCTCCATCCGATGGCCCCGGGTCCTGCCCGACGGGGTCGGCGAGCTGAATCCGGCCGGGCTCGCCTTCTACGACCGCCTCCTCGACGGGGTGTTGGCCGCCGGCCTCGAGCCCTTCGTGACGCTTTTCCATTGGGACTTCCCGTCTGCCCTGCAGCGGCGCGGAGGATGGTCCAATCGCGACGCGGCGGATTGGTTCGGTGAGTACGCCTCGGTGGTAGCAGCCACCCTCGGCGACCGGGTGAGGTGGTGGACCACCCTGAACGAGCCGTTCGTCGTCGCGGAGCAAGGGCACTTGGTCGGAGCGCACGCGCCGGGCATCCGCAACATCTACGCCGCTGGCCATGCGGTTCACAATCAGCTACGAGCCCATGCTGCCGCCTGGGCCGCCCTCAAGGCCGCCAACCCCAAAGCGTCGGTGGGAATCGCACTGCACAACGCTGCGGTGTGGCCGGCCAGCGAATCAGAAGCGGATATCGCCGCCACCGAGCTGGCACACGCTTGGCACAACTTCCCTCTGTTCTTGGAACCCCTCGTGTACGGGAGATACCCCCGTGAGCTGGAGCACCGTCTGCGGCCCTACCTGCCGAGCGGTTACGAGGAGGACATGGAGGCGCTCATCCTGCCGCCGGACTTTGCCGGGATCAACTACTACTCCGGCTACCGGGTCTGCCACGACGCCACCAAGTGGACGGGCTTCGCCGCGTCCAAAGAGCCCGGGGTGCCCCGGACCACGATGGATTGGCTAATCCGTCCCGAGGGGCTCGGCTTCATCCTTGAGCAGGCGCACCAGCAGTACAAGCTGCCCAACCTCTTCGTCACCGAGAACGGGGCCTCGTTCGACGACCGCCGCGACGGCCAGGCTGTGCACGATCCCGAGCGGATCGCCTACCTCGAGGCCCATGTCGGCGAAGTACTGCGGGTGAGAAAGGAAGGTGTGCCGGTGCAGGGCTACTTCGTATGGTCGCTGCTCGACAACTTCGAGTGGGCGCTCGGGTACTCCAAGCGCTTCGGCATCGTCTATGTCGACTTCGACACGCAAGAGCGCATCGTCAAAGACAGCGGATACTGGTATGGCGAGCTCGCCCGAAGCGGGCACTTACCCGTCGGTTAGAACAACTTCGCTCGTTGCAAGCTGCCTCTCCCCGCCACCAGCGGGACGCCGCCGTTGGAAAGTAGCTCGTCGACAACCAGGGCGGAAGCCCCGAGTGCCACGGCATCCTTGCCGAGCTGCCCGAGCTCGATGTTGACGTAGTTGGCCGTGTAGTCGAGAGCTTGTTCTCGCACCACTTCCCGAATTCGCCCGAGCAGGGTGGGGCCGAGCTTCAGTCCGAGCCAACCCCCGATCACTATGAGCTCGGGATTGAACAGGTTGGCGAGGTTGGCGGCGGCCACTCCGAAGCAGTTCGCCGCCTCCTCCAGGATCCGGGCGGCCGCCCCGCTCGACTCCGCCGACTCGACGAGACGGTCTGCCCACCCCTCCTCGTCAGGGTCGCCGGAAAGGGCCGCCTGTGGGTCCGCCCCTCGCCAGGCAGCGAGCAAGGGCTCGGCCCCGATGTAGGCCTCGAGGCACCCGGTGCTTCCGCAGCGGCAGCGCCTTCCTCCGGCAATGATGCAATTGTGGCCCCACTCCCCGGCACTGGACGCAGCGCCCCGGTAGAGCGTTCCGTTGGTGAAGATGGCCGCTCCGACGCCAGTGCCCCAGAGGGTGATCACGGTGTGATGTGTGCCGCGGCCAGCGCCGAACCACATCTCCACCTGCCCCAACGCTTTGGCACCGTTCTCAACAAAGACCGGAGCGCCGACGCGCTCTCGCACTAGACGCTCGAGGGGGATGTCCTGCCAACCGATGATCGGAGCGTGGACTCGTGCGTCGTCGACCCGATGCTCGACGATCCCTGGGACGGCAATGCCCACTCCGAGCAAGCGACGGCCTTCGGCGCTGAACTGCGCCTGAATCTTCTCGACGGCCTTCACCGTCTCCTCGACGGTCACATCGGCGTCGTGATGCTGTGGGTGCAGGTCCACTTCGGCGACGCCGGCGACCCTCAGCCTCAAGTCGAAGCCTTCCACGCGGACGCCGGTTTCGCCGATCTCCACGCCGATGACGGCACCGAACTCCGGGTTCACCTGGAGCATGACCCGGGGCCTGCCCCCGTCAGACTGCTCGAGGCCGACCTCGGCGATCAGGCCCTCCTCCAACAGAGCCGCCGTGAGGCTGGTGATGCTGCCGCTGCTCAGGCCGGTGAGCTGCCCCAAGTCGACTCGGTTGAGGGGTCCTTCGAGGAACAAGGGCCGCAACACGACACTACGGTTCACACGCCGTAAGTCCCCCACTATGGCCTTGGCTCTCACCGTCAACAAGTCGCTCCTTCAACACTTTTCTCACATCTTAACTTAGCTTGCAATTAAACCGCCGCCCTACGTAGTGGCGGCCTGATTGATCTTCAGCTCGCCAGCCTTCGCGGCCACCTGACGCATCTGGGTGATGAGACGGCGCATCCGCCGGTCATTGGCGATCCACTCCCGATACAGCTTCGCTTCGTGCGCACTGAGCCGTCGCGTGACAGTCTTGCCGTTGACCTTGGCTGTCCACTGGTAGTAGGGCCCGTGCGGCCGCGGCGGATCGCCGTCACACTTGCAGCCCGACGTCGCGCAACGCGTGCAGCGATGCGTGACGCTCCCCGATGAGATGAGGCCGATCTCTGCGAGTTGCGCGGCAAGCTCACGGTAGCGGCGCTCGTAGTCCGCCAGCCGCTCCTCACTTGTCGCTTTGGCCATCTCGGCTCCCTCCAGCATCTCGTCGCTAAAGTATCCCAGCCTCAGAACCCGACAGGAGTCATACTGTCTGGAGGGTCGGCTCGTAGACTGAACTTGTGACCACCGATTCGCGACCGCACGTCGACGTGCCGCAGCCTGCATTCCTGTTCGATCTGGACGGGACACTGGTGGACTCCGTCTACCAGCACGTGACCGCCTGGCAAGAAGCCCTTGCGGAGTGTGGCGTGCCGCTTTCGGTGTGGAGGATCCACCGACGGATAGGAATGAGCGGAGGATTGTTCCTCAACGCCTTGCAGCGTGAGACCGGTCACGAGCTCGACACCGAGACCCTCGAGCGGCTCTTCTCGCTCCACGCCGAGCACTACCTGCGCCGTATCGGAGGCGTGGTGCCGCTTCCCGGCGCGACCGAGCTCCTCAGCTATCTGCAAGACCACGAAGTGCCGTTTGCCATCGCAACGAGCGGGTCACGCGTGACGGCCTCGCCGGCCATCGAGCTGTTGGATCTCCCGCCCGACACCGTCGTGGTAACGCGGGACCTGGTGGAGCGGGCCAAGCCTGATCCGCACTTGTTCTTGGCTGCCGCGAGCCTCCTCAAGGTCGATCCCCGCCAGAGCTTCGTCGTCGGAGACAGCGTGTGGGATCTTCTGGCTGCTCAGCGGGCCGGCTCGATGGGCGTCGGTCTGCTCTCGGGCGGGTACGGGCGAGCCGAGCTCCAAGCAGCCGGGGCGTACCGGGTCTATGCCGATCCCGCGGACATGCTCGACCATCTCGAGGAAGTTGGCGTGCGCCCCGCCACATAGGCGTCAGGCCCGTCAGTCCGCGGCATTCTCACAAGTACTGCGCCTCCATGGACGACCCACGACGCGAATGGTCGGTCACGCCACTATGGCCGGCCAGGTCGGCGGTCGAGAGGCGTGAAGCGGCGAGAGCCGTCCTTGCAGTACAGACTCGCCCGAGACGAGGCTGTGCCGAGATCTCCGGACCGCCATCTGCAGGTCTTAGCGCCGGTGCTCCCAGGAGTTCGAGAATCACCTGGGCGTCCACTGCGAGAATGGGGAACCAGTGTTCGTCTCGAGAAGAGCCGGGAGTTGCCCAGCGCCCGCCATTCCCCCCACCGCGGCACATTTCTGGGCGCTCCCCGCCGTCCCGCCCCTGTCAACTACCCGCCAGCGCCGACGCTGTTGTCAGGTTCGCCCTGGGAGTTCCCGCCGGACAGTGGTCCATGGCCGTCTCGGCAACACGCTCTAGTGCCATGGTCATGAGACTCTGTTCGCAGCAGTGGCACTGGAAAGCCCCTACGTGCAGGGACCCCGCTCCATGGCGTTCACGGGACATTCACAGTTCTTCCTCAGCTCCGGTCGAGGGAATAGGCTCATGTTTCCGGTGACCCGGATCGCCCCTCGTCGTTCACGCGGTGCCGACGATGGCGCCATCTGCTCCCGCTCCCATCTCCTGGTGCCGAATCGTGCACCGCTGGCTGGGCGCGGCCTTAGCTCCACGCATGAAGCGACACTCGATGAGGTGGCCCGCGGCTCGTTCACCCGGCCAGGAGACCTCCTCATCGCCGCGGGTCACTTCCTCTCGCCACCGGTCCAGAGGTTGCGATGAGCGTCAGACGTCATCGCTCATTGTCGCGGTCACCTGCCTCCGAACATCTCCAAACACCTGAGGTTCCACCGCCGGACGACCTCATGGCTGGTTGCTCGTCGACCCATGACCGACAACGCCCGAAGAACAGGCGTGACCGTCGTCGTCCGAGAACTGCCACAGCTTCTCAGCGACGCACTGTGAGACGACGCCGTCTCCTTGTGCTCGTTTCAGTCATCATCCTCGGGCTCACTCCAGTTTGGTTCTCGCTCGGAAACGCGCTCGAGAATCCCGGTCTTGGAACCTCGATCGGCGCGCGTTTTGCCGAATGGGCCCGCGAGCACGGCGGTGGGCCGGTCGTGGTCTGGGCCGAGAATCTCTGGTACTCCCATCACCAGCCTCCGGTCGGTGGCGTACCACTGAAGGGGGCGATCCCACCCCCTCCGAGCTCTTCGACAACTTCCAGTGCACCCTCAGCTCGACTTCCGTCCCACCTGCCGGTACCGCTATCGATCAGGCCGCTCGCCAGCCCGGCGATCCCTGGCGAGGGAGTCTGGCACCCTGCCGGTCGAAGGGTCGATGGGCTGCCGGCCGTCTATGAGTCATACCTGCGTCCTGATCCGGTCCACACGAGCCTCGTCGTCGGCGTCGCCTGGATGGACACGAGGCTCTTGAAGGCGACGCTGTACTCCGGTCGCACGATCCCTGGCGGAGGTCCGTATCCGAATACCGCACCCATAGAGCCCCGTGCGGCCAAGAGCCTTGTTGCCGCCTTCAATGCCGGCTTTCTCATGAGCAATGCGAACGGCGGCTACTACACCGATGGGCAAGTCATTGTCCCACTGCGAACAGGCGCCGCCTCGCTTGTGATCTATCGCAACGGGACCGCGACCGTTGCGGACTGGGGTCGGGACGCGACGTTGACCTCGAACGTCGTTGCGGTTCGCCAGAACCTCGACCTGCTCGTTGACGGTGGCCGGCCGGTTCCCGGCCTGAACGCGAACGACACGAGTCAGTGGGGCTACACGCTCGGCAACCAGATCTACGTCTGGCGTTCCGGCATCGGTGTCACGAGCGACGGTGCGCTCATCTACGTGGGCGGACCTGGGTTGAACATCACGACGCTCGCGAACCTCCTGGTACGCGCCGGCGCAGTGCGAGCCATGGAGCTCGACATCAACACCGGTTGGGTGAACTTCGCTGCTTTCGATCCGAGTTCGCCAACTGCACAGGCGACATCGGCGAACGGGTCGGATCTCCTGAGCACCATGGCTGCCACTCCTGCACGCTATTTCGAGGCGTGGTGGTCCCGAGACTTCTTCACGATGTCCGCGCGTAGCGGCACCGGCTGAGCAAAGAAAGCGAACGCAGTGCACGGACCACGCCTCGGAGATCGATCGGCGGCGATCGCCAGGCACATGGATCGGGTCGTCCACCCGAGTGGGCCGCGATCTCCTTCAGGTTCTTCCCACGGTGCTAGACCCGACGCCGTGACGACGGTCTCGAAGCGAGTATTTCTTCGTTCCTTACTCGCCGCCACACGCCCTCGGCAGTGGATGAAAAATCTTCTCGTCTTCGCCGCTCCCGGCGCAGCGGGCCTCCTCGGACGGCCAGCCGTGGTGGGACGAACAGTGGCTGCAGCTGGCATCTTTCTTGTCGCCTCAGCGGGGACGTACCTCCTCAACGACGCAATCGACGCTCCATCGGATCGATTTCACCCTGACAAGCGACATCGCCCAATCGCGGCCGGAGAGCTTTCGGTCAGGTTGGCCATCTATCTCGGGAGCGCGCTGCTTGTCCTTGCCATCGTCGCAGCCGGCCTCCTCGCTGGGATGCCGCTCGCGATCGTCCTCGGTGCCTACGTCCTCACCAACGTCGTCTACTCGCTCTGGCTGAAACGAGTCGCGGTCCTCGAGCTCGCCTGCGTATCGGCCGGATTCGTTCTTCGTGCGGTCGCCGGGGGCGCTGCCTCACATGTGCCGATCTCAGAATGGTTTGTCATCGTGACCTCATCGGCTGCTCTCCTCGTCGTCGCCGGTAAGCGCAGTGCCGAGATCGATGCCCTGGGTTCGGTAGGCACGTCTCATCGCAGGGTGCTCGAGCATTATTCGAAGACCTACCTCCGCACAGTGCGGATGATTGCCGCCGCCGTGACGATCATCAGCTACTGCCTGTGGGCATTCGAGCGTGCTACCCACTTTGACGCCGGCCGGTCCCACGCCGACAGCATCTTCTTCGAGCTGTCGATCCTCCCGTTTGTCCTCGGCGTCTTGAGTGTCGAACTCGCGATCGCAACTGGCGACGCGGGTGCACCCGAGGAGCTCGTGCTCCGCAATCGCGTGATCCAGGTTCTCGGGATTGGCTGGCTCTCTCTCATCGCGATAGGGATCTACACGTGAGCACATCACCGTCTAGCAAGCGTCAGGCTTGTCTGGAGCTCTTCACCGGCTGGGGCAAGGGATCGAGCTCCGCTGCCCGTGTCGCACACGTCGAGACCCAAGAAGACCTTGAGCGAACCGTCATGTCTGCGCACGAATCCTCAACACCGATCCTTGCCCGAGGACTCGGCCGCTCCTACGGCGACGCTGCCCAGTGCGCGGGCGGAATCCTCCTCGACTGCACGGCGCTCGATCGGGTCATCGAGGCCGACTTCGATGCTGGGCTGCTCCGTGTCGAAGCTGGCATCTCGCTCGACGCCGTGCTCCGCCTCGTCGTCCCGCGCGGATGGTTCGTGCCCGTGACGCCCGGCACCCGGCAGGTTACCGTCGGCGGTGCAATCGCCGCAGACGTGCACGGAAAGAACCACCATCGAGACGGAGGGTTCGGTGCCCACGTCGAGCGTCTCGCTCTTGTCACAGGGCACGGCCGGATCGAACTCTCCCCTAAGGGAGAGCCCGAGCTCTACTGGGCGACGGTCGGGGCAATGGGCTTGACCGGCGCGATCGCAGAGGCGACCGTCCGGTTGCGTCCGATCGAGACCGCGCTCATGGTCGTCGACACCGACCGCACAGCCGATCTCGAACAGTGCATGGCACAGCTCGCCGCTGGTGACGACCGCTACCGCTACTCGGTTGCGTGGGTGGACTGCGTCGCGCGAGGTCGCCATCTCGGTCGCGCCGTGATCAGTCGAGGCGACCATGCTCGCCTCGCAGACCTTTCGCCGCGCCAAGAGCTCCACGCGCTCAAGTATCGGGCGCGAGTCCCATTCGACCTCTCCGTAACCCCACCGATCAACCTGGTCTCCCCTGCAGCCATCGCCGCATGGAACGGGCTTTGGTATCGCAAGGCACCGACGCAACGTGCGGGCGAGCTTCAGTCCATCGCGAGTTTCTTCCATCCACTAGACGCCATTGGGAGCTGGAATCGCCTCTACGGTCCTCGGGGATTTACCCAGTACCAGCTCGTCGTACCCTTCGGCGCAGAGGCAACCGTCCGCAAGGTCATCGAGTCGCTTCAACGTGCGGGCGTGTCATCTTCACTCGCGGTACTGAAGCGCTTCGGCGTCGCCGATCCGGCGCCCCTTTCGTTCCCGATCGCTGGTTGGACTCTCGCGCTCGACCTGCCACTCGACAGACCAGACATTGGGCTGATCCTCGACGAGATCGATGATCTTGTCGCCGACGCGGGAGGACGCGTCTACCTCGCAAAGGATGGCCGGCTACGTCCCGAGTTGTTCGACGCGATGTACCCGCGGGCCAAAGAGTGGCTTGCCACTCGAGAACGACTCGGCCTCGACGAGACCTTCGTCTCGGACCTCTCACGTCGTCTCCGCGCTCTTCAGAGCTGAATAGCGACAAGGAACTGGACAACGACAAGAAAGAGACCATGCAACATTCCCTTACCATGAGAGCTACAAGACACTCGACCTACTTGCGCTCATCTAGGTCTTCCGCATTCCGATTCCTTCGAGATCACCTTGGGCTTCGCGGCAGTGTCCGCCGGCGAATGAGGGTTGACTCTCGCGCTCCCGGTTCTTCGGGCTTGGCGCCTCTGGGCACAAACATCACGAAACGACCGGGCCGCGGTTTCTCATTTGTGGTTTCGGTGGCATCGTGATCTTTGTGGCACCCTCTCGTTCATCGGCGGCGGCGTTGGTTCAGCCCGGCCTACTATCTCCCAAGCAGTCTCAAGAGTTGGTTGCGTCCAGCGGCGTCCTCGTCGAGACCGCCACGCTTGCGAAGCTCACCAGTCGCATACGGCAATTACGTTCGGAGCGATCGTGAACGACGTGACGGGAATGCCGCAGACCGCCGTCGTGCTCGGCGGTGCGTCGGACCTCGCCCGAGCCGTGCTTCGTCGCCTGGCCTCCCGACGGTTGCACTCGATCGTGCTCGCCGGACGGGATGAGGCCGCACTCGTCGAAGCCGGCAAGGAACTCTCGAGCCTTGGCGTCAATGTCGTCGAAGCAAGTCGCTTCGATGTGCGCGAGACGATGCTCCACGAGTCGTTCGCGGCAAACGCCCAGCGACGTCTCGGCTCGATCGACCTTCTTCTTGTCGCGACGGGAATGCTCGGCGCTGGTGATCTCGACGCGCTCGACGCCGAGACAGTTGCGAATTCGGTTGAGACGAACTTCACTGGTCCTGCCGCGGCGATCATCGCGTTCGTCAACATCATGCGTAGGCAGGGCTACGGCCGAATCGTGGTCTTCTCCTCCGTGGCGGGTGTGCGCGTGCGGCGCTCGAACTTCGTGTATGGCGGCGCCAAGGCCGGTCTCGACGGCTTTTGTCAAGGGCTTGGTGACGCGCTCAGTGGCTCTGGCGTCGAGCTGATGATCGTGCGACCCGGTTTCGTGCGCACGAAGATGACAGCCGCCCGGACGCCAGCGCCCTTCGCGGCGAGCGCTGAACAGGTCGCAGCGAGCGTCGTGCGCGGCCTCGAACAGGGAGCAGAAATCGTGTGGGTCCCGAAGGTGTTGGCGGTCGTGTTCGCCGGACTGCGCTGTCTCCCCCGGCGCGTTTGGCGCGTACTTCCTGAGTAGGACCCTGCAACCGAATTGCCCGGTGGCTGGCACTGTTCTCGTTCCGGCACCTTGCTCTTCTCCGCGCACCCAAGCTCATGCGGCTCTGATCCGTTGAGGCAACCAGCCCACTAGTCGGGTCGACTGCTACTTCACAAGATCTGGATCCCTCGAGCGTCGTCGGCGCGATACTTCAGCCAGAGTGCGAAGCTCGAAGCCGAGAAGTCGTGGTCGGGCCGCGGGACTCGCTTTCTCGTGATCACCCGCTGGTTGATGTCAGAGATCTTCCACTGGCAAGGAAGTGCGCTTGGATCCGTGCCGGAGACAAGGCAGTTGGGTAGACCGCCACCTCATCCAGGTCCCCGGTTACGTCCTGGTTGACGGCAGTGTCAATCCAGTACCCGACCCGGATCTGGCTCGCCGACAGGTTGATTGCTGTAACAGGGGTGAGCGCGCCCAGGTCGTGCCCGTCGACATAGCCGGTTACCTTGTCGGCCGCGGCGCTGTAGGTGATTGCAAGGTAGTGCCAACGGCCGTCCCAAAGATTCACGCCGACAGTTCTGGTGTTCCAAATGGGGAGGCTGCTCGCGTTGGCTACCCCAACGTAGAGGTCGAGAGCCAACTGACTGGAAGTGCCATTTCCAGTGTCGCTAGTCCAGGTCGATAGCCCGGCAATGTTGCCCTCGCCTGCCTCGCCCATATTGACCAGCGATTGGTCCTGAACAGTTCCCGTGCTGCGGAACCACGCCTCCAGTGTGAAGCTGTGATCGCCGGTCAAGCCCGAGCCGGGACCTCCCGTACCCACACCCGAGCTCGGTGAGACGGCAGCTACCGCCGAGTCACCGGCGATGGCCCCCGGCACGCCGAAGTGCACCCCCGAAACGTAGGTGCCGTTGTTCGCTGACGCCGACGAGTCGCACATCGTCGGCCCAGAGGACTCGTCGAGCCGGAAGTACGCGATCGGCGAGTCTGACAGCGCAGCCCGTGAATAGGAATCGGCCTTGTGAGATCCACAGCCCGTGGATGCGGTTGTTGTGCTGCTCGAGGTTGGTGAAGTCGTCGATGTCGACGTGGCCGCGGGAGGCGACGTGCTGGAGCTGCATCCCGCCAACGCCACAACGCAGGCCACCAGGGCGGCTGTCATCCCGAAACCCCAGGAACTACTGCAAAATCTCTGTGTCATGTCGCCTCCCGACGCGTCACGACACTCGCGGCTCAGACAAGCAAACCACGGTGGTGACCAAGCTGCCAGAGTCGAAGGTCATTCATACTCACAGGGCGGAGCACCGTGACAGCGCCTCTCAAGCCGGCAATCAAGGTCGGCGAGCGACCGGACACCCAACACGGCCCGTGAACAACTAGAACGTTGCGATTCTGACAACGCGTGGGGTGTTCACGTAAGGGTGTGAGCTGGGACGTTGGTCCCTGGTCGTCGGCTGATGTCGAGTCCCTTGGCTGCCAACGTGGCTACCAAGACGGACCTCCTGCACGAGTCAGACTCGACTTCGGCGGCTCAAACATGAGAGGCCTGCCCACGAGGTAGCGTCGAGACAGTCTTTGCCCCACATCGCGTGATCGTGGTGATTAGGCGACGCATAAGCGCCAGGCGGACGTGTCGACTTTGAAGGCGGCAGGGATCCTTGCTGGCAGGGGCTCGGCCGGATCACGACCTGACGTTCGTTGCCGTCCACGTCGCTGAAACGGACCATCCGGATCCGTTCGAGCTCACGAAGGACACGCCGTGCGGTGCGGTGCTGGCCTTCGAGGTCATTGACGGAAGATGTTTGCTCCTGTCATCGTACTAGGAGTAGTATGGAAGTATGAAGGTTAGCGTAAGTCTTCCCGACGAGGACGTGGACTTCCTGGACGCCTACGCCGACTCGCAGGGCTTCGCCTCGCGTTCGGCTGTGGTGCACAAGGCTGTCCGGCTGCTTCGAGCATCGGAGCTCGGCCCTGCGTACGAGGACGCGTGGGAGGAGTGGTCGCGCGGCGAGGCAGATGCTTGGGAGTCCACTGTCAGTGACGGACTGAGCTGATGCGACGGGGCGAGATCCGCCTTGTTGACCTCGACCCAGCGCGCGGCGCCGAAGCCAACAAGCGGCGACCCGCAGTAATCGTGAGCAACGACGGAGCGAACAGCACCGCCGAGCGTCTCGGCCGTGGAGTGGTCACCATCGTCCCAGCGACATCGAACACCGAACGTGTCTTCCCGTTCCAGGTGCTCCTGCCGGCGTCTGAAACAGGTCTTGAACGGGACTCGAAGGCGCAGGCAGAGCAAGTGAGGTCGGTGGCCGTCGAGCGCATCGGACAGCGCATCGGTGTGGTTCCACCGGATCTTCTCCTTCTGCTCGACGAAGCGCTACGACTGCATCTCTCCTTATGAAAGGCCGTGCCCAAGTAATGGAGCAGGCCGCTGGACCCATTTTCGTGCTCCCGACACGGAGACTCCCCAAGCATCTGAGCGCTGGCGAGGCGACCACGACCGACCGACGGGTCCGGCGCCGCACACAGGTTCGAGCCAGGCCCTGAACGTCGGCGAGCGAACGGACACGAAATATGGCCATCCACCTGCTGAAACGTTGAGCTTCTGACAACTTTCGGGTGGAGGCGAAGGGACTCGAACCCTCGAACCTCCTGACTGCCAGGTGCCCTCGGCGTGTCTGAGAGTGTCGATCCAAGCTTGTGACCTGGGACTTTGTTCGGGGGTTGTCGGTCGGGGTCGGCTGATGTCGAGTCTCTGGACCGCCAATGTGGCTGCCAACTGGAGGAGCTGTCCGAGGAGTTGGCCTAGATCGGCCAGCGCGTTCCTGGCCGCAACTGGCTGAGGCGAGGTCGAGGTCGTCGGTGGATCGGTTGACAAAGACGGTGCGCGGGCTGGTGTTGTCCGAGGGCCTCGTCTCGAACGGCACTGCGACCCGGCGGTCCAGGGCAGCTCGGAACTTTGTTTCGTGGGCGACATCCGCGCGGCCCAATTTTGCCGCTCAAGAACCTCAACTCCAGGGCGGTGGTGACACGGCGGACACCGGACTACCGTGACCCCAATGCAAGGGCGACGACCGTGATCTCGGCTGACGAGCTGACTAGCACACGTTGCGCCCTGGCGGGGTTCGACTTTACCTTCGTGCCCGGAGATCCTCCACGCTCGGGACGTTTCGCCGCGTTCCGGCTGGACGGCGACAACGTCGAAGATCTTTCCGATGGCCAGCTCGCAGGCCTGGGTGAGCAGGGTGCCATCGAGCTGGCCCTCCCTGCGGCCAAGTCCGTCCGGCGTCGCCGAGTTGCGGCCACCCTCCTCCCGATCGCAACCGCGCTCCCGCTGCTGCTCGACCTCGAGGATTCACAGGCGACGGCCACGGCGCGCATTTGGGCGAGTGTTATGACTGCTGGCATCGGCTTGATCGCCCGCGGCCACCTGCGTCCAGCGGTCAGCCCGAGCGGTGTGGACGCATGGCGGGCCGGTCCGCTCGATCCAGGCGACCACATCCTCTTGGAACAGCTTGCGAACGCAATGCCTCCACTCGGGCACGCGGTCCCGCTCGCATCACTAAAGCCGCCGCTGAGAGTGCACTATCCGGCGTTTCTCATCGCCGCCGCGTGGGACGCGCTCGCCGATACCCTCCCGAGAACGTCGGCGGCTGCGGCGGCAAGTGGTTCCAACTTGTTCGCAGCCACCGGGTCGACGCTGGCGACCGAGTTACGGCCCTGGTTGGCTGAAGCGTCCGCCGGTCTCGACGGCGGGTCGAGCTTCGCCCTGCGCGTCCACCTCGGTGATGCGCTTGAGCCGGAGCCGAGAGGCGTGCTGCAGATCTCCAGTACCGCTGATCCGAGCCTCGTCGTAGACGCCGCCGACTTGTTCTCGATGCCTGCGGCGCTGCTCGCCCACTTTGGAGTGGAGGCAGAGCGCGATCTGCTCTTGGCGCTGCGCCGCGGCTCTCGAGCATGGGAGCCGATCAGTGCCCTCCTCAGCCAGCAGATCCCCGATTTCTTACCGCTCGACGATGACTTGCTCGCCGACCTTGTGCTCGACGGTGCCAGCCGGCTCGATAGTGCCGGCATCGCCGTGTTCTGGCCAAGTGAGCTCCTCACTGGCGGACTGAGCCTGCGGGCGGTCATGACGCCGACACCGGCTGCTGTGACAGAAGGGGGCTTCGATCTTGGGTCGCTGCTCGACTTCCATTACGAGCTCACCGTCGGCGGCGAGGCGCTCAGCCCGGAAGAGGTCGACCTCCTCGCCGAGGCGAAGCGCAGTCTCGTGCGGATCCGGGGCCGCTTCGTCGCTGTGGACGCCCAGCTCATCGCCAAGGCGCAGGAGCGGCGATCACGACGGATCACAGCGGCTGCAGCTCTCGGCGCGCTTCTCGGCGGCAAGCTCGAAGTCGACGGTGAGCTCGTCGACGTCGTCGCCGAAGGCGCCGTGGCCGAGATGGCCGGACGCCTCCGTCGGTTGTCTGCTGGAAAGCTCGAGTCGTTGGCCCCACCGCACGCGCTGGTTGCCGTGCTGCGGCCTTACCAGCTCCGGGGGCTGGCGTGGCTGGCGGGCATGAGCGAGCTTGGGCTTGGCGGCTGCCTAGCCGACGACATGGGCCTCGGCAAGACGGTCCAAGTCATCGCTCTCCACCTGCACCGCCTGGAGGACCGCCAGCCGGCGCGCCCGAAGCCCGCCCTGCCCAAGCCGCCCGGCCGCAAGGCACAACGGCCCAAACAGGCGGTTCCAGCCAGAGAAGATCCAGACCCGGAGGCGCCGGCGCCCACACTCGTAGTCTGCCCGACCTCGTTGCTCGGCAACTGGGAAAGGGAGCTGCACAGGTTCGCCCCGTCGGTGCCCGTGCGCCGCTTCCACGGCGGCGACCGGAACCTCGATGGTCTCGTCGCCGGTGAGGTCGTGCTCACCACCTACGGCATCCTTCGCAGGGAGAGGGAGGCGTTGGGCGAGGCGGGCTTCGGGATCGTGGTGGCCGACGAAGCCCAGCACGCCAAGAACCCCTTGTCGGACACGGCCAAGGCACTGCGATCCATCCCCGCGCAGGCGCGTATCGCCCTCACGGGCACTCCTGTCGAGAACCGGCTCACCGAGCTGTGGTCGATTCTCGACTGGACGACCCCGGGGCTGCTCGGTCCGCTGGAGCGCTTTCGCCGCACCGTTGCCGTCGCCGTCGAGCGCAACCGCGACAAAGAGGCGACCGATCGCTTGTCGAATGCCGTCCGGCCCTTCCTCTTGCGCCGGAAGAAGACAGACCCAGCCATCGCTCCGGACCTGCCGGAGCGGACGGTCACTGACCTCGCCGTGCCACTCACGACCGAGCAGGTGTCGCTGTACGAGGCCGAGGTGCGCGAGGCCCTGCACGCCATCGCCACGAAGTCGGGTATCGAGCGCCAAGGCCTCGTGCTACGACTGCTCACGGTGCTGAAGCAGATCTGCAACCACCCGGCGCAGTACCTCCACCAGGCCGGGCCACTTCCAGGTCGGTCGGGGAAGCTCGCGGCGCTTGAGGAGCTGCTCGACGTGATAGTCGGCGCCGGCGACTCGGTGCTCGTGTTCAGCCAGTTCGTCGAGATGTGCTCCCTGATCGAGACCCACCTCGCCTCGCTCCACGTCCCCACCCTCTTCCTCCACGGTGGTGTGCGGGTCCGCAAAAGAGAGGAGATGGTTGCCAGCTTCCAGGCTGGCGCCGTGCCGGTGTTCCTGCTGTCGCTGAAGGCCGGAGGCGTCGGTCTGAACCTCATGCAGGCGACGCACGTGATCCACTACGACCGCTGGTGGAATCCGGCCGTGGAGGACCAGGCGAGCGACCGGGCGCACCGGATCGGCCAACGCCGCGCCGTGCAGATCCACCGGTTGGTGTGCGAGGGCACGCTCGAAGACCGCATCGCGGAGCTGTTGGAGAACAAGCGCGCCCTCGCGGAATCCGTCGTCGGTCAAGGCGAGGCATGGATCGGCGACCTGAGCGACTCCCAGCTGGCAACCCTCGTGCGCCTCGCGCCATCTGGCGGTGAGTCGTGAACTGGTATCCACCGGCGCCCAAGCGCCGTCCTGGCTCGGGTCCGTGGCGCGCTGCTGGGAAGCGACCCTTCGGTGCTACGTGGTGGGGGAAGGCCTGGGTTGACGCGCTCGAGCAGCGGGCGAGGCTCGACCCGAACCGGTTGCCCCGCGGTCGGACGTACGCGCGAACAGGCGCCGTGGGCGAGTTGGAGGTGCGAGCCGGCGAAATCGTGGCTGCTGTGCAGGGGTCGCGAGCCAAGCCGTACAGGGTGACTGTAAGAGTGCGCACTTACTCGGAGAAGGAGTGGGACCGGACGCTGGCGACGCTTGCCAGCCAAGTGGGCCACCTAGCGGCCTTGCTCGATGGGGAGATGCCGCCGGGGGTAGCCGACGATCTGGCCGCTGCCAAGATCGATCTGCTTCCGGTCGCGGGCGAAGTGCAGCCGCGCTGCTCGTGCCCTGACTGGGCGGAGCCCTGCAAGCACTCGGCAGCCGTGTGCTATCTGGTGGCAGACACCTTGGACGCGGATCCGTTTCTTCTGTTCTTGATGCGGGGACGGGACAGGGACCCCTTGCTCGCTGGGCTGCGTGCCAGGCGGGCGACGGGAGTTGGAGGCGCTGCCAGCGGCGCGGCGCGAGGCACCCAGGCGCGGCGCGCTGCGGCTGACTTCGGGTCCGAGCAAGCGACGTCTTGGGGCGCCGACGCTGGCCTTAGCGCCCAGCAGGCCTGGGCGCGTTGGGCAACGGTGTCAGCCGGTGGTGCTCCGCCGATCCCGGCCATCCCCCTACCACCGCCGAAGCACGGAAGGCCGACCGTACTGGCCGTGGATCCTCCGGCAAGTTCGGGCCTTACCGCAGCTTCGCTCCAGCAACTGGCGGGTGACGCAGCGCAACGGGCCTGGGAGCTTGCTCACGGCGAGCGGAGCACGGGCCTCGAGCTTCCGAAGGCTGCGGATCTCGCTCGCCGCGCGGCAGCGATGCTCACCCCTGCCACCGGGCAAGGGGATATCGTCGAGCTTGCCTCCTCGGCCGGCGTGTCAGCCCGCGACCTCCTGAACCAAGCGCTGGCGTGGCGTGACGGCGGGAGCGAGGGACTCTTCGTTCTGCTCAAGGACTGGGATGCACCGCGCGCCTCGATGATGGGCGGGCGGGTGCTGCTCGGTGGGCGGGCGACGGTCCGGCGCAACCGGGCGACGCTCGTGGACCGGCAACTTCGTCTCGGCCGGGACGGTCGCTGGTACCCGTTCCGGCGATCGGGGCGTGGCACTGGCGCGTGGACGCCTGATGGGGTCCCGCTCGGGGGCGACCAGTGACGACCTGGGTCTGACCGGGCGCCAGCGGGGGCAGGGCCGCGGCGAGGATCAACCCCTGAATTCTGCTTCGTGGTGACGAGATCCCTGGCTCTAGGAGTTTGCTGAAGTAGTCGCCAGGGAATCCCCGAGATTCACCTGCCCAGCTGACAGAATTTGTACATGGCGCTCGGGACCTCACAGACCCAACAACGCTTCGAGAACCCGAGGAATCTCCTGGGTGATCGGCTGAAGCTGGGCTCGATTTACC
>Ga0224558_1002146_pt1 | contig 18772 bp, 15 predicted proteins | sample 714S32024metaG_FD_180682 | JGI IMG/M metagenome (GOLD analysis project Ga0224558, IMG submission 180682) | Peat soil microbial communities from Stordalen Mire, Sweden - 717 S3 20-24 | ecosystem: Environmental > Terrestrial > Soil > Wetlands > Peat | place: Sweden: Norrbotten County, Stordalen...
CTTTCCTGGGCGCGGCCTGCCGCCACGCATACGATCAGCAGAAATGCAATTAAGGCGATCTTCTTCATTCGGTCCTGATCCTCACGACTGCTCAACCGTCCGGCTGGCAACGAGCTTGTCGATTCCGGTGCTCCGGTTCGAGCCGGGCCCCACTCTCAGCATTGTAACTGGCCGGAGCGGGTCCATGACAGAAGCGATACCGGGAACGATCTGAGGCTTTAGACGCAAGGGGATGCAAACGGGCGTTTTCCACTGGCTAAAACGCCGCAAAGCGCCGCTTTTCCGGGGCCGGGCGGGCTTTCAAACCCCTTCAAAAATAATCGGCCTGTTCAGCCTGCCCGCTCCACATGGTAGTGGAATGGCGGACCCTGCTCCTGGGCCAGCGCTCTGACGGTGCGCAAAAAAGCTCTGGCCGCGTAAGAAAGTGTCGCCTGCCGCCGGTAAACCAGCCGCAGCACGCGCTTGACCTCCAATTCGTCCACGGGCACACGCACCAGATCCCCGGCCTCCAGTTCCCTGGCCACGGTCAAGTGCGGCACCAGCGCCACCCCGTTGCCCATGGCGACAAACCGCTTGATGGCCTCGATGGTGGGCAACTCAATGCCCATATTGAGCGGCGTCCGGTACTTTTGAAAGGCTTCGATCACCCGACGCCGCATCGGCGAAGCCACGTTGTGGGCGATGAAGACCTCTTCGCCCAGATCGTTGATGGAGACGCGCTTGGCCCCGGCGAGCGCATGACCAGGACTGACAATGAGGGCCACGCTGTCGGCGTACACCGCGATGCTGCGGTACTGCGCCGGGTCAGGACGGTAGGAGATCATTCCCAGCTCGAAGGTGCGCAGATTCAGTTCGTCGGGGATCTGCGAGGCCAACATGCGGTGCACGGCGACCGTAACGTGGGGAAACTCCCGCCGGTACCGGTCGATGGCTTGCAGCAAATACAGGCAGGTGTACTCGTTGGCCGCTAGTTGCAGCCTGCCTCGCTCCAGGCTCTTCAACTCATCGAGCGCGCTCGAAGCCTCGCGCCGCAACGCCAGCAAACGCAGCGCGTAGTCGCGCAACAGCACCCCGGCCGCGGTCAGCGACCCGTCCCGCGCCGACCGGTCGAAAAGCGTCTCGCCCACCGAGGCTTCCAGCTTGCGAATGACCTGGCTCACGGCCGGCTGAGTCCTGCGCAGCCGCACGGCCGCACGCGAAAAACTATGCTCCTCGGCGACGGCGAGAAAGGTTTCGAGTTGGTTCAGTTCCATATCAGTGCTCAGTGGTCAGTGATGACCTTCCACTGCAGTATAAGCAAATCTAATCGCATCTACAACAATTATAACTTTGCCTTATGGAGCGAAATGCTGGACACTGCAAGTGTTGGGACAATTTTCCCTGGGAGGCAGATTCATGGGGTCAGATCGCATCGTCTTCTTCGACACCACACTGCGCGACGGTGAGCAATCGCCCGGCTGCAGCATGACGACGCAGGAAAAGCTGACCATGGCTCATGCCCTGGAAGATCTGGGCGTGGACATTATTGAGGCCGGTTTCGCTATGGCTTCCGAGGGCGACTTCGCTGCCATCGCCACCATTACCCAAGCCATACGCAAGCCGCGCATCGCCTCGCTGGCTCGTGCTAAGTCCGAAGACATTGTGATGGCCTCGCGCGCCCTGCAGTTCGCCGACCGCGCCCGCATCCACGTCTTTTTGGCTTCGAGCGATCTGCATCTCGAGTACAAGCTCAAGATGAGCCGCGCCGAGGCGCTGGATCAAACCGCTGAGTGCGTGCGCCTGGCGCGCTCGCTGGTGGACGATGTCGAGTTCTCGCCCGAAGACGCCACCCGCTCGGAGCGCGACTTCCTCGTGAAGATGGTGCAGGTAGCCGTCGAAGCCGGCGCGACAACAATTAATATGCCTGACACCGTGGGCTACAGCACTCCAGAGGAATACGGCCGCATGTTCGCCGAGGTGCGCGAGCGCATTCCCGCCATTGATAAACAGGGCGTCATTCTCTCGGCGCACTGCCACGACGACCTTGGCCTTGCCGTGGCCAACTCACTGGCCGCGATTCATAACGGCGCACGCCAAGTGGAGTGCACCATCAACGGCATCGGCGAGAGAGCCGGCAATGCGGCTCTGGAAGAGATTGCCGCTGCGCTCTATGTGCGCGGCGACCGCTTCGGCGTCACCTCCGGCATCAATCTGAGCCAGCTCTATCCCTGCAGCCAGGTGCTGGGCCAGATCATCACCTTTCGCCCTTCGCCCAACAAGGCAATCGTGGGCGACAACGCTTTTGCGCACGAGTCCGGCATTCATCAGCACGGTATGTTGGCCAACCCGCTCTGCTACGAGATCATGACTCCCGCGCTGGTGGGCGTGGCCAAGACGCATCTGGTGCTGGGCAAGCACTCCGGCCGCGCGGCGCTGAGGCATAGACTGGAACAGTTGGGCTTCACGCTTTCTCGTGACGAACTGCAACACACCTACTACCGTTTTGTAGCGTTGGCCGACCGCAAGAAAAACATCTACGACTACGATCTGGTCAGCCTGTTGCCCGATCAGATTCGCGATCGCCGCCAAGAGCCGGTCTCCGAACTCGCTTGAAGCTCAACTGAGCGCTGGCAACTAACAACTGAAAGCTGAAGAGAGAACGCATGAAGCTGAAGATTCTTGTCACAGCCGGCGACGGCATCGGTCCCGAAGTCACACGCGAAGCGGTTGCCGTCTTGCGCGAAGTGGCAGCCGCCGGCGGCCACAAGCTCGAAATCGAAGAGAAGCGCATCGGCGGCGTTGCGATCGTCAACGACGGCACGCCTCTGCCAGCGGACACCCTTGCATCCGCGCTCAACTCCGACGCCGTTCTGCTCGGCGCGGTAGGCGGCAACGAGTTCAATTCCCTCCCCCCAGACAAACGCCCCGAGGCCGGCCTGCTGGGACTGCGGGCCGCTCTGGGCGGCTTTGCCAACCTGCGTCCCGCCTTCGCCTTCAAGGAGCTGGCCGCCAACAGCCCCTTGCGTCCTGAGATTATCGACGGCGCCGATATTCTCTTCGTCCGTGAGCTGCTGGGCGGCCTCTACTTCGGCCAGCCGCGCGAATGGAATCGCAAGACCGGCGAAGCCTGGAACACCATGCGCTACACGCGCGATGAAGTGGCGCGCGTAGCCCGCGTGGCCTTCAAGCTCGCACAGAAGCGCCGCAAGAAGCTCACCAGCGTGGATAAGGCCAACGTGCTCGAAGTCTCGCAACTGTGGCGCGCGACGGTGATCGAAGTGGCCGCGGAGTTTCCGGATGTGACGCTCGAGCATCAGTACGTGGACGCCATGTCAATGCACCTGATGAACCGCCCGCGCGACTTCGACGTAGTGCTGACAGAGAATTTGTTCGGCGACATTCTGAGCGACGAGTCGGCGGTTATCACTGGCTCGCTCGGCATGTTGCCCTCGGCCACCATCGGCGGCAAGGTCAATTTGTATGAGCCCGTGCATGGCTCCGCGCCGGACATCGCCGGCAAGGGACTCGCCAATCCGCTGGGCGCGATTCTGACCGGCGCATTGATTCTGCGCCACTCCGGCGGCCTTGAAGCTGAAGCCGTTGTTATCGAAACGGCTGTCCGCAAGGTTCTGGAACAAGGCTTCCGCACGCCGGATCTCGCGCGCTCGAACCCACAAGGATTCACTGTGCTATCGACAACCGAGATGGGCAAGAAAGTCCGCGAAACGGTAAAAGCATCGCTGGTTAGCGCGTGAGTTTTCTGTTCCCTATTCACTGTTCCTTCGCAAGAAGCAACGAAATGAAACAAAGGTGATCAATGAGTTCGGAGCCAAGAACGCTATTTGAAAAGATCTGGGAACAGCATGTGGTGGCATCGCCTGAGGGCGAGCCAACGCTGCTCTACATCGACCTGCAATTGCTGCACGAGGTCACCTCGCCGCAAGCATTTGAAGGGCTGCGCCAGGCCGGCCGCAAGGTGCGGCGGCCCGACCGCTGCATCGCGACAGTTGATCACAACGTGCCCACTACGCTCGCCGAGCGCTTCAACATTGTCGATCAAATAGCGGCTACGCAGATTGCCGCGCTGCGCACCAATTGCGCGGACTTCGGCATCGAGCTTTACGATGTGGACTCGCCCAGCCAGGGCATCGTTCACATCATCGGGCCGGAGCTAGGGCTGACCAAGCCGGGCATGACGATTGTCTGCGGCGACTCGCACACTTCGACGCACGGAGCCTTCGGAGCATTAGCCTTCGGCATCGGCACCAGCGAAGTGGAGCACGTGCTGGCCACACAAACGCTGCCCCAATCCAAGCCCAAGACATTCCGGATTGCGGTCGAGGGCAAGCTGCCTCGCGGCGTCACAGCTAAGGACATTATTCTCGCTATCATCGGCCAGATTGGAACTGACGGCGCGACCGGATGCGTTGTCGAGTACGCTGGCTCGGCCATTCGCGCGCTTTCCATTGAAGGCCGCATGACGGTATGCAACATGAGCATTGAGGCCGGAGCGCGTGCGGGGCTGATCGCTCCTGACGAAAAGACTTTTGCCTATCTGAAAGGCCGCCGCTTCGCGCCGCAAGGTGCGGCATGGGATGAAGCCGTCCGTGAATGGAGCAAACTGCCGAGCGATCCCGGCGCAAAATTTGACCGTGAATTGGTGATCGATGCCGCCACGCTGGTTCCATATGTAAGTTGGGGCACCAGTCCCGGCATGGTCGCACCTATTACGTCCAAAGTGCCGGACCCGGCCGCGACATCCAACGAACAGGAGCGCAAGGGACTGGAGCGCGCGCTTGACTATATGGGCCTGAAAGCTGGCACGCCGCTTGAAACAGTCGCGATTAACCGCGTTTTCATTGGCTCGTGCACCAATGGGCGCATCGAGGATTTGCGCGCCGCCGCCCGCATCGCTGACGGATACAAGGTCTCCACAAAGGTGAGCGCGATGGTGGTTCCCGGCTCGCAGGCCGTGAAGGCGCAGGCTGAAACCGAGGGCCTCGATCGCATCTTCCGCGCGGCCGGTTTCGAATGGCGCGAGCCAGGCTGCTCGATGTGCCTGGGCATGAATCCCGATATTCTTTCGCCGGGCGAACGTTGCGCTTCGACAAGCAACCGCAACTTTGAAGGCCGCCAGGGACGAGGCGGACGCACACACCTTGTCAGTCCGGAGATGGCCGCCGCAGCCGCTATCGCAGGCCACTTTGTAGACATTCGCAGTTGGGAGGTAAAAGGCTGATGGAACCCTTTCGCACATTGACCGCATTGGCCGCGCCTCTGGACCGGGCGAATGTTGATACCGACCAGATTATTCCCAAACAGTTTCTCAAGCGCATCGAACGCACCGGCTACGGCGAGTTTCTCTTCTTTGATTGGCGGCGCACAGCCACGGGCGAGCCGGACCCCGGTTTCGTGCTCAACGACCCGCGCTACAATGGCGCGCAGATACTCATCGCCGGCAAGAATTTCGCGTGCGGCTCGAGCCGCGAACATGCCGCCTGGGCGCTCTCGGACTTCGGTTTCCGCGCGGTCATCGCGCCTACGTTTGCTGACATTTTCTTTTCCAACGCGGGCAAGAACGGCATCGTGCTGGCGCGGCTCAGTGAGACGCAAGTGGCCACTTTGCTCAACAACGCGAAGACCATTCCGAATTATCAACTGACCGTCTCGCTTGAAGCGCAAACAGTTACTGACAATCAGGGCTTTTCTGCAACCTTCGAGATTGACCCATTCCGCAAGTTCTGTCTTCTTGAAGGACTCGACGATATCGGCCTGACTCTGCGCCATGAAGCGGCGCTCGACACATTTGAAGCAAAGCACGACCAGGCTAACTGGCTGAAAGCGAAGTAACAGCGGAGTTAGCAGTTAGCGAACTTGGAATGCTCCCGGCTGCCGACACTAACTCCGCGAACCACGTACTCCACTAACCTCGCTCCAAGGAAAGACAATGACCATTGAAGGCAAGCGACAAAGCATCCCGTTGACTGAAGGCCCTGACCGGGCGGCCTCTCGTTCGTACCTGCGTGGTTCCGGTTTCAGCAAGGAAGACCTGCACAAGCCCATCATCGGCATCGCCAACACCTGGACCGAGATCGGCACCTGCAACATGCACCTGCGCGAGATTGCCGAGGCTCTCAAGGAAGGCATTCGCGAGGCCGGCGGCACGCCCATGGAGTTCAATACCATCACCATCTCCGACGGCATCACCATGGGCACACAGGGCATGAAAGCCTCTCTGGTTTCGCGCGAAGTGATCGCCGACTCCATTGAACTGATGGCCCGCGGCAATCTCTTCGACGGGCTGGTGGGCATCGGCGGCTGCGACAAGAATATGCCCGGCATCATCATGGCGCTGTGCCGGCTCGACATCCCTGGCCTCATGCTCTACGGCGGCTCCATCGCGCCCGGCAAGCTGAACGGTGTGGACATTACGATTCAGGATGTCTTCGAGGGCATCGGTTCACACGCCGCAGGCCGCATCGACGACGCCGGACTTGAAGCCCTTGAAGCCAACGCTTGCCCCGGCGCAGGCGCATGCGGCGGCCAGTTCACGGCCAACACTATGGCCATGTCTGCCGAGATTCTGGGCATCGCGCCCATCAAGCTCTCCGGCGTGCCCGCAACAGCAGCAGATAAGCACGCCGCCACGCGCGAAGCCGGCCATATTCTTATGGATGCGGTGCGCGCAAACCGACGCCCTTCGCAAATTATCACTCGAAAATCCATAGAGAACGCCATCGCCAGCGTAGCCGCCAGCGGCGGATCAACCAATGCCGTCTTACATCTGCTGGCCATTGCGCGAGAGCTAAACATCCCGCTCACTATTGGCGATTTCGACATCATCAGCAAACGCACACCGTACATCTGCTCGCTCACTCCCGCAGGCAAGTTTGTCGCTTCGGATTACCAGGCAGCGGGCGGCTCGCGCCTGCTCGCGAAGCGGCTGATCGACGCCGGCCACGCCGATGGGGCCACACTCACAATTAGCGGCAAGACGCTGGCTGAAGAAGCCGCGCTCGCCAAGGAGACTCCCGGGCAGCAGGTCATCGGCAGATTTGAAAAACCAATCAAGCCCAACGGCGGCCTGGTGATTCTGAAAGGCAATCTTGCGCCCGAAGGCTGTGTGATGAAGATCGCCGCGGCTAACCGCTACGAGCATCGCGGGCCGGCACGTGTCTTTGACACGGAAGAGGCGTGCTTCGCCGCCGTTCAATCCGGTCAGATCAAGCCGGGCGATGTACTTGTGATTCGTTATGAAGGCCCCAAGGGTGGACCCGGAATGCGCGAGATGCTGCAAGTGACGGCGGCCATCAGTTCGAACGCCGAACTAAGCGCGACGGTTGCGCTGCTCACCGACGGCCGTTTCAGCGGCGCGACGCGCGGCTTTACCGCTGGTCACGTTGCTCCTGAAGCTTTCGTCGGCGGACCAATCGCCGCGGTTCGCGAGGGAGACATCATTCACTTCGATATTCCCAACCGCAAACTCGGCATTGAAATCAGCGATGCGGAAATGTCGGCGCGTTTGAAAAACTTCACGCCGCCCGCATTGCGCTGGCCCAAAGGCGTCTTTCGCAAATATGTTGACCGCGTAAGCTCGGCCTCCGAAGGCGCAACGACGTAAGAGCAGCTTCTGGCAGTTAACAAAGGAGTCTCACATGGGAAGCGACGCTAACACGCACGCATCGAATCACCCACCCGCCCGCCTGACCGGCGCGGAGATTGTCTGGGCTACGCTGGTGGGCGAGGGCGTCACCGACGTCTTCGGCTACCCCGGTGGGGCGATTCTCCCTGTTTACGACGCGCTGCGCAAGTTTCCCATTCACCACGTCCTGGTGCGCCATGAGCAGGGCGCCGCGCACATGGCCGATGGTTATGCGCGGGCTTCGGGCAAGGTGGGAGTTGCCATCGCGACCAGCGGCCCCGGCGCAACTAACCTGGTTACCGGCATTGCCACCGCCATGCTGGACTCAATTCCCATTGTCTGCATCACCGGCAATGTCTCCGGCAAAGTGCTGGGCACGGATGCGTTTCAGGAAGTGGATATTACCGGCATAACTCTGCCGGTGACCAAGCATAACTTCCTCATCAGCCGCACCGAGGACATTGCGCCGGCGATTCGCTACGCCTTCCAGATCGCGCAAACCGGCCGCCCCGGCCCGGTGCTCGTCGATATTACCAAGGACGCGCAACAGGGCACAGCAATCTTCGACTTTGCCGCGGCCAAGCCACGCCCCCATCGCCCTCACCCCATGCTGAATGTGGAGGAACACGGGCTGGCGCAGGCCGTTGAACTGATTCGTAATGCCAAGCGGCCCGTGATCCTGGCCGGCCATGGCGTCATCGAATCCGGCGCCGAGGAGCAAGTGCGTACCCTGGCCGAGCGCGCGCAGATTCCCGTGGCCCTTACGCTGCTGGGCCTGGGCGGCTTCCCTGCCTCGCACCCGCTGAATCTGGGCATGATGGGCATGCACGGCGAGGCCTGGGTCAATCACGCTATCCAGGAGGCCGACCTGCTGATCGCCTGCGGCATGAGGTTCGATGATCGCGTTACCGGCACAATCTCGACTTATGCCACCAAAGCTAAAAAGATTCATATTGAGGTTGACCCCGCCGAGGTGAACAAGAACATCAAGGTGGACGTGGCGCTGATCGGCGACCTGCGTACAGTGCTCGAAGAGCTGCTGCCGCGCATCAGTAGTGGTCATGGGGGCCGCGACGGCTCGGTGTGGATCAAGACCATTGAATCCAGCAAGGGCGCAGTGGCTGTGCGCGACATCAAGAACCTGCCCGACTCCGGCCACCTTTACGCGGCGCACGTCATCCACGACATCTGGCGCATCACCGGCGGCAACGCCATCCTGGTCACCGACGTGGGCCAGCACCAGATGTGGGCGGCGCAATACTATCATCATGAGCGGCCACGCACACTGATCACCTCGGGCGGCCTGGGGACAATGGGTTTCGCGCTGCCCGCGGCCATCGGGGCAAAGTTTGCCTGCCCGGACAGAGAAGTCTGGGTCATCGCCGGCGACGGCGGCTTCCAGATGACCGCGGCTGAGCTGTCGACCATCGCCCAGGAAGGCATCAAGATCAACATCGCCATCATCAACAACGGTTACCTCGGCATGGTGCGCCAGTGGCAGGAGTTTTTCTACGAACGCAACTACGAAGCCACGCCTCTGGTCTCGCCCGACTTCGTCAAGCTGGCCGACGCTCACGGCATCGCAGGACGGCGCGTTCAGACCCGCAGCGAGGTGGCCTCCGCCGTCGAAGAGGCTCGCTCCGCGCCGGGAACATTTTTGCTGAACTTCATGGTCGAAAAGGAAGACTCGGTTTATCCAATGATTCCCGCCGGCTCCTCACTCCACGAGATGATTCGCCGTCCGGAAAAAGATCCGCTGATGGAAACGTAAGAAACTGCTTCTAGCTTTTAGCTCCTAGCTGCTCGTCTTTTCGTAGCCAGCAACATTGCGGGACCTACGTTTACAGGCAAGAGGCAAGAGCTAGAAGCTAGAGGCTAGAAGCTAGAGGCTAGTTATGCTGCACACATTCGTCGCTTACGTGGAAGACCTGCCGGGCGTGCTCACGCGCGTGGCCTCGCTCTTTCGCCGCTTGAACATCAACATTAACTCCCTCACCGTGGGCCGCAGCGAGCGCGTGGGCCTGTCGCGATTGACGCTGGTCTGCGAGGCCTCGGCCGAGGCCGGCCATCGCATCCGCGCAAGCCTGTATAAGCTGGAGAATGTAGTCGATGTGGATGACATCGCCCAGGCGCCGTCGGTCACCCGCGAACTGGCGCTCATCAAAATTGCCGCCACACCGCGCAATCGCTCCGGTATCTTCGAGCTGGTCGAGGTCTTTCGCGCCCGCATCGTGGACCTGGCGCCGGAGTCGCTGACCATCGAGATGACCGGTGTGGAAAGCAAGATCGAAGGGCTCATCCAGGTCCTCAACGAGGGCGAGGAGCGCATTCTGGAAATCTGCCGCAGCGGCAAGATGACCATGCGCCGCGGCCATCACACTTCGAGCGTCCTCAAAGCCATGGGCGCTGATGCGGACCAGGCAGCGGAAGAGCCCACGGAAGACAGCGCGGCCGGCGAACCGGAATAGTCAGGCCGCGAAGACAGCGTGCCGAACCGATTGAAACTAACCATAACCACACAAGCAAAGGAAAATCATGGCGAAGACTTACTACGATCAGGATGCTGACCTCTCCCTCATTCAGGCAAAAAAGGTGGCCATCATCGGCTACGGTTCCCAGGGACATGCACATGCCCTCAACCTCAAGGATTCAGGGGTCCAAGTAAAGGTGGGCCTCGCGCCCAACTCGAAGTCCATCGCCAAGGCGCAGAAGGCCGGCCTGGAAGTGGACACCGTTGCCGCGGTCACCAAGTGGGCGGATGTGGTGATGGTTCTGGTCCCTGATCAGACCGCGGCAAAGTTGTATGCCGAAGAGATTGGGCCAAACCTCAGCGCGGGCAAGCTGCTGCTCTTTGCGCATGGCTTCAACATCCACTACGAGACCATCGTTCCGGCGGCGGGCATCGACGTTGGCATGGCCGCGCCCAAGGCTCCCGGTCATCGCGTGCGCGAGGTCTTCACCGAGGGCGGAGGCGTTCCGTGCCTGATCGCCGTCCACCAGGACGCCACCGGCAAGGCTCACGCCCTCTGCCTCAGCTACCTCAAGGGCATCGGCGGCACGCGCGCAGGAGTACTTGAGACCACATTCAAAGAAGAGACCGAGACCGATCTCTTTGGCGAGCAGTCCGTGCTCTGCGGCGGCGTCAGCGCGCTCATCAAGGCAGGCTTCGAGACGCTGGTCGAGGCCGGCTATCAGCCCGAGAGCGCCTACTTCGAGTGCCTCCACGAGCTCAAGCTGATTGTGGACCTCATCTATCGCGGCGGCCTGGCCTACATGCGCTACTCCATCAGCGATACCGCTGAGTGGGGCGACTACGTCAGCGGCCCGCGCGTCATCAACGCCGAGAGCCGCAAGGCGATGAAGCAGATTCTCACTGAAATCCAGAACGGCGAATTTGCCAAGCGCTTCCTTGCCGACCAGAACTCCGGCCGCAAGGAGTTTTTGGCCTTCCGAGAAGCCGAAGCCAAGCACCCGGTGGAAATCGTCGGCAAAAAGCTCCGTGCCGCCATGCCGTTCCTTGATCCGGTGACGGTGGAAGAAGTGGCCAAGAACCGATAGATTCGAACTTATTCAACAAATACTGGACGGCCGCGCGACCGTCCAGTATTTGTCTTCGCCGACCGATTACTCGACTCGCCGACTAGAGCAAGAGATCGCTTTTCTGTCAATTAGCTTTCCAATGCAATGGTCGCAGGTTGCTGATATCGCCAGACCCTCCGTGAGATTTCGGAATAACGTGATCGACTTCCCAACCGTGTTCGGTGGTTTCACCATACTGACTCCATCGCATTAAATTCCCAAAACAATCGATGCGGGCATCAACACCATTCGTACCCGGCGCTTCCCTCGCACTGAACCATATCCGCATCAATGTCCATTCGTCATATTGTGTGTTGATTGTCGCAGTGCTCATATCACTCACCCTTTCTTGAAAGCCGTATAGGCCTTCGGTTAATAAGGTCAATGGATGAGCCAGCGGCACCGCAATATCTAGCTGTGCCGTTAGCTACGCAACGGTCCATATCAGGTTCAGCGATCTTGATCTGGTATGGAAGCAGCAGCAGCAAAACTCAGTGCCGTTTGAAGCCGGACTGAGGCGATTCGGGCACAGCGGTCGTTACAACGACTGAGGAAAACCTATCACCACCCATAAATCCGTTCAAGTGGGAAATCTCGGCGCTAAAGTGCAAATCCGATATTCTCCGCCGAAGAGTTGGGGCTCCAATCCTCAAAAGAGCGATTTGATGGGATGGGGCATTTGGCCGGATCACCTCGCGGTCGCCCGACGATTTCGATTCTTGCCGAGACTTCCATCTATTTAATTGTGGCGGAAAATCATGTTGCATGAAACAAATCAGTGTAGTAATATGTTTCATGGAACAGAGGTTTGCCATGAGAGCGGCGGTTACAGAGAGGGTTCGCAAGCATCGCGAGGGACTGCGGGCGGCTGGGTTGAAGCCGGTACAGATCTGGATTCCCGATACGCGGCTGGAGAGCTTTCGCAAGAGATGCGAACGGGAGTGCTTGTCGCTGGTTGGCGACCCGCTGGAAGCGGAGACGCTCGCCTGGATAGCTGAGGTCGCGGATACGGACGGGTGGGTATGAAGCGCGGCGATCTGGTTCCCGTGGTTTTGTCCGGAGCTTACGGAAAACCCCGGCCCGCGCTGGTGATTCAGTCGGACCTTTTTCAGAAGCATCCATCCGTCACCGTTCTGCCTGTCACCAGCGATCTGCGTCCAATACAAACCTTTCGCATTTCCGTAGAGCCGACCAGCGAGAACGGCCTGCGCGCCACCTCGCAGATTATGGTGGATAAAGTCCGCACCATTCCGCGCGACAAAGCCGGCGATCCCTTCGGCGTACTGGAACTGCGAACTATGTCTGCCGTGAATCGCGCGCTGGCGGTCTTTCTGGGACTGGGCTGAGGCCCATATCAACTCGTGTGAGATGGCGTGCAATCAGTTTTCATTTATCGAAAATGGGATCGAAATCGCGCGATGCCCAGCCAGAGAATCCGCCTCAGAGGCAAAAAATCACCTCCGAAGGATGACGTCTCTTCGGAGGCGCTTGCATGACACAAGATAGATGGGGCCAGTAGCCGACGCTGGAGGTCGGTAGCGCACGGCTACTGGTGATCCCTATACAAACGAAGCTAGCTGCGGCTTCCCCTTTCCACGGCTACTTCGTGTCGCCCGGCTCAAAGAGAGCGTTCGTACATGCCCTCCGAACCATGTTGACAACTGGAGTGTCTCCCATACAGGAATGCCGTTCCGTGACGGCCGTCACAGGCGTGTGTATAGGTTCCAAAATCGTCATCCTAAGTATACTTGACCAGATTCTTGACAAATTCTCTGGTCAATCTTGTACATCTTGCGCTCAGGCCCTCATTCAGCACGCCCGAACCGCGCTACTGGACTGCTTTCTCCTGCACAGCACCGGAAATGAGATTGACAAACCGCGCTCCGCATTTGAAAATCGGAGCTTCAGTTTCCTCCGACGCGGATCTAGAGCGGAACCAGAGTAACTGTGTCCTGTTAAGTGTCGTGCAGGGTCGCCGCTCCCTGATGGTCGCGTCGACTTGAACGCTGTGGTTTCGGGATACATCGACTCTGGTTCCGCTGTACCCCCAGCCGCTCTCGTGAACTCGAATCCGGACGCAACCCCCACTGCTGACCCGGGACAAAGGACGCGACCTGTAAGCATTGGACGCGGGCGGAGCTTGTTGAGGGCTTTTGAGACCCACGAGATTTTAGAAGGAGCACGAGATGGGACTAGTGGATTGGGCTATCGTCGCTGTGATGGTGCTGGCGGTGCTGGGAGGGTTCACCCAGGGATTTTTCCGCGCTGTCTGTGGGCTGGGCGGCTTGCTGCTCGGCCTGGCGATCGCTGCGTGGAACTACGGTCGCATCGCGAAGCTGATTTTGCCCATGGTGCGCATTGAAGCGGTGGCCAATGCCATCGGCTTTCTGCTGATTGCGCTTCTTGTGATGGCCTTGGCCGGCCTCGCGGGGAAAATCCTCTCGAAAACTATCCATTCCATCGGGCTTGGCTGCCTGGACAGGCTGGCAGGAGCGGCATTCGGCTTTTTCCAGGGCGCGCTCCTGGTGACGCTGGTGATTCTGGTGACCGTGGCCTTTTTCCCGAGAGCCCATTGGCTGACAGAGGCCAAGCTTCCAAGGCTGTTTTTCGGGGCCTGTCATTTGAGCACAGACGTGAGTCCACACGAGCTTGCCGAGCGCGTCCGGCACGGACTCAATTCACTGGAAGAACAGTCGCCCCGGTGGTTGCACCCTGGCGACGGCAAATTGTGATTTTTTCCCAGGACGCAGCCCAGGGAAATATGGCAAGCTAGTAGAACCAACTGAGGTGGACGTGAGACGAGAACTGGACAGCCTGGTGACCCAAATGCATTCCAGCGGTACGCGCTACGAGGACGCCGTACGCGAGTTCAAGAAGCAATACCTGCGCGAAGTGCTGGTGGCGCACCGGGGAAACCAGTGCAAAGCGGCCGAAGAGCTGGGCATGCATCGCAACACTCTGAGCCGCACCATGGCCGAGCTGGGGCTGAGCCTGGCCGAAGTGCGCGCCGGCCTCAAGCGTCCGCCGCGCAGCGAACGTCCTGTCTATAGCGCGGTTCGCCAGGTCTTTGGCCGGGGTTAACAGCGCTCTCAAGGACATGCAGACAAACCCACAGGCTTACGAAGCGCGCGTCCAATCGGCAAAATCAAGACAGGTTAAGCAGGCTGCTGAAACTCCCGGCGAAGAGGCTGAAGAGCATCGCTCAGGGGCAAAGGCCCCCGCTAATCTGATTGACTTTATGCCGGGACTAAGATCGCGGTCTGCCGCCCGGAAGAATTTTCCGGCAACCGTAGCAGCCCTGCTACTGACAATGGCTACAGGCGCCGGGCACGCGCAGCCGGCCCAGGCCAAACCAGAACAACCGCAGCCTGCCTCTATCCAAACTACCTCTCAAGGTCAGAACGCCGCTCCAGCTCAGGACGCCAGACAGACCGAACTGCCGCGCAACTCCGACCGGCGGAGGGCTGCCAAGCTCTATCTTGCCTCGAGCAAGCTCTTCGTTGATGGACAGTTTGAAGAGGCCCTGCGCGGCTACCAGCAAGCGGCCACGCTCGACCCAGGCAATACCGACTACCCGCTGGCGGCGAGTGTCGCTCGCAGTCACGCGGTGACGGCGCTGATTCAGGCAGCGGCCAAGGACCGGCTGAGCGGCGATGCAGCGCAAGCGCGAGCAGCCCTGGCCCATGCGCTCGAACTGGAGCCGGGAAGCCCCCAGGTGAAGCAACACCTTTACGAACTGGGAGACGATACCCTGCTGGGCCAGCCACGGCCCATCTACGAGAAGGGCGAACAGACCGCCGGCGAAGCGGTGGAACTGGAGCCTGCTGCCGGAGTTCACAGCTTTCACCTGCACGCCGACCCGCGCCAGATCATTCAGCAGGTCTTCAAGGCCTACGGGATTGATGTCACGGTGGACGACAGCGTTCACGCAGTTCCGGTTCGGCTGGATTTGGATAACGCTGGCTTCGAGCAGGCGGCGCGCATCGTGGGAATGGTGACGGCTTCGTTCTATGTTCCGCTGGATGCGCACCGCGCGCTGGCCGCCGGCGACACCAGAGAGAACCGCCTGAAGTTTACGCCACTCGAATTCGAGACAGTTTATTTCTCAGGGCTGAGCGCGACGGAGCTGACCGACGTGGTCAACCTGGCCAAAAACGTCTTCAATGCGCCGCAAGCGGTGGCGGAGCCCACATCGAATACGATTACCATCCGCGCGTCCCACGGGACGCTCAATGCCTTCAACACCACGATGAGCGAACTGCTCGACGGGCGCAACCAGGTGCTGCTCGAGGTGCGCATGATCCAGCTTGCGCACTCCAGCACGCGCAACACCGGGGTCCAGCCGCCGCAGAGCATATCGGCCTTCAATGTCTATGCCGAGGAACAATCCCTCCTGAACGCAAACCAGAGCCTGGTGCAGCAGATCATCTCCTCGGGTTTGGCCTCTCCCAGCGACACGTTGGCGATTCTTGGCATTCTGCTGGCTTCCGGCCAGGTGTCAAGTTCCCTGTTCTCCAACGGCATTGCAACGTTTGGCGGCGGCCTGACGGAATCCGCGCTGGCTCCGGGATCGATCTCGGCCAACCTGAACCTGAACTCCTCGGACTCGCGCGAACTGGATCAGATGCAGTTGCGCCTGGGCGACGGCGAGGCCGCTACCATGCGGTTGGGGTCGCGCTACCCCATTCAGACATCGTCTTTCTCGAGCCTCGGGGCCAGCGTTCCGAATATACCGGGGCTTACCGGCGCGGGAAGCTCCAGCAGCCTGTCTTCTCTGCTGGCCTCCTACTCCGGCAGCCTGCCGAATATTCCGCAGGTCGAGTACCAGGATCTGGGCCTGACCCTGAAGGCGACCCCCAAAGTAATGCGCAACGACGAGGTTGCGCTCACCGTCGACCTCAAGATTGATGCCCTTGCGGGAACCTTCATCAACGGCAATCCGGTGCTCAACAATCGCGCCTGGTCCGGGGTGGTGACGCTCAAGCAGGGCGAGGCCGTCGAGGTGGTGAGCGAGCTGGATAAGTCAGAAAGCCGCGCCATCAGCGGCACGCCGGGGATCAGCGAGATTCCCGGCCTCAGCGATCTCACCGGCAACGACACCCAGAAGAACTACGCGACGCTGCTGATTGTCATCACGCCCCATGTGTTGCGCGGCACGCAGGCCGCCGGCCACTCGCCGATGATGCGCGTCGAGCGCGGGCAGGCGCCGTAGCGAGTCTGCGGGCCTGGTTGCGCGTACTGTACGCGAAGCTCCGCCAAACGCAGCAAGGGCAGACAGGCTGAAAACCCCTGTCTGCCCTTGCTAGATGGTTGCCAGCAGCCGATTCATCCGGATCGCTGACTCGCGGACATGTTGATTCGCCCACTTCAGTTCGCGACGCCGTCCAGCTTGGCCTGGTACTGAATGATTTGCTTGATGACATCGTAGGGAGCATTAGCGGGAACTTGGCGGCCGTTGACCAGCAGCGTCGGAGTCTGAGTGATGTTCAGGTCCTGGGCTAGTTTCCTTGACGAGTCGACCGCGGCGATGATTGCAGGGGTTGCGGCGCAAGCTGCGATCTTGGCCGGGTCCAGGCCGGCCTTGCTCACAGCGCTATTCAGGGTCAGAGTAGCTCCATCGGGCGTCTCCAATCCGTCCTGGCCGTCAAAAACCGCAGAGGCAAAGGCGAAGAACGCACCGCTGCCGCCCTCTTTGGCTACACAAAGGCTATAGGCAGCTGCCCCGGCCGCCGCGGGATGCTGCGGAAGCGGGTAGTTCTGGAAGACGAAGCGAGCCTTGGGGAAATCCACGGCCAGCTTGTCCATGTTGGCCTGCGCGTCCTTGCAGTGGGGGCACTGGAAATCGGCAAATTCAACAATCTCCATGTTTTTTATCGCCGAGCCACGGTAAGGTCCATCCGCGCGCGCCTGAGCAATTGCGCGGAATTCCGCATACGGATGCTCACCAAAGGGGATGATGTCGTCGCCAGCGATGATGTGCTTGCCGTCGGGGAGAACAAAGAACTGTAGTGCGGATGGTTTCAGCTTGCCCGTCTTGTCGCCGATGAAGATGATTACCTTGCTGACGCCGTCCACCGGCGTCTTCAGGATCGCCTGTACCTGCCAGACACGGCTCTCTTCGAAGCCCCAACTGGCCTGCAGGAAGGCGTTGACAGTCTCCTTGGTGGGAGTCGCGGCGGTGAAATTGGCCGGATCGGGTTTGGGAAACACGGGCGCAGCGGACGGGGCCGGCGCAGCGGGGGCCGGTGCGGACGGGACCTGCGCGGACGGAGCCTGCTCAGGCGCGGCGGGCACATCCTGTTGCGCTACGGCCTGCAAGACGGGCAAAGACAAAGCAATCAGCGCCACGGCGCTGGCAAAACGGGCAGACAGACGAATCAAGCGGTTTCTCCTTAAATTCTTGAAAAGCTAATTTGCGCAATGCTGAGCTGTGGAAAAGCCCCTAATATGGCAAGAGGCTCCCCACTTCTAGCTTATACCTGAACTTTGACGGCAATGGGGAATCTGCGGCCCATGCCAAACGACTTCGAGGTCACCTTCAGAACCGGGGCCGCCTGCTGTCGCTTGTACTCACTGCGTTCGACCAGGCGCACCACCTGTTGGACGAGCTGGAGGGGAAAACCGTATGCCTGAGCGATTTGCTCTGGGGTCTCATAGTGCTCCACGTAGGCTTCGAGAATGGGATCGAGAACCTCGTAGGGTGGCAGCGAGTCGGTGTCCTTTTGGTCCGGACGCAGCTCGGCCGAGGGCGGCTTCTCGAGAATCGTTCGCGGAATCACTTCACTGTCACGGTTAATCCAGCGGCAGACAGCGTAGACGCGGGTCTTCACCAGATCGCCAATCACCGCCAGTGCGCCCACCATGTCGCCATAGAGAGTGCAGTACCCCACGGCCATTTCCGATTTGTTGCCGGTGGTGAGCACCAGCGCGGAAAACTTATTGGAGAGAGCCATCACCAGGTCGCCGCGAATGCGGGACTGTATATTTTCCTCTGTTGTATCCGGCTTCGTTCCCGCAAACAACGGCTCCAGAGCGCGTGTAAACTCCGCAAACAAGCCGCTGATGCCGATCACTTCAAAGCGGATGCCGAGGTTGGCCGCCAGCCGGCGGCTGTCGTCAATTGAGCCTGCGGACGAGTAGGGGCTGGGCATGCCGATGCCGACCACGTTTTCCGCCCCCAGCGCTTCGGTGGCAATGGCCGCCACCAGCGCGGAGTCGATGCCGCCGCTCAAGGCCACCAGGACCTTGCTGAAACCGCACTTAAGCACATAATCGCGAGTGCCCAGAACCAGTGCGCGGTAGGCCGCCTCGGTGTCGTCCTCATCAGGGGCGGGCAAAACCGGCGCATCGAACGGGTCAACGACAATCAGGTCCTCCTCGAAGGATGCGGCCTGGGCAATCAGTTCGCCGCGCGCATTGAGCGCCAGCGAAGAGCCGTCAAAAATCAAGCTGTCATTGCCGCCCACCTGGTTGGTCAGCAACACTGGCACACGGTCACGCCGGGCAATGGCAGCCAGCATCTGGCGGCGCATCGCGCGCTTCCCATGCCAGAAAGGCGATGAGGAGTGATTG
>Ga0224558_1002147_pt1 | contig 18767 bp, 9 predicted proteins | sample 714S32024metaG_FD_180682 | JGI IMG/M metagenome (GOLD analysis project Ga0224558, IMG submission 180682) | Peat soil microbial communities from Stordalen Mire, Sweden - 717 S3 20-24 | ecosystem: Environmental > Terrestrial > Soil > Wetlands > Peat | place: Sweden: Norrbotten County, Stordalen...
CGGAAGAGGAGCAACGCTCGCTCGATTCAACCTGCCGCAAACTTTACCAATTCCTCAGTCAACCTCAGCGCTGAGCCCGCCAGTTACCCACAAATTTCCCGGACGAGGCTTATTTTTAGGATCGGGATCCTTGTAGCTGGCCGCAAGCAAGCGTCCCACGCCTTCGCCGCTCATGCGGAAGGCGCGCTGACCGTTCGGTGTGTCCGGTCCATCGGTTGGTACCGGAACATCGGGAGTGTCCCAACCAGCCCACTTCTTCTGAGCGGCGTCCCACCAGACGACCGCCTTGTTCTTGTCGAACGGCTGACCTTTTTCGTCGCACGAAGCCCGGTTGTAAAGGATGTGCATGTTCCCGGGCCAGGTCCATGCGAAGCCAGGATAAATCCCGAGCCCACTGGGATCGGTCTTACTGTCACGGCGCTGGGTTAGGTTCTTGCCGCCCTTGAAGCAACCGGCATAGATCCACACCCCACACGAAGTGGTTCCATCGGGCTGCAAGTCAGCGATACCGTTGACAGGTTGACCGGTCTTGAGATCGACGCCAGCGATTTCCTTCAGTATCTCCTCAGCCATATTCTGCTTCGGATAGTTCCAAACGGCGTTCTGAATTGGCAGATCCTTCGGGTCGGTCGAGTTCGCATACAGGCCACGAAGCTTGCGGAAGATGGCATCGATTACTTCGAGATCAGCCTTGGAGTCCCCCGGAGGATTCACCGCTTTGTAGCGCCACTGCACCAGCCGTCCGGATCCGGTGATCGTGCCCTCTTTCTCCATGAAGTACGCCGACGGAAGCAGGAACACTTCCGTCTGGATCGTCTTCGGGTCGACGCCTGGGCGCTGCCAGAAGCTGGACGTCTCGGTGTCCCAAAGCTCCGGTACAACGAGGGTTTCCAGCTTCGAGAGGCCGTCGAAGGTCATCGTCAGGTTCGCGTTGGTCACCATCGGGTTCTGGCCGATGACGTAGAGGAACTTCAAGTCGCCCTTATAGGCCGATTCGAAGAATCCGTAGATGGTGTGGTCCTTCTTCAAACTGCGCTTCGGCAGCCAGGCGTAGCCGTAGTCATTCTCGACCGTGGCCTTGTCGCCAAACCACGCCTTCATATTGTTGACCAGGAACTTGGCGCGGAAAGTACCGTTGTTCTTTGTCCAATCTTTGAGCGTAGGCTCGTTATGTCCCGGATAAGTGAGGTATCCCGGCAGGTAGTTGTTGAGCACGGCCATGTCGCATCCGCCCTGAACGTTGGGCTGTCCGCGCAGAGCGTTGACGCCGCCTCCGGGCTTACCGATATTTCCCAGCAGCAGTTGCAGAATGCCGTAGCAGCGAATGTTCTGCACGCCTACGGTATGCTGCGTCGCACCGAGCGCGTACAGGATAGTGCCGGGACGGTTGTTCACCAGCGTGTCGGCGATCTTTTTGATCATCTCGACCGGAATACCGGAGATCTCGGAGCTGGCCTGCATCGTGTAGCGGCTGTAGTGCTGTTTCACTTCGGCAAATACGCAGTGCGGATCTTCCAGGCTGCGGGCTTTCGCCGGCTTCTTGTCCGCTCCGAGCTTATAGCCCCAGCTCGCCATCTCGTAGTGATGGGTCGCTTCGTCGTAGCCGCTGAAAAGTCCATCCTCAAAGGCGAACTCCTCGTGCGCCAGCATCAACGCGTTGGTGTGCAGCTTCACGTACTCCTCGTCGTAAAACTTGTTCTCGATGATGTAGTTGATAACCGCGCCCAGGAACGCGATATCGGCACCCGCTCGGATGCACGCGTAAATATCGGCAGTGGAGGATGTGCGCGTATACCGGGGATCGACGTGGATAATGATGGCGCCCTTTTCCTGCGCCTTGCGTATCCACTTCATCGCCATCACATGGTTCTCTGCAACATTGCTTCCCTCGATGAGAAAGACCTTCGAGTTCTGCAGGTCAAGCCAGTGATTTGTCATGGCGCCGCGACCAAACGATGCCGTCAAACTGGGAACGGAGGGACTGTGGCAAACTCTGGCTTGGTGTTCGACGTTTACCGTGCCGAGCACACGAGTGGCCTTCGTAATGAGGTAGCACTCCTCGTTGGTGTTCTGCGCCCCACCCAGAAAGAGCGTCCGTGCGGTTAACCGGAACCTCCACGTCGCCAACTTTCTCGGTGGCGATCCAGGTCTTTTCGCGCGTGTCCTTGATCTTTTTTGCGATCCGATTCAACGCGTCATCCCAGCTGATCTCTTCCCACTTGTCGCTGCCGGGAGCGCGGTACATCGGTTTCTTGAGCCGCTGCGGAGAGTTGGGAACCGCCGACATCGCCGCACCCTTGCTGCACAGAGCGCCCTGGTTGATCACGTGATCCGGATCGCCTTCCAGGTTCACCAGTTTGCCGTCCTGCACCTGGCAGATCATGCCGCAACCACAGGCGCAGAAGTTGCACGCGGTGGTGAACTCCGCCGCGCCGGCAATTTTCAACTCGCGGACAGCACCATGCATCTCCCGGAGGTTGACGCCCAACTCCGATAAAGCGAGCCCGGCCCCTATTCCGGCCGTGACCTTAAACCATTGCCTGCGGTTCAGGCTCATACGCTTTTCTCTCATTTTCCCGTGTGCGATATCACGAATGCGCACGCTTGCCGCGAATGAATGTCGAACCTACTAGTTTCAGCGGTGATTGAACTGGGCCGCTATGCCCGCAATCACTCGGATGTGTGACATTCGGCCAAGGCACTTGTGACAGGAAGGAACTGGAGAAGGAACTAGCCGACGCTCGCGGCATGGACCTGCAATCAAGATGCCAACGGTCGCCTCGTGATCGTTCGCATGCTTGCCCACTGCCCGGAGCAGTGCCGCGGCCGGCACAGGGGCATGAGCGACATTGCCCGTCCAGTTCTTTCAGCCGCTTGGCCTGGTCCATCTTCAAACCGCCGTATTCCTTTCGCCAGCGGTAGAATGTCTGGATGGTGATCTCGGCTTCCTTACAGGCTTGTGGGGTGGTTTTTCCGTTCGCGATGCTGACTTCAATCTGCCGCAGCATCGTCACGATTTGCTCTGGCTTGTACTTCTGGATCGGCATGACCTGCTTTTCCTCCAAGTGGATTCTCTCTCATTCCACTTGGTACAAATTTCGCCGGTCACGTCACACGCGATTCGATTCCTTTGCCGAAGGATGAACCTAGCAGGAAAGCAAGGGAAGGGAAGCGGCGGCTTTATTTCACTGCCTTAGATGTTGAGAAAGCGTGTTCCACTGCGCCTTTCGTTGAACTTGTACCTTTACACATTATTGATTGCTCAATGATTCCTGGCACTAAGGGTGAAAATTCGACCATGAACGAATCGCTTGCTATTGTGGGCATCGGCTGTCGCTTTCCCGGCGGCGCGGATTCGCCTGAAGCCTTTTGGGCGATGCTCTGCGCGGGCACGGATGCCATTCGCGAAGTCCCGTCCGATCGCTGGAACATCGCCACGCACTATGACCCGGCGCCAAACCGCGCCGGAAAATCCATTTCCAAGTGGGGTGGTTTCATCGATGGCATCGACCGCTTCGACTCCGCTTTCTTCGGCATCTCCGCGCGCGAGGCCGATGCCATCGACCCGCAGCAGCGCCTTTTGCTCGAAGCCACATGGGAAGCCTTTGAGGACGGCGGCCAGCCCCTCGAACAAATTCGCGGTTCGCGCACCGGAGTCTTCGTCGGAATCTCCACCACCGACTATGCCGACCTCCAATCCGAAAGCGACGGACGCAGCGTGCCCGATATTTATTCCGCCACTGGCTCTTGCTTCAGCATCGCCGCCAATCGCATTTCTTATTGCTTCGACCTGCGCGGGCCGAGCATGGCCATGGACACCGCTTGTTCCTCCGCTCTGACCGCCTGCCATGTCGCCTGTCAAAGCCTCTGGCGTGGCTGCTGCTCCATGGCCGTCGTCGCCGGAGTCAATGCCCTCCTCCATCAAGGCAACTTCGTCGCCTTCAGCCGCATGTCGATGCTCTCGCCCGACGGTCGTTGCAAGGCTTTCGATGCCGGCGCGAATGGCTTTGTCCGCGCCGAGGGAGTCGGCGCCATCGTCTTGAAGCCGCTCTCCGCCGCCCTCGCCGCCGGCGACAAAATCTACGCCGTCATTCGCTCGACCGCCGCCAACCAGGACGGCCACACCAATGGCATCACCGTCCCCAGCCAGCACGCTCAGGAAGCCCTTATTCGCCAGGCCTGCCGCTCTGCCGCGATTTCGCCCAGCGACATCGCCTACGTCGAAGCCCACGGCACCGGAACTCCCGTCGGCGATCCCATCGAAACCGCCGCCCTCGGTTCGGCTTTGCGCGAAGGACGCAAGCATCCCTGCCTGATCGGCTCGGTCAAGACCAACATCGGCCATCTCGAAGCCGCCTCCGGCATCGCCAGCCTCATCAAAGTCGCGCTCATTCTCAAACACAAAACCATCCCGCCCAGCCTGCATTTCAAAACTCCCAACCCCAACATCGATTTCGACAAACTCAATCTGCGCGTGGTCCAAAAACTCGAAGCTTTTCCTGAAAATTCCGGGCCGCTCCTCGCCGGAATCAATTCCTTTGGTTTCGGCGGCGCCAACGCACACGCTATCCTCGAAGCTCCGCCAGCCCGCCCGAGTCACACAACTTCGCTGTCGGAAAATGGTGCTCAGCGGCCCTTTGTCCTGCCCATCTCCGCCCAAAGTCGCGAGGCTCTTGACGTTGTGGTCGAAAAATATCGCGCCTTGCTCTCGAACCACGAGACTGATGCGCACGCCGTTTGCGCCGCCGCTGCCACTCGCCGCTCCCATCTGGCGCACCGCCTCTGCGTGGTGGGCAGTTCGCGCGGCGAGTTGCTGGAACGGCTCGATAGTTATGCCGCTGGAGCCGCTACTCCGGCAATCGGCGCCGGCGAGTCGCTCACCACCGCCGGTCCGGTGTTTGTTTTTTCCGGTCAAGGCCCTCAGTGGTGGGGCATGGGCCGCGAACTCTTGCGGGAAGAAAAAATCTTCCGCGAAAAAATCGAGGAGTGCAATGAACTCTTCCGCGAGTTTGCGGACTGGTCTTTGATCGAGGAATTGCTCCGCGACGAATCCACCTCCAGGATGCAACAAACCGCCATCGCTCAACCCGCGGTCTTTTCTTTGCAAATTGCGCTCGCCAGTCTGTGGCAATCCTGGGGCGTGAAGCCCGCGGCCGTGGTCGGTCATAGCGTCGGCGAAGCTGCCGCCGCCCATGTCGCCGGAGCCTTGACGTTGCGCGAAGCCGCGCGTTTGATCTTTGAGCGCGGCCGCTGCATGAATGCGGTGCCAGGTACGGGCCGCATGCTAGCCGCCAGCCTCGACGCAAAGCAGGCGGAGGAGGTTGCCGCAAATTATCCGGGCCAAGTCGACATCGCCGCCTATAACAGCCCTCACTCCGTCACTTTTTCCGGCGATGCCCAGCCGCTCGAGCAAATTGCGAACGCTTTGGAATCGCGCGGCGTCTTTAATCGTTTTCTGCAAGTCAAGTACGCATTCCACAGCCATCACATGGACGCGGTTAAGGACGATTTGTTCCGCGCTTTGGGAAAAGTAGAAATCTCACCCTTGCGCGTCAATATGACTTCCACCGTCACCGGGACGGCGGTCGATAGCGCCGCCCTCGACGTCAATTACTGGTGGGGCAATATTCGCAAGCCGGTGCGCTTCAGCGCCGCCATCTCGGAATTATCTGGCCACGGCCACGCTCTATTTCTGGAATTGAGCGCGCACCCAGCTTTAACGGTCTCTATTTCCGAAACGCTCGCGCACCATTCAGCTGCCGGAAAGGCTCTCTTTTCGCTGCGGCGTAAAGAACCGGAACTGGCCGCCATGCTCACCAATCTCAGTGCTATGCACGTTGCCGGTTCCCCGGTTGATTGGCGCCGGCTCTTCCACGGCCCCGGCGCGGAAATTTCGCTTCCCGCATATCCCTGGCAGCGCGAAACCCACTGGAGCGAAACCGGTATGATGCGCGCCGCTCGCCTCGACGGCCCCGCCCATCCGTTCCTGTCCGCGAAGCTCCCCTCCGCCGAGCCGGTCTGGAATGCCCGTCTCGATTTGTCCGCGCAGGCTTGGCTTAAAGATCATCACGTGCGGGACCATATCGTTTTTCCCGGCTCGGGTTACGTTGAAACCGCGCTCGGCATGGGCTCTGAGCTTTTCGATTCTCTCCCTCTCGCCGTTGAGGATATCGAATTTCAAAAGGCGCTCATTCTGCGCGAGGGCAAAGGCCCTGTACAGATGCAGTCCGCATTCTCGCCCAAGGATGCCACCGTGAAGTTTTCCAGCCGCGGATACGACGAGAATTCTCAATGGACCCTCAACGCATCCGCAAAACTGGGCCCCTGCGCCGCCCCCAGGCCGCCGGCGCTCAATCTGGATCGGCTGAAGCGCGATCTCCGAACCACCCTGGCCAAGGACGATATTTACCCGGTCTTTGAGGAGCAGGGCCTCTTCTATGGCCGCGCCTTTCGGGCTATCGAAACCGTCTGGAAACAAGACGGCGAAGCTCTCGGCAGGATTGATTTGCCCGAGCCATTGGCCGACGGGGCAGGGAAGTTTCAAATTCATCCCGCGCTGCTTGACGCCTGTTTTCAGGTGCTTCAGTTTGCCGTTTCTGGATCGCCCGGGAAACGGACCTTTTTGCCTGCGCGCATCGACCGCTTGGCGTTTTTTGCGCGGCCCGGCCGCAGCGTCTACTGTCATGCCAAACTCGTTCAATCCAGTTTCCACGCTATAACTTGGGATCTTCAAATCTCCGATGAGGCGGGATGCGTGCTCCTCGATGCCCAGGGCTTCCGCGCCCAGGCTGTTCGTGGCATGAGCGCGTCGCAGAGCGATGGCCCAGACCGCTGGCTCTATGAGACCAAGTGGGTGGTGAAGCCGCTTGACGAGCCCAGTTCACAAACGGAACCGTCGGCCCCAGGAACCTGGCTCATATTTGCCGACCGGTCCGGAGTTGCCGAAGAATTGGCGTCGTTGTTGAAGTCGCGCGGCGGCGCCCCGCTGCTTTTCTTTGCCGGCAAGTACTCCCAAGGCTCCGGCGAAACGGGGCCAGAGATCGATGCTTCATTGCAGAGCGATGTGCGAAACGCTCTTGCCTCGGCAAACCAGCGGGAGTTGGCGGGCGTGATCCACCTTTGGAGCCTGGATGCCCCCGGCGCAACCGAGTTAAATTCTCGCTCGCTTTCTCAGGCGGAAGCGATCGGCTGCCATAGCGTGCTTCATCTTGTTCAATCGCTGGCGCTCGGCGCTTCCGCGCCTCGGCTCTGGATTGTCACTCGTGGCGCACAGAATACTGTTGCGCAAAATGTCGCGCCGGAAGCTGGGATTTCCGTGGCCCAGGCGCCGATGCTTGGCATAGGACGCACCATCATGACCGAGTTCCCTCAATGGTTCTGCCGCCTGGCCGACCTTGACGGGGAAGATGCGGAAGCCGCCGCGCAGCATTTATTGCGGGAGATCGTCTCCGGCGATGGAGAAACGGAAATCGCATGGCGAGGCAACTCGCGCCTTGCCAATCGCCTGACTCGCACTTCCCTGGAATCGCATCCCCCGCATGTTTCGTCGCATCGCAAATCTGGATATTTTCTGCGGATTCCCGCCTCCGACGTGATCGACGATCTCGCTCTGCATGAGAAGCCGCGGCGCAAGCCCGGCCCCAATGAAGTGGAAATCGAAATCTGCGCCGCGGCTTTAAATTTCCGCGACGTGATGAAGTCGCTCGGCATTTATCCCATGGATAGCGATATTGACCTGCTCTTTGGCGATGAATGCTCCGGGCGCATTGTTAACGTTGGCAGCCGGGTCCGCGACCTCAACATGGGCGACGAAGTCATCGCCAGCGGCTCGGGTTGTTTTGCGTCCCACCTCACGGTTCCCGTTCCCTATGTTGTGCGCAAACCTTCGCGCCTCAGCTTTGAAGAGGCCGCGACCGTTCCCGTCGCCTTCATGACCTCCTGGTACGCACTTCATCATCTAGGCAAAATTCAGCGCGGCGAAAAAATCCTCATCCACGCCGCGACTGGAGGCGTGGGGCTGGCGGCCATCCAACTTGCCCAGTTGGCGGGCGCGGAAATTTTCGCGACTGCCGGCAATGACGAAAAGCGTAGCTATCTTCGTAAGCTCGGCGTTCGTCACATCATGGATTCCCGTTCGACGGCGTTCGCCGCCGAGATTCGCACGCTTACAAAAGGCGCGGGTGTCGATCTCGTTTTAAATTCGCTCGCTGGCGACGCCATTGCCAAGGGTCTGTCGGCCCTCGCGCCCGGCGGCCGGTTTCTGGAGATTGGCAAGCGCGACATTTATGGCAACACCGCCATCGGACTGCGCCCCTTCCGCAATAACCTCTCGATGTTTGTGATCGATATGGGACAGGTGGTGGCGGCGCAACCTCACCTCGTTCAAAGCCTGCTGCAAACCATCCTGAAGTTGTTCCGCGCAAAAAAATTGCGGCCGCTGCCCCACCAATCCATGCCCGTTTCACAGGCGGTGGAGGGCTTCCGCCTGATGGCGCAGGCCAAGCATATCGGAAAAATCGTTTTGACCATGCACGATGCGGCCGCTGCGCCTAAGCCCGCGCCGCCAAAAAAGCAGATCGAGTTTTCCGCAAAGGCTTCGTATCTGATCACCGGCGGACTTGGCGGTTTTGGCCTTGCCGTGGCGAAATGGCTGGTCGAGCGCGGCGCGAAAAGTCTCATCCTCACAGGTCGAAGCGGCGCCGGAACCCCCGAGGCGAAACGCGCTATAGCGGAACTGAAACGGCTCGGCGCAAGAGTTTTGGTCGTCAAGGCGGACGTAACCGACGAACGCCAAGTCGCGCGTTTATTCGAACGTATCCGACTCAAGCTAGAGCCGTTGCGCGGCATCTTTCACGCCGCTATGGTGCTGGACGACGGATTGCTCCCCCAACTTACTTCCCAACGATTCGCGCGCGTCATGTCCCCCAAAGTCTCCGGCGCTTGGAATCTGCATTCGGCGTCGAAAGAAATTGCGCTCGATCATTTCGTCATGTTCTCGTCGGTGAGCGCCTTGATCGGGTCCGGAGGACAGGCGAATTATGCCGCAGCCAATTGCTTCCTCGACGCCCTGGCCCATTACCGGCGCTCCCTGGGATTGCCCGCTCTCACCGTAAACTGGGGCGCTCTGGCCGAAGTGGGCGTCCTTGCCCGCAACGCCGAAGTCGCCGAACTACTCGCCGCGCGCGGCGTCCACGGCATCTCTCCCGCGCAAGCGACGGAGATGTTGGGCCGCCTGCTTCAAAGAGACATCGCTCAGATCGGTTTCATGCGCATCGACTGGCAAAACATCTTCGGCGCGTCGGCCAACGTATCGCCTTCCCCGAAATTCTCCGAAGTCTTTGTGCCTCCCGATTGCGAACCGGCCGCCAATGGCAGAGATCTTCGCGCCCTGGTTTCGTCCGCCCCGCCCGCCCAAAGGCTCGCGTTGGTCGCCGCGCATGTCGGCGAAAGCGCCGCCGCTGTCTTGCGGACCAGCGCCGCCAAACTCGACGCCAGCCGCCCGCTGATGGAAATGGGCTTGGATTCCCTGATGGCCTTCGAATTGTTGAACCGCCTCGAAGCGCAGTTCGGGATTGCATTGCTCACCAGTAAAGTTTCCGCGAACTCCACCATCCTCGGCCTCGCCGCCATTGTGCTCGAGGGTCTCGGCCGCGGCTCGCAAAAGTCGGAATCTGCGAAAGTCGAAACGCCCGGCAACAGTCGCGCCCACAACCTGGCGATCATGCCCGCGGTCTGCGTCGAACAGGCTATCACTCTGCGCTCCGGTGGCGCCGGCGCTCCACTCTTCCTTTTCCATCCCGCCGGCGGCGCAACCAGCATTTACGATGCCTTGGCCGCGCAGTTGCCCCAGGGATTCCCCGTCTACGCGATCCAATCGCGCATGTTCACCGGTCTCGGCGACGAATGGTCTTCCATTGCCGACCTGGCGCGCAGTTACGCTGCGATCGTCGCGCGCCGTCAGCCTCAAGGCGCGTTGCGCCTCGCCGGTTTTTCCGCCGGAGGAGTTTTCGCCCTAGCGACCGCCGCCGAACTCGAGCGCCTTGGCCGTGCGATCTCCCTCCTCGGCATGATCGAAACCCCAGTCGCCGTGCTCGATCCCGCCTGCCCGCGCGAACTCGTGCTGAAAAATCTGATTGCGGAAGTCTACGACCATCTCACCGGCGATTTCGCGCCGTCTCCTCGTGGCGAGGCCGCCGGCCTTTCCGCCTCGATGATGGACCTCGCCAAAAAAATCGTGGCCTCGTCCGACGAATCGGCACGTTTGGCTCTGCTGATGAACTGGCTGTCGGATCATGGAGTCAACCTCAACACTGGAGTCGCCCTCAATAGCGGCGCCGGTTCCAGCACCGAGAAGTTTTTCGAGATTTTCATTCGCCACGCCAATCTGATCGACACCAGGACCCTCGAACCCTTGAACGCGCCCGTGTGGCTGTGGCGTGCGGAGGCGTCTTGGCTCACCAATTTGCCGCTTCCCCAGGGCGTTCGCAGCCGCATCACCCGCGGACGTTTCACCGAAGAGTTTGTCGATGGCCGTCACTTTGAGCTCATGCACCCGCCGTACGTAAAAACTTTGGCTGCGCGCTTGGCATCCGTGCTGGCGATTTCAGAAACCGAAGCGGAAACGGAAGAAGCCCGCGCGGACGATCTCCGCGCCGTCGAACTCTCCGCTGCTAAATGACCTTGGAGGCTATTTTCCGGTGATACAGCTGACCGGTGTTTCTAAAAGCTACGGCCTGGGCAAAGTCGTCCAAGCTGTAAGTGGCATGAATCTCCAGATCGGGCCCGCGGAGCGCGTCGCCGTCATGGGGCCTTCCGGGTCGGGCAAGTCCACCCTCTTGAATCTGATTTGCGGTCTCGATGGTCCGACCGCCGGTTCCGTCAAGGTCGATGGCATGGAGCTTTCCGCGCTTTCCGACGATGCCCGCACCCGCCTGCGCCGCGAAAAGATTGGCATGATCTTTCAGACCTTCAATCTTTTGCCCACTCTCACCGCCCTGGAAAATGTGGCCTTCCCGCTTCGTCTGCAAGGCCTCGCCAAAAAAGATGCCGAACCTCGCGCCGCGTCGATGCTCGTGCGCGTTGGCTTGAAAGACCGTTCCAGCCACCGTCCCGATGAACTCTCCGGCGGAGAGCGTCAGCGCGTGGCCATTGCGCGCGCCCTGATTTTTCGCCCGCTCTTGCTTCTCGGCGACGAGCCCACCGGAAATCTCGACTCCGTCTCGGGCGAAGAAATCCTTCGGCTTCTCGACGGCCTCCAACACGAATACGCCAGCACTCTTCTAATGGTGACCCATAACTCGCAGGCGGCGGGTTACTGCAACCGAATTATTACTCTGCATGATGGCCGCATCGTTAAAGATGAGCGCTTCGACCGCGCCCCGGCGACCGGACGATGATGATTCCAGCGCTTTGGCAGATTTCGTCGCGGCAGTGGCGCGCCCATCGTCTTCGCGTACTCATGACGACTCTCGGCATCGCACTTGGCGTTGCCGTCTTCTTCGCGGTCCGCACCGCCAACACGGCACTCCTCGACTCCCTCTCGCTCACCGTCGAGCGATTGGCCGGTAAGTCCACCCTTGAAGTAACTTCCGGCGAAACTGGTTTCCCCGAGGAAGTTATCGACACCGTGCGGGCAACTCCCGGCGTTGAGCTGGCCGAGCCGGTCATCGAGGTCATTGTTCATTCGGCCTTTGCCGACGAAGGCAATCTGCTTATCTTAGGAGTAGATACAACCGGCGATCAACAGTTACGCCAATACGAGTTCGACCGCTCCCAAACCGAAATCGCCGATCCGCTCACTTACCTTGCCCAGCCGAACTCGCTTCTGCTTTCTCGGGCTTTTGCCGAGCGCCACGGTTTGCGCATCGGCGACCGCCTGCCGATTTTCACCGCCCACGGTCGAAAGGATTTCATCGTTCAGGGACTTTTCCAGCCCGTTGGCGTCGGCGCGGTTTTCGGCGGCAATGTCGCGGTCATGGATGTGTACTCGGCCCAGGTCGTCTTCGATCGCGGTCGCAGTTTCGATCGCATCGATCTGATGAATTCGCGCTCCGTCCCGGTCGATGAGTTGCAACGGCGACTGTGCGCGCGCTTGCCTGCCGGTCTTGAAACCGTTCGCCCGCAAATGCGCGGTCAGGCGCTCGAAAATGCCGTGACCGCTATGCGCCTGGGAATGTTGATTACCAGCTTTATCGCCCTGCTCGTGGGCGTTTACATCATCTTCAACTCCTTCACCATCGCTGTGAACCAGCGATGGAAAGAGATCGGCATTCTCCGCTCTCTCGGCGTCGAGCGCCGGAATGTATACGCCATGTTTCTCGGCGAGGCGTTGCTTATGGGAGTGATCGGCTCGATTTCTGGGATTGCCGGAGGCTTCTATTTAGCGGCTGCGGCCAGTAAAGTGATGGGTTCCATTGCCGCATCCGTTTACGGCGTGATCTCGACCGCCGTGGCGCCGCGGCTCCATCCCGTCACGGTACTTACTTCGTTTGCCTTGGGTGTTGCCGCTTCCCTGATCGGCGCGTGGTTCCCGGCCCGGGCCGCGTCTTGCCTCGATCCTATCCTCGCGCTCCATAACATCGAGTCGCGCCAGCCGGAATCGTCTCTTGGATGGAAGCGCATCGCACCCGGCTCCGCGCTTGTCCTGGTTGCCTCGCTGCTGGTTCATTTTTCCCCTTCTCGCGTAGGCATGACGCTTCAGTTGTCCTATGCCGCTGTCATTCTGCTCGGCCTAACCCTGCTCCTGCCCATGCTGGTGCAAGGGTCCGCACGCCTCATTCATCCCGTCATGGACTGGGCCGGAGGTGCGGAAGGCGGGCTCGCCGTCGATGCCATGGTCCGCTCGCCGCGGCGCAGCTCGGCCACCGTCGGCGCGCTTATGGTCGGCCTCATGTTCGTCTTCTCCACCGGTGCTTACATCCAGAGTTATAAGCACATGATTGGACGCTGGACCCACCGGATGCTTAATTCCGATCTGGTGGTCGCCACTTCAACCTTGTTGCGTTCCACGTCCTATCATTTCAGCGAAGATATGGGGAACCGCATCTCCGCCTTGCCGGAAGTCAAGAGCGTCGAAAATGTTCGCTTCACCTTCATTCCTTTTCAGGGTGACTCCGCCGCCGTGATTGCCATTGAGATGGATGGCTTTCTCGCCCGCGCTTCCGACGCCATCGAAGGCGGCAGCTCCAGGCATGTGCGTGAGCTCTTGCCGCGAGGGGAAGGCGTGTTGGTCTCCAACAATTTTTCCGCCCGTTGGCGATGCCGCGTCGGTGGCCGTGTGCGCCTCAACGCTCCAACCGGAGTTCTGGATCTTCCCATCCTCGGCATCGTCGAAGACTACCGCTCCGATAAAGGTTCGATCTTCATGGATCGGGCGCTCTACAAGAAATTCTGGAAAGACGACGCGGTTGATTTTGTCGACGTCAACCTGAAGCCCGGAGAAGACGCAACTCTGGTCAAACGCAAGATCGAACGCCTTACCTCCGGCTCGGAACATGCTCTGGTTTACACCAACGCCGAATTGCGGATTTGGATCGGGAGCCTGGTCGACCAGTTCTTCCTGTTGAACTATATGCAGTTAGTCGTCGCCGTAGTCGTCGCGGTCGTGGGGATCGTGAATACCCTGATCGTTTCCGTGATGGAACGGAGCCGCGAATTCGCGATTGTCCGGGCGGTCGGTGGCTACTGTTCTCAGATTCGCAAAATGGTGTTACTGGAAGCGGTCGCCATTTCTATAGTGGGAGTTATGGTAGGTGCTTTGGCCGCGGTCTTCAATATACAATTCATGTCGCGCACCGTGTCCACGGTTGTGGCCGGTTACGAGGTCCCGTTCTATTTCCCGTGGCTGTTGGTTCTGGCGGCCCTCCCAGCCGTGGCGGCGGTGTCGTTACTCGCCGCTTGGCTCCCCGCCCTCCGCGCGATGCGTATGTCGGTGATCGAGGCGATTGGCTATGAGTAGCAGTTCTGTTTGTCGCGTGAAGTTACTAAGTCCAGTCGCGTCCGCCTGCGTCTGCGCCGTGCTGCTTTGCCTTGCCTGCACCCCCGTTTTCGCCGCCTCTCCCGACGCCCGCCAAATCATGGAAGATGTGTACCGGCAAGATACCAGCCACGATACTTTCATGCGGGCCGGCTTTGAAGTCTTTGACAAAGAAGGACGCCATACAAAGAAGACATTCACCTACCGTCGCATCGGTTCTCCCGGAGATAGTAAGACGCTCGTTGTGTTTAACGCTCCAAAGGAAATTCGCGGCGTTGCTCTTTTGTCGATCAATCGGACCGGTGTAAGTGATCGCCAATATATGTATATACCCGCCACGCAGCGCGTTCGCGCCGTTGTTCCCCAGGAGCGTTCCGCCCATTTTATCGGCACCGACTTTACCTTCGAAGATATTGCGGAACGGGTGCTCGACGATTTCACTTACCGCCTGCTGGGCGAAGCCGAGACCATCGAAGGTCATAAGACCTGGAAGATTGAAGCTACTCCCGTCGATTCGTCCCGCTCTCAATATAAGTTTATCTATTACTGGGTGGCGCAAGATGCACCCGTCATCCTCCATTCCGAGTTATACGATGCGCAAGGCCGCGAGGTGCGCGTCCTCCACGCCAGCCAACTCAAGCGCGTGTCGGGCATCTGTGGCCCGCGCCATATGGAAATGACTTCCGTGCCGAATGGAACCAGGACCGTCCTAGTGATCGACGAGGTAAAATTCAACGCGCCCCTAGATGAAACCCTCTTCACGCCGCAGGCTCTTGGACAATTGCACGATTCCGGTCCCGTTCGATAAGTCAGACGATGGAGCGACGGGCGTGCTCGTGAGCCTTCTCTGAGCGAAGCCGAAGGGTCGAAGCGGAGCGCAGCTTGGCAGCTACCCGTGGTTCCAATAATGTTGGATTCTCGATGATGGTGCGCACGAGAAATTCTCGCCACAGGAACACAGAGTTTCACATTGATTGCGGATGATCCCGACGCTCCCGTTGGAACCTGGACCCACTGGGTTCTCTTCAATCTGCCTGCCCACACCACCGCCTTACCTGAAGGCGTGACCAAGGTCGATGAGCCGCCCAGTGGGGGCCGCCAGGGTCGCAACGATTTCCGCAAAACCGGCTACGGCGGCCCCTGCCCGCCTCCCGCCAGACCCCATCGCTACTTCTTCAAACTTTATGCTCTGGACAAAATGCTCAACTTGAAGCCGGGCGCCGACGGCGGCACGCGGGACCGAACGCGCCAATATCATCTTTCGAGGCGCGGCCTCGCTCCCGCGTGCTCCCGCTGTGCGACTCGATGGAGACGATTCTGACTAGGCCAGACGGAGGTTGGAGTGTCTTTCCCCGCTGCGACGAAGAAGCCATAAAGCACGCTCATACCGACTCCTGAAACAAGCCGCACAACTCGGGTTTCAACTCATCCCCTTACAGAACGGGTGATGTTCCTTGGGAGTCGGCATAGCGGAAGGGATCTGCGCGAATGGTCACGTATATGCGTGATTACTGGCGGATGACGGGCAAACAAGAAGCAACCGATTATTTCCTGCTTGCCGACATAGCTCAGCGCGAGAAATGGCTTGCTGTAGGCGCGTAGCTCAGTTGGTTAGAGCGCTACCTTGACACTTCTTCCCTATTCATCGACAGAGCGGGGGTCGTCCCATTCCCTTTGCGTGTCGAGCGACACGCTTCCGGGCTGGGACAGCGCATCTTTCATACGCTTGGAATGGAGACTCCGGAATTTGTTCGTGAGGCACAGGTTGACGTAGCTCTGGAACCGAGCTTGGTTCGCTCCGTAGTGCTTGTGCGGATCGAAAGTTTGCACGATGTCCTTCTTGCCAGCCTCCCGGTGCTTGGACGTGGGCGGCAAGTGTAGCAGGTGGATCAGCAGGTCTTGCGTCCAGTCTTCCATGTCTCTTGTGTTCATTGATGGCCTTGGCAATGCGCTCGTAAACACGTTTTCGCTTTACACGATCCCAGTCACAAAAGGGCTTTTTTGTTTTGTCGTGGGATGCAGCGAACTCGACCATATGAAAGGTCTCACATCCTTCGCTCCATCGGATTTCATCGAAGGCTTCGACAAAGGCGTCCCATCCGCGCTTCGTAGATATATAGCAGGCGGCGATGGCGAGTGGCGAGTCCCGATCCGTACCACTGTCGTCCCAATAAACCTCATACATGACGAGCGACCAGTCCCTCTTGATTCTCTTTAAGACGGAGGTGTGGCGAGAGTACGCGCAAGATTCCTCCATCGCAAGAGTGCGGCAGCAGGTCGATTTGCTCGGCGGTAATCCGCTCTGCATCTGCGATGAGCACGTGATTTATCGTCCGTGGAAAGCGTTGACCAAACCTACCAAGTGGGGCGAATACGCCGAGAAATTGGCGGCGCTGGGAGTCCGAGGAGGCGGTCCGCGCCTTTGCCGGAGACGACATCAGCGTGGCGAAATACTACGACTTCGACAAGGATTTCCTGCTAGAGCTAGAGCCGTGCTCCACGCATTACGAGATGTACGAAAGCTAAACCGGAGCCGATCTTGATTTAGGGCGCAACACCGTTTGCGTGAGAAGTTGAAAGCTGCATGAAGTCGGTCGCACCAATGATCCCGAGGACTATACGCGCGAAAAGCGGGAAACGTCGCCGAGTGGGGTCATGGACGATGGTTGGTGCGGAGAGTAAATACAGCACGTGGCGAGTCTCAAGCTCACATCCACCAGCGGCTACTACATTCTTGACCCACTCGCTATCGCGTCCGTAGGTGAGCGCAATCAGGAATCCCTTCGGCGCTCGAAAAACATTCACTGGCGTCCGGTGGAGCGTGCCTGACTTTCGACCTACGTGTGTAAGGATGCCGAAGCCCGGCAGTCGGGCGGCAAATCGGCTCGTGATTCGGTTCGTAACGGCTAGGTTGAAGGCTGCTACCCAGCGTTTGCGGAACCGAATTAGGAGGACTGGAGTCAGCAGGATTGCTAGAAGCGAGATGACCGACGCGGTGATGACCATGGTTGCTGTAGAGGCTACTGCAACTTAGCGTACTCCGCTTTCGCTTCTTTCAAAATGGGGATGTCGGGGTCGGCGTCTTTCCAGAGGGTGCCGCGCTTCTGTGGCATTGCCATAGGCGGCTTCCCGCTGAGCGGCAATCGCCTGCCATATTGCCCCAGTTTCCTTGCTGTCCGACCGTATGGCAGAGTCCACAGCCCGCTTGGTCAGTTCCCGTGCCTTGGCAAGATGACCGCCGTCAAGCCTCGGTATCGGAGGCGAGTGCCAGTCCTGCGTTCTCTTCGGGCTTGCCTGTATACCATTCTTGCTGTTCCGCCATCGCCCCGGAGTCCGCCCCGAGGAAGGCGAGAGCGTAGAGAGCATTGTGCAGTATGAAATCATCCATTTTTCGCGCCTGCGCCTCTTTGATCGTCTGCCGCGCCTCGTCGAAGCGTTGCAAGGCAACGGCATAGTTGGCGGGATTCGTGTACCCACTTACAGCATCAGGCGCGAGACCCACGGCTTGCATACCTGCCTCCGTGGCTTTCTCATACTGTCCCTGTAAGGCGAACACCACACCCAACCTGTTATATGCGGCCGATTCCCGTGGGTAGCTCGCAATCCACTCCTGATATGTCTGGGCTGCTTTATCCAGTTGTCCGGTTACGGTGTCATAGTAGTTGGCGGTGATCTCCAGTTTCTCCCGTTCGCTGGCATGTTCCCGCAACTGGAATGCCTTGGTGTAGTACTCGCTGGCTCGCCCTAGTTCGTTGAGACTGAAGTAGTCGTCGCCTACTGCCCCATAGCCCATGGCAAAATTCGGATCAAGCTCGATGGCACGTTGATGGTACGGCAGGGCTACGGAGGAGCCGTTCTCATTAGAGGCCTTTCGTCCAAGGCTGTATGCTTTCAGAGCTTCGAGCGAAGACGTAGTGGCCTGTTCGAGTGGAACATCAAACTTCTGCACCGTAGCTAGCGATTCGCCGAGTTCGCCCCGCAGCTTGGATGCCGCTCCGCCCAGCGCGTCCAGCACCTTCTCCTTCGCCGCCGCCATCACCTGCTCCTGCGCCAGCGCATCTCCGCTCTGGTAATTCACCGCCTTCAACCCCAGTACATATTCGCTGCCCAGACTGCCAATCGACCCCGCAATGTAAGCCTTGTTGCCCGCCCGCTGGCAAAGCTCGCGGGCCAGTTCGGGCGTGAGTTTCGTGCCAGTCGGACGGGACATCTGCTGCAAGGTCGCCGCGACCTTGTTCTCGGAAAGCACATTCAGAAACGGCGACTGGTTGAGAGCAACGCTGAGCGCCGTCTTCAGCGTGTCGTCAAAGATTGCATCGCCCGTGCTGTTGGCAAAATCGGCGAGAACGATGGAGTCCTTCTCGGTCAGGCGCTGCGTGGCTTGGCGCGAGCGCAAGTAGAACGCTCCCGCGATTACCGCCGCCACAATGACCACCACGGCGGGAACCAGAACTTTCCAGAGTTTCCGATCCGCGACAGGAACTTCGGCTACCTTCACGGCGCTCGATGACGCAGATGGAGCAGCCGCAGCAGACGCAGGCGAGGAACCGGATGCTGGCGATGGCGGTTGCCCAGCTCTCGACCCGCTCTCGGTCGCCGCCGCCACCGTGCCCGAACTCGCCGCTATGGCTCGTCCCGTCTCTGTATCGCGCTTCAGCCGTTGCAATGGTGGCCCATTTCTAGTTAGAGGTAGAGGGGCGGTTCTCGACCCGATTCTTGGTAGAGTCGGGTTGGAAACTTTCTCATGGAAAGGAGAACCGCCTTGCAGAAAAGCTATCACACCATTTCCACC
>Ga0224558_1002148_pt1 | contig 18761 bp, 14 predicted proteins | sample 714S32024metaG_FD_180682 | JGI IMG/M metagenome (GOLD analysis project Ga0224558, IMG submission 180682) | Peat soil microbial communities from Stordalen Mire, Sweden - 717 S3 20-24 | ecosystem: Environmental > Terrestrial > Soil > Wetlands > Peat | place: Sweden: Norrbotten County, Stordalen...
TCGGCGTGCCGTCGGCAAGCTGGCCAAGCAGCTCGACGAGCACCGCCACGCCGCCGTTGACCAACTCAAACAAACCGCTTATTTGCATCGGCAAATTGTCTGGCTCCAGGACCGTTTCCCGAGCGCCGCAATTCAGCCCGTGCCCGGCCTGGTCAAAGTTGTCTCCAAGAACGAAATTGCCGGTGCGGATTGGAGTCTCACACCCGGCCGCTACGTCGGCGTTGCCCCGGCGGAGGTGGACGAGGATTTCGACTTCGAGCAGGCCATCACCGACATCCATGCCGAATTGGCGGTGCTCAACAAGGAAGCCGCCGGGTTGGCGAAAACCATTCAGCAGAATTTTGAGGAGTTGGGGGCATGAAGTGGCCAATCCGAAGAATCGGCGATCTTGTTGCCCTTCAGCGCGGCCACGACTTAACCGACTCCCAGCGGAAGAAGGGCTCTGTTCCAGTTATCGGTTCAGCAGGTCCAAATGGATTCCACGAAATTGCTCGCGCGAAAGGTCCAGGTGTCACAATTGGAAGGAGCGGTGGCTCGATTGGCAAGGTAACATTCGTACCACAAGACTATTGGCCTCATAACACGTGTATATATGTCACCGACTTCAACGGCAACGATCCCCGTTTCGTGGCCTATTTACTCAGCACGATTGACCTTGCTCAGCTCAATTCAGGCGCGGCACAACCATCCCTCAATCGAAACTTCGTTTACGGGGTTCGTGTTGCGTTTCCCGAGCCAAAAGAGCAGCGGCGCATTGCCGACATGCTAGCCGCCTACGACGATTCAATTGAAGACAACCGGCAGCGGATGGCGTTGTTGGAGCAAGCGGCTCGGCTGCTTTACCAGGAGTGGTTCGTCCGCCTCCGCTTCCCTGGCCACGAACATACCCATATCACAAAAGGCGTCCCGACCGGTTGGCGGGCTTTCCCTCTGAGAGATATTTGCCCAGACCTGCGCGAAGCAGCGAGCCCTGCTGATTTAGAAACGGACACACCATACATCGGCCTTGAACACATGCCGCGCCGCTCGATCACGCTGAACGAGTGGGGGCGCGCCGAAGAAGTAACCAGCACCAAACTACGTTACAGGGCGGGCGACATCCTGTTTGGCAAGATCCGTCCTTATTTTCACAAGGTCGGCATTGCACTCACCGACGGCGTTACTTCCTCTGACGCAATTGTCCTTCGGCCATCGGCAGATATTTTCCACAGCTTTGCGCTGCTAACGGTTTCGTGCGATTGGTTCGTCACCGTCGTTAGCAAGACCGCAAAGGAAGGTTCAAAGATGCCTCGCGCTGACTGGAAGCTCATGGAGCAACAGGCGGTTGTTGTTCCATCGAGCGGTATCCTGGCGGCACTGAATGAAACCGTCGCACCGATCCTTGAACAACTGCGGACACTTTCATTTGCCAACCAAAAACTCCGCGCTGCGCGCGACCTGCTGCTGCCGCGGCTGATGAGCGGGGAGATTGCGGTGTGAGCCAGTGTGAGCCGGTGGTTGCGAAATACCGCGGTTTCTGGCAATATGCAGGGTATGAGCACGCTAGTGGAAATCGAGCAAGCGGCTGTGAAACTACCCGCCGGGGAGCAGCAGCAGTTGCTGCGTTTCCTGCTCCGCGTCGTTCCGGTGAATGAATCGGAGTTGCCCGGGCCTCGCATTTTCTCCGAAGAAGAAATCCAGGGCTGGCTCGCGGAAGATGAGGCGAGCATGCGCCTCTTCCGCGAGGGGACGTGAAGTTTTTCATTGACGCGAACGTGGCGCTGGCTGCGGCCGGGCAAAAGACGGGCGCGTCGCGGGCCATTTTCGAGGCCGTGCAGGCAACGGGTTGGGAGTTGCAGATCAGCAATTACGTCTTGCGGGAAATTGCCGCGAACCTTTACCGTTTTCCACCGCTCGCGGCGCAGGAGTGGCCGGCCTTGGAGCCAAGGCTCTTGATCGTGCGTGATCTCACCAGTTTTGATTATCCAGCGGTCTTTTCGCCGGGCAAGGATCGCCCGGTGCTTTTCACGGCGGCGGGCTGGTCCGACGTGCTGCTGACTTTGGATCGCCAGCACTTCGGGCGGTTCTTCCGGTCGGGATTCTATTCGCTGCGGGTGTCGCCGCCCGGCGATTTCCTCGCTGCGGAACGCAAGGCCGGACGGCTGTCGCTGCCCTGATTGCCGTCGCGCCATGATTACCCTAGCCTGAGCCCTGCTGTTTGAGCGTCAGAAATGTCTCCTTGCCCTCGTCGATTCCCTGGTGGGAGACGCTGGGGCGCTGGATTTCAAGATTGAACGGTTGCCCGAGCATTGCCATCGGCATTGTGTAGCGCAAGCCCTGGCGCGGACGTTTGGCCGTGAATTTGCCCCGCAGCACTTGTAAAAGCCTCTCGGCCGTCACTGCTGATCCGCAACCGGCTCCAGTTCACTGAGTTCGCCGAGGAACTCGACCAGCTTGTGCACACTCGTTGAGGGGTTCTGACGTTCGGGAAACCGTTCGCCCAGCTCGCGCCAGTGTTTTTCGAGTCGGCGGGCGTTTCGGACCGCGGTGTCCTGACCAGCGTGAACCTTGCTGTAAATGTCCGGGTCTGCTTTGTCATACTCCTCCCGAAGAAGGGTTTCGAGCCGGCGTCCATACTCGGTGCGGCTCATTCCCGTGTCGTGGTAATTAAAGTGCAGGAGATACCATAACTCAAAGGCTTCATTGGCCCAGGCGATGCGGATTCTGGAATTGCGGGCCAGTTCGAACGCCCGTGCATACCGTTCCAGCGGGAAACTGTCCCGGTCCATCACACACCAAACTTCATTATACGGTTCGTTCCTCCCTGCGGCCACTTGCTTTCGGCGGATGGCTTCCTCTACCAGGGTGTCAGTGTTCATCCCCGTTCCGACGGTTACGACTTCCGCCCGTGCAAGATCAATATGGAAACCCCGGAAATAGAAACACGAACTCTTGCTATCCTCGCAGACGATAAGGACACGACGGCGGTGTTTGGTTGCTTCGTCGCGCCGCCCAGGCGGGCTGGTTTCCCACGGCTTCGGCTTATTCCCCGCCATGCGTCAGGGTCTCCTCGAAATCCCCTACCCGCGGGACCCCGCCGAACTGGCCAAGCAGATACTCCTTCGCGAACTTGGCTTCCTTGCGCACGCCTTTGAACTCCGCCAGGCTGTAGAGCCGGGAAGCGCCAAAGTCGTCTTTCTCGACAAACCAAATCTGGTCGCGGCGAATCCTCTTGGGGTCGAGCAAGCCCTCGTCATGTGTGGCAAAGACCAACTGCGCGTTCTTGGTGTTGGCCGAGCTGTTGAACAGACCCACCAGCGCCTTCGTCAGCAGCGGATGCAGCCGGGCTTCCAGCTCATCCACAAACAGTGTGTACCCGTTCTTCAGGGTATGGAGGAAGGGCCCTGTCAGGGCAATGAACTTCTGCGTCCCGGCCGACTCGTCCGCCTTAATGTCGAATTCTACCGGAACACCCCCTTCCCGACCGCCTCCATATTTCAAATGGTAGGTCTTGATGGTGAAAGCGGAGAGTTCTCCCGAGAGCAGTCCCCGCCTAACCTCGTCCGGGACTTCGCTTGGCAGACTCCGGACGGCGTCTTCGGGTGCGAAGTCCAGGGGCTTCAACCTCTCGATTCCGACATCCGCTTTTCTCGCCAACTCGTGAATCAAACGCGAATATTCCTTGTCCTTGAGTCGGTCTGCGGTAAAGCGCAAGTAGCTTGTGTCCTCCAAGCCGTGGATGCTCCTGAATCTGTTCATCCAGTCAAGCATGCTGCCCGCGGTTTCCCCGTTAAATTGAGCAACAACCGAGAGAAATAAGGCGTTCGGTCGCGTTCGCTCCTCGAGACCTTTGCCCTCCTTAAATGCATCAGACGCGTCGATTCGCCTTCCTTGCCTGGTAAAGAGACAGGTCTCGCGAATCGAATCCTTTTGAATGAAGAACCACTCCGAGACGACTGTATCAGCGGTCGCCTCAAAGCCGTAGCGGTATCGGGCACCGTTGTGCAGGAGGACTATTTCGAAGAAGGTGGGGGCTGCTTCTGTATCAATGTGCAGGCGGAACGGAGCCACCGGAATCTTCTCGCCTGACTGCACGTCCTTCGAGGAGTTCTTCACCCACTTGCGAAACTGGGCCATTGCTGCGAGGAAATTTGATTTGCCACCCGCGTTCGGCCCATAGATTGCAGCCGACTTGAGGAGCCTGCGCCCCCCGGTAATTCCCACATTCTCCTCCTCCAGCCAATCGTCACCGGCAGCTTCCAGCGACAGAGTCGCCTTTTCCTTAAAGGATTTATAGTTGCCAACTGTGAATTGGAGGAGCATAAGCGTTGTATATTCTCGTCCTACGCTCACCCGAAACGCAAGCTTTTGCAAGTTTTTTTCAATTAAACTTGCTTCGTGCTAGAAACTCTGAATGTGGCGCTGCATTCTGACTAATAGTGGCAAGGACTTCTTTTGGCCAAAGATCGTGCGAGCTGCTAAAATCCTTGCATCAGATTAGGTTTCGGCTCACAAGAGAAGCCTAGCCACCTCGATGGCCATCACCGACATCAACAGCGAAGACCGGCTCGTGCAGAAGACGTTCGCTGACCATCTGCGCGATGCCCTCGGCTGGGAGAGCATTTATGCCTTTAACGAGGAGACCTTCGGCCCCAACGGCACGCTGGGCCGTGCCAGCGAGCGCGATGTCCTCCTCGTCAGCGATCTGCGCACCGCCGTGCAACGGCTGAATCCCGGCCTGCCGGAAGCCGCCATCGAGCAGGCCGTCGAGAAAATGACCCGTGTGGACTTCGCGCGGTCGCTCGTCCAGCACAACCGCGAGTTCTACGGCTATGTTCGTAATGGCGTGCCCGTCGAGTGGCGGGATGCCAACGGTCAGACCCAATACGCCCGTGCTCAGGTCATTGATTTCCGCAACGGCACCGGTCCGGATGGCAAGCCGAACAACCGGTTTCTTGCTGTGCGCGAATTGAAGATTCAGGGGCTGCGGGTGCCGCATTACAACCGCCGGGCCGACCTGGTTTGCTTCGTCAACGGCATCCCGCTCGTGTTCGTCGAGCTGAAAGCCGTCTATCTGAACATGCGGGCGGGCTACGACAACAACCTGACCGATTACCTCAGCGACACGAGCATCTGCCACGCCTTCCACCACAACGCCTTCCTCGTCGTCAGCAATGGCGACCGTGCGCGCTACGGCTCGATCACCAGCAAATGGGAGCATTTCACCGAATGGAAGCGTAACGACGAAAAAGACAAGGGCCGGGTGGAAGCAGAAGTGCTTCTCAACGGCATGCTCGCCAAACCACGCCTGCTCGACCTGGTCGAGAACTTCATCCTATTTGACGACAGCAAGCCCGGCGGCACCCGCAAAATCGTCGCCCGCAACCATCAGGTCCTGGGCGTCAACCAGGCCGTCGTTTCCGTCCAGCGCCAGGAAGACCTGAAGCGTCAGTTCCCGCCCGAGCGCCGGCTCCAATACCGCGTCGTGGAATTGCCCTTGAAGCAGGCAGTGGATCCCAACCTCGTTCCCGATGAAGAAGCATCCCAGCCCGACCAAACCACAGCCGTTGCCACCACTCCTTCGCTCCATCCCCTCACTACTCCAAAGCACTCCCTCCTGCTCATCGAGCGTGCCCACCCCGACCTCGGCCGCCTCGGCGTGTTCTGGCACACCCCGGGCAGCGGCAAGTCCTACTCCATGGTGATGTTCACGGAGAAGGTGCGCCGCGAAGTGCCCGGCAACTTCACCTTCGTTATTGCGACCGACCGCGAGGACCTCGATGACCAGATATTCCGCACCTTCGTTGGCTGCGGCATTGCCGATGACAAGACGCCACGCGCGTCATCCGGCAAGGAGTTGAAGGAACTGCTCCAGCAGAACCACCGCTTGATCTTCTGTCTGATCCACAAGTTCAACCAGGACGTAGATCCGCGAGAACCCTATAGCACCCGCGATGACATCATCGTCATCTCCGACGAAGCCCATCGCACCCAGGCCGGCAAGTTCGCCCGAAACATGCGGCTCGCCCTGCCCAACGCCTCCTTCATTGGCTTCACCGGCACCCCGTTGTTCAAGTACGACCACTTGACTCGCCGCATCTTTGGCGGCTACGTCTCCCGCTACGACTTCAAGCGCTCGGAGCAGGACCAGTCCACCGTCAAACTCGTGTACGAGAATCGCGGCGAGAAGCTCGGCCTCGCCCGCCTCGACCTCAACGACCGCATCGCCGCCAAGATCGAGGAATACGAGCTCAATCCCGACCAGACCGCTCTGCTCGAAAAGCTGCTCGGTCAGGATTACGAAGTCATTACCGCCGACGACCGCCTGGACAAGGTCGCGGAGGATTTCGTCGAGCATTGCGCCACCCGCTGGCAGAGCGGCAAATCCATGCTGGTGTGCATTGATAAAATCACCTGCGCCCGAATGCACCAGCGCATAATCCCGCTCTGGAAAGCCAAGCTGGCCAAGGCCCGGGGCCGCGCTCTCCTCAAAGAGTCGGAACTGAAGTCAGCCGTCGAAGAAGGCCGCCGCGACGCCCTCACCAAAGAAATCGAATGGCTGCGCGGCCAAGCACAGTGGATGGAAAGCACCATCATCGAAATCATCATCAGCGAGGCACAGAACGAAGTCCGCGACTTCGCCAAGTGGGGTTTCGCCATCATCCCCCATCGGGTCGTCATGAAAACGGGTTTCAACACCCCGGACGGCAAGCGGGTGCGCGCCGATGACGCCTTCAAAGACCCCAACCACCCTTTCCGGGTCGCCATCGTCTGCGCCATGTGGTTGACCGGGTTCGACGTCGAGTGCCTCCAAACGCTCTACATCGACAAGCCCATGAGGGCACACACTCTCATGCAAGCCATCGCCCGCGCCAACCGCGTCTATCCTGGAAAAACGGAGGGTGTCATCGTGGACTACAACGGCATGCTCAAGAGCCTCCGGGAAGCCCTGGCCCAGTACGCCCTCGGCGATGCCGACGGCGAGCCTGGCAGCGGTGGGGGTGGCGATGGTATCATAACCCCCATCGAGGAATACCTGGCGGCCTTCCTGCAAGCCCTCGCGGCTGCCGAAAAGCACCTCAAGGGACTCGGCTTCGACCCGGCACGTCTCACGGGAGCAAAGGGTTTCGTGCGCATTCAGGCACTCCGGGACGCTACCGACGCCCTCTATACCTCCGACGACGCGAAGCGCCGTTTCGAGATCATGGCCCGCGAGGTCTTCTCCCGCTTCAAAGCCCTCCTCATGGAGCCCTCGGCCCTCGCGTACGCCGTCCGCCATGACAGCCTCGAAGCCATCTACAAGAAGCTCCAGGAGCGACGCGACACCGCCGACGTCACCGAGGTCCTGAAGGAACTCCACAAGATTGTCAACGCAGCCATCCGCGCCCAGGAGCCGGGCGGCGACCAGATGGATTCAAAGCTGTTCGACATGAGCCAGATTGACTTGGAAAAGCTCCGCGCCGAGTTCATGAAGAAGGTGCGGCACAAGGCCGCCGCCGTTCAGGACATCCGGGACCTGGTGGAGAAGAAGCTCGCCCAGATGCTCGCTCAGAATCCGCAGCGCATGGATTACTACAAAAAGTACCAGGAGATCATTGCCGATTACAATCGCGAGAAGGATCGGGTCACCATTGAAGAAACCTTCGTCCGGCTGGTTGACTTCACCAAGAGCCTTGATACCGAAGAGAAGCGGGCCGCTGAGGAAAACATGACCCAGGACGAATACGCACTTTTCCAGATGCTCTTTAAGGACACCATCACTAAGGCCGATCGAGAGAAGCTAAAACAGGCCAGCCGCGGCCTCCTCGCCGCGCTCAGAGTCCACCTGCAGCCAATGCCTAATTGGACGAAGAACACGCAGACCCAGGCCGACGTCAAGATGTTCATCCTGGACAACCTTTACGGCTCCCTGCCACGCCCGCCGTTCTCCGAAGCGGACACCGAGTCCGTCGCCTCCCGCATTTACGACTTCGTCTGGCAGCGCAGCGCCGCCGGCGCCGCGTTCGCTGTGGCCGCATGACCCGTGGACGCCGAGCATGCTGACACAGTTCTCCAACTGATAGCCCAAGGCGAGCCTTGTTCGGTTGTGCCGGTTTGCTAGCCTCAGCCCGTGGTAGCTCAGCACCAGTCCAAACACGCCCCGCAGTTTATCGTGGGCCTGATGTCGGGGACCTCGGCGGACGGCATCGATGCGGTGTTGGCGGAGATTAATGGGAGCGGACGCCAATTGCGCGCGCGCGTGCTGGCGCACGTGCATCATCCCTTCTCGCCGGTCATGCGGCAGCGCATCCTGCATCTGTGCCTGCACGGGACGGCAGGAGAGGTTTGCGAACTCAACTTTGTGCTGGGCGAGCAGTTTGCCCGCGCGGCGTTGGCAGTCATCCGAAGGGCGAAGCGCCAGCCGCGCGAAATCGCCGCCATCGGTTCCCACGGCCAGACCATCCATCATCTGCCGAACGCGCGGACGCCCTCGACCTTGCAGCTCGGCGAGCCGGCGGTCATCGCGGAACGGACGGGCATCACCACCGTGGCGGATTTTCGCGTGCGCGACATGGCGGCGGGGGGCCAGGGTGCGCCGCTGGTGCCCTATGCGGATTGGGCGCTGTTCACCGACGAGACGAGGCCGCGCATTGTGCAGAACATCGGCGGCATCGGCAACCTGACCTTCCTGCCGCCGCGCGCGGACTTGGAAGACGTAATCGCGTTCGATACCGGGCCGGGCAACATGGTGATGGATGCGCTGGTGACGGCGCTGAGTCGGGGCAGGCGAACCTTCGACCGCGACGGTCGCTGGGCGGCGCGCGGCCGCGTGTCAGAGAAGCTGCTGGCGGAACTGATGGCACACCCGTTCCTGCGCCGCCGTCCGCCCAAGACCACCGGGCGCGACGAGTTCGGCGAGTTGTTTGTCCAGCGCGCGCTCGCGTCGGCGCGGCGGCTGCGCTTGAGCACGGAGGACATGGTTGCCACGGCGACCGCGTTCACGGCGGCAACCATCGCCGACGCTTACCAGCAATTCGTATTCCCGAAGCTCACCGCACACGAGCGTGGCGTGCTGCAAATCATTCTGGGCGGTGGCGGCGCGAAGAATCCGACGCTCCGCCGCATGTTGTCCGCGTGCATGGGCGTGGGTGAGTTGTTCACACACGAGGATTTCGGCATTGCCAACGCCGCCAAGGAAGCCCTGGCGTTTGCCATTCTCGCGCACGAAACTCTGCTCGGGAAGCCGGGCAACGTCCCGAACGCGACCGGCGCGCGGCGGGCAGTGGTCCTGGGAAAGATCGTGCCGGGACAATAATCGGCAGGCTCGAAACCTCGTCGGCGGCGCCCAGCCAAGCTTGACATGGGGAGCCGATGGCGATTCTTGTGCTGCCTTTAGCCACTACTTCCCCGCCTTCACGACGAGCAGCCAATCACCGGGATCGGGCGTCGGGAACTGACAGGAGCTTCCGCCTACCACGGCCACGGCGGGATTGCTTTCGCCGGTGCGCGGGCAAAACCAGCCGACCGAGGGCGAGTTGGGAAGCGCGCCAAGCACCACTTCGAGCGTCCGGTCTTCCGGCACATAGACGAGTGAAAGGGTGTTGGGGTCAGCGCTGGCCGAAGCGATGAACTGCCGCGGCGACGCGTTGCCCGGCTGCGAAGCAACGGCTTTGGGCTGCGGCCGCAGCTTCCAGAAATCCGCCAGGTTGGCGAGTTTCGCGAGATGGGCCATCTGCTTGGCGGCCGGCATAAACATGGCCTTGCGCCACATGGGCAAGTCAGCGGCTTTTGTTGGTTCGTGCTGCGGCCCGAAGGTCATCTCCCAGTCCGCCACGCCCTGGCCGGCGTAGCTGACCCCAGCGGGCGGGGTCAGGAGGAGGCCCCAATAAACCGCGTGGCGCACGTCGTCCGAGGTGAAGCGTTTCCTGGATTGCGTCGCGACTCCATTTTCGCAAGGCGCAAAAGTAATCAGCGGACGGGTCGGTGCCTTGGTCCATTCCGCCGCAAACGGCCCGGCCACGGCCCACTTGACAGCATCGTCGGTGACATCCGTGACGCTCTGATAGCCGAACACGTCCACCCACGGCTGGTCGCGGAACTCGTCGAACACCCACTGTGTCTCACCGGGATACAAAACCACCGGCGCGTGCGCTCTGGCGCCGAAGACCGCCTGCCCGATTCGCTTCCAGCGCCCGACGTTCTTGCCCGTGCTCTCGCCCTCGAACGCAAGCAGCCAGGCCACGGGATCGGCGCCCCAGCGGGCAACCACATAGCGCACGAACAGCTCAGCCTGGTCGTCAGTCAGCGGCGGCGCCACGTTCTCTTGCGACCGGAGCTCCAGCAGCGGGGCAATCGCGCTCAGGATGCCCGCCTGGCTCAAGACCTCCAGCCGGGCATCGAGCCGCTTGAAGTAGTCGGGATTGATGGCGATGCGCTCGGGAAAGCCGATATAGGCGCACTGCTTTTTCACGTCCTCGCCGGGAGCTATCGCGCACTGGGCCACGGTGAAACGCTGGGAGGCGCGCGTTTCCACGTAAACCTCCCAGTCCTTGAACTGCGCCGCGCGGGCCCCCGCCCAGACCGTGTCCGCCAGCCAGAAGAACGGGGTGCCGTCGGCGTGTTCCAGGTAGCGGTGGTCGCGCGACACGCGCACCGGCCCGTGCTTGTGGAAACGGGTTGGCCCGGTGGCGGCGGTGCAGATGAACTCTCCGGTTTGGTTGCGCAGGCCGTCGTTGGCCGCATCGGAGCAGGTCGTGTTGAACGTCCAGCGGCCCGGCTGGTCGGGCGAAAAGCGCACGCGCCAGGTCCTGCCGCCGTCCCAGAACCCGTCCACCTCGCTGGTATCGCCCAGCGGCGACGTGAACTGCACCTTTAACGAGGCGTCCTGCAGTGCGTTGGAGTAAATCAAGATGCTCTTGAAGGCCTGCTCGAAGCGCCCCCATTTGGCGATCACCGGTGTTCCGACGGACGCCGCAGCCGGTGGGATGCCCGCCGGCAGCAGCAGTAGCAGACCCAGCGCGGCCAGCCGCGACCAGGTGAAAACAGCATTGCGTATCATGTGCATTCCTTTCGATTCGTTCACAAGAGATAAGACAACAAAGCGCAGGTCGTGTCAATCTTCCAGAACTGCCACCACCGTTTCCGGGGAGGCGGGCTTTTCCAATCCTGGAAGCGCCGGCTGATCACCGCGGCGATCTTTTCGCAATTATCCCAGCTATCGGCCACATGCCAGAAGCTAGGCAACCCCGCCGCCAGCACTCGCTTGTAGTCGGCGAAATAAGCGCCGCGCTTTCCCGCCTCGTCCACGTAATAATGCCGTGCGAATGCGTTGCCCTCGTCGTTCAAGTCCCGTTCCGAGAACCGTTCGGGGCAGGCGGCCTCGAAGAATTGGCGCCCCGTTATCTCCCGGCGGCGCAACTGGGCCAACAGCTCGGCCGACTGCTGACGGTGGAAGTCGCTCTCCAATCCGTTCTGCACCGCCCAGGCCAGGAACATCCCGATGTGCGTGCCCGCATGGCCCTTGGGCAAGGGCTCGTCTTCCGTGCTGTAGTCGAAATCGGCGCGATCGTATGACATGGCGGCGTGAATGACTCTCTGACGGGCTCAGGGGTGCGACTTCGGCCCCCCAATTGCAAGAACCAAATCTCGGCGAAGGGCCGAAGGCAGCGGCCCGGAAATCCGAAGAGTGCTTGCCCTGCTCGGGCGGCTGTCGATTCGGCCCTTCCTTCGGCCTTCGGCCTTCGGATTTCATCGCCGCCCGCTTGGCTCTCGCTTAATCCTGCCATACTCCCCAGCAGCCCCGCGCCGAACCCAATGCGCTCCAAGAAATCCTTGTCCCTTCCCGCCCCTTCGGCTTCCCTGTCTGGCAGTAACCGATGAATATCAACCTCTTGCGCCCGCTGCTCCTTTGCGGCCTCGCAATTTGGGCCTTGTGCTGCACGGCCCGCGCTGCCGACCAGCCGCAATGGGGCCAGGCCTGGTCCCGCAATATGGTCTCCGACGAGCGCGGACTGCCCGACTCCTTTGATCCCGAGAGCGGCCGGAACATCAAATGGTCCGCGGAGATCGGCACGGAAACCCACTCCACGCCCATTATCGCGGGCGGCCGCGTGTACATCGGCACCAACAACGGGCACCCGCGCGACCCCGCGCAGCAAGGCGACCGCGGTGTCCTGATGTGCTTCGACGAACAGACCGGCCGCTTCCTCTGGCAGCTCGTCGTCCCCAAGCGCACCGAGGACATCTACTACGACTGGCCCAATAGCGGCATCTCCTCGCCCGTCACCGTCGAGGGTGACCGCGTCTATCTCGTCAGCAATCGCGGTGAGGTGTTGTGTCTCGAGCCGCGGCCCGCGACGGGGAAGGCAGAAGGAAGAATGCAGAATGCAGAAACGAACCAGCCGCCTAGCCTGCTCGAACCGAACATTATCTGGCGGTTCGACCTCACCACCGGCGCGGGCATCTGGTCGCACGACGCCGCTCATAGCTCGATCCTCATTTACGGCGATCATCTTTACCTGAACACCGGCACCGGCGTGGACAATACCCACCGCCGCATCCGCACGCCGGACGCGCCCAGCCTGGTCGTGCTCGATAAGCGCACGGGCCGTCTCATCGCCCGCGACGACGAGCACATCGCCCCGAACATTTTCCACAGTACCTGGTCGTCGCCCTCCCTCGCCGCCGTGAATGGCCGCCCGCTGGTGTTCTTCAACGCCGGTAATGGGATCGTATTCGCTTTCGAGACGGTGCGAAATGGGGTAATGGAGAATCGGAGTGATGGAGTGATGGACGACAACAAGTCCGCCCAAGACTCCAATACTCCACGACTCCATTCCCCCGCCTTTCTCCGGAAAGTCTGGCAATTCGACTTCGACCCCAGCGCGCCCAAGACCAACGTGCACCGCTACAACAGCAACCGCCACGAGAGCCCCAGTAACTTCTACGGCATGCCCGTGTTCGATCACAACCGCCTCTACGTGGCCGGCGGCGGGGACATCTGGTGGGGCAAGAACGAAGCCTGGCTCAAGTGCATTGACGCCACCCGCACGGGGGACATCACCACCAATGGCCTCATCTGGTCCTATACCCTGCAAAAGCACGTCCTCTCCACGCCCGCGGTTTACATGGGGCTGGTATTCATCGCTGATTGTGGGCGCCTGTTTCATTGCGTGGATGCGGAGACCGGCCAACCCTGTTGGACCCACGAGATCAACGGCGATGCCTGGGCCTCGCCCCTGGTCGCCGACGGCAAAGTCTTTCTCGGCACCCGCGGCGGAACGTTCTACGTCTTTGCCGCGAGCCGGGAGAAGAAAGTCCTCAGCACGATAGACCTGGGTCATCCCATCAGCTCGACCGCCACCGCCGCCAACGGCGTTCTCTACGTCGCCACGATGACCCGCCTTTACGCCGTGCGCCAATCTCGCTGAGCCCTGGCGGCCTGGGACACGTCACCGAACCAACGCCCCGGAGTGCTCAGGAATGCCGGCAAGACCAGGTGAGGCAAGCCCTCCGCAAGCAGGTTGCAGGCGCGATGCAAGCGTGATGCGCGGGTGTTTCTCTGGAGAGGGTCTCTAGTGTTCCGCTATTGTTCCGCTAGTATTCCGCTATTGTTCGGCTTGTTTCGCCACATCGGTTTGGAAGATGTTGCGGCGTGGTGGCGCTATTTCGTGGGAGTGAGTATCTATCGTCGCTTGCGCCATTCCGCGCCCCCAAGGTCGTCATTCTCATACCGCTGCGATGCATGTTCGACGGGGTCAACATACGCTGGCGTTAGACGCCGGCTGCCCCTCCTTGGATTCAACTATTTCTCAATGCGTAATGCAGCCCCCCAGGCGCGGAGACCAATCAACCCTGACGGTGCGCAGGCGGGATTGTCTAATCAAACAAGCGGCGGCAGAGCGGACCGCGGCAAAGCTATGAAAGCGAACAGCGTAATGCTCAGTTTCCTCGGCGCTGGAGCCGTCGTGGGGGTGGCGATTTGCCTGGCCGTCGAACGTCAAGCCCGGCTCAGGCTGGGCGAGGAGAACAAGGCGCTGCGGCAGCAGGTTGACCAGATGGCCGGCCTCGTCGCGGAGAACGAGCGGCTGTCGAACCTCGTTGCTCAAGCGAGCCGTTCACAGTCCCGGCCGGACGAGCGGTTGAAAGCGCAGTCCCTGTCAGACGAGCAGTCGTTGGAATTGCTTCGGCTGCGCGGCGAGGCGGGTGCTCTTCGTGAGCAAAGCAAGGAACTTGAAACCCTGCGCGAGGAGAACCGCCAGGCCCGCGCCGCGCTGGAAAGCGGCCACAAGACGCAAAACGCCGGCCACGCCGCAACAGCCGATAAAGGAGCGGCCTCGAAAGAATCACAGTTTCAAATTCTTAGAGCTGAATATTGGACACAGAACGCAAGATTAGACGTGACGGAGGAACTGAGAGGAAGAATTCTCGATGACAAGCTCAAAGCGATTGCGAGCAACAACATTAAAGGCGATCCCGAATTCGGGCAGACAAAACATCTGACTATTGAATATAGCTTCGCTGGTGTCACCATGACGAACGAATTCAGAGAAGGTGACCTCGTAATAATACCGGGAGAGTAGAAGGTACTGCTCACAGACCAGGATAGCATGGAGCGAAGCAAACCAAAGAGACGGGAAGCGGCGGAGTCGGCTGCGGCAACACTATGAAAGCGAAAAGCGTAATACTCAGCGTCCTCTGGGCCATGGCGCTCGCTGGGGTGACGATTTGGCTGGCCGTCGAACATCAGGCTCGGCTCAGGCTGGGCGAAGCGAATACAGTTCTGCGGCAGCAGTTGGACCCAATGGCCGGCCTCATCGGGGAGCACGAGCGGCTGTCGAACCTCCTTGCGCAAGCGAACGGTTCGCAGTCGCTTCCGGATGAGCGGTTGAAGGAGTTGCTCCGCCTGCGCGGCGAGGTGGGTGTTCTTCGCCAGCAAGGCAAGGAGATCGAAACGCTGCGCCAGGAGAACCGCCAGGCTCGCGCCGCGCTGGAAAGCACACTCAGGACGCGAAACGCCGGCACGCAACGGGCCGCGGCCACCACGGATTATTGGCCGCGAGACTCGTGGGCTTTTGCCGGGTACGCCAACCCCGACGCAGCCCTGCAGACTTCCGTCTGGGCCGCAAGCAAAGGCGATTTGAGAGCTTTGCTGGGCAGCACCACGGGCGAGTTACAGAAACAGGTGGAAAAGGACCTCGACGGCAAATCCGAGAGCGAAGCCACCGTCCGAGCCATGGATGAGGTTGCCCGTCTCAAATCGGTCCGCGTGGTCAATCGCGAAGTGCAAGCCGATGATACGGTCGTGCTTACCGCTGCGTTCGAGGAAGGGACTGATACCCATACGACGAAGCTGCTCATGAAGAAGATCGGCAATGAGTGGAAGATTTCCGGCCCCTCTGAATAGTCGCGGCATCACTGCCGCCAACTGGGTGGCGCAGCCCCTGCACTCGGGTTAGTTTCCCCTGTGGTATCCATTGTCAAGGTCGCCTCGCCCCCGGCGAAGGCGCTGATGATTTATGACGGCGAGTGCAACTTCTGCTCGCTGTGGATTCACCGCTGGCAACTTACCACCGGCGATCGTCTTGATTTTCTCCCGTTCCAGGACCCCAGCGTAGCGGCGCGTTTTCCCGAGGTGCCGCGCGGCCAGTTCGAGAATGCCGTGCAACTGATTGAGACCAACGGCACGGTCTATGGCGGCGCCGAAGCCGTGTTCCGCGCGCTGGCCCACAACCCTCGTGAGGGGTGGCTGTTCGATTGGTACGAACACTCTTCCGCATTCGCCCACACGAGCGAATGGGGTTACCGCCTGGTCGCCCGGCATCGCGGGTTCTTCTCGGCCCTGACGCGTCTGGGCTGGGGGCGGCATATCGAGCCGCCGACTCAGAACCTGGTTCGATGGGTCTTCCTGCGCTCTTTGGGCCTCATTTACCTAATCGCTTTTGTGTCGCTCTGGGTGCAGATCATCGGCCTGGTGGGCAGCAACGGCATCCTGCCCGCCAACTCGGCCATGGAAAGCATGCGGCAGGGAGCGGACGCGCAACATCTCGGCCTGGGACGTTATCACCTGGTACCGACGCTATGCTGGTTCAAGACGAGCGACGGCTTCCTGAGGTTTCAGTGCGCCGCCGGGGCGACGCTGGCCGTCCTGCTCGTGGTTGGCGTTGCGCCCGCCCCGTGCCTGTTCCTGCTGTGGCTGATCTACCTTTCGCTGGCGACGGTATGTCGAGAGTTCCTCAGCTTCCAGTGGGACAACCTGCTGCTGGAGACGGGCTTCCTGGCCATCTTCATGGCACCCCTGCAATTGTGGCCGCGGATATCTCGCGCCGCACCTCCCTCGCGCCTTGTGCTGTGGCTGCTGCGGTGGCTGTTGTTCAAACTGATGTTCCAGTCCGGCTGCGTGAAACTGCTCAGCCACGATCCGATTTGGCGCAACCTGACGGCGCTCACCTTCCACTACGAAACTCAGCCGCTGCCGACGTGGATTGGCTGGTATGCGCACCAGTTGCCGGTGTGGGCGCAGAAGGCCTCCGCCGCCACGATGTTCGGCATCGAGCTATTCGTTCCGTTCCTGATTTTCGCGCCGCGGCGGCTGCGCCACTTGGCGTGCCTGGTTTTGGTCGGCTTCCAGGCGCTGATCTTCCTCACCGGCAACTATTGCTTCTTTAACCTGCTGACCGTCGCGCTGTGCCTGCTGCTGCTCGATGATGCGGCGCTGAAGGCCGTCGTGCCGGCTAGATTGTCCGCTTCCCTTTTCCCGGGAGGGCGAGCGTCCTCGCGAGCCCAAGCATCTCTGGGCAATGGGGCTCGCGAGGACGCTCGCCCTCCCGGCTGGAGATGGCCGGTGCAGATGACCGTGCCACTCGCGGCCATCGCCGTCGTCACATCGCTCATGCAGTTCGCGATCATGTTCCGCGCTCCCGTCCCCTGGCCGCGACCTTTGCTTGCGGTTTACGGATGGCTCGAACCGTTCCGCACCTTCAACCACTATGGACTGTTCGCGGTGATGACCGCCTCGCGACTGGAGATCACCATCGAAGGCAGCGACGACGGCTTAATCTGGCGGGCCTACGAGTTCAAGTACAAGCCGGGCGACGTGAAGCGCCGACCGGGGTTCGTCGAGCCACATCAGCCGCGATTGGACTGGCAGACGTGGTTCGCCGCGTTGGGGACCTACCGGCACAACCCCTGGCTGGCCGACTTCTGCGTGCGCCTGTTGCAGGGCTCGCCCCCAGTGTTGTCCCTGCTCGAGCGCAATCCGTTCCCTAACGCCTCGCCGCACTACGTTCGCGCGGTGGTTTATGACTACCACTTCACCGATTTGGCCACGCGCCGCAAGACCGGCGCCTGGTGGCGCCGCCAGGAACAGGGAGCATATCTGCCTGCCCTTTCCCTGGACGAAGTAAAGTGAGGGCGCGAGCGCGTATTTAGCCGTCTCGGCCCTCGGTGACCAGGGCCTGCGAGGCAGGAGGCGTGCCATGCGCTGCTTTTGACAAAACCGGCTGGCGGGGTGACGTTTGAACAGGCGGCGGCCCGAAGGGTCAAAGCAGGCGTCGCGTACGGGAAAGCTACATCAGTGCCGGAATGCAGAATCGTTGAACAGCTAAATGACATGAACAGGATTGCGCAATCGTTCTTTATCAAGCAGTCGGCTGCGCTGGGCAGCCTTTTAATTCTTATCGCTCTCCAGGCGGCTCCACCGGCGGGCGCCGCGCCGACACCGGCCAAAGCAAATCCCGCCCCCAAGCTGACCATCCAGGACACCCCCATCAACCGCGACCTCAAAGCGGCGACGAGCGTTGCGCCCGTGGTCAAGAAGGTTGCGCCCAGCGTGGTGAACATTTACTCAACCGTAACCATTCGTGAGCGGCCCAATCCGCTCCTCAACGACCCGTTCTTCCGGCGGTTCTTCGACGACGATTCCGGGAGCCAGAGCCAGCCACGCACCCATCGGGAGCAGAGTCTCGGCTCGGGTGTGATCGTTTCGTCCGACGGCTACATCCTCACCGCCAACCATGTCGTCGAAAACGCAGACAAGGTGAAGGTGGCGCTGGCTTCGGGTGAGAAGGAATTCGACGCCAAGGTCATCGGGACCGATCCAGCCACGGACACGGCGGTGCTGAAGGTGGACGGGAAGAATTTGCCGGCGATCACGATTGCCGATAGCGACAAGCTCGAAGTCGGCGACGTGGTGCTGGCCGTCGGCAACCCGTTCGGCGTCGGACAGACCGTCACCATGGGGATCGTCAGCGCGCTGGGACGAGGCGGCTTTGGCATTAACAACTACGAGAATTTCATCCAGACCGATGCGGCGATTAACCTGGGCAATTCCGGCGGGCCGCTGGTGGATGCCGAAGGACGGCTGGTGGGGATCAACACCTGGATTATCAGCGGCAGCGGCGGCTCGCAGGGCCTTGGGTTTGCGGTGCCGATCAACCTGGCGCGCTACGCGATGGAACGTCTCATCAGCGATGGCAAAGTCGCGCGGGGCTATCTGGGCCTGTGGCTGCAGCCGGAGATGACGCCGGAGCTGGCCAAACAATTCAACCTGCCGGACATGAACGGCGCGCTGGTCACGACGGTGGACGCGGATTCACCCGCCTGGAAGGCCGGGTTCAAGGAAGGTGATTTCGTCACGGAGTTTAACGGGCAGAAGGTCAAGGACATGAGGCAACTTCGCCTGATGGTATCCCAGACTGCGCCCGGCAAGAAGGTCACATTGAGGATCCTGCGGGACGGGAAGGAGAAGACCATAAGCGCGACTCTCGGGGAGATGTCTAAAGAGGCGCTGGCGGGCAGCGATC
>Ga0224558_1002150_pt1 | contig 18757 bp, 16 predicted proteins | sample 714S32024metaG_FD_180682 | JGI IMG/M metagenome (GOLD analysis project Ga0224558, IMG submission 180682) | Peat soil microbial communities from Stordalen Mire, Sweden - 717 S3 20-24 | ecosystem: Environmental > Terrestrial > Soil > Wetlands > Peat | place: Sweden: Norrbotten County, Stordalen...
ACATCCCTTTTGCAAGGATGCAATCCCTCGCCGTACTGTGAATCAACTGCTGAAGAGGCTCGTGCAGGAAATCTGCAGGCGGGCTTCTGTGAGGGCTGCGCACCGTGAGGTGCGCAGCTACTCGACGGGGGGACGCCCCGCTTTCATAGTAACCCGGAGCGCAACCAACCTCAAGGATCAGGATGATCAAGACTAACCAAACCAGGCTCTCATGACTTGCCTCGCCCAATGAAATTAATTAAGCCTCATAATGATCCGGATTAGTATGGATTTATTTTAATTTCTTGGAACAGGCCCGAATGAAAGCCGAGAGATCGGCGGGACTGCGGCTGGAAATCAAGTTACCGTCCTCAACGACCTCCTGATCAATAAATTCGGCCCCCGCATTTTTGATATCCTGGATCAGGGATTTCCAACCCGTAATCTTGCGCCCTTTGAGCACTTGGGCAGTGATGAGAAGTTGCGGGGCGTGGCAGATTAGGCAAACAGGTTTACCGCTTTCTACGAACTCTTTGACAAACCGCACCACATGGTCATCGACCCTCAATTTATCCGGCGAATAACCGCCGGGAATTAAGAGGGCATCAAAGTCTCCTACCTTGACCTCCTGGGCGGCTTTGTCAATCTTAACTGGCGTTCCTTGCTTCTCGCCCTTCACGGTTACTCCGCTTTTTAAACCAACATGAATCAGTTGGTGTCCCGCTTTCTTAAAGGCTTCGGCCGGTTGGGTATATTCCGAATCTTCGAACATGTCTGTAATCACGACTGCTACTTTACTCATGGTTGTTCCCTCCTTTTGGTTAGATTGAATCCCCGGTCAGCGCTACGGTTAACCCAGCCAATGGGGATTGCGAGCCGTACTGTCGAAATGATCCGAGGTCTTGTAAAGTTCATATCTGCCTCGCGCCGCAGCTTTGGAAGACTTGGCCAACAAAGCCGCGACTTCTTGGTCGCTCAAGGACCGGAAAGTGCGGGCAGCAGTCAGGGCCTGCTCCAAAATGGGCATGGAGTCACAACCTGTAATCACCACGGCAACCGGCAAATTCATGTCATAGTGCAGGCATTCCATGGGGGTTACGGTGTTGCTCTCCAGAAGAAAGTGGTCACCCATGGATTTCATCGCCAAGGGCCCGATGCCGTGTTGCAGGAGCAAGGGCAGCACCTGCTTTTGGAAGCTGTCATAGTGCGCGTCCATAAGATTCAACGGCATTTGCACGGTCGCAGGGTTGAAGTTGTGGGCAAAGCAGAGTTCCAGCATCTTCAGATGGATTGCGGGACTCTTGTGCCCAGTGAAGCCGATATAACGGATTTTCCCGTCTTTTTTCGCTGCGAGCATGGCCTCGTAGGCACCGTTGGGGGCAAAGATGTGCTCCGGGTCGGACATGCGAATCAATTCGTGGAACTGCAGCAGATCGATGGTATCTGTCTGGAGGCGCTTGAGGGATTCATTAAGCTGTTTAGTGGCGGCCTCCCCGGTGCGCCCATCGATTTTGGTCATGAGGAAAACCTTTTGGCGGTAGCCGTCTCTCAGGGCCTTGCCCATGCGGATTTCGCTTTCGCCGCCATTGTAATCCCAAGAATTGTCCATGAAGTTAATACCGTTGTCGATGGCAGTATGAATAATGCGGATGCTCTCCTGCTCATCGGGCCGGCCGAGGTGGAAACCGCCCAAACCAACGATGGAGACCTTCTCACCCGTGCTACCCAATTGGCGGTATGGGACTTGGCCTTTTTCCGGGGCCGCCCAGTTTTGGGGCACTATCTCGGAAAACCGCGCCACTCCCGGAGCCGTTAGGTCCTTAATAAACTTTCGTCGGGCCATGTTTCGATCCTATTGCCGATGGCTATTCTGCTTGTCAACTATTTCAACGCCTACGACGCGTCCAGCCAGTTTGTCTAACCATTCCCTATGGCCAGACTTCTACCGATTCCACTAAGCATTGTCAAGCAGGCTTTTCCTGTTGCTGTTTTCTCAGGTCTTTCCAGAAGCAAAGGGGATTCGAGATTGTTCCAGTATCTCATCTTCTTCCGAGAAGAACCGGTACATCTTGAAAGAGCATGTAGATCATCCACCATGTTTCTGTTTAAAAATAACTTAAGGAATAATTCTGTGAATCAGTTACCAAGCGGAATCAAGACAGTTAAATTTAATAGATTACATAAGGAAATATTTAATATCTGTGAGAGTGATCTCTTTTGATTTCTCCCATTAAATCTTTTGAATAACGTTTTTTATATGCATTCCCCCAAATTTAAGATTTGATTTTGATCTTAACTTCCGCTATATCCATCGTCATAATTTTGCCGTCGGGGAATTTATTTGCTCCAAGAAAATTCGTTTGTGACAGTCACATCCTAAATATACCGACATAACCTGAGACTGTGCAAAATTTGTATGGAGATGAAAAGAATAAACATTCCTATTTATATCGCTGCTGTAAAAAAAATTTTCTGTCATAAAATATCTGCCGGTAAAATAGTTATTTTACTGTGGTGTTTTTTTTCCGTATCGCTTTTCCTTCAAGCTTTACCATTCCGGGCATGGGCCTACGATACTTCCTCAAAGGAATATAAAGATTTCATTGCCCTGCTGGAAAAACAAAGTGCTCTTTACGGATGGACGGACATAAAACCCGGTAATATAAAATGGGAGTATTACCGGATGACAAAAAATAAACACCCGCTTATCTATGTTGAATTCGGCCATCAACCCGACAACTGTATTTTATTTTTTGGCGGCGTGCACGGGGATGAACTGCCAGCCGTATATTTGATGTTAAAACTTGTCCATTATGTTAAAGAAAATCCCACATTGTTTCAGGGCAAACACATTATTATCGCTCCGCTGCTAAATCCCGATGGTTTTTTATCAACGCCACCGACAAGAACCAATGCCAATGGCGTCGATATCAACAGAAATTTCCCAACCAGAGATTGGACAGCCAATGCCATGCGCCAATGGATAACCAAGTCGAAAAAAAATAAACGCTACTATCCGGGAGGGAGTCCTGGATCGGAACAGGAAACGCAGTTTCAGATCGCATTGATTAAAAAATTCAAACCTCAAAAAATATTGTCGGTGCATTCGCCGCTTAATTTTTTTGATTATGACGGCCCTTCATCAGACTTAAATTCGTTTGAAGAGTGGATGGAATACGTTTGCAAAGAAATACCCCATCCCTTGAAGAAATTCGGCTATTACCCCGGATCGCTCGGCAACTTTGCCGGTCACGAACGCAACATCTTTACACTGACGCTGGAACTGCCTTCCTCCAATCCGAAATGCAGCCATGAATATTTCCAGAAATTTCAATCATCCCTTTTAAAATTTATTAATTTACCCGTTGTCGGTTCTCCGCCAAGTGTCAGGATTATTAATGATTACAAATCCGCGGTCGGTGGATAGGGAAAATCTAAAAAGAGTTCTGAGTGCCCAAATCTTTTTGAGGAAATACATGTTTTTCTTTATTTAACATTGCAACAATAATTGACCTGATATAGAAAGGAACTATGGAAATTCTTATTAAGAATAAAAAAGTCTATGCCTGTTTTGCCCTTATTGTTTTAATCCTATTCATACCGTTATCCGGATGGTCTCTGAATCAGCAGAATATTATTCGGGCGACATTAACCAACGGCCTCAGGGTCGTAATTGTTAAGAATACGCTTGCGCCTGTGGTCACTATTCAAGTAAATTACTTGGTAGGTTCAAACGAGGCTCCTGAAGGATTTCCGGGAATGGCTCATGCCCAGGAACACATGATGTTTCGTGGTAGTCCGGGGTTGTCCGCAGAGCAACTTGCTGATATTAATGCTCTGACAGGGGGACGGTTCAATGCTGATACACAACAGAGTGTAACTCAATACATCTCCACGGTTGCCAATGATCAACTCGATATTGTGTTGAATATGGAAGCTACGCGCATGCGGGGGGTGCGTGATTCACAAGAACTATGGGAACAGGAAAGAGGAGCAATTGAACAGGAAGTGGCACGTGACCTTTCCAATCAGGAGTATGTTTTATATATTCGTCTTCTTGCCGAACTCTTTGCCGGAACTCCTTACGCCCATGATGCTTTAGGCACACGTGACTCATTTCAGAAAACTACGGGTGACATGCTTAAAGTTTTTAACAACAAATGGTATGCTCCAAACAATGCAGTTTTGGTTATTGTTGGAGATATAGCTCTGCAAAAGACGCTGGCAAAAGTTAAAAAGCTATTTGAATCAATTGCCAAAAAAACCATTCCGTCCCGACCAGTAATTATTCTTCAGCCGCTTGTTTCCAAATCAATCACATTCGGCACAGATCTTCCTTTTGGCTTATCGGTTACAGCATATCGTCTGCCGGGATTTGAAAGCCCTGACTTTGCAGCAGGAATGATCTTAGCTGATGTGCTCGATAGTCGGAGGGGTAATCTTTACGCCTTGGTTCCAGATGGAAAAGCACTCTCCGCAGGGTTTGAAGCCGGAGCCCTCTCCAAGGCGGGATTTGGATATGCCATAACTGCTTTTCCACACGATGGCAATGGAAATCATCTTATTGCCGAGATGAAAGATGTGATTTCTAAATATGTAAAAGAGGGCATACCTACGGACCTTGTTGAAGCCTCCAAACGGCATGAAATAAACCAGGCAGAGTTTCAAAAAAATTCTATTGAGGGACTTGCTTCCGCCTGGTCACAGGCCATTGCTGTTGAAGGCCGGGTTTCGCCGGACGACGACATTAAAGCAATTATAAATGTGACGGTAGACGATGTAAATCATGCAGCAAGAGAATATTTAAAACCAGATAAGGCGATTACAGCTGTTTTAACTCCACAACCTTCGGGAATGCCTGTGGCTTCAAAAGGGTTCGGTGGCGGAGAATCCTTTTCTTCTAAACAGGTAACTCAGGTGATACTTCCGATATGGGCAAAAAAAGCAGATGCTATCCCCAGAATACTCCCGTCAAAAGAAAAACCTGTTGTTTCGGTTCTTTACAACGGGATACGTCTGATTGTTCAACCGGAAGATATTAGTCCGACCGTCACCGTCATAGGCAGGGTAAAGAATAACGCTCATCTTCAGGAACAATCAGAAAAAGAAGGTGTCTCTTCTATCTTAGACAAACTCTTCTCATACGGGACTGCTTCTTTAGATCGCCTTACATTCCAAAAAGAACAGGATGATATCGGTGCCGAAATTTCCGTGGGCAGTTCCTTTTCCCTTAAAGTTCTGTCGGATAACTTCGAGAGAGGTATGGAATTATTAGCCGATGATTTACTACATCCGGCGTTGCCCGAAACCGCATTCAATATTGTCAAAGATGAAACTATCAAATCGCTTCGGGGTAAAATAAAAAGTCCGGACTACCTCGCTAAACGCGCCCTGCGTTCCGGACTATTTCCTGAAAATGATCCGGTGCTCCGTGATGCAACACCGGAAACAGTGGTAAACATATTATTGCCGGATGTTAAGGATTATTATGCAAAAGTATTTCGACCGGACATGACGACAATTGTTGTTATCGGAATGGTATCCCCAAAACAGGCACGTGCGATTGTGGAACGGTATCTCGGTCAATGGAAAACCGTAGGCGCAAAACCGGAAACTGATTTGCCTGAAGTTCCTTCCAATAAAGCGTCTCAGTTCCATGTGCCGAATGCCTTCAGGGTTCAGGACCAGGTCATGCTTTCCGAAACTGTTGGTATTACGCGCAAACATCAGGACTATTACGCTTTGGAATTTGGCAACCATATTTTATCCGACGCATTCTATTCTTCATGGCTCTATCGTGATTTGCGTGAAAAAACGGGCTTGGTATACTCCGTTAAATCGGGGATAGAAGCAGGAAAGCATCGTTCACTTTTTAGTATCTTTTACGGGTGTGATCCGCCCAATGCCGGAAAAGCCAGGGCCATAATAGAGAGGGATCTACAGGCAATGCAGACAACGCCTATAACTTCTAATGAATTACGGCAAACAAAGATATTACTGCTAAGACAGATTCCGTTGTCTGAATCAAGCATGGATAATATTGCCGCTGAAATGCTTTCTTTATCACAGCAGGGCCTCCCTCTTGATGAATCACGCCATGCCGCAAAACGTTATCAGCAAATGAACTCTGAAGAAATACGTGACGCATTCAATAAGTGGATAAGGCCCAAAGACTTTGTCCAGGTAATAGAAGGTCCTAGTTTGTAGCAATTGGCTATCATGAACAAAAACATTTACCTGTGCGGATAATATTTAATTGTCTTAATATATATAGACGAGGGATGGTCTGGGGTTTGGAACTACTTTTGTTGATCCAAAGTATTTAGATGATCACATGATTATAGACATAATTTGAAGTATAAAGAGGTCACACGCGCGGGAAAATCCTGAAGACGGTCCAAAAGCATTACAGATTTTAAAAGAAAGAGCATTTTCATTTATAGAAAAGTAGTTCTCGTCTACATGTGTTAAAGAAAATAAGTGCGCATTGGATATACAAGCAGACTTTTTATCCATTTTTTATTCAAAAATACGCGTCTCACCAAATTTCATCACGAGGAAGGAATCATCCGCCATAGACGCCTCTTTCATGACTTTTTTTAAATAAAGCGGCGGTTCACCGAGCAGTTCATCGGTCAGATGAAAGGTTCCCCAATGCATGGCAATGGATTGCTCCGCCTGAAGATCCTTGTGGGCGGACACGGCATCCGGAGGATCCATGTGTATGGTCTTCATGAACCAACGAGGCCGATATCCCCCGATGGGCAAAAGCGCCAAGCGCATAGGCCCAAGCTTTTCTCTGATTTCCTTGAAATGGGGAGAGTATCCCGTATCACCGGCAAAGAGTATCTTCCCGCGTTTCGTTTCCAGTACCCATCCTGCCCAGAGCGTTTTATTTCTGTCACGGGCAGTTCGCCCGGAGAAATGCTGGCTCGGTACAGACACTATACGGATGTCTTTGAACATCGATGTATCCCACCAATCCATTTCCACATAGTTCGTAATCTTCCGATCGTGAAACCACTGTCCAAGCTTCAGAGGAACAAAATATTTTGGCGAGTTGCCCAACTTTTTAACCGTGTATAAATCGAGATGATCATAGTGATTGTGACTTATGAGAACGGCTTGGATCGGCGGCAGGCGATCAAAGGGTATCCCCGGTGGACTCTTACGTTTGAAACCAATACCGCCAACAGGCGATATGCTGCTGCTAAAAACTGGATCCGTTAAGATATTGATCCCCTCAACCTGGATTAAAAACGTCGCATGACCTATCCAGGTAATCTGTATTTTAGCGGGATCGGGATGATATATGCGCTGATAATCCGGTGCGACAATATCCGGTACATAGGGTATCTTCTGAGCAGGAGTAATGGCCGGTTCTTCATCAGGTAAGTACCCCAACTTCCAACGCAGATAATCCGCTAATCCGTGTTCCGTATTATCATAAATATTGCGAAAACCATTTTTCGTATGATGCGCCGGCGGCTGTTTCCCTTTGGGCGTTCCCTCCTCAACAACAGTGTTGCCGATCATAGAACAGCCACTAACTAAAAGTGCCGCAAGAAATATGATAAAAATACTAAACTGTTTGATTTTTCTCATAGGGAACCATGTCTGCCTTTGACCTTTTTTTATTGTTAGCAAAGATTCATGAAAATAGTTACTGGTTTTGTAAATTATTAAAAATTGGAAGTCAATTTTTACTATAGTAAACCGATTTTCGGCGATGTTTTAAAACCAACGGGAAAATAGGTGCGCAGCCGCCTCCTTGATTTTTTGCGATAAAGGTCTTTTTTCCCATTTATCCCATTGAATCTGGTCGGATTGTGCAAGATCGCTGGCAAAAGTACGCTCCATTTCTTCCGCAAATTCACGGCTTAGGACAACCGCGTTCACCTCGTCATCACTTAAAAGGCTCAAGGAGTCCAGATTTGTGGAGCCGACCGTTGACCAGACGCCGTCAATGACCGCTGTTTTCGCATGCAGCACGACGTTGCGGCGTTCGTATATCTTCACTCCCTCTTTCAAAAGCTCCGAATAATTGTGCCTTGCTGCGTTTAAGACCAATTGAGAATCGGTGTTTGCAGGAAGAATGATCTTTACGTCAACACCGCGCCCGGCAGCATCAGTAAAGGCCTTTAATATTTGTTTGTCGGGGACAAAGTAGGCATTCGTCAGATGAATAGAATGCTCCGCGAACGTGATGGCCGCTACATACACGATAAACGTAATCCTGTTGTCAGATCCTGGAGTACTGCCGACGACTCGCACCAGAGTATTCCCATCTTCTTTCATCTTCGGGTAGTAGTTCGGTTCGGATAGTTTCGGTCCCTCTTGCTTGGACCATGTGTCCAGAAAGAGCTTTTGGAATTCAGCCACAGCGGGTCCTTCAACTTGAACGTCTGTGTCACGCCAGGGCAGTAGCTCTCCTTTTACTTTTTTTCTTACGGAAAGCCTGCCTGAATAAACATTGCTGATGTTGACGCCTCCGCTAATGGCGATTTTACCGTCAATGATCAAAATCTTGCGGTGATCCGGATTTATCATGAGCCATTTCAGGTGGCCCTTCAACGGACTTATCGGATTGAATTCGACCACATGAATTCCCCCATCCCGCAAGTGTTTAAAAAAGGCTTCGGACGTTGTAAAACTTCCCATACTGTCGTAAATGATATTTACCTGAACACCCTCTGCCTGTTTTCGCAACAGCAGTTCAGTAAATTTTCGTCCAATTTCATCATCTTCAAGAATGAATGTTTCAAGGTTGATATTGTCTTTGGCACCCCGTATGGCTTCGAACATCGCGGCATAGGTAGCCGGACCATCAATAAGCAGAGTGACTTTGTTTCCCTTGGTCAGAGGACTTTCGGTGACCGATTCTACCACGGCAGTGTATCGTTCCATAATGTCCGTCGGGTTGACGGATTGCTTCAACCGTTCCATGATAGCTTTACTTTTTTCCGGAGATAACAGTCCTTTGGACGAAACGATTTGGCGCGGTTCCCGGGTAGCAGGCGCCGCGTCAATCTTTTTAGAAACATTCGGCAAGGTCGCACATCCGTTGCCGAGGCTCATGATGGATATGAATAGAAAGAAAAATAAGAAAGGTTTGGCGATTTTCATATGTTTGTTTATCAAAAAAAAATCTCCTTTGCTATAAATATCTACCTAAACCTGTTGTAAGGCACATTTATTTTACGGTTAAATAATATTCCTTTAGTTTTTCCCGAAAATATTCTTCTGATTTTATGGTCTTTCCATTAGATAATCTAATCATATATGGTTTGCCCGTAATATAAGACTGGGAAGCGCATAGCCTTATAAAATCATCAGCGGTTTTAACCCTGCTACCAGCGGTTTTAAGCTTCATTCGTAAATGCTCCGCGGCTGCCTTCCCATCATCATACTCTGAGCCATTTCTGATAAATTTTGCTCCTTTTAAATTCTCCACGGAGGATAATAAAAATTCGATTTTATTCTTTTCTATATTTTCCTGGGCGCTGACCGCCCCGGAAAATAGCGCCAGCATTACAAATGTCGCGACCAATATTTTTTTCATGTTTTCCTCGTTAAATTTCGCCTAACAGTTTGCACATCAACGGCGGCAATGAAGACAAGGACAATTAACACAAGAAGCATAATTGTCAATTTTACGGAAGAAAAAAATGACCACAGGGAGTTATTCTTTAGCAACAACTTAACATGCTCCTTGCACGCGTTAATATTTGATGAAACCTGATTAGCCAAAGACCGGGAGCGCATCTCCTGCATGGCAGCCATGACCGGGAACGTGATAAGTGCAGTCCAAAAAGTTGCAAAACCAAAACCGGCGCCTGCCTGTGAATAGATTGCAATACCAGAAGGATCATCTTCACTTGCGCCTGTAATAAGTCCAGGATCAAGTATGCGCCAGTATTTTTAATTCTTGCTGAAAGGTTTGTGGATCTATTCATCCTAGCGCATGCCTCCTATCATTTCTCGGCCAGAACATACGCTCGTGGACAGGCGAAAATTCAACATTTCACCTCCATCCGCCTTATAGCGGGGTTCTATCAGTGGCTTGTTGTTTTGCTTATGGCGGAATTCGGATAAGTATTGGTAAATTTCAACCCTCGCCCGGTTGATGCCACCGACCGGTCGATGTTCAATCAAGGAATGCGCCGGAGAGAATGACAAATCCTCAGCCAGATCCTCACGTTCCCTGGTTCGGAAAACCTGGGCAGGAATGCGAAGTGTGGCCACTTTGATAAAGGGGGATTCCTTTTCGCTCCATTCCACGCCGGCATCCTCAACCGGCATCCGGCTGGGGTCTTTTTGAACTTGAATCATAAAATCAAAGCTTGCCTCATTCGCTGTCAGGTGTTTTTCCATATTTTCAGTGAGATAATGATCGGTAAGTTTTGGCGGCAAGGGGCTTTTTATGCGCGAAGTGGGAACGAGGGAGTATTTAACAATAAGATCTGTCCCGCATAAATAAGGGGTCGTACTCCAATAGCGGATGTCCAACGGAGAAGTTTGGTTTTGTCTGGCCTTGCGAAGTTCATTAATTATATGGAAATCGCCGGACACAACCAGACGAGCAAGAAAGACAAGAGGCGAGAATTTGATACTGTAGTACACCGCGTCATGGAATAGTTTGACCGTTCCTAAAGGCATGCTCGGATAGCTCAGTAACACAAAGTCCTGTGTTTCTTTCTCATTGTTGTGCGTTTGAAACCGCTGTCCTTTGACGCCAATGATTTTTATGGCAAAACCACGCAGGTCTTTGGCTTTGTCCGACTCGATCTTACCGCTTGCACTGGAAATTCGAATCCAGGCGTGATAGGTTCGGGAAAGCGCAAATATTCCCTTCTTAAGCTCTGAGGAAATGTTCGGTTCCACAATGAATTCCGCCTGTAGACAGGCCAGCGATTTAGGGTGCGCGTCACGTTTGGTAAGGCCGGCGGGATAATCTTTGGACATCTTTTCTTGTAATATAACTTCCATGTTTTTGATCAGGCGTTCTTCATCAGCAGGAACCTTTTCAAATTTGGTTATACCCCCCAATTTATTGTCAGAAGACTGCACGTTGTACCCCTTATTGGATTTATTGTTTTGCGCAAGCTCATCCCCGGCTTTGAGTGTGCCTTGTTGGTTTCCATCCGAGCCGGGGCCGGAACGGACATCAGTTTCCCTGGTGGTAATAGCTTCGGTACATGCAAAGCTAAGCAGTGCCAATGCGAACAGCGCGACGAATAGAATCATAGCAGGGGTTTTCATCTCATTCACCTTAGTTCAAACTAAGCGAAGCAGCTTCAGCAACTCTTGTGCTGCGAGTCCCGAGGAGGCCGGGTTCTGGCCGGTCACAAGCTTGCCATCCACTTGGACATAGGGGCCCCAATCAGCACCCTTGCTGTATACGCCGCCTCGTTCCTTTAGCCGGTCTTCCAAAAGAAAAGGTACGACCGCGGTCAAGCCCACGGCTTCTTCTTCTGCATTCGTGAATCCGGTCACGTGCTTGCTTTTAACCAGATACTCGCCATCTTTTCCGCGCACATTGACAATCGCGGCCGGCGCGTGACACACTGCACCAATCGGCTTATCTGCCTTCACGAAGGCTTCGATCAGCGCAATGGATATCTTGTTATCGGGCATGTCCCACATAGGGCCATGTCCACCGGGGTAGAAGACTGCGTCGAAATCGTCCGCGGACACGTCGGAAAGTTTTTTCGTGTTGGCAAGTTCAGACTGTGCTGCCTTGTCTTTGCGGAAGCGCCTGGTTAATTCGGTCAGGCTTTCAGGAAGATCGCTTTTCGGATCGAGCGGCGGCTGGCCACCTTTTGGCGAGGCCAGTGTGATCGCAGTTCCTGCATCCTTGAGCACGTAATAAGGCGCGGCGAACTCTTCCAGCCAGAAACCGGTTTTCTTTCCGGTATTGCCGAGTTGGTCATGTGAAGTAAGAACAATAAGAATTTTCATAGCTAACCTCCTTTTTTGAACTAGCTCTGAGCATGTTCCTCTTTAGCTTTGCGCTCCATTTTTTCTAAACGGGTATAGTAATCGGCAAACTCGTTGAGATGAGCGAGCGCGATTTTACCCGTGATGATGGGGTCGTTGCCTGTTACGTCCGTTGACGGGTCTACCCGGCCATGCTCCAACTCAACATCCAAACCCATACGGAACTGCTCCACATCGAAGCGGCTCCAATCAATGTTCAACTTATCACCGATTTCACGAGCTTTCTCAGTCGCGAAATGTTCCTTAGCTGACATTTTGTTTTTCTCCTTATGTCCTATGTTTTTTTTAATTATTAACAAGCTAGATACCTCGCCGCGCCTGCATCTTTCCCGCGGGTAAGCCAAACCCGAATGGGTTCGGTATCATACCGACGCTCCAAACATAGCGTAATAGTCATCATTTCAGGAAAAGCCACCGGACCAGGTACTTGCTCTTCCCCAGCCCGGTGCTCAGTTGACTCTCTATTCCGTCATTTTGCCGTCGAAGTTGCTCATTGTAGGCCTTCGCTTCGGCACGGGACTGCCCGGAGGATCTTAACGGGTTAGCGGAAGAGTATCGACCACCCGGACTACTTGTTCAGCCTCCGATGCAACCCAATCAGCAATCAGGAACAACCACTAGTTGCCACCTGGATTACCCTGATTACCCTGATCACCCTGATTACCCTTATTACCCTTATTACCCTGTTCGCCCTTGGCACCTTCGGCGCCTGTCATTCCGGTCGCGCCGGTTTCGCCTTTTTGTGCAGGCGCACCTTGTACTCCTTGTGCTCCTTGTGCCCCTGCGGGTCCGGGAACAGGTGTGACCACAACGGTATTAGGGTTCGCAGGCGTGACCACCTCCGTCGGTCGGTCACATGCGCTCAATGCCAGCACGGACAATGTTGCTACAACTACAAATAAATATCTCATGATGATCCTCCCATGTGTTGAACAAAAACTGAGCGCGTTATTGCGCGCAGTAGACTTTCTATTTCGTCATTTTGCCGTCAAAGTACTCTTTATCGAGTTTGTGGACTTCCGCCCCAATCTCTTCCTCGGACTTTATCGCCATGACGACGAACTGACTTTGTTTTGCCGTGTAATGCCTCAGTCGAAAATCGTCATTTTTAATCGTGAAACTCTCTATACACGCATAGGTTACGGTGCAATCTTCATCTGGTGTAACTGTGCGTGTCGTTCCGTTTGTTGTTGCATCACAAGTCCCTGACCATACACATGCCCATCCTGCATTAAATGCAAGACAACATCCAGAGGTTCTCGATTCCCCCATCACTTCCGTTTATTTTCGGCGTTGGTTCCGAAGCTATCCGTAATAAGCTCCAAATGAACAGCATGTATACAATTGCCAAAATAATCATTAATGCACCCACGACATATACCTCTCTCACTACCTCCCAAAAACCTTCTTTACCTGACCGATCTTTTCGTGAACCTCGTCGGCTATTTTTTCACCGGTATCTTCGGCTTCCTCCTTCAAATCCTTCGCCTGATGCTTGACCTCCTCAAAAATATCTTTTGCTTTGGTACTGGCATCGGCATAAATTTCCTTCCCACCATTTAAAATTTCCCTCCCTTTCTCCTTGATATCAGATCTCAGCTTTTTTCCGGATTTTGGCGCAAAGAGAACGCCTGCCAATGCGCCCAACGCGCCTCCAATCAATAATCCCTTGAAAAAATGAACTTGTGATTTTTCCTGCTCTTCCATATTAAATTCTCCTTTCTTCCCTTTATTTTCTTCCAGCGAAGATAAGTCCAATCACCTACGAAGAAAGATATCCACTCACTCTCTTTGCTCTGAGATGATAATTTCCCGGAACCAAGCAATATAATATTCGCGAGCCAATCATCGGACCAACCCGAGAAGGCCAACTTTCATAAGACTCCTTGAGAGGGTTTATCGCCCCCCGGAATATCTTGAAACGCTACACACTAAACTCTTTTCAGATCCGCCCCATCAGCAGCAGAATGATCAAAATCAAAAGGATCAATCCAATTCCACCACTGGGATAGTATCCCCAGTTCTTACTGTGAGGCCAGGTGGGCAGTGCGCCGACGAGGATGAGCACCAAAATAACGATCAGTATCGTACCCATGTTTTTTCTCCTTTACTGTTATTTGAATCTCTTGTTTCTTAGCTAATAAGGTTGCCCTCAACGAGCAATAACTTGCAAATAGCCAGCCAATAGCTAAAGTAAAATCAGAAGTTTTGATTCATCCTTTAATAACATCTGGTTAGATTAATAAAAGAGGCCTGCAGAAAAGTATGAAATGATTCGTTTAGCCTCAGTATTTGGTGGAACCTCAGCATATTGAGGGATACTTAGTGAGACTTGCTGAAAACGAACGCAGTAAAGTTTGAAGCGTTAGTCGAACTATCCCAGGAGCGGAGCGACGTGGGACAGTACATATCGGACCCGCGTGGTCGATGAACTTATGAATGTCTGCAAGTTCCAGTGGAACCTGCGGTAAAAAGGGTATTAAGCGGATTGATCCGCATAAACTAAATCGCTTATTTGTCGTACTATAACTTGCTTTTTTATTTATCATAATTAACTTACAAAAAGTTGGATATCGAATTCAACTTTATCCCAAACAGGTTATGTGAAGTATGGTAAATATAAAAAAAACGAAAGGGCTCACATTCGCCAAAAAATCAATTGCTCGAATTTATCAACCAATCGTTCGGCTTTGGGTTTTCAATGCCCTGCGAAGAATTTCAAAAGCCAAAATAGATTCTTTTTCTAATCAGATACCAAATACCGGATTGAACTTAAATGTGATGAGTTTTAACATTCGGCGAGGGACGGCGAAAGACGGCAAAAATCACTGGAGATTTCGTCGGAACCGGGTGTGCGAACTTTTGAATTATTATCGCCCGGATGTATTGGGACTACAGGAAGCGTTGAACTTTCAAATATCGGAGATCAGCGCCATGCTTCCCGGATATGAGGAGGTTGGCATTGGAAAGTGGGGTGGCAGAAAAGTGTTGCACAATGCCATTTTTTTTAACGTGGCACGCTTTCGCCTCTCGGAGCAAGGCACCTTCTGGTTTTCAGATACACCCGATATCCCGGGGTCAAAAGGATGGGGAAACATCATGCCGCGAACATGTACTTGGGCGCGCCTGATTGAAAAAGATTCCCAGCAGGCTTTTTATTTTTATAATGTCCACTTGGATCATATTTCCCAGCGTTCGCGAAAAAATAGCGTCGTTCTTTTGACCCAGTTTATTCATAAGCGGTCTTCTCCGGATCCTTTTGTACTGACAGGTGATTTTAATGCCAGAGAAAAAAGTGCGCCCATACAATATTTAAAAGGTAAAATTCCTTTAAAAATTAAAACAAAGAGATTTGTGTACAATCCAGAACCATTAATGGACACCTTTCGGGTACGGTATCCAAATAATCGACATGCCGCTACCTTCCATGGGTATCGCAGATTATTTTTCCGGTTCAAACTTGACTATATTTTTGTCCCCTCTTCTGTCCTGGTACAAGACGCGAAAATTATTCACCCGCTATGGAAAAAATATTACCCCTCTGACCACTTCCCGCTGTTTACTCATATTGATTTGTCTGTAATCTCTGCTTCTGAAAATTCCGGCGCTTTTAGCGAAAGGGATATTACAGCCAACGGGGAAATAAGTGAGCAAACACATCCTTGATCTTTTCCGCTAAAGGCCTTTCCCTGCATTGATCCCATTGAATCTGGTAGGATTGGGCAAAGTACCTGGCAAACATACGCTCCATTTCTGCCGCAAACTCACGGCTCAGGACAACCGCGTTCACCTCGTCATCAGTTAAAAGTCTCCAATAGTCCAAATTTATAAATGATTGGATATACAAGCAGACTTTTTCTCCCGTTTTTATTCAAAAATACGCGTCTCACCAAATTTCATCACGAGGAAGGAATCATCCGCCATAGACGCCTCCTTCATGACTTTTTTTAAATAAAGCGGCGGTTCACCCAGCAGTTCATCGGTCAGATGAAAGGTTCCCCAATGCATGGCAATGGATTGCTCCGCCTGAAGATCCTTGTGGGCGGACACGGCATCCGGAGGATCCATGTGTATGGTCTTCATGAACCAACGAGGCCGATATCCCCCGATGGGCAAAAGCGCCAAGCGCATAGGCCCAAGCTTTTCTCTGATTTCCTTGAAATGGGGAGAGTATCCCGTATCACCGGCAAAGAGTATCTTCCCGCGTTTCGTTTCCAGTACCCATCCTGCCCAGAGCGTTTTATTTCTGTCACGGGCAGTTCGCCCGGAGAAATGCTGGCTCGGTACAGACACTATACGGATGTCTTTGAACATCGATGTATCCCACCAATCCATTTCCACATAGTTCGTAATCTTCCGATCGTGAAACCACTGTCCAAGCTTCAGAGGAACAAAATATTTTGGCGAGTTGCCCAACTTTTTAACCGTGTATAAATCGAGATGATCATAGTGATTGTGACTTATGAGAACGGCTTGGATCGGCGGCAGGCGATCAAAGGGTATCCCCGGTGGACTCTTACGTTTGAAACCAATACCGCCAACAGGCGATATGCTGCTGCTAAAAACTGGATCCGTTAAGATATTGATCCCCTCAACCTGGATTAAAAACGTCGCATGACCTATCCAGGTAATCTGTATTTTAGCGGGATCGGGATGATATATGCGCTGATAATCCGGTGCGACAATATCCGGTACATAGGGTATCTTCTGAGCAGGAGTAATGGCCGGTTCTTCATCAGGTAAGTACCCCAACTTCCAACGCAGATAATCCGCTAATCCGTGTTCCGTATTATCATAAATATTGCGAAAACCATTTTTCGTATGATGCGCCGGCGGCTTTTTCCCTTGGGGCGTTCCCTCCTCAACAACAGTGTTGCCGATCATAGAACAGCCGCTAACTAAAAGTGCCGCAAGAAATATGATAAAAATACTAAACTGTTTGATTTTTCTCATAGGGAACCCTGCCTGCCTTTGACCTTTTTTTATTTTTGCTGACATTCCCTATATCAAAATCATTAGGGTGAATACCCCTCCATAATTTAGCTGTATATTTTATAATTAACCTATTCAACCACTTAAAACAAGTATTTTTCAATGTGCCTGGTTGGTAATTGATTTATTAAATTTCGTAATGTAAAATATAAAGAACTAAGTTTAGTTTTGTGTCTAATATTTAGAAAGGAGATAAACTATGTATCGCTTAAATTTTGTCGTCGTCGTTGTTTTCATATTGATCGCAATGGGAATTCTATCGTGGACAGCCATTGCGGGCACTGAATCACAATCTGCAATCGAACAGACTTTTCAGAAGGCAAAGCAGGATTACTTGCAAAAAAACATGAGTTCCGCAGCTGAACAAATTCAAAAGGGAGCAACATACATAAAAGCTGAAACTGCAAAGGCATCCGTTAAGGGAAAAGAGGCTCTGACAGCATCGGCTCGGGAGTTGGAAAGACTGGCTGCTGATGTGAAGAAAGGAACAGTAACCTCAGTAAAAAGAATTGATGAATCCTTTGCACGTGCCTATCTCGCTTTGGCATCGGATGCCCATACCAAATCAGTGGAATCATGGAACAGAAAAGAGACGACAAAAGCCGGTGATGCTCTTGATTCAACCACCAGGTATTTAGAGAATGGCTTTGCCTGGGCCGGGCAGAAAGTTGAAACAAGTACGGGAGAAGCTATGAAAAAGTCTAAAGATCTTTCGCTGAAATTGAAGGGGAAAGGCAGTGTGGTGGCTGGAGAGGTCGGGAAAGATCTGAAAGATATGAGAAACGAAATTGAGAAATTCGGAGAAAGAATTTATCCCGATTAAGATAAATCCGGGAAGCCAAGCATCCTCTTTTATTTCCGGTCTCTTTGCTGGGCGGATAACCTAATAACCTGACCAGCTTAAGTCGACTCGAAGAACTGGCCGAGAAGCTTGGAATATTAGTCCGTGATGAAAATATAAACATTGAAGAATCGTCGAGCAGCGGAGGGTTTTGCCGTATTGAAGAGGAATACGTTCTGATTCTTAACTCCAAGGTTACAGTGAAAGAAAAAAATCAAGTTATGATTAATGCATTACAGCAGTTTGGCCTCAGTGACATTTATATAAAACCGGTTATCCGGGAATTATTGGAAGAGAATGAGGAATAATAGTCTTTTTTAAAAAATATTAAAAAAGGTCTGGTACCTTTTTATCTGCTTTACCGGAGATCGCCCTTTATAGGGCGTTTAAACGCATCAATTTAAATTGACCAGGGGCAAATCAACCTTTCTTCAGCCGCTATGGATCATCAGGAATCCTTAGTGTACTATTTTCCCCGAATTCCCTATTCTCCCCCTTAACGGCTTCATCTTGATATACAAGCCAAGATAAGAAGGCAAATGCTTGATATTATATATTAACTGCCGAATAAAAAGTATTTGGACAATCTTGATATACAAGACGAGTTAGTAAGTAAACCATATGAAAAAACATCACTTTTTTACCTTGTGGGGGGAAGAGGGAAGAGGTTCGCTCCTTGTTTTTGAAAACCTCAAAAAGGGCTACACACTTTTGCATGCTTTGTGGGTGATCGCCCTTTATAAGGGTAATCCCTAGTTGAATGGACGGCAAAATGCTACTTTACGCTTGGTTGCACGAATATTGAGGTTACCCCAATAAGAGATATTGTCAAGAGTTGTGTATGAAGAATTAGGCGGCGATCCGTTTTTCTTCAATACCGTTGACGAATTTCACTCCCTTCACAACATCAGCCAAGCGCTCCGGACGATGTAATCGAATCCATCT
>Ga0224558_1002152_pt1 | contig 18750 bp, 16 predicted proteins | sample 714S32024metaG_FD_180682 | JGI IMG/M metagenome (GOLD analysis project Ga0224558, IMG submission 180682) | Peat soil microbial communities from Stordalen Mire, Sweden - 717 S3 20-24 | ecosystem: Environmental > Terrestrial > Soil > Wetlands > Peat | place: Sweden: Norrbotten County, Stordalen...
GACAACGTCAAGTATCTCAGGTAAAGATTCATATTTTCCTTGAGATACTTGACGTTGTCCCTCAACTGCTCCCCGTTGAGGCTGGTCTGTTCATAAGACTCGTTATCCATCAGCACGAAAGAATCGCCCTCCCGGTACAGGTACTGCACCTCCCTGCGCTCCAGGTGGGCGCGTGGAAGCTTCTCTCCAGCCCTGAAGGTGCGTTCGACGACACCGCCCGTACGAAGATTTTTCAGCTTGCAGCGCACAAAGGCCGAACCCTTGCCCGGCTTGACATGCTGAAAGTCCACCACCGTCCAGATGTCTCCCTCGACCTCGATGGTTAAACCAGTGCGAAAATCATTTGAAGAAATCATGTCCTGTCAAGTTTCCTCTCCTTTCTAAGGGGTCGCTGAGTTGTAATTTGCGCCAATTTTTCTATGTGTATTCGGATTCAGGCTTAAATCACCAAAAAGTCCTTGGTAACAGGGGTCAGCACCTCGCATCCGGTTTCCGTCACCAGGACGGTATCCTCAATGCGCACACCTCCCCAGCCGGGAATGTAGATCCCCGGCTCCACCGTCACGACTATGCCCGCCTTCAGGGTGATCTCCTGCCCTGGAGCCAGCCGGGGCGCCTCATGAATATTCAAGCCAACACCGTGACCGAGTGAGTGCGTGAAATAATCACCATATCCCGCTTCGGTGATCACCCTGCGCGCCGCCTCGTCCACCTGGCTGGCGGTCACGCCCGGCCTGACCGCATTGAGACCGGTAAGCTGCGCCTCCAGCACGACCTCGTAGATGTAGCGCTGCCGGGCATCGGAATGACCAACGCACACCGTGCGGGTGATGTCCGACATATACCCATGGTAGCTCGCCCCGAAGTCCATCACTATCAGTTGGCCAATCCTGATCTCGCTTGGAGTGGCTCGCCCATGGGGCATCGCCCCGCGCTCCCCCGCCGCCACGATCGTCTCGAAGGCCGGCGGTCCATCGCCCCGGCTGCGCAGAAAATAATCTATCTGACTGGCGATCTCCCGTTCAGTCTGACCGGGGTAGATAAGCCCAAGCACATAGCCGAAGGCCGCCCCTGCGACGACCGCTGCCTCCTGGATCAGGGCAATCTCCTCGACATCCTTGATCAGCCGCAGGCTTTCCACCAGTCCCATCACCGGGCGCAGGCCGCAGCCGCTGAATTCGTCCTGAAACTTTTCGAATTGCTGAATGGTGACATCGTTCTTTTCAAATCCGATCCTGGCCAAATGCTGCTCACGGCAGACCTCCGCCAGGGGCCCGGAAGATAATGTTTTGGAAGGCAACACTCTCCAGGCCGGGGCTTCCAGCCTGGCCTGGGTGGCATAGCGCCCGTCAGTGGACAGGCAGGCATCGTCATGGGTGATCAGCAGCATCCCTTCGCCGGTAAACCCGCTGATGTAACTCCTGTTCTCCGGGATGGTAACCAGGAGCGCATCCAGGCCCTGCCGCTCCAGCAGGCTTCTGAGCGCTTCCAGTCTTCTCGCTGCTTTCCGCTTCTCACTTTTCATTGGTGATCTTTTCCACACACTGAACGTGCCGCGCCAAGGGGCGCTTCCGACCGCCTCTCGATCAACTGGCTGGCAGCAGTCAATGCCAGTAGGTAACTACGGCCCCCGAAGCCGGTGATCTGGCCGCGGGCTACCGGGGCGATCACTGACCGGCGGCGCCACTCTTCCCGGGCATAGATATTGCTCATGTGCACCTCGACCACCGGCAGTCCTACCGCCCTCAGGGCGTCCTGCAAGGCATAACTGTAATGGGTCAAGGCGCCCGGGTTGATGATGATGGCGTTGCAGCGCTGTCCGGCTTCGTGGATCTTGTCGATCAGCTCACCCTCGTGGTTGGATTGAAAGCACTCCACCTCAATGCCCAGGGCCTCACCCTGCCGCTGCAGCTCCCCGTCGATATCCGCCAGCGTCTCCGCTCCGTAGATCTCCGGTTCCCGCACCCCGGTCAGGTTGAGGTTGGGCCCGTGCAGGACAATAATACGCGGCACCCGGTTCCCCTCCCGCTTTTCTATCGATACTCATCTACTCGCCGCTGATGGTCAGCCGGGCCGCCCTCACCGTCGGCGCCCCCTTGCCGATAAAAAAGCGCAGGTCGCTGCCGACCGCATCGATCCCTTCCAGCAATTCGATGATGTTGCCAGCTATTACCATGCCCCTTACCGGTTTTCTAAGTTCGCCATGTTCAATCCAAATTCCTGCCGCCCCCACGGAAAAATCCCCGGAAATGGGGTTTACGGTGTGCATGCCCATGACATCGGTCAGGTACAGCCCATCGTCCGTCTGTTTGATAATCTGTTCCGGCGCCAGCTCTCCCGGCGCCAGGTAAAAGTTGGTGCTGCCCAGTTCCGGGGTCGATTTGTATGAGCCCCGGCTGGCGTTGCCGGTGGAAGACAGGCCGTCCTTGGCGCCCGTATAGGAGTTCTGCAGGAATCCGAGCAGCCTGCCATCCTGGATCAGGACGGTGCGCCGGCTGGGTGCCCCCTCCCCGTCGAAGGGGGCACTCATCAGGCCTCCCTGGAGAGTGCCGTCGTCGATCACGGTGACCCCGGAGGCCGCCACCCGCTCGCCCACTTTCCCCGCAAACAGGGAGCGCCCCTTCTGCACCGCTTCCGCTGTCAGCGCCGAGGAAAGCACCGACAGAAAATTGGTCATCACATAGGGGTCGAACACAACCGCGGCCCGCCTCGTCGGCTGACGGCAGGCACCAAGCAGACGGACCGCCTTGAAGGCCGCCTCGCGCCCGATCGCCTCCGGGTCAAGATCGGCATAGTTCCTGGTATACTGGAGGCCGAATCCGGACTGCTGCTCCCCGTCGGCGCCGGCCACCAGGGAGGCGCCGCCGCCGCAGTAACTGCCCTCATCCGAGGCCGACACGCCAAGAGAGTTGGCGATGCTCACCTGGTAGTGCGACTCCTCGTAGGCAGCCTGCTCGGTGACCTGGATGCGGGGGTCAAAGGCGTGACCGCTCCGCTCGATCCGCCGCGCCAGTTCGATCTTCTCCTCCAGGGGGATCTCCTTCAGGCGGGGATCCGTCAGGTTCATTACGGCGTATGCCGCAGGCGGCCGCGGCAGGTTGTTGAAAGGGTCGCTGCTGGCCACCCTGGCGTTAGCCAGGGCGGCATTCACGGCCTCCTGCACGGCCTGCCGGGACAAATCCGAGGTGTAGGCAAACCCCAGGCAGCCGTCCCTGATGATGCGAATGCCCACCCCCGACTGCTCTGCCACCTTGAGATTTTCCACCGCCCCGTTGCGGACCTCGATGGCGACCTCCTCGCTGCGCTCGAAATAGGCCTCGGCCGCTTCGGCGCCGCGGCGGCGCGCCTCTTCCACCGCTGTTTTGACCAGGTCCAGCCTGGTCATTCCGGAACAGTTATTGATCGTCATCGCCCTCTTTCTCGATATCATCCTCGATGATGCCGCCCACAACCAGGGATGGTATCCTGATCGTCGGCTGGGCGTCCGAGACCGGGACTCCCTGTCCGTCCTTGCCGCAGATCCCCAGGGAGAATCCGAAGTCGCTGCCGACCATGTCGATCTGCTTCAGCACCTCCGGCCCGTTCCCGGTCAGGGTCGCCCCCCGCACCGGCACGGTCACCTCGCCGTTCTCGATCAGGTAGCCCTCCGGCACGTCGAAGACGAAGTCCCCGTTGGTGGTGTTGACCTGGCCGCCGCCCATATGGCGCACCAGCAGCCCGGACTTCGTCTCCCTGATAATCTCCTCGGGCGGAGTCCCGCCGGAAGCGATATAGGTGGTGGACATCCTGGGGATCGGGCGGTGCTGGAAGGACTCCCGGCGCCCGTTTCCGGTAGGCGGCTCTCCATCCCTGGCAGCGGTGATATGGTCGTACATGTAGCCACTCAGGATGCCCTGATCAATCAGAACGGTTTTTTGAGCCGGGCTGCCCTCGTCGTCGAACCGGAACGACCCGAACCTTCCCGGCAGGGTGCCGTCGTCCACCACCGTCACCAGTTCCGAGGCGACCTGGACGCCCTGCTTGCCCGAGTAGACCGACAGGTTCTTCTGAACGAGGTCCGCTTCCAGGCCGTGGCCGCAGGCCTCATGGACCATGGTACCGCCGGCCTCGCCGGACAGCACCACCGGCATGCGCCCCGCCGGAGCGCGGCGCGCCTTCAGCATCAGCAATGCCCTCCTGGCCGCCTTCTCCCCGAGGTCCGCCGGCTGCTGGTTGTCGAACATTTCCAGGCCCCTGGTGCCGCCAACCGAGCCGTATCCGGTCTGGATCACCGTCCCCAGGGCGGCCACGGCGTTCACCGCCATGCGGCAGCGCACCCGTTCATCCTCGACGTAAACACCTTCAGTGTTGGCGATCGTCACCTGCTGGATCGTATCCGCATAGCCCACCGATACCTGCCGCAGCAGCTTCTCGTCCTGGCGACGGGCCGCCTTCTCGGCCTCCCGGACCAGACCCACCTTCTCCTCGACCGGCGCGGCATCCGGGCGCCGGTCTACCGGCAGTTCCACCGGGGACTCCCGCCGCTGCAGCGCCACCGGCGAGACCTCCCCGGCCTGAGCAGCGCGGCTTACCTGGTCGGCCAGTTTCAGCAGGCTCTCTTTGTCCAGGGCGTTGGTGTAGCCGTAGGCCGTATCATCTCCGTGCACCGCCCTGATCCCGGCCCCCTGTTCCCGGCCGGAGATCACCCGCTCGATCTGCCGGGCCTCGCACCCGATCCTGGTCGACTCCGTCCGTTCCATGAAGATCTCGGCAAAATCGCTGCCCCGCCGCGCCACCTGCAGGATCTCCTCGAGTTCTGATTTATCGAGCACCCGCTTACCCCCATAATCGATATCTTTCTAATGTTCCCGGTAGGCGCGATTAAGTTTCACGCTTCGTAGACTGCATTGCTTTGGTCGCCTTGTCTTTGGCTGGCCATTCAGAAAATTTGTGATGAACAACTTACCTGTAATATCATAAAGTTTCATGGAAATATTGTATCATAAATGGAATATGCTTCTATAGTTGATCATAGTTTTAAACCCCGCTCACCGCTATTGTCTACTTTCCGTGGCAGCCCTATACAAAAGGCCGCCGCCGGTAAGTAAATATGCAACAAATACCGTGTCTGCAAGGCTGCCGCTGGAGTATTGCCAGAGATCCGGGTTAAAATGCATGGCCGGTATTTTATCACCTTTTTGGAAATCGGCTTCATCAAAGAGAGACAAGACGGGGGTGATGTGGGCAGATCAGAGGCCCGCTCCGGCGACCTTGCGGATACGGTTGTTTTTGATATCGGCAATGTAGAGGTTGCCGGACGCATCTAAGGCCACGCCTGCCGGATAATTCAGTTCGGCGCCGGTGGCAGGCCCCCCGTCGCCGCCATAGCCCTGTATCCCGTTGCCGGCCACAGTGGTGATGACGCCGCCGGTGTCCACCCTGCGGATGCGATTATTTCCATTGTCGGCGATGTAGAGGTTGCCGGAGGCATCGAACGCCACGCCTGCCGGATAGTTCAGTTCGGCGCTGGTGGCAAGTCCCCCGTCGCCGCCATAGCCCTGGATCCCGTTGCCGGCCACAGTGGTGATGATGCCGCCGGCGTCCACCCTGCGGATGCGGTTGTTCCTGGCGTCGGCGATGTAGAAGTTGCCGGCGCTGTCAACCGCCACGCCTGCCGGATAGTTCAGTTCGGCGTCGGCGGCAGGGCCCCCGTCGCCTCCATAGCCCTGCGTGCCGTTGCCGGCCACGGTGGTGATGATGCCCCTGTTGTCCACCCTGCGGATACAGAAGTTCTGGTTATCAGCAATGTAGAGGTTGCCGGCGCTGTCAACCGCCACGCCTGTCGGCTGTTCCAGTTCGGCGCCGGTGGCGAATCCCTCGCTGGAGTATCCCTGCGTGCCGTTGCCGGCCACGGTGGTGATGATGCCCGCCCGGTCCACCCTGCGGATGCGGTTGTTTCCATCATCAGCGATGTAGAGGTTGCCGGAGGCATCAAGGGCTACGTTCATGGGGTAATCCAGTTTAGCCAAAACAGCCGGCCCCCCGTCGCCGGTATAGCCCTGTGCCCCGTTGCCGGCCACGGTGGTGATGATGCCCGCCCGATCCACCTTGCAGACGCGGTTGTTTCCGGCATCAGCGATATAGAGGTTGCCGGAGGCATCGACCGCCACGCCGATAGGATAATCAAGCCCTGCACCAGTGGCTGGTCCCGCATCGCCGGTATAGCCCTGCGTTCCGTTGCCGGCCGTGGTGGTGATGATGTCATGCGCCGTCGAATGATTGTACACAAAGTAGATGCCGAGCAGCACTATAATGCCAATCAGGATCAGGGCTGCTTGTCTGATAAGCCTGGCACCCTTGCGGGATGCACTGTCCGGATCGGTTTGAGGCTGGGCGCCTGCAAATGACCCTCCCGGGAGAGGCCCCTTGCAGTTAGAGCAAAATGGCGCCAGGTCATCGTTTTCCTTTCCGCATAAAGGACATGTCTGCATTTCAATCCCCCCAGGACTAACCAGGCAGGCCGTCTTCAGAGAAGCGACATTGATGAATTGCCATGATCTCTCTTTCCCGGCTCGTTTTTCTGATTACCCGACTGCTCAAATTCATTATAAGACTACTGGCAATTTTAGCAAGAGGCTGACTATCGGCAAGCTTTCTGTGAAAACTTCACCGATCTTTCCTCTGGAAGCAGGAATTTGTCAACTCAAAGTGAAAATATGCAATTAGAGGAATCTATTGCTTATCATAGTTTTGAAATGGGGGTCAGCATATGAATAGATGGCTATTAGGAGCGGTTGTCTGTTTGGCGCTTTTGCTTTCCGGCTCCCCTTCAGTTTTTGCACAGTCGAACGGGGGAACGACGGCCGCCCACCTGCTGATCCAGTCAGGCAGCCAGAGCGCCGTCGACGGCCAGCAGTTGCACCTCTCCGTGGCCCAGGGGCAGGAGGCGCCGGTGAGTTTTGACGCCTCTGCCAGCACCGGCTCCGGCATCCTCTACTATTGGCAGCTCGACGGGAATCAGGTAAACGCCACGGAGAAGTTCAGCTATCAATTGGAGCCAGGTTCGCACCAGGTGGCCCTGTACGTGGTAGACGACCAGGACAATGTCAGTTCCGCCAGCGCCACCGTGGTGGTGTCCGTGGCCGGCCAGAGCGTTGAACTCGCTCCGATTCACTGGGACGGGATACAGACCACCGCCAGGAACCTGGAATGGACATACAACGGGGTGGATTATCAATGGCACGTCGAAGCCCCGAGCGACGTGGCGCAGGGCTACAACCTGCTGCAGTGGGACCGGCAGGTAAACGCGGACGTGAGTAAGTTTTACAGCAGCGATGCCAACACCCAGAACGAGATAACCAATGCGGTGTCGGCCGATGAAAAGACTCTGATCCTCGCCGATGCGGCCACCAACAACGGCGATCTGACCTCCTGGGTCAACGACGCCGGCAATGCTCCCTGGGTGTCAGACCTGGCCGCAGCTTTGAACGGCACCGCCAAAACCGCCGGGTTTGACTACTTCCACGAGGCGGAATTTGTGCAGAGCTTTGTCGGAAGCGCCGTCCCTTACAAGTTGACTGCCTTTCCCGAACTGCCGGCGCAAACCCTGATCGACGGCGGCAGCCGCAGGGATAAAACGATCCTGCTGGCAAGCCTCTTGAACAGCCTGGGATACCAAGCGGCCCTGCTCTATTTCTCCGGAACACCCGGTGAACAGGGACACATGGCGGTGGGTGCGGTCTTCAGCGACAGCCAGGTACCCAGCGGGAGCCTGAGCTACTATTCATACAACAGCAACAAATATTACTTTGCCGAGACTGACGGACCTAATTTGCAACTGGGGGCGGCCAGCGTGGAAGAGCCCACCTACATCTATGACGTGCCGGCCATAGCGAGCCCGTCCAGTACAACCAGCCCGTCCAATACGAGTCCGACGAGCACGACGAGCCCGACTGGCACGACGAGCCCGTCCAGTACAACCAGCCCGTCCAGTACAAGTCCACCCGGTACGACGAACACGACGAGCCCGTCCAGTACGAGTCCGTCCGGTACGACGAGCACGACGAGCCCGCCCAATTCGTAGGATTATCCAGGAAACATCAGCATCCAAGCAGGCCTGTCCTCATAGCCACCAGCCCAGCCGATGGGCTGATTTTTTTAAACATCGCCTTGACGCTGCCAAAACAGAGGAGCTGGCCCAATTTGACCTTCGGGCCAGCTCCTCTCGTTCCGGGTTGCTCTGTAAACAGCCTAGTTAACAGTCACGATCCCTGTTGTGGAAACCGGCACAGACGTATCCGCAGACGTAGCGCAAACAGTGAAAGAGCCTTGTGCCGTTAAATTATAAAGATAGCCGCTATAGGGATCGATCTCCGGACTCGTTCCACTCGGGTTAACCACGGACCACTGCACGGTCGGGCAGGCGCCTGCTGGAGTTACTGAGGTGCTCAGCGCCAGCCATTTGCCAGCCCCATGCGTCACCGTCAACCCATTGGGGCCGCTGCCATTGCCGCTTATTGCGCCCAAAACTGGCGCTGACATCGCCGGAACAGTAGCTGGTGGGGCTCTTTGCCAGTTCAGGACACCCCACCCGGCTTCGGATGGTTGGACGAAATGCGGAGGGGTTTCGTATAGCAAGCGCGAGTCGTAGCTATAGCTCTTGTCATAACCAAGATAAGCAGTTGCTCCGGAGTAGGTCTGTACTATGCCTCTGTATTCCTGTATCAGAGAGCCGTCTAAGGTTATTGTGCCCAGACCCTCCCTGGGGTTTTGGTAGTTATAGATCCCGATCCCTTCGAGCGTGAAACTGAGGTTATTGGTCATGACCACCCCGTCAATGGTGACATTATAGGGGAGGTCATCAATTGCGGATGCTGCGCTCGTATCAGTGGATAATAATTCCCAGTTAAAAGAAGTATATTGATCATCCTCGTTGGCTGCCTCTGCATGACCAGTTCCTGAGCCAGAACAGGGATTCAACGGCCAGTCGTAGCGCATGAGCAGAACGTAGTTTTGAGCGCACAGGCCGAGCATCGAGTTGCTGCCGGAACAGATCAATCCTCCCGACGCAGCATTTCTTTGGGCTGCCGTTTCGCCGTCTGCGTACTCGTATGGCGTGCACGGATCGGCCCAGGAGACATAGATGTTGTTGTTCGCCCCGATGGTCAACTGTCCGGTAAACGGATCACTCGGTGAGGAAGAAACAAAGACATTTCCCATGTCGTTTGTAAATTTTAGATCCCGGCCGTTATATGTACTGACACCATAATAATCGCCGCCATTTCGGACCTGCGTTGTGTTCTCCTCACCCACGATCGCAGCACCGCCGTCACAACTGCTATCCTGGTTGCCGTCAACGTAGATGACTCCGTTGGACGGCAGCGGCAGGTTATCCATTTCATGAAATTCTCTATAAAATATTCTACCATCATCAGCTGTACAAGTGCTGCCGTCGTCAGGTGGATAATTATCGGGGTCGTTGTCGTAAGTTACGACGTCCATCTCTGTTCCATGCAGATATATACAGGTGCGGCCACTAAAATAATAACCGCCGTTCTGAGCAAACTGCTTAAGACTGCCAGCCCCAGGCAGCGGCAGGGCCGTTACCTTTTTGGGCGGCCAGCTTCCTATCGGGTTGCCCGTACCGTCGTATCCTCGAGTGTCAGATGCGTCATAGCTATCTCCCCCACCCTGGGTAGGGGCGGCGGCATATTTCACCGAGCCAGGGCCGCCATTAAACTGGGGGTTCCCGTCGATATGGAAGACATCATTGGTGCGAACCGGCCCGTCCATTATATTATTATTTGTAAAGTGGACAGGCGCGCTGCCACCGTCCGGTGATGTCTGCTCGTAATCGGTAAAAAACAGGTTCTGGGTAAACTGTTGTACAGCCAGTTCGGCTTTAATGGTAAACTCGTTGGCCGGGTCGCTTTTAAGCCAGCCGGTGCTCGTCACCTGGACGGCATCCGGGGTGGAACCGCCTACATTCAGGACGGTTAGGTAGTAGTACCCCTGTCCGTCCGGGTAATAGCCGGAAAAAGTATATGTGCCTGTTTCATGCAGAAAGTCGTAATTATCCTGATTGCCCCATTGGCTGTTCAGCACCCAGAGGAATCTGTCGATTCCTGCCTCGGCAATATACTGCGCTGTATAGCCGTGGACATAGGCAGTATTCCGGCTCAACCGCCCCAACTGCCCGTTGTACATCCCCGCAAAACTGAGCCCGATAATAACGATGATCATCATGAAGATCAGGGCGATCACCAGGGCCTGGCCATGCTGGGCATAAGTTGACCTGAGCAGCTTCCGGTGCCTCATATACTATCATCCTCCCGGTGGAGCATGTTGTCTTCACGCCCACTCGACCGGCTTGACAAGCGGGCCTACAGAGTGTCAGTCGTCAGTTTCTGTTGCAGATCGCTATTTCCCCGGACGCCCAATGCCCCGTTGAACTGCATCGAGACAGATGGCCTGATCTGGCTATTAACCGTCAGCGTCGTTATTGACAGGCTGTAATGATACCCGCCATTTGAGGTAATCGTAAAAATAGGCGACGCTCCAGTGGCGCTAGGCAATACGGTCGTCCATATAGAAGGCTCGTTGTCATATGAACCATCGGGGTTCGCTTGGACAACGCCTCGCCGCAGCACCATGTTTTGCAACTGGAAGTGCACCTGTTCCAACTGGGGATCGGTGCCGGCGTTCTCATTAATAACAATCTCGTTGTTGCTGATAGTCGCTATGGGTTGCTGATACGTCGTAACAGTGGTATTAAACTGCGCCTGTTTCACGTCTCTTTCCATAATGTTCATGGCATCCTGTGTCTGGCGCTGCAGTTGTTCCGAGATCATCCCGTCCGTCCAGTTCTGGTATGCAAAACCATATATATTACACAGAGCATAAATCATCAGGCTAAATATGAGCATCGCCGCCAGCAACTCGACCAGGGTCATCCCTTTTTCGCTGGTTTTCCGCCTGTAAACATATTCTCTTAAAACCATCATCTTCATTTTCCCTCCCGTTCCTGTTTGAACGAGGGCCTGCTTCTATGGGCTAGTACGTCGCCAGATAGTATTCCTGGTAGCCAGTTTGCTGTGAGTAACTCGGGCTCGGGCTGATCGGCTGCTCGTAGCCGTTGCCATCAACCCAGAAGGCGTGGTCGTAGTAATATTGCGAAGGTCCAGCTTTAACAGTCACCGCGTAACAGGAGTAACCATCGGCTGATGTGCCTGGCAAATTATTTTGAAAATAATACATGCCCCCGTTAGAATAAGTACACGGGTAGGCTGTGCCTGCCTGCCATCTTCCCCCGCCCTGGTATGTTTCGGCAGTACACGTTGCCGTATCGCCAGACACGGGAGAACCGCCGCTGGTGACCTTGACCGCCGGGCTCGGAGTCAGGTATAACGTAGGCGTCACTGTCACGGAACCCGTGCCGTTGAAGCCGTCGAATTGCCCGTCCCAGTCCTTGTAGGCAGGGCTGGTTTTAGAAAGCTGGTAGTCGTTGTAGAGAACTGAGCCGCCACTTATAGCAGTAACCTTCAAATCATATTGGCCTGTCCAGTACCCGCTTCCCGCTCCTGACGGCCAGATATTCTGATCATTGTACGGCCAGGGCCACTCCGACCCGGAGTATGTAGCCGTTGCGCTCTCGGATGTGATTCCGCAATATTGGGCATCTGCAGTATTCGCATCCCAATCTCCAGGCGGAATTAAAGTTACAGCAGCGCTAATGCTGGGATTTGTCCCGTAGACCGGATCATAAAAGCTTAAATCCAGGTGGCAGGGGTATTCCGCCTCAAGCGACAATTGGTTCGTTTGATCTGTTTGTAGTGTGGTTATCTGACCGTTCCCGTATTTCCCGGCTGGCAACACCATCAATCCGTCGCTGTCGCTGTCAGAAGCTGTTATCGTATAGGTGCCGGCAGTCAGGGTTGGAAAAAGGGCCTGCCCGGACATGTCCCCGTTGATGGCGTCTGTCGGCGCCTGAACCTGCGCGGTACTTGGCGAGGGGCCTTGTAGGATGATTGTTACATTCCCCTGGGCGGGAGGGAGATTCGACGTGTCCGAAGGCAAGCCATACCCCCATGCTTTATCGGCGGTTACTATAATATTGGTGCCCCCGGGTTCTTCTCCGCTTTCTTTTGTGACCTTGGTGTTCAGGGTGATATCCACATATGTCATGGCGCTGTTGTTTGTGTTTGTTGCTTTCACTTCAACCGATATATCTTTATAATCGGTCATATCCCCGTTGCTTGAGTCATTGGGATTGCTGCTTCTTGAATAATCCGGATCCCACCTTATCTGCGTTGTGACAGCATACGAAATGTTGGGGGTGCTGCTTGCTGGATACGTCACCGGAGGTGGCGACGTTTCAAATTCACCGGATGGATCTCCACCTATAGTGCCTATATCATCCCACGACGCCGCCTTGATGGCCTCAATCGTGCTTTCTGCCAGATTGTAGGCCACAACCTTGGTGGTGTTCATGATCAGATTTTTATGGACATACGAAAATAAAGGAACAAGTGCCGTGATCAATATTGCCACCAGGAGCATTGCCACAATTGTTTCTACCAGGCTGAAACCGCTCTGTTCGCATAACCAATTGCCATGCTCCAAGCTCTCAGGCTGTTCACTTCTCCACAAGCCTGCCATCTGATTTCCTCCAGCAATATTTTTAAAGCGTATGATTTATATCGGTTTTCAATAGTTATTTTAAATATTATGAATATTATATAGTATAGTAGGACTACTACTTAGTAAAATAATACAATAATTATCCTACTCTTGTCTAGACAAAAATCGACAAAGATCGACAAATATCTAGTCCTACAGAATTAAAATATTAGGTTAATGGCCCTAATATCAAATTAAGGATCGCTCTCCCCCAGAATAGAGCAATCATTGTCCCCAAGGCGATGAAGGGGCCAAAGGGGATCGGGTCCTTGCGACCCTTGATGCCGGTCACCAGCAGCACGATCCCCAGCAGGCCCCCAATGCAGATCCCGATCAACAGTCCCACCGGTCCCAACGGCCATCCCAGAAAAAGCCCTGTAACAAGAGCCAGCTTGACATCGCCCAGACCCATTCCCCCGCGGCTGACCAGGCTGACCAGGAGCAGGAATCCCGAGCATGAGACTGCCCCCAGTAAAGCTGACCAGAGGCTGACATCATGGACAAAAAAAGTGACGCCGGCGCCAAAGATGACACCGGCCAGCACCAGGCTATTGGGAATGAGGAAATACTCCAAGTCGATGAAGGACACGGCCACCAGCAGGGCGGCCAGAAAAAGATACTTCACCACTACTGCACTTATCCCCAGATGCAAGTACAGCGCCAGGAACAATCCTGCGTTCAGGCATTCCACCAGGGGATAGCGCCAGGAGATGGGCGCCCCGCAGTGACGGCACCGCCCTCCCAGCAACAGGTAGCTCCCCAGCGGAAACAGGTCGTACCAGGCGATCGTCTTCCCGCAGAGGGTGCAGTGAGACCGCCCCGTCACGATGGACTCGCCACGGGGCAGCCGGTAGATGACTACATTGATAAAACTGCCGATACAGAGACCTAGCGCACTGACGACTATGGCGCCAAAGACCAGGAACTGGTTGCTGCCGGCCACGAGATCGCCCCAGACAGAACTGCCGTCATTTTTGCAAGGTTTCAGGGCTTACCGGCTGTAACGGCACAGCCCCGTTGACACTTCTTAACGACCCGGAACTGAATGGCTCCAGCGGCTGCTGTGGCAGGGAGGGGACGCCGGGAAGTCCCGGCGTCTGAGCGCCGGTGCCCCCCGGAGCAGTCGTGCCTTCTGGAGCAGTCGTGCCTCCTGGAGCAGTCGTGCCTCCCTGCGTCCCCGAGCTGACCTGACCAAACCCGTCAAGCGGCTCGAAGACGTTGTCCCGCCCGACCGCCCAGTTGCTGATCTCCTCCAGGGCAAGCCTCTCAGTCGGGGTCTTCGCTGTAAAGACGACCATGCTCATGGTGATGGTAACGTTGCTGTCATCATCGGCGGTAGGCGCCGCCACGATCTTGAAGATCCTGAGATCGGTCAGGTTGGTCATTCGTTCGAGATCTGCGTAAAAGGCGACCACATTGAGATAATTGCCCGATGCCGTGAGGCTCAGGGGCAATTCCAGGTAGTTCTGCTTCTCTGTTATCAGTCCGGGATCGACCGAGGTGATCGTCACCCCAGTCGCAGCGGTCTTCAGCCCCAACAGAACCTCAGTGGAGCCATCCCTCATCTCGGTAGTAAAAAGTTCTTCAGCCGTGCCCAGGTCGCTTTTCGTCTGATTAAAGGTGGCCATCTCTGTTCTCAGGGAACTGGCGATCATCCGGTCGCTGTTCACCTGCGCCTGCTTGGCTTGCAACGTGGCGCACATCTGCTGGTAGTCCTTTACCTGCGGAATTACAAATTCATATACCAGGCCGGCAATTATCAGTACAGCCAGCACCGCTATCACTATAAGCTGTCGTGTTCGATCCATAAAGGTCGTCCTTTCATGCCCATCTCTTATCTAAGATACGCCGTAATTTCGAAGGTGTTGGCCTCAACCTGGGCACTGCTGCCCTGAGCACTGCTGCCCTGGTCACTGCTGCCCTGGGCGCCAAGGGTCTGTGAGCCGATCGTATTGATCACCACATTCTTGAAGTACGGCAGATTGTTCAGGTTCTGATCGAAGACGCCGATCGAAGTCACGCTGTTGGCCATGCCCTTGATGGTGATGATATTGGGGTAGGGGTACGGTTCGCTGCTGCCCTGGGCATTGCCCATCGCCACGATATTCCCGTTGGCGCCAGGGACACCGGAGGCGCCGGGGGCTGCGGGGAAGGCGGTGGATGCCTGCCTGGCGGCGGGATCCTTGGACAGGTCGGTGTTGCTCATGTCCAACTCTGTCACCCAGAGATCGGACGGGGCGATCTCATTCAATTTGTAGATCAGGGTCGACCAGGTCACCTGCCTGCCCAGCAAGCTTTTGTAGTCGGCCTCGGTGCTCAGCATCGCCTGAACCTGGCTCTGCAGTCCCTGCACCATGTCCACCGTAGGCTGCATGATGCCAATCTGTTGATTGGCGTAGTTTATCCCCTGCTTCACATTGTTGAAACTGATCACAAAAACCACCACGGCAGCCAGGATCGCCAATGCCAGGACAGCAGATACAGACGTCAGCAATAACCGGCGCACATCCACCAGTTCTTCGCGCTGCAGTTTGGGGGGCAAGAGGTTGATTCTATTCATGGGATTGCTCATAGTTCCATTCCTCTCATGGCCAGTCCCAGCGCCACCGCGTATGCGGGGTCGACGCCCTGTCCCGGCAGCCCTGCCTGGGCAACACCGACCTCCGTCTTGAGGCTCAGCATTTCCTGGCAATAATCTGCAATTCCGTTCAGTTTACTGGTTCCACCGCTGAGGATGATCCTCTCCACGCTCAAGTTCTCCTGGGTTGAGCAGAAATTCAGAGACCGGCGCACTTCTTTGATCAATTCGGTTAGCCCCTCCCGCAGAGCATTGCCGATCCTTTGCGGCACGCCGCTCTGCAGGTAGATCTCATTATCCCGGGCGACGCTGGAACCCTCTTTCAGCTCTCGAGCCTTAGCAGCGTCCACGCTTAAGGTGCCTGCAACCGCCTTGGTCAGAATCTCGCCGCCAACCGGCATCAGCCTGATAAACTGGACCGACCCGTTCTTGACCACCACCAATTGGGACGCCCTTTCTCCAATATCGATAATGGCTGCCGTACCGGCAAGATCCCTGCCGAAGACACGCCACAGGGCGATGGCTTGCAGGTCGAAGGCAGTGACCGTCATGCCGGCCCGGGAAAAGATGCTGTGGTATTGGTACACTGTGGCGCTGGGAACTGCCAGCAGCAATACCTTCTGACCGGCGCCTTCTGCAATGGACACGGCCGACTTCCTGGAGGCCTCGCTGTCCGGATCCTGATCCAGCCGGATGTACCTAACCTCCATGTGCTCGGTGGAGACCGGCAGGAACTTGCCGATCTCGATCTGGACCGCCCCGGCCAGTTCCTTGTCGCTCATCGCCGGAAACCAGGAACTCCGCGTGATCACTTTCTCGCCGCCAATACAGGAGACGACCTCATTTAAAGGAATATTGCCCTGTTTCAAGGCTATAACCAGGGCCTCCTCATCGAAATTATCAGTCCAGACTCCCGGAACACTCGGGTAACAATGTTGTGAAACAATCTCCACATCGTTGTCCAAGATCCTGGTTTCGACAACCTTGATAGAATGGGCGCCGATATCCACTCCCATGAAATGAACTTTTCGGGGAATCATTTTCTGCAACAACTTATTCATTATGTTGATCCCTCACCCGCCCATCCGCATCAATTTCATCCTTCAAGGACCATCGCCCTAAGAGTTTTCCAAAATGAAGAATTCCTCTCATCCAAAAAATAATGTGTATCACCAAAAAACTACATATGCCACTAGCGTTCATCCAAATCAGGAATTGTTTCGACATACTTTTTAAAAATTCCTGCTAAGTGACAAAAATTTATGTCAAATAAAAAGGATTTTTTCAAAGTAGGTCAAATTTGTATTATATAGAACTATATCGCTCTGCTTTATTGTCGCTGGATAGGCAGCGAAAAACCATGATCCACTAATACTGGATACTTGAGGAGTAGCATGATCAACCCGGAGGCACGACACCGGTTTTCTCGGCCTGTTGCCGGTCGCAGCCTGCCAGTCGCCAGTCCCAAGCCGCTTCTGTACGCCGTCCCGGTTCTCTTGGTGAATGACATCCTGGCACTGAGCGCATCCCTTTTTATTGCCTGGGAGACCCGGCTGGGACTGCTGCCCGTTTTCAGGCCGCTCTTTTCCCTGGAGGTGACGGTAGATTTTTACCACCACCTGCTCTGGGTCCTGGTGGTGGTGATCGGCTTCCTGGCCATCGACGGCCTGTACACCGCCCGCCTGCCCTACTGGCGTGAGACCGGTCAAGTCCTGAAGGCGGTGCTGCTCTCCTTCCTCCTGATCCTCGCCTCGATCTCCCTCGGCAAGATGGGCGGTGAGTTCTCGCGCACCGTCCTGGTGCTCTGTTGCCTGTTCTCTCTAATATTGTTACCCACCGGCCGGTGGTTGACAAAAAACCTGCTCGTACGATGGGAGATCTGGGTGCAGCCCGTGCTGGTGCTAGGCGCCGGGGCTACTGGGGGCCTGGTCGCCCAGGCCCTGTTGCGCGACCGCTACCTCGGATACAATATCCGGGGCTTTCTGGACGATGACCCGGCCAAGAGAAGGTCCGGCCTGCAGGTAAACGGTATCTGCTTCCCGGTGCTGGGAGGTTTTGCCGACTGCGAGAGGATCATGACGGAAACCGGAGTACACGACCTGATCGTGGCCGCTCCCGGTCTAGCCTCCACCAAACTGGTGTCACTGGTCAACTCCCTGCAGCACATCGCCACCTCGGTGCTGGTGGTGCCCGACCTGTTCGGCCTGCCGGTGGAGGGAGTCAAGGCTGATTACTTCTTCGACGAGCAGGTGCTCACCTTCAGGCTGGGCAACAACCTGGCCAAGCCCGTCAACAGGATCATCAAACGCTGCTTTGACTTTATCATAGGGCTGATGGCCATTATCTGCCTCTCACCGTTGCTGGCCGTGATCGCGCTGGCCATCAAACTCGATTCGCCCGGCCCGGTACTCTTCGCCCACTCCCGGATCGGCCGTAACGGGAAGTATTTCCCTTGCCTCAAGTTCCGCAGCATGGCGACCAACGCCCGGGAAATATTGTCCCAGTTGCTCCGGGACAACCCGGAACTGCAGCAGGAATGGCAGCATCACTACAAGCTCAAAAACGATCCCCGCATCACCAGGGTTGGTAATTTCCTGCGTAAAACCAGCCTGGATGAATTGCCGCAGCTTTTTAACGTGCTAAAGGGTGAGATGAGCCTGGTAGGGCCCAGGCCGATCACCGATCAGGAGATCCCTTATTTCGGCGACCATATCGAGAATTACTACCAGGTGCGCCCCGGCCTCACCGGCCTTTGGCAGGTCAGCGGCCGCAGCGAGATGGACTACCAGCGCCGCGTCAGCCTGGAATCGTGGTATGTGCGCAATTGGTCTCTTTGGACAGATATCACACTAATTATTCGCACTCTTCTAATTATCCACAATAAAAATGGCGCCTATTAACTTCTTTTCAAACGCAGCGAAGCGAAGTTTGAAACGCCATGTGCCTGTTTAGCGCTCATAGAGCGAGCAAGCGAGCGATAGTTTTGAGTGCTGAACATATGGCACGGCGACAATTCATTTAACTTCGACACTGAGAAGGGAAGCTCTCCGCATTCCGTTCGGGCCGGGCGTAGCCCGGATGCGGAGGTTGCAGGGGACTTCTCAGGCGAAGTTAATAACGAGTTTCTAGCTTTAGGTGGGAGCCTTCCTTCATCGGAAGACAGGAAATTGTGATTAATGATAAAATATTGCGAGGTATAATATATGGATTTTAAGGAATATAACGGTAAGTTTGCTGGAGATACTAATGCTAGGGAGATTATACGATTATCGAAACAATATATTGGTAATAGAGTTCTAGATATTGGAGCAGGATCAGGCGCCCTAATAGAAAGATTACCCAATGCAATTGGTATCGATTTAGCCCCTAAACATCCCAGGATAATCAAAGGGAATGTCCTAAGCTCATGCGTGATCTATTTACCATAAATGTTATTTAGTAGCATTTAATCCCTGGGAATTTGACTGCACCCATTGCGACAATAGACGTTTTCGATGGACATTAGGATCAACGCC
>Ga0224558_1002154_pt1 | contig 18741 bp, 15 predicted proteins | sample 714S32024metaG_FD_180682 | JGI IMG/M metagenome (GOLD analysis project Ga0224558, IMG submission 180682) | Peat soil microbial communities from Stordalen Mire, Sweden - 717 S3 20-24 | ecosystem: Environmental > Terrestrial > Soil > Wetlands > Peat | place: Sweden: Norrbotten County, Stordalen...
GCGGCATGGGGCGGGTCTACAAGGCTCGGGACAAGCGCCTGGATCGTTTCGTCGCCATCAAGCTGCTGGCCGAAGCACGCAGTACCGATGCCGACCGCCGCGCCCGCTTCGTGCAGGAGGCCAAAGCAGCTTCGGCCCTGAACCATCCGCACATCGTCACCATCCACGAAATTGGCGAGCAGGACGGCCAGACCTATATCGTGATGGAGCTGGTGGATGGCAAGCCACTGAACGAGCTGATCCCGCGCAAAGGCATGCGGCTCACCGAAGCGTTGCGCATCGCGGCGCAGGTGGCCGACGCGCTCACCGCCGCGCACGCCGCCGGCATCGTGCACCGCGACCTGAAGCCCGCCAACATCATGGTGGATGCGCACGGCCGCGCCAAGGTGCTAGACTTCGGCCTGGCGAAGCTGGCCGCGCCCGCCGCAGCCGCAGCCGGTGCTGACGAAGCGACCCATACCCTGGCTGCGCAACAACCGGTCAGCGAAGAAGGCGTCATCCTCGGCACCGTTCCCTACATGTCGCCGGAACAGGTCGAAGGCAGGCCGGTGGATGCGCGCAGCGACATCTTCTCTTTCGGCGCGGTGCTCTATGAGATGGTCACCGGGCAGCGTGCGTTTCGCGGCGAGTCGAGAATCTCCACGCTGGCTGCCGTTGTGGAGAAGGACCCACCACCGGTCAGCGAAATCTCTTCCGGCACGCCGCCGGAAGTGGAGCGGCTGATCGCGCGGTGCCTGCGCAAGGACGTGAATCGGCGCAGCCAGAGCATGGCGGATGTGAAGCTGGCGCTGGAGGAACTGCGGGACGAATCGGAATCGGGGAAGCTGGCACGGCCCGCCGCGGCCGGCGACGCTGGGGCCCGCCGCTGGGTCTGGCCGGTGGTGGCGATGGCATGCGTGTTGATCGCCGCGGCCGGTTTCATCTGGGTTTATTTCGACTTTCGCGGAACCCAGTCGAAAGGCCCGGACTTGGTGCGGGTGTCGCCCGATGACGGCCACTCTTATTCGCAGCCGGCCATTTCACCCGATGGCGGATTCGTGGCCTACGTTTCGGACCGCTCCGGCAAAAAGGAGTTGTGGCTGCAACAGGTGGGCGGCGGGGACCCGATCCAATTGACCCACGGCAACGAGAGGGTAGACGCTCCGGCGTTCTTCCCAGATGGCAAGCGAATTCTTTACGCCAGTACCCGGGCGGACCAGGACAGCATCGAAGTGATCTCCGCGCTGGGAGGGGCGCCGAGGGTGCTGGTGCAAGGCAAGAGCGAGTACCCGGCGCTTTCCCCGGACGGGCACCAGATCGCTTACTTCGACTACAACCAAGGCATACCGCGCCTGATGACCATCGCCTCTGACGGCGGCCAGCCGCGAGAATTGCCGGCCTGGGGGCGCATCCCAGCCGTGCTGGCACTCAAGGTGTGGACGTCCGACAGTCGCCACCTCCTCTGCATTGCGCCCCAAAAATCCGAGGGCACAGAGGCCGGAGGATTTGAGTGGTTTGCTTTCCCGGTGGATGGAGGCGACCCAGTAGCCACGGGAGTAGGCGCAGCATTGCGCGCAGCGGGATTGCCGCATGCCTGGCCGATTCTTATGACAGGCGATCGTGTCCTCTTTGCTTCTGGAAGCGGGCAGCGGTCTAACGCTTGGGAGATCCGCCTCTCGCCAGGTTCATGGCGCGTGCAGGGCGTTCCGCACCAGCTCACGTTTGGAACGCTGAGCGAAGAACCTGCCAGCATCAGTGCCACGGGCACCGTGGCGCTCGAGGTCGGACACGGCTTGACCGATTTCTATCTGATTCCCCTCTCCTCTACCACCGGTCAACCGACTGGTATCACCCGTCGGCTCACTCAAGATGGTCGCTATAAGAGCCTTGAGTGGTTCTTAGGCGGGAATCCCGGCAGCGTTTGCTTTGGGGTGTTCACAGGAACGGCTCCGAGCATTTACGCCTTGGACCTGGAGAGCTGGAAGCAGACACTTGTAACCGCCAACCCTCCTTCCTGGTCGGGTGGTTTAACTCTAGCCATCTCGCCCGACGGCCGGCAAGTTGCGTATTCGATCCCGGAGGGCGATTCGTTCTCGATCCGTGTGGGCGAAGCTGGCGCCGGACCGGCAGAGTCCCGAGTCCTCTGCAAGCCGTGTGGGTTTGCTCTTGGATTTTCGCCAGACGGGCGATTCCTCTTCTACGACTCCGGGGCCAAGGTCAAGGACGACCCTAAGCGGAGGTGGACTGTCCGGCTTCTGGAAGTGGCCTCCGGCAAAAGCAGACCCTGGGTGGAACACCCGACCGATTGTGTTTGGGTCGGTAGCACGCTTGGTCAGGATTCCGAATGGCTCTCGCTGGTGCTGGCTCCGCCGGGAGCGCCGTGGTCCAGGCGGAGGTATCTAGTTCGCTGGAGGGAAGAACCGATCCCGGAATCGGAGTGGATCAAAATCCCGCTGCCCGACGGTACCGAGGGCGTCCCACCTTGGCGCGTTTCCCCCACGGGGAACTTCTTTTACCTATTCGAGGGAGCAAAACTCATGGCGGTCCGTTTCGACCCGAAGAGGGCCAGCTTCAGCGAGGCTCACGAAATCAAGTTCGTGCCTGGCTCTGCGGTAACGCTCAAGCCCGACGATGATTGGGCTGTGCGCGGGCCGGGGCTGGTTTTTTCGCACCAGGAAGGCGTCAGTTCCTCCGTCTGGCTGATGAAGTTGCCCCGCTGAGCCGGGGAGACACCATCGCTCCGGACCAACAAATGGCGGATGGGAAGCGTGAGATTAGGGTTCCGTCCGGTTGGCATTCGGAAGTTGGGTTTCTCAGGCCGCAAGCGCTGGCCTTTTCGCCGACCGCGCATCCCCACCCGCACGCCGGCGGTCGCGGCGCCGGACGACGGTTGGCTGTGGCACTTGTTCTGCTGGCGGCGGTTGTGCAGGGTTGACAACCGCTTTAGGCATAGGTATAATACCCCTATGGGTAATATGCCTAAAGCCGATATGCCTTCCGGAGCTCTGGTCCTGCTCATCCTGCGCGTGCTGCGATCCGGTGTCCTGCACGGTTACGCCATCGCTCAGAAGATTCACCTGCTCTCCTCCGAAGTGCTGCACGTCGAAGAAGGATCACTCTATCCCGCGCTGCAGAAGATCCTGCTCAAGGGCTGGGTCACTGCCGAATGGGGTATCTCCGAAACCAATCGCAAGGTCCGCTTCTATCGCCTCACGCCAGCTGGCCGCAAACAACTGGAAGCCGAGCTGTCCGAATACGATCGCGTGAACGAAGCCATCCAGTCCGTCCTGCGGACTGCCTGAGAAGATGCTCATGAACGAATTATTCCGGCGTGTCCGCTACCTGCTGCAACGCCGCCGCTTCGACCAGGAACTGGCCAACGACCTCGACTTCCATCGCGAGATGGCCGACCGCGCCGGCAGCCCGCTGCGCAACACGCTGCAACTACGCGAGGCCGCGCGCGACGCCTGGGGCTGGACCTGGATCGACCGTTTCGCCCAGGACCTGCGCTACGCCGTGCGGATGCTGCGCAAGTCGCCCGGCTTCACTCTGGCAGCCGTGCTCATGCTGGCCATCGGCATTGGCGTGAACGTGGCCGTGTTCGGCTTCTTCGATCTGATGGTCCTGCGTCCGCTGAACGTCCGCGACCCCGCCACGCTGCTGCGATTCCATCGCCGTTCTCCGCAAAACTACGCCTTCGCGATGCCGTATCCGGAGATGGCATTCTTCCGCGATCATTCTCGAACGCTATCTGCCGTCATGGCACTGAACACCACAAAGGTCGCAATGGAAGGCGAAGACAAACAAATTGACGCCGCCTTCGTCACCGCGAACTTCTTCAGCGAACTGGGCGCCACGCCGCGGCTCGGCCGGTTGCTCGACCCGTCCCGCGACGAGGCTCCCGGCGCGCCTGCCGTCGTGGTCCTCGATCAAGGCTTTTGGCAGCGCCACTTCGGCGCCGATCCTCTGGTGATCGGCAAAACCATCCGCCTGAACGACCAGCCCGTGATGATCGTCGGCGTGGCCGGCAGCGAATTCAGTGGACTCAGTATGAACCAATCGGCCATGTGGGCGCCGCTCACCCAGCAGCCCTATTTCGCAACCGGCAGCCTCCTGCTGACGGACTTCACGGCCAACAGCGTGCGCATGTGGGGCCGCTTACAGCCGGGCTTCGCGCCCAAAGCGTCCGAGGCGGAACTCCAGTCGCTGGCGGCGCAGTTGCGCAAACAGCACCCCGCGGAGATCTGGGAGAAGGAGACGCTCCCCAGCGATCCCGGCGGCTACGCCAAGAGCATGATGATCGGTGACCGCAGCGGGTCGGGATCGGAAAGCCAGGGTGAGTTGATTCCCATGATCGCTCTGGTGGCCACGCTCGGTCTTTTGATTCTGGCCGTGGCGTGCGGCAACCTGGGCAGCCTGCTGCTGGCGCGAGGCGCGGCGCGCGAGCGGGAGATCGCCATTCGCATCGCTGTCGGCGCGGGCAAGAGCCGGCTCATCCGCCAGTTGTTCACGGAAAGCCTGGTATTGGCCCTGCTGGGATCGATCGCCGGCTTGGCTGTAGGCTGGGCCGCTCAGAGCAGCCTGATGAGGCTGACCGATTCTCCCGCGTGGCTGAATCCCGCTCCCGATTGGCGCGTCGCGCTCTTCGCCCTCGGCGCGGGATTCGCCTCGGCCATCCTGTTCGGATTGACGCCGGCGCTGCATGTCGCCCGCCAGCGCCATCGTGCCACTATCGCGCGCCAGATCCTGGTGGGAGCGCAAGTCGCGGCAAGCTGCGTCCTGCTGATCGTCGCCGGACTTTTGAGCCGTGCTCTCAACCACGCGCTGTCCGCCGATCCCGGCTTCGCCTATCAGCAAGTCATCTCTATCGATCCCGGACTCGGCCGTCACGGCTACACGCCGGCCAGGGCGCAGACATATATGGAAACGCTGCAAGCGCGCCTGCGTGCGCTTCCAGGAGTCGAATCCGTAGCGCAGGCGCAGAGTCCGCCCTTGGGCCGCAGATCGGAGATCGCCGGCATCGATATCGATGGGCGCCGGATGCGCGTTCAGGTCAACCGCTTCGATCCGCAGTTCTTTCAGACTATGCGTGTCCCGCTGCTGCGCGGCCGCAATCTGGTGCGCGGTGAAACGCACGCCGCAGTCGTCAGCGAATCGTTCGCGCGCGCCGCCTCGCCGGGGCAGGACCCATTGGGGAAAAAGTCTTTCGTCGGCGAGGATGACACCGTCGTGGGAATCGCGGGCAGTGCCCGGCTGGTTAAGATCGAGGATTCCGATTCAGTCGAAGTCTACCTCCCACTCACGCTGGACGACTTGCCTGGCACTTCGGTGTTGGTTAAGACGTCGGCCGCACCCGAGAATCTCTTGCGCTCCGTGGCATCCGCCGCCAAAGCCATCGACCCCAACACCTTCCCCGAGGTACGGCTCATGAAGTCCGAATTCCGCCAGAAGCTGCGTGGCGGGGAATCGAGTGCCCTGGCCGTCAGCGCATTAGGCTCCGTCGCCGACCTGCTGGCCTGTCTCGGCATCGTGGGAGTGGTGGCCTATGCCGTCTCGCAACGCCCGCGCGAAATCGGCATCCGCATGGCTCTGGGCGCGCGGCCCGCGCACATTCTGGCGGTAGTGTTGCGCCAGTTCTCGCGTCCCGTGGCCGCTGGCCTGCTCGTGGGCGTGGGCGGCGCGGCGGCGTTGTCGGGACTGCTGCGCGGCCAGCTTTATGGCCTCAGCAATTTCGATCCGGCCGCTTATCTGGGCGCAATCGCGCTCTTTGTACTCACGGTGCTGGGCGCCGCCCTGTGGCCTGCCCGTCGCGCGCTGCGCGTTGATCCGATGAAAGCCCTCCGTCACGAGTAGCTTATGAACCAACTTTTCCGCCGTATCCGGTATCTGTTAAACCGCCGCCGCTTCGATAGCGAACTGGCCAACGATCTGGAGTTTCATCGCGAAATGGCGGAGCGTGCTGGCACGCCTCTCGCCAATCCGCTGTTGCTCCGCGAGCAAGCCCGCGACGCGTGGGGCTGGACCTGGATCGATCGCCTGTCCCAAGACGTGTGCTACGCCGCGCGCATGCTGCGTAAATCGCCGGGCTTCACCGCCGCCGCGGTGCTGATGCTGGCGCTCGGCATGGGCGTCAACGTGGCCGCCTTCGGCTTCTTCGACTTGATGTTCCTGCGTCCGCTGCCGATCCGCGATCCGGCCACCGTGCTGAAATTCGCGCGCAGCGGCCCGCAGGGCTACGCGGATAATTTCGTTTATCCTGAAGTGGCTTTCTACCGCGAGCACACCAAGACGCTCTCGGCGGTAATGGCCTCGGATGACGCCAGAGTGACCATCGATGCCGATGAGCAGCAACTGACTGCCACCTTCGTTACCGCGAACATCTTTGGCGACCTGGGCGCCACGGCGCGTCTCGGAAAGTTGCTCGACCCAGCCCGGGACGAAGCCGCGGATGCGGCTCCGGTAGTCGTCCTCGGTGAGGGATTCTGGCAACGCCACTTTGCCGCGGATCCGTCGATCGTTGGCAAGACTGTCCGCATCAATGGACAGCCGGCTACCGTAGTCGGTGTGGCGTCGAATCAGTTCAGTGGACTCGGTTGGGGCACGCCGGACTTATGGGCGCCCATCGCCCAGCAACCGTACTTCGTGAAGAACACCCGGCTGACGGACTTCTCCGATGGCGGCATCAGCGTGCCCATGTGGGGCCGCCTGCGGCCGGGTGTAACTCCCGGGGCGGCCGAAGCCGAGCTGAAGTCACTGGCGGCCGAGCTGCACCGGCAGCATCCTCAAGAGGTGTGGGAAAAGGAAAGCCTTCCCAGTGTGCCAGGTGGCTTCGCCAATCGTGTCCGCGGCGAGATGATTCCGGTTCTTGCCCTGGTGGGCGCGCTAGGGCTCTTGATCCTGACCGCCGCCTGTGGAAACCTCGGAAGCCTGCTGCTGGCGCGCGGCGTGGCGCGTCAAAAAGAGATCGCCATTCGCGTTGCGGTGGGCGCCGGCCGCGCGCGCCTCGTCCGCCAGTTGTTTACCGAAAGCCTGCTATTGGCTCTGCTGGGATCCGCCGCGGGACTGGCCTTGGGCTTCGTTGTGCAGCGCGTGCTGATGACGTGGGCCGAGGTTCCGGTGTGGATCGATCCATCGCCCGACCGCCGCGTCATCGCGTTCGCCGTTACGTTGGGATTTGCAGCTGCGATCTTGTTCGGGCTCGCGCCCGCCTGGCAGGCTTCCCGGCAGCGTGCTCGTGGCACCGTTGCCCGGCAGGTCCTCGTAGGAATTCAGGTTGCGGCCAGTTGCGTCCTGCTGATCGTAGCGGGCCTGCTAGTGCGCGCCATGGATCATGCCATCCGCGCCGACGCGGGCTTTGATTACCGGCAGGTGATTTCCGTCGATCCTGCGCTGCGCGGCTATACACCCGCCGCCGCGCGGGCATATTTCACTACGCTCGATGCGCGTCTCCGCAGCGTCCCCGGCATCGAATCGGTTGCGCTGGTTTCGAATCCCCCGTTGGGCAACCGTTGGACGGTCTTCAAAACCGAAATCGCCGGGCGTGCGGTCAACCTCCACGTCAATCACGTGGATCCGGCCTTCCTGGGCGCCATGAAGATCCCCGTGCTGCGAGGGCGCAATCTCGTAGCGGGCGACACGCGTGCCGTCGTGGTGAGCGAGTCGCTGGCACGCCTTCGCTGGCCGGCCGAGGACCCGCTGGGCAAGTCCTTCAAGCTGGGGGACTACACTCTAACGGTCGCTGGAGTTTCGGGCAGCGCACGGCTGGTCTCGCCCGAAGATTCGGATGCGGTCGAGGTATACCAACTCGCGCAGGTGGATCTGATGCCCTCCATGGTGGTGATGGTCCGAACTTCGGCCGCGCCCGAGGGACTGCTCCGCCCGGTGGCCTCCATCGCGAAGTCCATCGATCCGCGGCTGGTACCCGAGGTCCAAATGATGAAGACCGCGTTTGAAGGAAAGCTGAAAACCGCGGAACAGAGCGCCCTGGCTGTGAGCCTGCTGGGAGCGGTTGCGCTGTTGCTGGCCTGCGCGGGTATTGTGGGGTTGGTAGGCTACGCCGTGCTGCAGCGCACCAGGGAGATCGGCATCCGGATGGCGTTGGGCGCGCGTCCTGGCAACGTCCTGGCGGTCGTGTTACGCCAGTTTTCCATCCCAGTAGCCGCTGGATTGGCGGTAGGAGTTGGTGGCGCGGCGGCGTTATCGAACGTACTGCGATTCCTGCTCTACGGCATCGGCAATCTCGATCCGCTCGCCTATCTGGGAGCCATTGCCGTCTTCGCCGTTACGGTGGCAGTCGCCGCGCTGATACCCGCCCGGCGCGCACTGCGAGTGGATCCCATGCGGGCGCTGCGTTACGAGTAGGCCACGACGGAACGGCACCGTGCACTTCATTGCAGTGCCCTCTGCCCTCCCCGCATCCCCATCCGCGCGCCGTCGCGGCGACGGGCCACGGGCGCCGGGACGGGCCGCCGGGGGGCGGGCTGCATATGGCGCGCGGCCTGGCGCTCGCAAACCACGACCAGCCTCAATCGTCGATCGCCGCGCGCACGCGCTCGGTTACCTCGCCCGGAGTCGCGTTCCAGTCGAACGGGATGGAAATATCCACCTCGGGGTATGACGTGATCCGCACTGCGAACCTCCGGCGGTCCGGGGCGGCCACGATCCAGCCCTCGAAGCGTTTGCTCAGATGCCGACCGGCAGCAACCGATTTTCGCACTTCGTGGCAACCGCGTCCGACGAAGCTGCGCTCGCTTCACGCCTTCCGCGCCGCGCATCCCCATCCGCCCGTCGGCGGTCGCGGCGCCGGACGACGGGCGGCGGGCGCCCGAGCTGGCCGCCGGTCGTCGCGGTGCGGGAAGCGCCAGGCATGCTCCGGGCTATTGGCGCTGCGTGCGCTGTCGCGGCCAGGCGCGCACTATGCGCGGCCGATAACTTAAACTTTTTGTTCGCCGCGGTGTCTAAGTAATCAGAAAGGCTCCTGGGATCCCTTAGCATGCGAACAATCCTTCTCTGTCTTTTCTTGGCCGCCACGGCGCTGGCGGCGAATGGCGTCATCGGCAAGTGGCGCGGAACCATCACGACGGACAACGGGCAGATGCCCGCCTACCTGGCGCTCGAACAATCCGGGGACAAGGTCACCGGTCTGGCCGGCGGTAGCGAGAAAATGGTGTTCAAGATCACGGAGGGCAGCCTGAAGGGCGACCGTCTGACTGTCGCCGCGTCGCCCGCCGAAGGCACTGTCCTACGGTTCCTCCTGAAGCTGGACGGGGATTCCCTGGAGGGCGATCTGGAAGAGAACGGCAACGTCACGGGCGCTGCCAAGCTGACTCGCGAAAAGTGAGATCGTCCGGCGCCACGGCGTTATCTCCGGGCAGTCTGGAGTGTGCCTTGAAGTGTCTCGTTATCCGGCATGGCGACGCTCCCCGCCTCGAGGCGCTTTCAGCCGACCGGCCCCGCGCAAACCATCGACTTGCGTTCCAAGGTCGAAATAGGCCTCTCACCTCCCGCGAATGAGCTTCTCCGCAAATCTACGAGGGCCGAATCGCGGCGTCTTTGGACGCGAACGACTCCCTTGGGTGGTTCCTTGCCCGATGGGGTTACGCGATGCTCACTTCAAATGCGCCAAGTCCTTCTTCCAATCGATCCCGACCGTGGTATTGCCGTACGAGCCGGTTATTTCAAAAGGAACGATCCGCGTAGAGCCACGTTTCTTGAACAGCGGGGTGATTGCTTTGAGCACCAGCGCTTTGAAACCCGACGTGGTGTCTGAGAGATGCCCCTGGGTGTCGAGCGTGCCATGTAAATCGACTCGCTGGTTCAAGACATTGTATGTGCCGTGCACGGCGGTGTCGGCTCCCGGCACCTGAAAACCTCCGTTTGAAATGGCAGCGATCCCATTGCGAAGCTGAATGTTGCCGCGCACCTGGGAGAGCACGGTTCGGAGATCTTCATCCTGCTCTTTCTTCTTTTCGCCCTGCGCACTTTCGCTAATCCGGTCGATGCTGCCCTGGGTGTTAGGACTCGTGAAACGGCTGTCGTTCATGCCGAAGACCATGTCCATGCGAATTTTCTCCAGAAACTTCTGCGGGCCTGGCGGCCAAAGGAACTTACCAGTCACTTTGACATTGCCGCTCATTCCAGGCTGGTCTCTCGTGAACAGGTACAGCAGATCGTCCACACGCCCTTCCGGTACGGAAAAGTCGAAGCTCGCGGTTTTGCCCTTTTCCCCCTCACGTCCCGCGATCCAGCCGCGCACCTCAATCCGCGTGCGGCGGAAGCGAGCAACGGCCGGCGTCAGCAGCACGTCGCCATTGGTGCCATTAACCGTTGCTTCGAACCTAGTGGCCAGGGGAACAGTATGGTTGCTGCCATCTACGCGGAACCCCGAAACGTCCACGCTGCCATTAGTCTCAACTTGCGAAAGCCGGCCGGAGAACCGGCCGCGTGCATGGGCCACTCCAAAGATGCTCTTGAAATGGCTCAGGTCGATGTTGTCGTACGTATATGTGCCGGAGACCGGAGTGGCTCCCACGTCGGTGGGATTCCAGGGACCGAACTTGCCCTCGGAGCGAATGACCCCGGGCGGTTCCGTATTGGTCAGGGTCGCTCGGTACAACATAAGCGCTCCAGAGCCGACATTCGTAATTCCGAGGCGGTCGATCTTTAGGATATACGGCTTCTCCCGGCCATCCTCCCGAATGAATTCCAGGACGGCGCCGTCTGCCGTGATTTGCGAAATAGCCAGTGACTTTCCACCCGGTCCGGTATTCAGGGCCACGCGATTGTCACCCCCCTCGTGCGTATCCGGAGGCACGATCATGTGCATACCCACCACCCGAACGGCGGAAAGCCGCTTCGGAGAACTGAATAACCCGGTGATGGTGCCCTGAATCGTCAGTCTCTCCACGGTAATAATGGGAGCCGCTTCAGGGTGCTTGTGACGGAGGAACCGAATCCCTTCCGCAGTGCACCCGGGAGGAAAGTAAGAATTGGAAAAAGTGCGGATCTGCACGAGCCGTCCGGAAGCCTCTTCCAGGGCTCTGGTTATGGCATCCTGGGTGAACGGCCAATGAATGGCAAGCACCACAATGCCGGCTGCGATCCCGCCGAAAAATACGGCTCCGGCGACTAAGAACCATTTCGGGACCCTGTGCGGAGTGGTGGCGCGAGGTTGCTCGATGAGCATGTGAACGTACGGGCAATTCTATTGCCGCGCGAGTTGACCTTCTTCAAAACCCGGTGGTGATACCGGACTGAACTTCATATCGATCCGCCTTGGGAGCGGGCGCAATAGCAGCGCTAGGCGCGCGGATAATACCGGGATCTCCGCTCTCCGCCGATAGCTACCCCTCCCCTTGGTCGTGGACAGAACGTCGAGCGCGCGCTCGGCACTTCTCCTCAACACACACTGTGTCCGGCGGCCCCGGGGCTAGCCGACCGGAAGTTCGGTATCCCTCAGAATGCTCGACCACTCCTGGTCACCTGACCATATGCGGTCGCTCTCCTGGCCCCTTCCCTCCAAACACGGTGCGAGACTGATTCTCTGGGAAATCGCTCAATTCGGGCAGGTTGTTTTTCGCCAGTAAAACACTAGAAGGAGGACCAAAGATGCCCGATCCACCGTTCAACATACGACTGCGCTGGCGGGGGTGCGGACGCAAATCATGGATGCGGGCGCCTCCCGAGCGCCGACCGACAACGGCCTGCTGGCGCCCGAGTTTGGCCGCCGGCCTCGCGCGCGGGAAGAGCGCGCGAAGTCGATCGGCGTGCGCTCGCTCAAACAAGCGCTGGTGCTCTCGAACGCGCCGGACATCACGACCACCACGGCTGCGCGACCGCGGCATCATCGCCTTGCTCCCCGGCTGTGCGCTGCGCCGGTCCGAGGTGGCGGCGCTCACCGATGGGCTACGGCGAGTGGCGGGGTGGCACTTCACGCATGTTCTGCCCGGGGCTGGCGGTTCGCGCATCCTGACGCCGACGGCCGGTTCCGGCGCCAGCAGCCGGTGTCCGTCGCCGGCCTCACGGCCGTTGGGTCAAACTGAAATCATGATCGATCTCTGGACGCTCGGCGGCCTCTCTTGGCGGGAACTGTTCAAACGAACCGTGAAGGAATCGTGGGAAGACGAGGTGTTCGGCCAAGCCGCTCGCCTCGCCTTCTACCACTTCCTGGCCCTGTTCCCGGCGCTGCTCCTGGCCGCAACAATACTCGGGCGTTTCTCGGGAACAGGTTCCGATCTTCTCAAGACGCTGGAGTCCTTACTCGGCAGCATTCTTCCGGCGCGTGCGTTTGAAATGGTAACGGGCTTTTTCGCCGAGATCAGCAAAGGCGCTGCACGGCACACAGTCTGGTTCGCGATGTTTGGATCGCTGTGGGCCGCCCTGAACGGCACCTGGGCTGTGATGTCGGGACTCAACGCAGCCTACGAGGTTGAAGAGCAGCGATCATGGTGGCGGGTCACGCTTATTGGCGCAGGACTGACCATCGCGCTTGCGGTGCTCGGGTTTACCTCGCTTGTTCTCCTCTTCTACAGCCGGAAAATGGAGGCCGCGATCATGCAGCGCGTCGGCGTTTCGAACGGCGTTTCTGCAATGTGGCAGGTTGCGCAGTGGCCCATTCTCGCAGCGATGTTGCTGATCGCCTTCGCCCTGGTGTACCGCTTCGGCCCGAATCTTTCCGACAGAAGAATGCGCTGGAGCACGCCCGGTGCGGTTATCGCTGTGATCCTCTGGCTGTGTACGTCAGGACTGTTCCGCGGTTATATGGCATATCAGGCATCGAAATACGACCAGGCGTACGGTTCCGCTGGAGCTCTTGCCATCCTGCTCCTGTGGTTTTACTTTACGGGCGCCGCCATTCTAATCGGAGGTGAGGCAAATTCCGAGATCGAGAATGCCGCAACGCAGCACGGTCACCCGGATGCGAGCCGCCCCGGAGATCGCCGTCATGGCGGGGTTCCCCCAGAACGCGTTTGAATCAACCACTGATTCATGGGGAAACAGGTTCGAACGCGTGCTGCGATAGGTTGGTCTGCTACGATCAGCCGTGGCTCTGAAGGTTCACGAGCCGGTTTGGCGAGAGTCTACTCCAGGCGATTCGGCCCAAAAACCGACCCTTGTGACACTTTTCGGGGATCTGAAAAATCGCGTTGTCACGTGCAAAAACACGGGGAAGCGCCCGATTGACGGGCACTTCACGCATGTTCGACATGCGCAGTTTCGCGTCCGCGACAATCCGGTCGCAATCGCGCGCGGAAGCCGCAGCCGTGCACGCTCGGGCGCCGCCGGCCGCGGCAACCGCGCGCGCCCTGTGACCGACGCGCAATATATTGCGCGTCGGTCTCTTCGGCGTGAATTCCCGGCCGTGCGGCGGCGCACAACGCGCGGCTGGCGCCGGAATTGGCCGCCGGGATCGGGCGGCGCGAAGCGCGTTATGGCAATCCGACCCCGCCGACTTCGGCCATCCGGTAGTTATCCCCGGCGCAACTGCGCCACCCTCGGCGTGCAGGCTGCGCAGCGGCATCCCGCTGAAGTGGCCGCGCGAGGACGCTCCTGGATCACGGCGCAATGGCGCGATCTACCGACCGGCTCCGCGCAGATCACTTCACGGATGCGGGAGCCTTCCGCTCCGCGCGCATCCCCATCCGCACGCCGGCGGTCGCGGCGCCGGAGCACGGCGGGCGCCGGGAAATGGGCCGCCGGCATCAGGCTGCGCGATGCGCGCTATGCCACCCGCCCCGGGCAACTGGAATATCGCCCGCCGCACCTGCGCCACGGGCGTGCAGGCTGCGCGTCGCGGTGACGCGGGATCGCGCACCTCGGCCCGGCTCCCCGGCCGCAGCGGAGACTGCAGTGCCAGTTGGAATACTTCCGAGTGTGCCGTCAACCACCCACAGACGCGCCATACGTGGTTGCACCATGCTTGCTCCGCCTCCAGCAGGCGGCTACGAAGGGAGGAACCAGCCTCGTATCTTCCTCTAAATCGAAATAGGCGCGTGGGGGAGAGGGGAAACGCACGTGAGATTCCCGCGAACGCCGCTGCAAAACACGTGAGACTAATTCGGCTTGCTGCCTCGGGAACTAGATCTTCACGATTTCGGAGCGGTAAGGCGTTCGCGTGCTCTGCATCCCCCGCCGCATTTGCCGCCAGTCTTTGCCCGTGTGAATGCGCTCGGGTATCGCGCCGGCCGTTGTGCCGGCGGCGGGCTTAGCCTCCACAACTGGTTACTTGCCGTTCAGCGAAGCCGTGCCTGTACCGACGCAGCCGTTCTCTCCATTAGGCATACGAAGCGACAGCGTCTTGTGGACCGTCCCCACATGCGCGAGTTCGTCGTTGGTCAGGTCGAACTGGGACGGATTTGGCGCCCACCCCTGAGCGGCGCATACGCCGACGAACTCCTCTGCGTCTCCGGCAGGCACGGCGCGCATCTTGAACGAAAGGGTGGCGCCGTTCGGCTTGCGCGTGAGCTGCGCCAGGATGTGGCCTTTATCGCGGCCGGGGTCATCGATTCGGGCACTCTTGGCGATAGCGCCCTGGCGCCCGGTGGCGGTTCCGTGAACTGAGTACGGGGCGAACGGGCGAATCTCGCCAGGACGCATGACGGCGAAATTGCAATCCGTCGGCGACATCGCCGTGTAGAAGCCTTCGCTGTCGCCGACCATCCCGGGCCGGTAAACAATCTCGTTCACATGGATCGCCGTTCCTTCATGCAGTCTCTAGCTGGCGCCGGCCTGCTGGCGCAGGCCAACTCCCCTGGCGTTGCACAGGCTCCGGTCGAAAGAACCAGGCTGTACCGGCTCGATTATTTCTACTACCGGCAGGGCGACCAGGCCACCCGCCTCAACCAGTTCTTTTCTTCTCAGGTGCCGCTGTTTGCCAAACACATGCGCACTTTCGGCGTGTTCACGGCCGTGATGGCGCCGCACGCCCAGACTATGATGGCCTTGAGTGGTTTCGCGAGTTCTGAGGACATGGCCGCCGCAGCCGGCCAGATCGAAAGTGACTCAGGCTACCAGAAGGCTCACGCGGAGTTCGAGAATGGCGCCGAGCCTCCTTACGATTCCGTGCAGCGCGTGTTGCTTCAGGCCACGGCCTTCTCGCCGGAGATCGTGCCGCTCGCCGAGAAGCCGAAGAGCCTCCGCTATTTCGAATTGCGCATCTATCACTCGCCCACGACCCGGCAACTGGCCCTGGTGCACGAGCGTTTTGTGGGGCCGGAGATCCAGATTTTCCACCGCTCTGGCGTGCATCCGATTCTGTACGCCGATACCGTCATTTGACCCGACATGCCGAACCTCACCTACTTGATCCCGTTCGCTACCCTAGCGGATCGGGAGAAGGCCTGGGATGCCTTCAACGCCGATCCAGAGTGGGTGAAGGTGCGCGCCGACTCGGTGGCCCGCGGCGGACAGATCGTTAACTACAACAACATTTCTCTGTGGCGGGCCACGGCGTTTTCGCCCATTCAGTAGGCATGCGGCCCGGCGCCGGAACTGGCCGCCGGCATCGGGCGGCGCGAAGCGCGTTATGGCAACCCGACCTCGCCGACTGCGGCCATTCGGAAGTATCGCCCGGCGCACCTGCGCCGCAGGCGTGCAGGCTGCGCGACGGCGTCCCGGGCCGAGTGGGCCGCACTCGAATATCGTACGCCATCCGCCTCGCGCCGATCATGGACGCGACCGCCCTCCGCGCCGCGCGTCCCCATTCGCCCGCCGGCGGTCGCGGCGACGGACGACGGGCGTCTGGCGCCGGAATTGGCCGCCGGGCATCAGGCTGCGGGAAGAGCGCGCAATGGGGCGCTCCGGCTCGCTCGACGACGCCTTCCCCTGCACATCATGGATGCGGCGCCCTCCGCCCGCCGCGCATCCCATCCGCCACGCCGGCGGTCGCGGCGACGGACAGCGGGCGGCTGGCGCGGGGACGGGCGGGCGGCACAGGCCGCGCGAAGCACGTTCTGCCACCCAACACGGGCAGCCGAAAGCATCCCCCGGCGCACCTGCGCCACGGGCGTGCAGGCTGCGCGTCGGCATCCCGGCGAAGTGGGCGCTCGCCGACGTTCTTGGATTCACAGCGTGCGAATATCGGACGCCATCCATCGGCAGGCCCCGCGCCGATCATGGACGCAGCGCCCCCACGCCCATCGCACATCCCCACCCGCACGCCGGCGGTCGCGGCGACGGAGCGCGGGCGGCGCGAAGCGCGTTATGCAACCCAACCCCGGCAGCCGGAGGTTATCGGCCGGCGCAACCGCGCCACGGGCGTGCAGGCTGCGCCCGGCATCGCGGTGAAGTGGCCGCTCACCGGCTTTCCTGGACGCAGTGCCCTCCGCCCGCCGCGCATCCCCATCCGCGCGCCGGCGGTCGCGGCGACGGGCAACGGCGCGGCGGGCCGGAACGGGCCGACGGCACTAGCCGGAGTTTACTGCGAAGGGCCGGAACAAGAGTATAAGTGATTGTTTTCGGAATGGGTTGCGAGCCGGCGGCCGTATTACCCACGCGGGGTAATACGGAGTTGTTCCAGCCCCAGCGTTTTCGCCAGGGCCAGTTGTGGGAGGGTCTGCTTGGAGAGCACCGTGGCGACTCTGTTTGGTCCCTTGTCACCTTGCGGCGGGTACAGGAGAACAAATTCCTGGATCTGGCGCAATTCTTCCAATAAGTGTTCCATCGAGATGCCGGCCCATGCCACCTGCGCCTGGCGGTGGACGTACTGAAGCAGTGAGATGCCCAGCATGCAATAGAACGCGTGCACGCGGATCTTGCTGTCGGTCCAGTACCTGGAGGGCAAACCGGTCGATAGCCAGTTCGGCGGCGTCTAACACCTGTTCTCGACCACCGACAACCGCGTGTTCTTCGTCTCGGAGATGGTGGGGAACATCATCGCCGATCAATTGAAAAAGCTCGGCGTGCAGAAGGGCGAAGCGATCAAGATCTGCAAGGCCGAGGTCACGCAAGGGCGCGGCCGGAAGGGAATCCAGTGGATCGTGCAGAAGGTCGGTTCTCCGGTAGGCGAGCAGCCCGACGGAACGTTCGCGGTGCCGGCGTCAACGCCGGCGTCCGAGAGCGCCTTGGAGCGTCAGCTACGGCAGTCCATCGCCACCGTTCGTAACGGTAAGCCCGGCACGAGTGCGCTAACACCCGCGCCGGGAGTAGTGGCTGCCCCAACTAGCGAACAGCCCATCAACAACGGCAATGGTACCAAACTCAACGGAAACGGTGCGGCGCACAACGGCCCCCCGCCGGAACGCGACATCCACCAAGGCTGGGCACAGGTCCTGCTCAGCCAGACTAATGCCCTGATCGACGTGTACGCGGCGGCGCTCAACTATGCCGGCGCCAAGCACGGCAACACCGTAAAGCCCGAAGACGTGAAAACGCTCCTCACCACAGCGTTCATCAACCTTTCGAAAGGCGGCGCCCATGCTGCCTAGCCTCCCGATCGAGCCGGAGCCGCGGATAATTCCCGCGGCTCTGCCGCAACCAGCACCGCTGAACGACTTTGGCACGGTGCTCTCGCCGTCCCAGGTGCGGACGTTCCGCGACTGCGGCGCCAAGTGGTATTACAAGTATGCCCTGGGACTGCCTGACCCGCCCAACGGTTCGCTGGTGCGCGGTCGCGTCGTACACCAGATGGCCGAGGCGTTCTTTCGCGCCAAATTGGACGGCGGCTCGCCCGATCCCGACGATCTGGCGGCGTCGTTCGACCAAGCCTGGGACACCGCGGCAGCGGGCGCCGCCTTCGGGGCTGATGAGGATGTCGATCTGCTCAAGCGCCAGGCTGCCATGCTCACGCGGAAATACCTCGACGAAGTGGCGCCTGAGATCGAGCCGGCCGCGCTCGAACTCCCGGTACAAGGCGTCATCGGCGGCGTCGCCGTGCGGGGCTTCGTGGATCTGTTGGACACCAGCGGGCGCATCATCGACCTGAAGACGGCCGCACGGAAGCCTACCGGCGTCAGTGCGGACTACGCATTCCAGGTGGCTACCTACGGCCAGCTTTGCCCGGGGGCCAGCGGAAAAGCCCGCGTGGATACCATGGTCGCCACCAAGAGCCTCCAGGTGATCACGCAGGAGTACACGGTCTCGCCGGCGGATCTGAAGATGACGGCGAAGCTGTATCCGTTGGTTCGGGAGGCGATGCGCGACGGGATTTATTTGCCGAACCGGAGCAGCAATCTTTGCGGCCGAAAGCACTGCAACTTCGCGGAAGCCTGCGAGTCCGAGTTCGGTGGGCGGGTCAAGGGGGGCGAGGAGGACTTGGCGTAGGCGCTGAAGCCCCCCAACGTGCTACGCACACCGCAAGGCCACGCTCCTTCTGCCACCGGCGCGGCGGTGACGCCGGGCGAAAAGCGGCTGTTTCCCCTCTGGGGTGGACTTCGAGCCTTGCCGCCAAGCCCATCACCGTGCTGGAATTATGGTTGGTTGGCTCGTGAGAGAGCACCGAGGCGGTGATGGGCGGATGGATCGCCCGCGCCGGGTCTGTGAACAGTTCGCGGTCGGACGCTATCACATATCGCTGCCACGCATCAGGTTATATAATCGTTGGAGCGCGGGGCTGGCAAGAAACCAGAGCTTATCACGATGTCCATGTTGCCGGCCCAAAGATTCTGAAGACAGGACGTTCCTGAATGGCACAAGAATTTGACAGAATTACTTGGAATCCGAAACGTATTTGTTTGCCGCGTCGCAAAGAGGATGACAACACAGGGACTCGATTGCAGCGGCAGGTCGAGCGATTATCGGGGCTTGACAGGAATGATTGGATCCGGG
>Ga0224558_1002155_pt1 | contig 18728 bp, 18 predicted proteins | sample 714S32024metaG_FD_180682 | JGI IMG/M metagenome (GOLD analysis project Ga0224558, IMG submission 180682) | Peat soil microbial communities from Stordalen Mire, Sweden - 717 S3 20-24 | ecosystem: Environmental > Terrestrial > Soil > Wetlands > Peat | place: Sweden: Norrbotten County, Stordalen...
CCTAGTCCTGAGAGTGTTGTCCACGCGTTCGCAGGGATCCCTCGACCGTGCGCCATGGCGAAGGCGGTCGCGATTGAAGCGATCGTGGCGAGAGCGACTGCACCGATCATGAACGTCGAGACAGCTAAGAGCTTGCCCCCCAAGAAGACGATTCGTCGGGGCTGGCGGACGAGCAAATTGCGCAGAGTTCCCTGTCCGTACTCCATCGCCATCTGTGACGCAGCGATGGCGAAAGCGATGACGCCGAGTATCGTGAGCGAGCCCTCAAGCCCGTTCACTGAGCCGGTCGAGAGGGCAAGTTGGGAGAGCGGTGTCGATTGACTGGCTGGACCGGTGGAAGCGCTACGGCCTGCGGTGCTGAACGTGAGAACAGTTACGAGGCAGGCGACAGCAATAATTGCAGCGTAGCTTCCATAGAAGAGGCTCGGCCGACGGAGCTTGATCCATTCGCTAGCGAAGGCGTTAGCCACGGGTGCCCTCCAGTGCCCAAGCCCCTGGATTCGATGTCGACACTCCACCGTCACTCGTGAGAGCGAGAAACGTGTCCTCGAGGCTCGGCCTCAGCGCATCAAGCTGGACAAGAGTGATGTCGGCTCGAGCTGCGGCCCGGAAGAGGCGTGCCGCGTCTCGTGAGTCGCCGTGGGCCACCAGCGACCCGTGTTCAAGCTGGGTCACCATGCCAAGTCCTTTGGCGCGATGTTCGAGTGACCCAAGTTGTCCGAGCAACTCAGGGGTGGCACGGAGCAGTGGCTGGGTCCGGTTCATGAGATCGCCGATATGACCTTGGAAGACCATGCGCCCAGAGCTGATGACAACCAGGTGTTTGCAGACCTGGGCAATCTCGGAAAGCAAGTGACTCGAGACGAAGATGGTGATGCCGTCATCAGCGAGGGAGCGAAACAGTACCCGCATCTCGGCGATGCCCGCCGGATCGAGCCCGTTGGTCGGCTCGTCGAGTATCAACAGATCTGGATCGGGAAGCAGTGCGGCGGCGATGCCCAATCGCTGCTTCATCCCAAGTGAATAGGAGCGAAACGTATCGGTTGCCCGATCGGCGAGCCCTCGAGCAGCCCCTTCAAGGACCACTACAACGAGTTCGGCAAGACGACTCGCTTCCACCGCGGCGCGAACTCGTTCGACGAACGCACGGGCTGCTCCTGGTCGATCCCGTCACCAGCCAGTCGGACGAGAGCCGATCACGTTCGCCGCATCGATGAGAAGCACTATCCCAGTCTCGCCGACCCGGCGATCAGAGATAGGCCTCATAGGCGCGAGCGAGGATGTCCGACGAGCGGGCCGCCCTTGATGGTCCACAACCCGCCTCTTAACCGCACCTAGAAGAGAGCCGACTCGCGGGGTCTGACTCAACGAGTCGGGAGCACGCCGCTCATTTCTTGACCAAGCTCCGTGAGCCTCACGATGCCCTTAAAGCCAAACTTCCAAGGGTCGCTCATCCGCAGTGATGCGCCCTGGTATCTGCGGTGGCTTTGGCCCTATCCAACGGGCGTCTCAACCGCACCAGGAAGCTCAGGCACGGAACTCGCCCCGCTGGGTGTCCGGAATCCGGTGGCGAGTTTCCCCATCGCGTCGGCAGCCTCGCGATCGGCCACCTCGAGGAAGTGGGAGTAGGTCCGAAGCGTCAGGTTCGGATTGGCGTGACCTAGCCGGTCGGCGATGGTGCGGATGTCGACGCCACGGCCTGCGAGTGCCGTGGCGGAGAAGTGCCGGAGCCCGTGGAACGTCACGTTCTTTAGCTCGAGCTTGTCTCGTACCGTCCGGAAGGTGCCGCTCACCCGGATCGGACGGTACGGGAGACTGGCATCGACCGCCTGGGACCAGACAAATCCGTGCGGGCCCACCGCCGTCCCCGCTTTCTTGGCCCTCTCGTCCGCTGCAGCTCGCTGCGTACGGAGCACATCGACGGTCAGGATGTCGAGCGCCATCCGGCGTGCTGCATGAGTCTTGGTGTCCTTGACCTCCACCTTCCCGGGAGTGTCCGAGATCGCACGCGCCACCGTGAGCGTGGCGCTCTCGAAGTCGACGTCGCCCCATTGGAGCCCGCAGAGTTCCCCCCGACGGCAACCCGTGGTGGCGGCCACGGTAAACAGCCGGGCCAGATCGGGATTGGTTCGTTCGCACTCCACGATGAGGAGTCGCACCTCGTCGATCGTCGGAGGAACGATTTCGCGTTGCCGAGCCGGGGGAGGGGACGCCCGCACAATGGGATTGCGGTCGATCCACCCCCATTTCTCCGCCTGGTGCAGGGCGGCTGACAGCACGGCGTGGCACTTCCGCACCGATAGCGGATGGAACCCCTCACGGATCAGTGCGCCATAGAAGACGTCAAGATCGGCGGCGGTCAGCTTGGTGACTTCGATCCATCCGAGCGCCGGAACGATGCGCTTGTCGATGGCCGACCGGTAGCGGATCAGCGTCGATGTGGCTCGCCCCTGTGTTTCCAGGTGGAGCATCCACTTCTCGAGGAGATCCGCAACCGTGCCCCGTACGGCGGGTTGGAGACCGCGGTGGACCTCGGCGGCCAGCTGGTCGGCTGCCTTCTGGGCGACTCGCTTGCTGCCGGTGACGGTGCGATGGACGTACCGGTACTTGCCGGTCCCCGGGTGGCGGCCCGAGGAGACCCGCACTTGCCACCGGTTCGGACCTATCTCGCGGATGCTTCCGGACATGGGCAGAGCCTACCCCGCTCGGGGGAATTATGGCTAAATTATGGCTAAGCCTGAAATTGGGTCAGAGGCCTGATTCCAAAAAGTGCCTCTGACCTGCGGAGGGAGTGGGATTCGAACCCACGGAGGCTTGCGCCTCACGGCTTTTCAAGAGCCGCGCATTTGTCCGCTCTGCCATCCCTCCCGGCGACTGTCAGGGTAGCCGCGGGGATCGCCCGGCCCGGGCAGACCGGCACGGGCAGCCCGGCCCAGGTGCCTACCGCTTCGCCCCTTGCCGGATCTCGGCAGTCAGCCCGTCCATCCACATCCCGGCCTGACGTTTCGACGACTCGACCTCGCGGCGGATGGCCGGTCCGGCCGGTCCGGCGGCAGGGTAGGAGCCGAGGAATTTGACGCCGGCCAACTCGGCGTGGAGGTCACGCAGACAGTCGCTGACCACGGCGTCAGCGATGTGGCCCTCGAAGTCGATGATGAAGCAGTAGTCACCGAGCGCCTTCTTCGTCGGACGCGACTCGAGCTTGGTCAGGTTGATGTTGCGGGCGGCGAAGTGCCCGAGGATGGCGTACAGGCTTCCGGGGTGGTCGGCACTCTGGAAGCAGGCGACGGAGGTCCGGTCGTGACCGGTGGGGGAGGGGATGCCGGACTTGGCCAGCGACACGAAGCGGGTCTGATTGTCGGGGTGGTCCTCGATGTCCTCGACCAGGAGGTCGAGGCCGTAGAGCTTGGCGGCCAGCCGGGGGGCGATGGCCGCGGTGGGTCGCGCCGACATGACATCGTCCCGCTCCCCGATGAGCCGGGCCGCCTCAGCGGTCGAATTGGTTGCCAGGACCTCCGCGCCCGAGAGCTGGCGATTGAGAAAGCCCCGACACTGGGCGGTGGCCATCGGGATGGAGGCCACTCGTTCGATGTCGGCCAACTGCGTCCCCGGAGGTGCCATCAGGTGTAGGTGGATGTCGAGGACCACCTCACGTTGGATCCTCAGCTCGAAGTCGAACACGAGGGAGTCGACGATGTCCCGGACCGTGCCCTCGATGGCGTTCTCCAAGGGCACGAAGCCCAGGTCCACCTGCCCGCCGTCCACCGCCTCGAGGACCTCCCCCAGGGAGCCGAACGGGGTGATCCGGGCGGCGGCGTACTCCGGTTCGCTGAGGAGGGCCTCCTCGGTGAACGTGCCCTCCGGCCCGAGAAAGCCGACCCGCAGTGTGGAGCCGGGCGACGGCACGGAGGATGCGTCCACGGCCATACCCAGGCAGGATAGTGAACATCATGGACGAACCCGTACTGCAGCGGCTGCTGGAAGACGTGCGCTCCGGAGCCTGCTCCCCCGATGAGGCGGTGCACCGACTCCGGCGGCTCCCCTTTGCCGACCTGGGATTTGCCAAGGTCGACCATCACCGGAGCCTGCGTCAGGGCCTCCCCGAGGCGGTCTACGGCCAGGGCAAGACGCCCGACCAGTGTGCGGCAATCGTGGGTGAGCTCCTCCACGGTGGCGTCGGTGGCCCCGGTCCCGGAAGCGGGCCGGTCATCCTGACCCGGGCGGACTCTGCCCAGGTGGAGCGGGTGATGGGCGAGCACCGAGGGGGTGCCTGCACGCCGACCGGAACCGCCACGGGAGCCGACCAGGTCCGCGGCGAGCTCTCCACGGTGGTCTGGCGTCCCGTCCCGTCCCGACCGACCAGCACCCTGGTCGTCACTGCCGGCACCTCCGACCTACCGGTGGCCCGCGAGTGCGAGGCCACCCTCGCTGCCCTCGGGCTCCGTCCGACGTTGCTCGCCGACTGTGGGGTCGCTGGCGTCCACCGGCTGCTGGCATCGGCCGACGAGGTCGCCGATGCCGACGCGGTGGTGGTGGTGGCCGGGATGGAAGGGGCGCTCGCCAGTCTCATCGGTGGGATCACGCCGGCGCCGGTGGTGGCGGTGCCCACCAGCACCGGGTACGGAGCCGCGCTCGAAGGGGTCACCGCGCTGCTGGCCATGCACGCGTCGTGCGCGGCCGGTGTGACCGTGGTCGGGATCGACAACGGGTTCGGTGCCGCATGTGCAGTCGCCCGGATGATCCCGTGAGCACCGGTGCGGCCCGACATGGCGCCCGGACCGTCGCCTGGTTCCACTGCTTCGCAGGCATCGCCGGGGACATGGCCCTCGGGAGCCTGCTGGACGCAGGCGCCGATCTGACCGAGGTCCAGGGCCTACTGGAGCGCCTGCCGCTCCCGGGCTGGGGGCTGGATGTAGAGCCCGTGCTCCGCGGTGGCATCGCAGCCACCAGGGCGGTGGTCACCGTCGACGACAACGTCGTGGTGCGTACCCATGCCCACATCGTCGGGTTGATCGAGGAGGCACGCCTCCCCGAGCGGGTGGCGGCCCGGGCCCTGGCGACGTTCTCCGTGCTGGCCGATGTCGAGGCCCGCCTGCACCGGCGACCGGTCGATCAGGTCCACTTCCACGAGGTCGGGGGCCACGACACCATCGTCGACATCGTGGGAACGGCCGCCGCCCTCGAGGTGCTGGGGATCGACGAGGTGCGGGCCAGCCCCGTCGCCACCGGCCTCGGCATGGTGCGGGCGGTGCACGGCATGTTGCCCAATCCCGCCCCCGCGGTGGTCGCCCTCCTCGAGGGCGTGCCCACCTGGGGCCGCAACGTCTCGGTCGAGCTGACCACGCCCACCGGGGCCGCCCTGCTCGCCGCGCTGTCGTCGGGGTTCGGGCCCATGCCGGCGATGAGGGTCACCGGCCAGGGGTTCGGTGCCGGGACGAGGGAGCTCGAGGAGCTCCCCAACTGCACCCAGGTGGTGACCGGCTGGAGAATCGAGCGGCTCGGCGGGGCCGACCCGGACGTCGGGAGTTCGGTAGCGCCGGCCGCCCTCCTGGACGGGCACCCGGGTGTCGCCCTCGACCGTGACGCCGATGCCGGCCAGCCGGTGTCGCTCCTCGAGGCCAATCTCGACGACGCGACGGGGGAGCAGCTGGCGCACGCCGTCGAGGTCCTGCTCGATGCGGGAGTCCACGATGCCTGGCTGACTCCGGTGATCATGAAGAAGGGGCGGCCTGGGACGGTCGTCCACGCGTTGTGCGATCCCTCCCTCGTCGCGGTGGTCCGGGACGTGCTGCGGGACACCACCGGTTCGCTCGGGGTCCGAGTGACAGGTGCCGAACGATGGCCCGTCTCCCGTTCCAGCCAGTCGGTGTGGGTCGACGGACACCTGGTCCGGGTGAAGGTGAGCACCGGGCGGGTGAAGGCCGAGTACGAGGACGTGGCGCGGGTCGCCCGACGCACCGGCCAGCCCCTCAGGGAGGTGGCGTTCCGGGCCGAAGCACTCTGGCGCGCGGAGCAGGCGGCGCCGGGCCCGACCGGGCTCGAGGCCCCTACCGCGACCGGGGGGCTCGCCGGTGGTGCTGGGCCCGAGGTCGGTGACCGATCGGCCCCTCGCCTCCTGAAGCCTGACCGAGGGCCCGAAGTCGGGGAGGACGACCCGGCCTGACGCCTCCCCCACCCGAGGCCTCGGCCGTCAGGTGCCGCCGTGCCGTCAGCCGGATCGCAGGAGCCCGATCCTTTTCATGCGCTCGGGATCGGGAGGGACCCAGCTCCACCCTCCGTCGGTGCGTTCCAGGCGGTGGCGCTGGTGGGTCTTGAGGTAGTGATGCCAGTGGCACAGCCGAACCAGGTTGGCCAAGCTGGCCAAGCCGCCCTGGGCAAACGGCTCGACGTGGTCGATCTCGAGCCCCTCACGTACCCCGCACCCCGGAACGACGCACATCGGGTCCCGTTCGATCAGCGCCCGCCTGACGGACACCGGGATGGTGCGCCCTGCGTGGGCCACCGCGGTGACGTCCACGCCGTCGGTGACCAATACACTCAGGATCGAGTCGACCGCCAGCTTCCGGGCCACCTCGACCGGGACGGGGCCGATGCCCGGGATCTCGCAGATCTCACCGGCCTCGAGGTGGCCCCGTATCAACGCCCCGTGATCCACCCGGACGTGGACCATGGTGGGTGTACCCGGTGGCGACGACGCCGGTCCGCCCGAGTCCGTGGCCACCGTGGTACCGGCGTCGTCACCGCCGAGCCCGTCGGCACAGGCCAGACGGACCAGGGCATCGGCCGCAAGTGCCCTGCGTGGCTCCTCCTGGCCGGCCCGTCGCGACTCGACGAACAGTCGGTCGGTCTGGGCCTTCACCGCGGCCACCAGTCGCGCCCCCTCGTCAGGGGTCAGCTTGGCGTCGAACCGCACCGATCCGTCGCCGTCGGTCCAATTCCGCAGGTACCGCCCGCGCCGGATCGCCTCGTAGGCGGCACGCAGGTCCTGGCCGGTGGCCTTCACCCGCCGGCACCGCAGCTTGAGGATGTTGAGGGGCTGCTGCTCGGCCGCGTCCACCAGCTCCTCCTCGGCGTCGGGACGGAGGATGGCCGCTCCGGCGATCTCCTTGACCTGAACCTCGGACAGCCGACCATTGCGCATGGCGTCCTCGGTGGCGGGCAGCGACTTGAGCTGCCGGGCCGTCTCCAGGGAGTTGATGGCCGGGCCCAACCCGGTACCGGTCGCCTCGGCGACGTGGGCGGCCGCCGACCGGTGGCCCTTCCGACGCCAGATGTTGGACGACTCCACCCGCCGGGCCGCGAGAAGCGTCCCTCCCGACGCCAGCTTCTCGATCTCCGCGAAGACGTCGAGCAGCCGGTCCGCGTCGGGACCGCTGAGCCGCTCGGGCTCGAGTTGGGACAGTGCGGATCGGAGGTCGTCCGCCACCCGTTGGAGTGTTCGAAGGATCATGCTCCGATGCTGGCAGGTCGCTGTGACGACGAGGGTCCCCAGGAGGTCACCGGTCACGGAACGGGGGTCCCGGTCGCAGGTGCTCCCACTCCGGGCCGGCCGGCGACTACCGTCTGCGCAGCGCAGGTGGGCTCACCGGCATCGCCCGCCAACCCCATCGAAAGGATCTGCCCCATGTCTCGTGTCCGTACGTGGTCCCTCGTCGTGCTGTCGGCGGCCACCCTGGGATTGGCCGGTTGCAGCAGCTCGTCGTCGGGCTCGACGACGACCGGGGCCAACCAGACGACGCCGACGGCATCGGCGACGGTGTCCACCATTCCCGTGGCGGACCGCTCGCCGGCCGGTACCTCCGGGACCAAGCCCGCCGTCACCGTGCCGACCGGGACCCCTCCCACCCAACTGGAGAGCAGCGACCTCATCGTCGGCACCGGACCGGCGGCCAAGGCGGGCGACAACGTCACCGTGCAGTACGTGCTGGCGACCTACTCGTCGGGTAAGGAGATCCAGGCGTCGTGGGACAGCCAGCCCTTCACGTTCACCCTGGGCGAGGGTAACGTCATCAAGGGATGGGACGAAGGGGTCGTGGGCATGCAGGTGGGCGGCCGTCGCGAGCTGATCATCCCACCGAGCCTGGGGTACGGCTCGACCTCTCCCGGTGCGGGCATCGCCGCCAACGACACCCTGGTCTTCATCGTGGACCTGCAGAAGATCAACTGATCGCCGTCGCGGACCATCTGGCACTTCGGCGGTCGCCCCGGCCTCAGAGGGAGCCGGTGGCCGCCACCATGGCCAGCGCACCGGCCATCGCCAGTGGAACGGTGATCAGGCCCAGGACGATGGCGCGAGCCACCGGTGGACGTGACCCCGTGGCCCGGGCGGTGCGCCACCACAGGATCCAAGCCAGTGAGCCGGTGACGAACAGGTTCGGTCCGATATCGAGGCCGATCAGCAGCGCGTAGGGATGGGGAGGGGCCCGGGACGCCAGGAGTGAGGCGGCCGGCAGGTTGTTGAGGAGCACCGAGGCTCCGGCGGCCACCACTGCGGCGCCGACGCCGTCGAGGTGGGCGAGCAGCGTGGCCGGGCCCGACCAGGTCCGGCCCAGGGTCCCCAGGGCGACGGCGATGCCGAAGAGCCCGACGAGGACGGGGATCCCGAGGACCCGGAGGACCCTTCCCACCTGTTCCCGCCGGTCGATCAGGCGGACGGCCACCACCAGTACGCCGACCCCGGCCACGGGTAGGGCCGGCGACCGCAGGGTGAGCACCAGCGCGCCGACGACGATGACGGCGGCCGTGCCGAGGCCGATCACCACCGGATGACCACCATCCGGAGCTGGTCCCCGCCGGCCGCGGTGCCGGAGGTGACGGCGCTCGGCGACGGCGATGACCAAGGCGGTCACGACGACCGCGACCAGCCAGGGCAGGACCATGCGGCGGAAGAGCTCCGCACCGGACAGGTGGAGCTGTCCGAGGACGATGAGATTGGTGAGGTTGGACCCGGGCAGGAGGAGGCTTCCCGCGTTTGAGAGGAGGAGGCACCCGATCAGCAGGGGTGCCTCGTCCTGTCCCCGGCCTCTGGCGGCGTGGACGAGGACCGGGGTGAGGAAGACCACCGAGGTGTCGAGGTTGAGCAGGGCGGTGACGACGGCGATCGCCGCCGTGGCGCCGGCGAACAGGGCAACCCCGGACGGAGCGAGCCGGGACAGCCTCTCACCGGCCGAAGCGAACAGACCGTCCTCGTCGGCCACTAGCCCGACCAGGAGCAGGCCGGCTACCAGGACGAACGGCGACCAGACCTGTGAGCTGGCGGCCCTGGCCTCGGGTCCGGCCAGCCCGAACGCCACCACGGCAGCGGCGACACCGACGGCGCCGAAGGCCCAGCCCGCCACCCGCTCGCTCGATCGGGTCCGAGGTGGCCCGGAGGTGGGACCCGATGCGGTGTCGGATCCGGAGTGGGGACGGGGCATTCCCCTGGATTATGCCCCGGACCCGGTGTTGCCACGCAGGCGATCCTCCCTCAATCGTTGATTTCGAGACGGCACGTCCCTACGGTGGCACCCATGGCCGTCACCAAGCTGCAGCTGTTCTCCTTGCCCGTCGCCGATCAGGGCCGTTCCCGCGACTTCTACGTGGACGTGCTGGGTTTCGAGGTTGTGGCCGACAACGCCATGGGGCCCACCCAGCGCTGGGTGCAGGTGCGCCCCCGAGGCGCCCAGACGGCGATCACCCTGGTCACGTGGTTCGACACCATGCAGCCCGGCTCTAGCAAGGGGACGGTGATCGAATCGGACGACCTCGACGGGGACGTCGAGCGCCTGAGGGGGTTGGGCGTGACGATCGAGGGGGACATCCAACAGGCCCCATGGGGCCGGTTCGTCACGTTCGACGATCCGGACGGCAATGGCCTCGTCCTGCAGGAGACCGGCGACCCGGAGGACTGAGGGGACGCGGGCGGAGGAGTCAGAGCTCGGGTCCGGGCTCGATGATGGCGTTCGCGGTGGAGGGGGCAGGGGATGGGCTGCCCGACTCCCACGGCCTCATCATCAGGGCGAGCGCCGGGAACACGATGACCGAGAGCAGGCCGGCCGTGATCAGCGCGGCGGCGGGCGCGGCAAGGAAGTGGAGGCTGGTCCCGATGGTGGCCACGATGATCGGGAACGTCAGGGAGGTCGACTGGAGGGCCCCGTTGGCGAGTATGCCACGGGCCGTCATCCCCCTCCGCAGCAGGAGCGCCGAGGTCAGGCCGCGGGCGATGACCATGCCGATGAGGAAGAGCGGAACCAGGAGCAGCGTCCGTCCGTTGTCCACGACGGCCCGGACGTCCAGCCCGGCTCCGGTGGTGATGAAGAACACGGGGACGAGGAACCCGAAGCCGATGGCGCTGAGCTTGGCCTGGTAGCGCTCCTGCACCTGGGGGGAGGCGTTCTGGCTGGCGACCCGCACCACAACCCCGGCGACGAACGCTCCGAGCACCGAGCTGAGGCCGAAGCCGTTCACCAACGTGGCGAAGAAGAGGAGGAGGACCAGTGCCGATCTGACCCGGAGCTGGGACGTCGTCTCGTCCAGCCGATCCAACGATTCGTTGAACCACCGTGAGCCCCACCACTTCCTGATGACCAGGATGGCCAGGATCGAGCTCAGGGCCAGACCGACCACGTAGAGGATCTGCACCGGGGTGGACTTCGGATCGGCCGAGAACAGCACGGTGACGAGCAGGAGCGAGGTGAACTCCCCGATCGAGGCGGCGGCGATCACCGTCTGGCCGTAGGAGGTGCCGGACTCGCCGGCATCCCGCAGGACCGGGACCACCACACCGAGCGAGGTGGAGGTGAGGGCGACGGCCAGGATCCGGATGTCACCCCCGGCACCCAGCGCCCGCAGGGCGACGGCCAGAGGGAAGGAGAGGGCGACAGCGGCGACGTAGGCGACCATCCCGAGCCGAGCCTGCCGGTTCACCAGTGATGCCGGCGTGAGTTCCATCCCGGCCAGGAACAGCAGGAATCCGAGGCCCATCAGCGACAGGATCTCCACCGGGACGTCGACGTGGAGCCAGCCGGTGACCTGTAGGCCGAGGATGATCCCGGCCACCACCTCGAGCACCACCGGCGGGAGGAGTCCCCCAGGGAGGAGCTCGGCGACCATGGGGGCGGCCACCGAGGCGACGGCGATGACCAAAGGCCGAGGAAGTCGATGCTGCTGGAGCTCATGGCCTCCTCCTGGTCTCGGCCCCGGAGAGGAGGCACCGTACCGTCGGATCACGGCGCCGGAGGGGACCTCCGTGGTTCTCGATCCTCCGGCGCCGCTGCACCCGGAACCGGCGACCGCTCCGGGCTCCGGAGCCGCCAGGCGGACTGCCGACGGTGGCTCAGTGGGCCGCCAGGCCTCCAGGCGTGAGCGCTCCCCCGGAAGACGTCGGCGTGCCGTTCCGGGCCGAGCAGGGGCCCGGCATACCAGGTCGGTCCTCGACCCCCCTGGGGCAGAATGACCCTGCCAATCGGGACGTCCCCGATTGGCAGGCCCGCGGAGGTCGGCGAACGATGAAGGTCTCGATCCTCGACGACTACTTCGACACACTCAGGACGCTCGACTGCTTCGACAAGTTGGCTGATCACGAGGTCACCGTCTGGAACGACCACACTCAGGACGTGGACGTGCTGGCCGACCGTTTGCACGATACCGAGGCACTGGTCCTGATCCGCGAACGCACCCAGATCCGGGCTCCGCTACTCAACCGACTTCCGCATCTGAAGCTCATCAGTCAGCGGAGCGTGTCTCCACACATCGACATCGACACGTGCACCCGGCTCGGCGTCGTCGTGTCCTCCGATCTGCACCTGGGGTCTCCGTCCTATGCGACGGCGGAGCTGACCTGGGGAATGGTGATCGCTGCCATGCGCCGCATCCCCCAGCAGGTCGCATCCATGAAGGCAGGTCGCTGGCAGGACGGTGTCGGCCACTCGCTGCGCTTCAAGACCCTCGGCATCTACGGCTACGGACGGATCGGCAAGGTGGTGGCCGAGTACGGGCGGGCTTTCGGCATGCACGTCGTCATCTGGGCGAGCGAGCCGTCACGGGCACGGGCAGAGGCCGACGGACTCGAGGTCGCCCCGGGCAAGGAGGCGTTCTTCGCACAGTGTGACGTCGTCTCACTGCACATGCGCCTTGTCGAGGCCACACGAGGCATCGTCACCACGGAAGACCTCGCCCGCATGAAGGCGTCCGCTCTACTCGTCAACACCAGCCGGGCCGGGCTGATCGAGACCGGTGCACTGGTCGACGCCCTGCGTTCGGGGAGGCCGGGCATGGCCGCCATCGACGTGTACGAGACCGAGCCCCTGGTGGACACCGACGATCCCTTGTTCCACATGGACAACGTGGTGTGTACGCCGCACATCGGCTACGTGTCCCGTGACGAGTGGGAGATCCAGTTCGGCGACATCTTCGACCAGATCACCGCCTTCGCCGCCGGGTCGCCCACGAACGTGGTCAACCCGGGAGTCCTCGTTCGGCGACGCTGAGGAGCAACGAGCCGGTCCGGGCAGGCCACGGGTACCGGCCAGGGGACGCTGTGACCGCAGGTCCACGCGTAGGGATCGAAGCCCTACTGCACACGGTGGACCACGAGCGACGCCTGCCACCTGGAGGCCCTGAGGTGCGGCGTAGGCGTTCGTCTGCCGAAGCACGTTGGACCTGAGCTCCACCGGGAGTCACTGCTGGTTGCGAGCGCCCACCCCGTACTGGAAGTAGGTCTGGGTGCTGGCCACCTCCAAGGAGACCCCCGACCGAGCGAACCGGACCTCGAGGTCGTCGGCCTTCCAGAAGTTCTTGATGATGGAGAACTCCCGGCCATCGGCGAGTCGGCGGAGCATCTCCTCTTCGCCCTCACCGGGTAGTACGTGATCGGCCGCTGTCGAACGGTGCTCCTTCCGCGAGTCCAAGAAGAACATCGAGCCTCCCGGACGAAGCGCTCTCGCCACCTTGCCGATGAACTCATCGAGTCGAGCAGCCGGAACGTCACCTCGTCCCACGTTGCGCCGAGCCGGTCCTTCGCAACCTCGACCATCTCGAGCGAGGCGTCGACAGCCGTCACCGACGAGGCACGTCTGGTGATGATCTCCGTCCACAGTCCCGTCCCTGGAGCGAGCTCAAGGACGTTCGCACCATCAATGGGAACCCGCTCGAGCGCTCGCCGGACCTCCTCGAGCTCGAGGAACCAGGCGGCGGTCTCCTCCTCGCCTCGGTGGTAGCGACCACGACGGAAGAACCAGTCGTCATACTCCCGAGCCCGAGCGTCGTAGTACCGGACCTGCTCTTCGATCACGGCCGCCGGATCAGAGGGGTTGTCCATCACCGCAAACTACGCGAGCGCGGCTTCAGCCTTCCGACGAAAACCGGTAGACGTTGGTGGCACGGGCTTCGAATCCCAGGCGTTGATAGAGGCGGTTCGCCGCCTGGCGACTCGGCCGGGAGGTCAGGTCGACCGATCGGGAACCGGCAGCCCGGGCACGAGCCACGGCAGCGAGGACGAGAGCCTCCCCGGCCCCGGCGCCACGAGCCGACTCGTCGACCACCACGTCCTCGATCCACGCCCGTAGCCCGGTCGGCACCCGGAACAGGGCCAGGGTCAGCGACCCGACGATGTGACCATCCGGCGTGCGGGCCACCAACAGCACCGACGGCGAGCTGATGATGTCCGCCAGGTCGCCGTCGCTCGGCGGGGGCGAGGAATTGGAGAGCTGGGGGACCAACCTGGCGAACGCATCGACCAGGTCCGGGGTGACCACGGTGACCTCGTCCACGGTCACCGGAGGGGCGGTGCCCGTGCTCATGCCGGAACCGGGCCGGTCACGTCTTGTCGGGTTCGCCCCGCCAGACCGGCGAACGGACCGAGTCGTACAGCACCTCGACCGGGTCGCCCCGGAGCGCGGCGAAGACGTGCTGGCCCCAGCGCTCGGCGCCGGCCAGGGGGAAGGGGAGCTCGTCGAGGGGGAACCAGCCAACGTTCGAGCACTCCAGTGGATGGGCCTTGAGCTCGCCACCGACCGGTCGGCACTGGAATACGAGGGAATAGAGGGGGATCCGGCTGATCCCGATCCGGAGCCCGTCGAGCACGGCGATCAGCCGGACCACCTCGACTTCAATGCCCGTCTCCTCCTCGACCTCCTTGACTACTACTTCGGCCGCCGAGTACCCGACATCGGCCCAACCGGTGGGGTAGAGCCATACGCCAGAGTCAGCCCGCTGGACCAGGAGGATCTCACCGGCGTCGTTGCCGACGGCCGCTCCGACCGCCACCTTCGGGGTCACGTAGCCCGGGACGCCCTTCCCCACCGAGCTCAGCCACTCCTCGACCAGGCCCTCGGCATCCTCGGCCCCTGCGGATCCTTCGTCTACGGCGACGCGGATGTCCGCGGCGACCCGCAGGACCTCCTCGAACCGCTCCTGCTCGTAGAGGGACTCCGTGAAGCCAAGGCCGGTACGGGCGATCCCGGCGAGGGCCTCGCTCCACCGCAGGAGCTGTTTGGTGGAGGGGACGGGATCCACATCCCCGACGCTACCTGCTGGCAACGCCGGACCGCATCCATCGGGCAGAATGGGGTGTGGCCGTTCTCGAAGACTGTCGTCATTACGTCATGCAGACCACCGCCCGCGAGGACAAACTCGAGCGGTGCCGGATGGGGGCGAACGAGCAGCTCCCGTTCGCCTGCCCGGAGGGCTGCCTGTTCTACGAGCCCCGGAAGGTGTCGGGCGCGGGCTGGACCATCCGCACCCCCGAAGACTCCTGACGGCCTGACGGCCTGACGGCCTGACGGCCTGACGGCCTGACGGCCTGACGGCCTGAGCCCACCGGTCGGCCCGTGCCGACCTCGGGCCTAGCTCTCGACGACCTCGGGCCTAGCTCTCGACGACGTCGCCCAGCAGGTCGACCTGGACACCCTCACCCCTAAGCCACTCGACGGCCTGGTCGACGGTGCTGCCCTCACCGTCGAGCTCGCAGATGATCCAGCCGGTTCGCTCGCCGACGTCGGCCCGTCGGATATTGGGCACGATGTCGAGTTCCTTGACCATGCGGGCGATGATCGGCTCCCGCACCAGCTCCTCGGGAAAGGTCAGTTTCACCCGTACCCCGATCACGACCGCGCCTCCGAGGAGGACACCAACGACGCCCCGGGCAGCGCGTCGTTCAAGTTGCCGGATCGGAAGCCGTCGAGGTCGAGCGTCACATAGCGGTACCCGGCCCGGTGCACGGCGTCGCTCACCGCAAGCCGGTCGGCCACCACCGCGGCCAGATCGTCGGCGGGCACCTCGATCCGGGCGGTGTCCCCGTAGTGGCGCACCCGCAGTTGGCGGAAACCCAGCGCTCGCAGCCCCGACTCGGCTTCCGCCACTGACCGGAGAGTCACCAGGCTGACCGGCGTACCGTAGGGCACCCGTGAGGCCAGGCAGGCCGCGGCCGGCTTGTCCCAGGTGCGCAGCCCGAGCTGCTTCGACAGGGACCGGACGTCCGCTTTGGTAAACCCGGCCGCCACCAGGGGGAAGGCCGCGCCCGCCTCCGCAGCGGCCCGCTGGCCGGGGCGGTGGTCGCCCAGGTCGTCGAGGTTGACCCCGAGGACAACCGTCGCCCCCCGGTCGCCGGCCTGGGCAGCGGCGACGGGGGCGAGCGCCCCCATCAGCGACGACTTGCAGTGGTAGCAGCGAGAGCCGTCGTTGGCCGAGTAGGCCGGGTCGGCCAGTTCGTCGGTCCGGACCTCGGTGTGCAAGAGGCCCCATTCGGCCGCCAGGGAACGGCAGTCGGCCAGCTCCTCGGGTGCGAGCGACGGGGACACCGCGGTGACGCACGACACCCGGTGAGATCCCAGGGTGTCGGCCGCCACCCAGGCGAGAAAGGCCGAGTCGGCACCCCCGCTGAAGGCCACCACCACCGGGCCGATGCGCCGGAGCTCGGTGCGCAGGGCCTCGAGGTCACCACCCCCCCGGGGATCACGCATCGGGGACCACCTGGTCCAGCACGGTCCCGACCGGCCCGACCATCCCGGTCAGGAATGGGCCGAACTCGGCGAATCGTGCCGACCCCTCGTCGAAGCGCATCGTGTACACGCAGTCCTTCAGGTCGTCGGGATGGACGCCGAACAAGGTCACGCCCCACTCCCAGTCGTCGATCCCGGTCGAGCCGGTGATCACCTGGACGATCCGCCCCTTGAAGGCCCGACCGGCGGTGCCGTGGCCGAACATCATCGCCTTGCGCTCCTCGAAGGGCAGCGAGAACCAGTTGGAGCCTTTGCGCTCGCCGCGTCGCTTCGACATCGGGTAGAAGCAGAAGGCAGTCATCCCTTCCGGGGGCAGGGAGGGGTACAGGCGCATCTGTTTCAGATCGTCGGGAACGCCGGCGGCATACTCGGACACCTCGGTCAGCGAGACGTACGAGTCCACGACCACCAGGCCGGCCGCCTGCAAGTCGGACTGGAACCGCCGCAAGCGCCAGAGGTCGGCGTCCAGCGCCATGAACCCGAGGTCGGCCTTGTGCCCCAGCATGGCCACGGACACCACCTGTACGCCGTCCGCCTGGGCGGACTTCACCGCCTGGATCACCGCGTGACGATCACAGCCCGCCGCACCCCACCGGGACGAAGATCCCGACAGCTTGCAGAACAGGTGGAGCGCGCCCCAGCCGACCGATGGTGCGAGGGGTTGAGTCACGGTGACCAGTCTAGAGAGAGAACGAAGGGCGCCCTGTCGGGCGCCCTTCGACTCACTGCGTACGGGTCTGCACCCGAGCCAGCCTAGAAGTCGTCCATCCCTCCGCCGGGCATGGCGCCGGCCGACTCCTCGGGCTTGTCCACGATGACTGCCTCGGTGGTCAGGAAGAGGGCAGCGATCGATGCGGCGTTCTGAAGTGCCGATCGGGTCACCTTCACGGCGTCGATCACGCCGGTCTTGAACAGATCCTCGTACTCGCCGGTGGCGGCGTTGAGCCCCTCGTTGGGCTTCTTCAGGTTGCGCACCTTGTCGACGATGACGCCACCCTCGAGCCCGGCGTTGACGGCGATCTGCTTGAGGGGCTCCTCGACGGCCCGGGCCACGATGCGGGCACCGGTGGCTTCGTCGCCCTCCAGCTTGTCGGCCGTCTCGAGCACGGCGACCTGGGCCCGCAGCAGGGCGACACCGCCGCCGGGCACCACGCCTTCCTCGATGGCAGCCTTGGTGGTGGACACGGCGTCCTCGATGCGGTGCTTCTTCTCCTTGAGCTCCACCTCGGTGGCGGCGCCGACCTTGATCACCGCGACCCCACCGGACAGCTTGGCCAGGCGCTCCTGAAGCTTCTCCCGGTCGTAATCGGAGTCGGTGTTCTCGATCTCGGCCTTGATCTGGTTGATCCTGCCCTTGATCTCGTCGTCCGAGCCCCCACCCTCGACGATGGTGGTCTCGTCCTTGGTCACCACGACCTTGCGGGCGGTGCCCAACAGGTCGACGCCCACATTCTCCAGCTTGAGGCCCACCTCCTCGGTGACGACCTGGCCGCCGGTCAGGATGGCGATGTCCTGGAGCATGGCCTTGCGACGCTCGCCGAAGCCGGGGGCCTTCACCGACACGCTTCGGAAGGTGCCGCGGATCTTGTTGACGACCAGGGTGGCCAGGGCCTCGCCCTCGAGGTCCTCGGCGATGATGACCAGCGGCTTGCCGCCCTGCATCACCTTCTCGAGCAGGGGGAGCAGGTCGCGGACGGCAGTGATCTTCGATCCGACCAGCAGGATGTAGGTGTCCTCGAGGACCGCCTCCATGCGCTCGGGGTCGGTCACGAAGTAGGGGGAGATGTAGCCCTTGTCGAAGCGCATCCCCTCGACCAGGTCCATGTCCATGCCGAACGTCTGGGACTCCTCGACGGTGATGACGCCGTCCTTGCCAACCTTGTCGATGGCCTCGGAGATCATCTCGCCGATCTCGGAGTCCGCGGCGGAGATCGATGCCACCTGGGCGATCTGACCCTTGGAATCGGTCTCCCGGGCGATGCCCCGCAGGGAGGTGACTGCCGCCTCGACGCCCGCCTCGATGCCCTTCTTGAGCGACATGGGGTTGGCACCGGCCGCCACGTTGCGCAGGCCTTCGTGGACCATCGCCCAGGCCAGCACGGTGGCCGTGGTCGTGCCGTCACCTGCGACGTCGTCGGTCTTCTTGGCGACTTCCTTGACGAGCTCGGCGCCGATGCGCTCGAAGGGGTCCTCGAGCTCGATGTCCTTGGCAATCGAGACGCCGTCGTTTGTGATCGTGGGGGCACCCCACTTCTTGTCGAGCACGACGTTGCGGCCCTTGGGTCCGAGGGTGACGCGTACTGCGTCGGCGAGCTTGTTCATTCCGCTCTCAAGGGACCGGCGGGCCTCCTCGTCGAACGTGATCAACTTGGACATCTGGTGTTCCTCCGTGTCGTTAGCACTCTGCACTGTCGAGTGCTAATAGCAAACCACGTGTGCGACCGCGGCGCAACCGCGGGCCCTGTTCGACGGGAGGCGTGCCGTGACGGGTCCCGGCCCGACTCGGTGCCCCCGGGAGCCAACCGTCCAGGTCGGCCGAGTATTTCGAGCCGCCGCCGACGGCGATCTCACCCACCGTGGTGGAACGGGGGGCGCCCTTGACTCGATGGGGTGTCGGGCCGTAGCTTAAGGACTTCGCCTTGGAAGTAATTCCGTAGGTTTTATGGGGAATGGGCAGGGGCCTCTTCGGTTGCTCGACCGTCCTCGCACCGAACAAGGAAGCTCAATGGCAATGAACATCCATTCATCGCA
>Ga0224558_1002156_pt1 | contig 18727 bp, 11 predicted proteins | sample 714S32024metaG_FD_180682 | JGI IMG/M metagenome (GOLD analysis project Ga0224558, IMG submission 180682) | Peat soil microbial communities from Stordalen Mire, Sweden - 717 S3 20-24 | ecosystem: Environmental > Terrestrial > Soil > Wetlands > Peat | place: Sweden: Norrbotten County, Stordalen...
GACGCGGTCACCGAAGTCGCGAACCTTCTCCCGGTGACTTCGCCCACCACACCGGCCGGCCCGCCGCTCCGGCAGGAACAGGAAAGCAACGATACCCCCTCGGCGTCAATCGCTCCGCCGCCAGTCCCCAAGTCGCCACCGCTCAGGCTGCAGGGCATCGTATTCAATCCCAGGAGGCCCTGTGTCGTAATCAACGGCAGGACGTTGTTTGTCGGCGAGAAGCTGGGCGATGCGCGGGTGGTGGCCATTGACCGGGAGAGCGCGACGCTCGTGAGCACGGGTGGAACGAATGTCCTGACCATGTCAGAGTAAATCGCCAGCAGGCTCTCCAGCGGCTAGTTACGACGGGAACGCCCGGCCGGTGGCTTGGGCGCCTCCACCCCCGTAACGATATCGGGCAAGGCGAGATACTGGCGCGCGTTCCCGCAGCAGATGTTCCTGATCATCGGGCCAAGAAGCAGTTCGTCACCTGGGATCTCCCCATTCTCTACGTCCTTACCAATCAGGTTGCACAGTACTCGCCGGAAATACTCGTGCCGCGGGTAGGACATGAAGGAACGGGAGTCGGTCACCATACCGACGAACCGGGAAAGCAGGCCCATATTGGACAATGCGTTGAACTGCCATTCCATTCCTTCTTTCTGATCCAGAAACCACCAGCCCGAGCCCAGTTGGACCTTGGCCGGAATGCTGCCCGGGAAATTGCCCAGCATCGTGGCGAATAGGTAGTTATCGGCCGGGTTGCTGTTGTAGATGATGGTTCTGGGCAGCGCCTGCTCGCGTTCAAGCGCGTCAAGATAGGCCGCGAGCGCGGTGCCCTGCGGATAGTCGCCGATGGAATCAAAGCCCGTATCCGGACCAAGCTGGCCCAGCAACCGCGTATTGTTATTGCGTAGCGCACCCAAATGAAGCTGCTTGGTCCAGCCCTTCTCCGCGTCCAGCCGTCCAAAGAACAGCATCATGAACGCCGCGAATTGGCCCTGCTCCGATGGTGACGCTGCCCTGCCCTGCCGCGCCCGGACGAAGATGGCCGCCGCCGTCTTCCGGGAGCAGAAGTCGGCGTAACAGTGGGTCAGGCCGTGGTCGGAGAGCCGGCAGCCATGCGCGTGAAAGTGCTCGTGGCGCTGTTGCAGGGCTTCGAGGAACTGCACCAGGTCGCCGATTTCCATATTCGCCGCTTGTTCGAGCCGCTTGACCCAGGCATTGAACTGGTCCGGCCGGTGCACCGCCAGCGCCTTGTCCGGCCGGAAGGTCGGCAGCACTCGAGTTGCCAAGCCGGAAGCCGCCAGCGCCCGGTGGTGCTCCAGGTTATCGACAGGGTCGTCGGTCGTACACAGCGTGACGACATTGAATCGCTTGAGAATGCCCTGAGCGCTGAGTTCCGGAGTGGCCAATTGGAGGCCGGCCTTTTTCCAGATGCGCGCAGCGCTCTTTTCATTGAGCAGTTCGTCAATGCCGAAGTAGCGCTTGAGTTCCAGATGGGTCCAGTGGTAGAGCGGGTTGCGGAGCGTGTGGGGCACGGTAGCCGCCCAGGCCTGGAACTTTTCGAACGGAGTGGCCGCGCCGGTGCAATAGTCTTCGGCCATCCCGTTGGCGCGCATCGCCCGCCACTTGTAATGGTCGCCCTCCAGCCAGATCTCGAACAGGTTCTTGAACTGCCGGTTCTCGGCAATGTCCTGCGGCGAGAGGTGGCAATGATAATCAAATATCGGTTCGGCCTCAGCGAACTGGTGATAGAGTCGCGCGGCCGTCCGGGTGTGAAGAAGGAAGTCTTCGTGGATGAATCTCATAAAGGTGTGTGCCAGGCATTTCCATCGAGGAATAGCGGCCTAATATGGCGCGCATAAAGATTCTCCGTGACATTGCGCGACACGGAGGATCCGCAGGCGTCCAAGGCTTCCAGATACCGCGCGGCCATTTTGGCGGCGACCTTATAGCCCACGTGCAGCAACTGCCGAAGGTGCGGATTAAAGGCCGGGTTGCGTCGGTCATGCCCCAACGCGGCGACGAACTGTTCTGCGTTCCAGCCCTGCGCCTCACCGGCTGAGGGCAGTTTGCGGCGATCAATGTCAATCACCGTCGCGTAGGGGGCGCAAAGCTCATCGGCTTGCGCCAACGCGCCCGTGTATATCTCTTTGGCCAGCGCCAGGCCCTTGCCGCCGGCCTCAGCCAGGCCGATGACTTCCTCCAGCCAGGTTGTGCCCGCCGTCTTGAGATGCAGGCCAGCATTAAAGCGGGCCAACCCCCGCCGCATTGGCTCGTAAAGCGAGAACTTGTCGCTGCCGGAATGCACGCTCAACTTGAGAGTGGGCGGCAGGCCGTATTGCTTCATCGCCAAGCCAATCACCGCCAGATGCTCGTTGAACTCCCGCTCGAACCGCTCCAGGTCACCGACATATTCCACTCCCTTATTGAACCGGCCAGTGAACTTGGGCGCGATGGTCTGCACGGGGATGCCCTCATCGGCCAGTGCTGCCAGGATCACAAGCATTTCCGGGGGCGTCTGGGCAGCGTCGGTCTCGTCCAGCGATACCTCAGTTATGAAATTGCCTTTGCCCTTCAGGCCGGCCAGGTGACGGTAAATCTTCCCCGCCTGCTGCACGGCCAAAAGGTACTTACCCGCCATGTTCTGCACCTGGCGTGCAGTAATGTCGAATGGCTTCTCGACGCCGGGGATCGCGACCTTGCCGACCAGCTCGGTGTGCCGCGAAGTAAAGGACGCGATGGCCTCAGCGGGCGCCGGCTTGCCGATCCAATCCGCCACATCAATGGTGTAAAAGTCAGCATGAGGGATGAAACGGTCAACCGTGGCCAGGCCGATGTGGTCGGCATCCACGTGATACGGCCGCGTCCAGCCCAGCGCCTTGACGGCGGCATCCGCCGCCGCGCGTGTGTTGGCGGGCTCAGAGCCGATGATCACATGCTCGCGGTTGGATTTGTTCCACACCGGGATAACCTCGACGCCTTTCTGCGCAGCCGCCATACAGGCGCGCAGTTGAGCCGAAGCCTGCCGCGCGAAGCGGTCGCCGACTCCCAGCGAGTATCTTTCCAATATCAGAGATGTGTTCACAGAGGAAACAGTCGATAGCAATGGCCAAAGCCTAAACGCTTTCCTCAGCTAACAGATCCCTGATCTTCGGCAAAGCAGCCTGAAAAATCAGCAACAAAATCACTTCCATCTCCTTGCCCCACCGGTTGACCCACGGTTGACCGAACCATAGAATGGGTGTCATGGATTGCCTGTCGCAATTCGATGTCACCCCGACGCTGCGGACGCGCGCGGCGGCGCTCGCAGCCCTGCGAGAGCGGCAAGTGGGAGCGCCGGTGCAGGTGGCATGGATCCCCGCCCGGTAAAGGGACGCCCGTGTCCACAAAACCACTCCCACTTGAGCCCGCAAGCCGAGCGCGCGGCTATGCAAGGCCACTTCTGTTCGTCGCGGCTGCGGCGATGATCTGGTGGGGACTTGATCATGTAGAACACCGCGCCGGGTGGCTGCGCGTTGAAGCGCCCCGCCGCGCCATCGAGGGTCAGCCGTTTCCTTTCTGCGTGCATCTGGCCCCGCCGGCCGAGCCAGGGTTCCTGTGCGCCGATCTCCATTGGGGGGCTACACGTGATTCGCCCATGCAGCACCTTGGCTCCGGGGACCCCAAGGCGGTGGGCAAGGAGGGCGGTACCTTTGACTTCGAGGTTGTGGTTCCCCCGAAAGAGGGAATGCGATTCGTCATGGGGGTCATCTATTTCAGCCAGACGGGAAGTTGGAGTGATCACAAGCTAGCGGCCACTACCGAGGTCATCCCCGTGGTCAGGGAGTCGGCGGTTCCGGAACCGATCCGGCTGGCGCCGTTGCGACTGCAGCCGCCCAGCGACGCTTCCTCAAGCCATCCACCTGCGGCCTACGCGCCTCGCTTTCTGACCGGCCTGCTGTTGCTGGTCGCCATGATAGCCGCCTGGAGTGTCGGTCCGTCAACCAAAGCGCCCGATGTGAGGGCAGGCCCGGAAACACGATGGTGGCTGGCGTTGGCCGTGTTGCTGGCGTTGGCGAGCTTGTGGGAATTGTTCGGGCTGGAGAATTGGCTGGGCGAAAGGGCGCGGGCGATGGCGCGTGCCGGGGATTTTTACTATTCACGGGCGTTGGTTCAGAAATTGGTGATCAGCGCGGCGGTTGCTGCTATGGTTCTATTGTTGCCATTCATCCAACGTACGCGCAGTTCCAACCGGCTGGTGCTGGTTGCTTTCGCCCTGTATGTCGCGATCTCGGCCGTGAACCTGGTATCGTTGCACGCCATTGACAAAGTGGCTGACCTCTCATGGCACGGTATGAGCCTTGTCCAGGCGCTGAAGCTTGGTTGCTCCGCAATGATCGTGCAAGGGGTACGCATTATGCGCCGCATAGACTGAGGTCTGCATCCTGGCGTCCGCACCGACTGGCTCACCCTCCGGGAGCCTTTCCCGGCGAGCCCGTGTCCGGCGACAGGATTTGCCGCAGCACGACAGTCTTCTTAAACGTCGCGGAGCCACGCTTGAGGGTCAATTCAAGCCGCGTTCCAGGGGGGGCTTCCCAAAAGCGGCTCAGGGGCAGCACCTTCGGGTCCGTGCGCCATTTGGTAGCGTCGAGATCGCCGACCTTAAGGAGCACGTCGCCGTTGCGTATCCCGGCCTCGTAAGCTGGGGTGCCGTCTATCACACGCGCGACCAGGTCGCCGCCTTCCATTTTGGGCGGCGCGAAAACGGCGCCCAGTCGGTTGTGTTCGTAGGGAGGTGGCGGACCGCTCTTGGGCCGCAGATAGGCAATGCCGAGATCGCCATCAATGATCAGGTCGAGGCGCCGGAGCGCCGCCAGTCCGAGAGAGGCCTCGAAACCGGGCGAAGCCATGGCTCGCTCGGCGACGTTGGCGAGCATGACCGGCACTTCCTTTAGCACGAGCGGGCCGAAGGTCAATTCCCGGGCCCAGCTCTCTTCGATTACGACCGTGCCCGCGCCCGGCATATAACCGGCCATAAGGGTCGTAGGCTGGTTGGTATGGGCGGCTGTCCAGGCGCGCCACCGCTCCGGGTTCAATGCGACTCCAGACGAGGAGCCTGTATCCACGCTCAGCACCCCACGGGATTCCTCCTGGCCAGGTATCTCCAGGCACAAGACGCGAGCTTGGCTGCGAATGCGGAACTTGAGCCAGGTAGCGGTCTCTGGCGGCGCGTTCGCAAGCCACTTGGCCTGTTTAGCGCCGGCGTCTATTTGGATGAGGTTGTAGCGCAGGGGCTGCCACCCGACGGCACCATCCGCCCCCATGTGCAGAAAAGAGGGCGGCTCGAAGACCTTAAACGAAGTCCTGGCATGGGTTGCACCCAGCACGAATTCGCATTCCTCAGACGTGCCCACCGGAACCTCGCCGGCGGCTGCCTGAAGGTCCCGCGGGGGCTCGGAGACCTTCAGACCCAGCCGTTCTGCTCCTTTCCGAAACAGGATCAGATCGCTCGCCCCGGTATCAAACAGCAGCCGGGCTGGTTTTCCATTGATGGTGGCATCCATCAGAATCCGCTCGTCGCTCGCCTGGGAGGTGGGCGTCCAAAGGCAGATTGCGAATACAAACGGCGACGTTGCCGAGAGAATCCGGCAGAGTGATCGGAGAAATGTCATATATGGTCTCGTTTGCAGGATAAGGAAATCGCTGGCAATTCTCAAAGTTGAAATTGCGCCCCGTGCTACTTTCCACCTCATCCCGTGACCACCAGCGATAGGTGAAACGCCACCATGGCCAGCAAAGAACAAGGTTTTCTGCTTGCTTTTCGAGTCCAAAACGCTCATTCTGGCAAACGTTAAGTTCACAAGAACACCTTAGTCGTTGCCGGAATTCAAATGCGCCTTAGGAGACGGCCTCACAGTTCCTTTTGGATAGACCTACAGGCGCGCCTGACCGCTGCCGTTTTGATCTTGTGCGGCGCCGGCGCCCTCGCTCAGAGCAACGGCGTCTTGCGCGAGGTTTACTACAACATCCCAGGGACAGCCGTCGCGGACCTGACCAACGCGGCCAACTTCCCTAATAATCCGGACGAGGTTTTCGTTGAGAGCGCCTTCGAGGCGCCCTCCAATTTCGCCGACAACTACGGCCAGCGGATGCGGGCGTTGGTCCTCCCGCCCGTGACGGGCAGCTATGTCTTTTGGGTTGCAGCAGACGATAATTCGGCCCTTTTCCTGAGCCCGGATGAGAACCCGGCGCACAGACGCCAGATTGCTTACGAGGCATCGTGGACCAACCCGCGGCAGTACAACCTCTACCCCTCCCAGAAATCTGCGCCGGTTACTCTCACAAATGGTCTGAGGTATTACATTGAGGCACTGCAAAAAGAAGGGGGGGGCGGCGACAATCTCGCGGTGACCTGGCAAAAGCCGGGCGATGCGGCACCGGCTGATGGCGCGGCTCCGATTCCCGGAGCGTATCTGATACCGTATGGCGTTGGGCCGCCGGTCATCTCCATTCAACCCACCAATGTGACAGTTGTAGAAGGCGGCAGCGCGGTATTTACCGTCACGCTGGCACAACAATACGGGACGATTTACCAGTGGCTGCGCGGCAGCGGGGCCATTCCAGGCGCCACCAATTCCTCTCTGCTCATCACGCCGGTGGCGATGAGCGACAACGGAATCCGGTTTAGCTGCTGTATTACCAATGGCTTTGGGAGTACCAACAGCGCGGCGGCCACGCTCACCGTCAGCCCTGATGTCACCAGGCCAACTCTGATTTCGGCCAGCAGTCTGGATGACCCGGGTGTGCTCGTGGTCGTGTTCTCGGAGCCAGTCGAGGCGGCCAGTGCCACCAACGCGGCCAACTACCTGATCTACAACGGCGTCAGCGTCCTGGCGGCGGCCTTCGGGCCGGACACCCGCACGATCATTCTAACGACCACCCCCATGGTCAGCCAGACGACCTATACGCTTACGGTCAACAACATTCGCGACCGGGCCGCGACGCCAAACGTCATACTGCCCGATTCGTCGTTGACGTTTACGCTGACTGCAACGCCTTTGAACCTCACCTTCTTTCGCACTTTGCCCGAGATGATTGGGCCGGCATCGCGCCACGGCCCGGTGGTCATCTCAGAGATCATGTACCACCCGACGAATCGCGTGGATGGCAAGAACCTCGAATACCTCGAACTTTACAACTCGAATCCATTCTACGAGGACCTCAGCGGATTCCGCATCACCGGCCAGGTCGAATTCACGTTTCCCTCGAATACGGTGCTGGCGGCGCGCAGTTATTGTGTGCTTGCCGCCGCGCCGGCTGACATCCAGAGCGTCTATGGCATCGCCAACGTCATTGGCAGTTACAGCAACCTGCTGTCGAACCATTCCGGCACGCTGCGTTTGCTCAATCGGGAGGGAGCGGCCGTGTTTGAGGTCAGCTATTCGGGTGATCCGCCGTGGCCCGCGGCGGCTGATGGAGCGGGGCACTCGCTGGTGCTGGCGCGGCCTTCCCTGGGCGAGGGAAACCCGGCTGCTTGGGCAGCCAGTGATGTTGTCGGCGGCTCACCGGGTGTCCTGGACCTGGCTAGCTCCAGTCCGTATTACTTCGTGATCATCAACGAGTTGCTCGCTCATACGGACCCGCCGGATTACGACTACATCGAATTGTTCAACTACAGTTCTTTGGCGGTGGACTTGTCCGGCTGCATACTCACTGACAAGGCCACTACCAACAAGTTCCTTATTCCGGCCAATACCGTGATTCAGCCACAAGGATTCGTCTGTTTTGATGAGAGGCAATTGGGCTTCCGATTGAATGCAGAGGGCGAAACTGTCTATTTCAAGGATCCCACCAGCAAACGCGTGCTCGACGCCGTGCGCTTTGACGCGCAAGAAAAAGGCGTATCGCTGGGGCGTTACCCTGACGGCGCAGCAAGTTGGTATCGGCTGCAAACGAAGACACCGGGGACTCGCAACGGGCGGCCGCGCATACCCGACGTGGTCATCAACGAAATCATGTATGATCCGCTGAGTGGAGATAACAACGACCAATATGTTGAACTGTATAACCACACGGCCGCGCCGGTAGATGTTAGTCGGTGGAGTTTTGTGGACGGAATCAAATACACAATTCCCGCGGGGACTCTCATCCCTGCCAACGGCTATCTGGTCTTTGCCAAGAACGCCGCCCGGCTTTTGTCGAATTATTCCAACCTGACTGGCGCCAATATACTCGGCGATTTTTCCGGCTCGCTGGCCCACAGCGGCGGGCGCGTGGCGCTGGCGATGCCAGACGAGACCGTCGGCACCAATGCCGCGGGTCAACTGGTGACCAACCAGCTTCACGTCGTGGTGGACGAGGTCACTTACGGCACGGGAGGACGGTGGGGCAAGTGGGCGCACGGGGGCGGGAGCAGCCTGGAACTGATCGATCCGCGCAGTGACCGGCGCCTGGCGCCCAACTGGGCCGACAGCGATGAATCCGGCAAGAGCGGTTGGACCACGATCGCATACACCGGCGTGCTGGACAACGGCACCGGGCCGGCTGACTCGTTGCAAATAATGCTGCTCGATGCTGGCGAATGCCTGGTGGACAACGTCGAGGTCTTCGCGGCCGGGGGCTCGAACCGCGTGGCTAATTCCACTTTTGAAACGGGCCTTGACGGCTGGGTGGCGCAAGGGGATCACGATGGTTCCAGTTGGGAGGCAAACGAGGGCTACAACAGCGCGCATTGCCTACACGTGCGCGCTACCGACCATGGCGATACCGGAGCGAACCGGATTCGGACCACCCTCACCGCCCCCTTGAGTCCGGGCCAGACGGCCACGCTCCGGGCCAAGGTCCGCTGGCTGACCGGGTGTCCGGAGATTCTGCTGCGTTTGCGTGGCAACTGGCTGGAAGCTACGGGGAATATGTTGACCGCTCACAACCTGGGCACGCCCGGAGCGCCCAATAGCCGGGCCCGGGCTTACGCCGGCCCCGCCATCACCGAGGTCAAACACTCACCGGTGCTGCCGGGAGCGAACCAGCTTGTAACGGTCACCGCGCGGGTTAGCGACACCGATGGCCTGGCGGGCCTGTTCTTGAAATACCGGGTAGATCCGGCGACCAACTTGAACGTCGTGGCGATGGTAAACAACGGGGCTGGGTCGTTCAGCGCCACGATCCCCGGCCAAGCGGCCAGCAACCTAGTGGCGTTTCACTTGCAGGCGCTGGATAACTCTGCGTCCCGCGCCCTCACGCAGTTTCCCAGCGACGCACCGACGCGGGAGTGTCTCATTCGCTGGGGTGACCCGGTGCAGTACGGCAGCTTCGGCACCTACCGGATCTGGATGACCCAGACCACGCTGAACCGCTGGTGCAAACGCGAGCACCTGAGCAATGAACCGTTGGATTGCACTCTTGTTTATGGCAACTCGCGAGCCATTTACAACATTGGCGGCTTGTATGAGGGCAGCCCGTGGCACGCGCCCTACTGGGATTCGCCCATCGGAAGTTCCTGCAATTACAAGCTCGTGTTCCTGGATGACGATCCGTTCTTAGGAGAGACTGGCGCCATCCTCAAGTGGCCGGGCAACGGGGGCGATGACGCCACCTGCCAGCATGAACAAACGGCATATTGGATAGGCGAGCAAATAGGCCTGCCCTATTGCTACCGCCGCTATATCAACCTGTTCATCAACGGTGTACGACGCGGGGAGATGTTCGAGGATATTCAGCGGCCGGACGGCGACATCACCGGGGAGTTCTTTCCCAATGGTGCTAACGGTGATCTACACAAAGTCCAGGTATGGTTCGAGTTCGACGACGCCGCAGCCAATTTTATCAGCGCCAACGGTGCTACCTTTCAGAACGTCACGACCACCGGAGGTCAGAAGGAACTTGCGTTTTATCGCTGGACCTTTGCGAAGCGCGCGGTAAACGGGTCGGCCAACAATTACACGAATCTCTTCGCGCTCGTTGATGCGGTCAATTATTCCGGTCTGGGGGCGGTCTATCGGCAGCAATTGGAAGCCATGCTCGACCTTGATAACGTCATGAAGACCTACGCCGTTGAGCACATCGTCGGCAACAGCGACAGCTTCGCCTACGGCGGCGGCCAGAACATGTATGCCTACAAACCGGTCGGCGATACCTGGAAGATGATGATATGGGACATTGACTTCGCGTTTTCCGCCCTGGGTCCGACCAACGATGTGTTCGCGGGCATCGGCCGCAGCAACGGCATTGACCTGGGCGAACCAGCCTACTTGCGGCGCTATTGGCAAATCCTGCAAGACCTGGCGAATGGCCCGCTGAGCGGGACAAAACTCAACCCGCTGGCTAACGCCAAGTACAACATAATGGTTGCCAATGGCCGCACGATAGATAGCCCGGCGGCGATGGAAGATTACGTCAGCCAGCGGCGGACTTATTTGCTGAACTTGATTGCGAGCAATGTACCGGCTCCTTTTTCCATCACGCTTAACAACGACGCCGGGTTCAGCACGAATCATAATCTGATTGGTCTCACCGGCACAGCGCCGATTGACGTCCGAACCATCACCCTGAACGGTGTGGTTTTTCCGGTGACGTGGACTTCCGTCTCCAACTGGACTATGCAGGTGGCCTTGTCCAGCGGTACCAACGCCCTCTACGTGCAGGGCTGGGACGCGTCCAGCAACCTGGTAACGGGCGCCAACGCCACCCTTAAGGTGAACTACAACGGGCTGGTCGAGTTGCCGCAAGACAAGCTCATTTTCAACGAAATCATGTACCACCCCGCCATGCCGGGCGCCTCCTTTGTTGAGTTGTTCAATACCTCGGTCAATGAGGCCTTCGATCTGTCAGGATGGCGTCTCGATGGGGTGGGTTACACCTTTCCCGGCGGCACAATCATTCCCACGCGAGGTTTCCTGGTGGTGGCGGAAGACCGGATTGCCTTTGCCGCGGCCTACGGAGCAACAGTTCCCATTGTCGGCACATTCAATGGCAAGTTGGACAATGGCGGAGAGACGCTGCGGTTGATCAAACCCGGGACGACACCCGCGGAGGATCTTGTGGTGACTGAAGTGCGCTACGATAACGCGGCGCCATGGCCGGCTGCAGCCGATGGCACCGGCGCCTCGCTGCAGTTGATTGATGTTTTGCAAGACGTCAACCGGGTGGCTAACTGGACCGCCGTTCCCACGAATAGCGGCGGCTTGGCGCGCTTCACGCCGGGCACGTTCAATTCCGTACGCGCTTACTTGCCACCGCTGCCAAGACTCTGGCTCAATGAAGTCCTGCCCAGTAATCAGAGCGGAGCCACCGATCGTTTCGGCCAGCGCCATGCGTGGGCCGAGCTTTATAACAGCGGGTCAACAAATCTGAGCCTGGCAGGGATGTTCCTGGCCAACAATTATTCGAACCTAACCCAATGGCAGTTCCCGGCGGGCACGACGATTGCGGCAGGCCAATTCCTCGTTGTGTGGCTCGACGGTAATCCCAGTCTCTCTTCCACCAATGAGCCGCACTCCAGCTTCACCGTTCCGCCCAACATAGGCTCGCTGGCGCTGGTCAGCACGAACGGTGGCAGGACCAACATCCTTGATTACCTCAACTACAAACTGGCGCAGCCCGATCGCTCCTATGGCGCGTACCCGGATGGCTCAGCCAGCAAACGCCAGGTGTTTTACTACCCCACGCCGGGTGCCACAAACAATCCGGCTCTCCCGCCGCTCAACGTGCTGGTCAACGAATGGATGGCTTATAACGAAACCACGCTGGTCGACCCTGCCGACAACCAATTCCATGATTGGTTTGAGCTATACAATTTCGGCAACGCGACCGCCGACTTGTCCGGCTTTTACCTTGGGCAGAGCCTGACCAGCGAGACCAAGTTCCATATCCCGGATGGCTACAGTATCCCGCCTCATGGTTTCCTGCTTGTTTGGGCCGATGGTATGAGCTCCCAAAACAGCTCCAACCAGGCCGATTTACACGTGAATTTCAAGCTGTCCAAGGACGGCGAAGCCATCGGCCTCTTCGCAGCGGACGGCACGGTCATTGACTTCGTTTCCTTCGGACCACAAACGGCCGACGTTAGCCAGGGCCGTTTTCCAGACGGCTCTGCTTACATAGTGACACTGACTCAGCCCACGCCGGACGCGGCCAATTTCCTGGACTTGACCAATACGCCCCCAATCATGGGCGCCATCTCAGACAGCACGATCTTCGAGGGCCAGTTGCTGTTGTTTACCGCATCGGCTACTGACACCGATGTGCCTCCCCAACACCTGACCTTCAGCCTGGATGATGGCGCGCCTGCCAATGCCGCCATCAACCCGGACACCGGCCTCTTTTCCTGGCGGCCCTCTGCGGTCCAAGTACCCTCCACTAATGCCATCAGTGTGCGCGTTACAGACGATGGCACGCCGCCCATGAGTGCGGCCACGACATTCACGGTATTCGTCGCCCGCCGTCCACAGATTACGTCCGTCTTGCCTAACATCTCCGGTGGCTGCTCCCTGACCTTTGAAACTTTGCCCAACAAGACCTACCGCGTGGACTTCAAAGACTCTCTCTCGGATTCGGAGTGGCAACCGCTGGCCCCCGGTGGCGTGGCCAACGGGGAGAGCCTAACCATCACTGACGGCCTTGGTGGCCAGCCCGAACGGTTTTACCGGATTGTGGTGCTGGATTAGTTTAACTCGCTTGGGTGGCGGAGCTGTTAAGTTTCGATCACGACAAAGCGATAGTTGTTCTCATTTGTTTCGCCAAGTCTCAATCCCGCCGGAAGAGCAACGATGCGAATTCGGCAAGGTAGCGGCGCCAAACCAGGAAGGTGTGATTTCCGGTGGTTTCCTTATAAACATGACGGACGCCCTTAGTCTGGAGCAGTTCATGCAACTGCTGGCTTTGACGCAGCACGAAGTCATCTTTGCCGCATCCCAGCCAGATCAATCGCAGCGGGGGATTACCTTTTGTATCCAGCCCGGGGAAATCCACGCCAAAGCTGCCGTCGGCTTTTGCCGGAGTGCCGCTACTAAAGGCGCCCACCCAGGCGAAGCGGTCCGGCCGATTCAAACCAGTGTAAAGCGACTGCGTCCCCCCCATTGAAAGGCCCGCGATGGCCTGCGATTCGCGGGAAGCATCAACCCGATAGCACTGCTCGACTTGCGGCATTACCTCCGTCAGGAGTCCATCCCGAAAGCCCGTGATGAATCGCAGCCAGAGTTCGAGATCTTCCTTTCTGCCTTTGCCGTGACGCCAAATCTCGGCGTCCGTGCGGCGCATCCTGGACATCCCAGAGTAGAGGCACGGAGCCCGGCACGCGCACAAGACTCCAGAGAGTCTGCAGATTTGGCCTCACCCACGAATTGGCCGGATCCAGCACCGGAACGCCATCATCCACCGTGAACCAGTAGGCATAAAGGTCCGGCTCTAACGGGCCAGCCGTAACGCTCCAGATTCCATCATTGTCCTTCTTCATCGGGGTGGACCAGGCAAACTCCGACTGTAGCACAACGTCCTTTGCGTTAGGTGCAAGAAACCGGAACGTGACCCGCCGATCGGCCTGGACTTCGGGCGAATCCACCGTCAGCGGCGGCGTCCCAGCCGCCAGGTTGACGGCGCACATCAGGAAGAAAAGCTCAAGACCGCAAGCTGCGTGAGAATTGGAAGAAATAAGAACCGCCCGTCGAATCCATTTCATGGTCGCCTTGTACATCTGCAGCCACGTGCGTCAAGCCAATAGAACTGCAAAATCAATGCATCACACCGAAGGCCATCAGGGCGGCCAGGATTACGCCCATGATGCTCTCTCCCGCGATGCATCCCGAGGCGATGGGGATCGTGTAAGTGTCATTCCATTTCGGGGCCTTCCTTTCCAGAATCCACACGATAAACGCGCCGAGGAACATGGCGAAGCTCGTGTAAGCAGGGATCGTTAGCGCAATCCCGAGCGCGGCCGGGGAGGGCGTGTAGGGTCGGGCTTTGGGGAACACGCGGTCTATGATGACAATTGCGACGCCGACAACAAACGCTATGACCATGGCCATCACCGCGCTGCGCGGCAGGGTGCTAAGCCCCTGTGAAAGCACTTTGGCCACGCCCATCCACACCAATGCGGAAGGCGCGGGGAATTTGTCTCCGCCCAGCGCATTGGCATCCGGGACCAGGATGAAATAAGCCGGCACCGCCAGCAGCGCGCCGGCCAGCACCCCAAAGAGTTGCCCGATGAACTGGCGGCGTGGGTTGGCGCCCACCATGTGGCCGACTTTGAGGTTGCCAATCGTATCGCTGCAACTGGCCGCCGCACCGGCGGTGATGCCCGCGGTCATCAGGTTGGCAGAGATGTTGCCGGGGGCAATCACGCCATAGGTCAACTGGGTCACTTTGCCCAGAGCGCCAATGGGGTTGATCCCGATTTCCGCTCCCGCGCGGGCGGCCACCGCTGCCAGGAAGAACGTCATTCCCACCGCCAGCAGCCCCATGTACCAATGGATCGAGAAGAGCCAGGTTAGGAGAATCGTCCCCAGAATCCCAGTGACGGGAAAGCCGATCACAAACCACGCCATCGGTATTTCCAGATGGTCTAGCGCGCCCCGGACCTTGTTCTGCTGGCTGCCGAAGCCAGTGAAGATGCTGGCGAAGGTGCGCCCCAGCGTGCGCCATTGAAACGCCAACGCGAGCAACCCGCCCACCACCAGCACGGTCGCCCCGGGCCACAGCGACCAGGCGCAGATATTACGGAAGCCGCCGATCACCTGGAGCGATTTGGCGCCCGGCTTGAACCCGAGCGCGGCGACGAGGTTGGTCGCCTGCTCTGCCGGAATTGTTAGTTTTGCCTCCCAGTTGGTGGCCGACGGTGCTTCAACGTACAGCACATCGGCACTCACCGCCTTGCTCAGGACGTTGCTTACGTTCAGAACATGGTAGAAAGGGTTGGCCGCGCCGTCTTTGAGTGTCGGCGCCGTCAGGTCGCGCCCGAGGTCGGCCAGGCTGGCGTAGGTTGCCGGCTGGGTCCAGGCATAGCGCAGCACATTGGTAGTTGCGCCGGAAGCGAGTTGGGGTGAGTTGGCCGCCTGTTCCAGCACTACGGTCAGCGCTTGTCCCTCCTGGACCTGCAAAGGAAAGGTGGGCGCTGCTATTGCGCGGACCTGGGGGGCGGCATGGCGGATGATTTTGGCCTCGATCAGGTTCGGCGCCAAAACGCCGTAGTTCAGAACGAGGCCCAACAGCATGCTGTAGCCCACCTTCACGCCGAAGAGCGCGCCGATGCCGATGAAAATCAGGCTCGGCTCCAGGCTCAGGGTCAGCTTGCTCATGTTGATGCGGCCAATGCTCAAGCCGAGATTGAGCTGGCCCGGAATCCACTCCAGACCATCCCGCAGCCCGGCAATGAGCATCCCCAGGATCCCGGCGACGCCCAGGGCTTTGGCCTTCTTCATCGCTTCGCCCCCATGCGAATACATGGCCTTGAGGGTTTCGCCGGTCGGAATGTTCGCCGGAAACCGCAGGGTCTCAATCTGGATCATCTGCCGCTTGAGCGGAATGGCCATGAACAACCCCATATAAAGAATGAGGCCGATGAACAACGTGAGCTGCCACCAAACGAACTGGTAGCCTGTCAGCATCGTCAATGCTGGAACCGCCGACACCAGCCCAGCCGAAGAAATCCAGCTTGCGGCGACCGCGACGCTCATCATGATGGTGTTCTCCATCAGGCCGAACTCCTTCTTCACCAACCCGATGCCGCGCAGCGCCTTGAACACCGCAAAGATGACGATGACTGCCGCGATGTCCACCCCCAGCCCCCACCCGGACTTTAGTCCCACGTATAGATTGGAAAGCGACATCAGCCCCCCAAAAACCATGCCGGCCAACACCGCGCGAGGGGTCAGGTCCCTCTCCTTGTCACCGCGATAAACCGATTCGAGCCACTCACGGTCCCGAGCTTCAACGGTCTTGAGATTGTCTGGCGTGTCGTCAGTCATGGTCAGTCGCTTGCTGTCACTGTGAATCACGAAAAGTCAGGATGGCGGAGAGAGGGGGATTCGAACCCCCGGTACGGCTTTTGACCGTACAACGGTTTAGCAAACCGCCGCCTTCAGCCACTCGGCCATCTCTCCAAAGTCTTAATAAACAAGCCTTTGAACCTGTTCATCAAAGAACCCCGCCGTGGGGCCAGTGACGGTTAAGTGACGCCACACCAAACCCAAAGCGCCAAAAACATAATGTTTCTCAGCCCCCGGCACAACATGTTTTGAGCCCGATTTTGAGCCCCGACAGCGTTCAAACCAATAAGGCGCAGCCGGTGAAGATTGCGCCCGATGGTTAGCAGTGGCGATTACTTGCGGCGGCGGAGAATCAGCACCGCCGCGAAAGAGGCGCTCCAGCCTGCGATCTGAACCCAAGCATCGGTCTCGCCCGAGTGAGTTCCGGGAATCGCCAGAGAGCATGCCTTCGAAGACGGGACGGTATTCCCGGGGCTGCTGCTCGAAGATGTCCCAGGATGGCATTGAGACCACGCGCGACCGAACTCGCTCAGCAACTTGGGCCATCTTGTCACCAGGCATAAACACTCCATTGCGTTGTAGTTATCCCTGCTGGCTCTCCAGCGCCGCCACCTTGCGCAGCCGGCGCACGTGTCGTGGAGCCTGACTGAATTCAGCGGCAAGAAATGTCCGGACCAGGTCCCAGGCCAGCTCCGGTCCTTCGATGCGTCCGCCCAAACAGATTATATTGAGGTTGTCGTCCTCAACTCCTTGTTTTGCCGAGAAATGATCTTCGATCAGGCAGGCGCGAACGCCATTGATCTTGTTCGCACAAACCGAGGCGCCGACGCCGCTGCCACAAACCGCCACACCGCGATCCGCCTTTCCCGCCACGACCGCCTGGGCAAGCGGAATAACGAAATCGGGATAATCATCGTCCGGCTTCAACTGAGGGGCGCCGAAATCAATGAGGTCATAGCCCGCTTCGCGCAGCCGGGCGGCGAGTATCTCTTTTAGCTCAAAACCGCCGTGATCGGCGGCGATCCCCACGCGAGTAGGTTTCCGGTTTTCAGGGGCGGGAGCTTGAGTCTTCATGTCGTTCACTTGAGGCCGTTCACGACCGGGTTGTGCCAGCCTCCCGGAGGAGTAACATTCCCATTTCCGATTGGCCCCCAGGTCTTTGGCTCATATTCGTGAAGGGGTCCGCCGGCCTTCAGCACTGGGTCAACGATGCGCCACGCTTCTTCGACATAATCCTCACGGGCGAACAATGTCGCATCCCCCGCCATCGCGTCGCCGAGCACCCGTTCGTAGGCGTCCATTTCCGCGGCGCAGGGATGACGGCTGGCAAGCAGCTCTGACAGCTCGCTCTCCGATTCCATCACCGGCGACGTGACGTTGAAGCCGAATGCCAGCACGATGTCAGGACTGATTCGAATCCGCACGTAATTCGATTTGAGATCGTAGTGGCGATACATCGTCGGGGGCCGGCGCAAACGGATGAGGATCTCAGTGCAGGTGACGGCCAGGCTCTTCCCGGCGCGGATGTAGAAGGGAACCCCGCGCCAGCGCCAGGAATCAATCTCCAGTTGGAGCGCCGGGAAAATCTTCTTGTAGGCCAGGTCGCCGGTGGCCCCAAAGAATACCAGCGTGTCCGAGTGGGGAGAGTTGTTGCGCGTCATTGCTTCTTGTCCCCCGTTTTCTCCAGGTGCCCGCCGAAGCCAAACCGCATGGCGGAAAGCAGTTTATCCTGGTAATCGGCCTCGCCGCGCGAGGCGAACCGTTCGTAGAGCGCGGTCGTTAGCACCGGTACCGGCACTCCTTCGTCTATGGCCGCCTTGATCGTCCAGCGGCCCTCGCCGGAGTCGGAGACCCGGCCGGCGAATTTCGTCAACTTCGGGTCCACCGCCAGCGCGCTTGCCGTCAGGTCTAAGAGCCACGAAGCGATCACGCTGCCGCGACGCCAGACCTCGGCCACATCCGCCAGGTTGAGGTCGTATTGATAACGTCCTGGGTCGCGCAACGGCGTCGTTTCGGCGTCGGCTTCGTTTTGCTGTTTGCCGATGTTGGCTGCTTTCAACACGCCCAAGCCCTCGGCATAGGCCGCCATGATGCCGTACTCGATGCCATTGTGGACCATCTTAACGAAGTGCCCGGCGCCATTCGGCCCGCAATGCAGGTAACCGCGTTCAGCGGTCCCGCCAAGACTCTCCCGGCCCGGCGTGCGAGGAAGGTCGCCGATGCCAGGCGCCAGGGTGGCGAAAATGGAATCGAGATGCTGCACCACGTCCGATTCGCCGCCGATCATCATGCAGTAGCCACGCTCCAAACCCCAAACCCCACCGCTGGTGCCCACATCCACATAATGAATTCCTTTTGCGGCCAGTTCCCTCGCGCGGCGGATATCATCCACGTAATAGGAATTGCCTCCGTCAATGAGGATGTCGCCACCCTCCAGGAGGGGCGACAAATCAGCAATCGTGCCGTCCACAGCCGCAGCCGGAACCATCAGCCAGACCGCCCGGGGCTTGTTAAGTTTCTTCACCAGATCAGCCAGCGAGGCGGCGCCGACGGCTTTCTCTTTGACCAGGTCCTTGACCGCGTCCGGCGACCGGTCGAAGACGACACATTGATGTCCGTCATTGATGAGCCGGCGCACCATGTTGGCGCCCATTCGGCTAGGGCGCGTCCGTCCTGCTGCCCAACCATTTAGCAATTGAAGGGTTAGCGCTATTTGCGGGACAACCCGCCCCCACTTTCTTACCCTGCGGGGGAATGCAAAAAAGCAAAGTTCGTTTTCGTCG
>Ga0224558_1002157_pt1 | contig 18718 bp, 13 predicted proteins | sample 714S32024metaG_FD_180682 | JGI IMG/M metagenome (GOLD analysis project Ga0224558, IMG submission 180682) | Peat soil microbial communities from Stordalen Mire, Sweden - 717 S3 20-24 | ecosystem: Environmental > Terrestrial > Soil > Wetlands > Peat | place: Sweden: Norrbotten County, Stordalen...
CGGATCGCAAACGTGGAACACGCTGCAGGATTGGGGCACCGGTGGATATGTCCAGCCACTGGACTTTGACGCGTTCGTCAACTTCCTCCAGACGCATGGGCACAACTTCACTTTACTCTGGCGTACCGAGCTGCCGAAATTCAGCAACCTCCCAGTCACGCCTGCTCATCCGCCGGATTTCACGGTAAGCCCGCATCCTTGGATGAGGACTGGCCCCGGCCTGGCCACTGACGGCGGCTTGAGATTCGATCTGACGAAATTCGACCACACCTATTTCGAACGCTTGCGCACGCGAGTGGATGCCTTGAACCATGCGGGAATCTATGCCGGTGTCTATCTTTTCACCGGTGAATGGCTGTTGCGTTTCCGCAACCCGACCGACGGCTACCCTTTCTCGGCACTCAACAACGTCAACGGAGCGGATGACGGATACCGTGGAGGCCCGAGCGAAAGCGGGCTCGCTTCGGTTACCATGACGGGAACCAACCTCATCACTGATTTCCAGGACGCCTACGTCAGGGAGACTATTGACACACTGAACGACATGCCGAACGTGCTCTGGATCGTTTCCGAGGAGGCTCCCATGAAATCAACCTGGTGGAATAGCCATTTGATTTCTCTGGTCCGAGAGTACGAGCGCGGCAAGCCCTTCCAGCACCCCATCGGATACGCAACGCTCGAAAGCCCCTCGGATGCGATCCTCTACAACTCGGATGCCGACTGGGTCGCCCCGTGGGCCTGGGTTTCTCCCAGCAACTCGTGCGGAACCGGCATTCCCTCCTGCAAAATCAACATCAATGACAGCGACCACAGTTACTTTGGGATGTGGAATGATCCGCTTCAAAAGAACCGGAACTATGCGTGGGAGAACTTCACGACGGGAAATCAAGTGCTATTCATGGACCCGTACCTTGTCCACTACCCCCGGGAAAACCGGAACCTCTGCTCTTCTCCGGTCAACGGCATCGGCGCTAAGCCGGACCCGCGTTGGGACAACTTCCGGAACAATCTCTGCTATCTCCTGCAATACTCCCGCAAGCTCAACCTGGCGCACGTCACCCCCAGGAGTTCTCTCTGTTCAACGAAATATTGCCTCGCACAGACACCGCCCGTCGGCGCGGAGTACCTGGCTTATGCACCCGCCGGAGGCCCATTTACCATGGATCTTTCCGCTATGTCCAGCGTGCGACGGCTAGCGGTCGAATGGTTTAACCCCGCTACCGGCGTAGCCATAGCTCAAGATACGATTGCCGCCGGGTCATCCTCTCAGTCGTTCACGCCGCCATTCAGCGGAGATGCCGTCTTGTTCTTGGTTGATACGACGGGTCACAGGTAAACGTGGATGCTCGACTTCAGGAGAATCGGCAGGAACCATTCATGAATTGCCCATGGATAATACGGGCACTGCCCAAGACCGCGCGCTTCTGCTTACGATTGATTCTGGCCTGTCTTTATTTATATGTCGCAGGAGGACAGGCCTCGGCACAGGTCAACCTGCTTCCCCAAGGGGATTTTAAGAACCCGGGTGCTAATACGGAATGGGCGGAGGGATTCAACATTCCGGGGAACCAGGAATTCAAAGTGATCTCGGAAAACGGCAAGTCCTGGCTGCGCATCGAGAATCACGATGCAGGGCGTCAGCTCGATTACATGCACGCCTACGTGAGACTCACCCCGGAGATCGAGTCCCTTACCATCTCCGTGCGCCTGAAGGCCATGAATTTGAAGGTGGGCACGGAGGGCTGGCACGACGCCCGCGTGGCGATGAGTTTCGAAGGAAGCTCATCTGGCTATCCTGCACAGGTTCCTGAACTAGCGGTTGATTCCGATTGGGTGACGAAGTCCGTGGAGCTGAAGGTGCCCAAGGGCGCAACCCGCCTAAATATTCAGCCCGCGATGTTCCGTTGCACTGGCGTGTTCGAGATAGCCGACCTCACCGTCACGCCCCACTTGGCGGCGACGACGCAGTTGGCAGACGCCGAGCTTCCGGCCGGCATGGCCCTGAACTGGAACAAGACGAGTATTGTAACGGTGAATGCAAAACGGGCACAGGTGTCCTTGGACGGCATCTGGCACTTCATACCAGCAGCCGAAGGAGCCGCGGAACCCCCAAAAGTGGGGTGGGCATACATCAAGGTGCCGGGCAGTTGGCAAAGCTCTCGGGGCAGGTCTGCCGATCTCCTGGCCCGTGGCGGCGGCCCGCAGTGGGACCTCTATGACGGCGCGCGGGTGGCGCGCGCCTGGTACAATCGTCAGGTGCCAATTCCAGCAGAATGGCAAGGCCGCGCGATCAGCCTGCGCTTTGACCGCGTGTGCACGGACGCGATTGTCTATGTCAACGGCACGGAGTGCGGGAGAATAGCGTGGCCCTGGGGCTCCGTGGACATCACGTCAGCGGTGACGCCCGGCCAAACGGCGGATGTGCGAGTGCTGGTGGCTGCCATCGCCGATGCGGAACAGGTGGGGACCTTTTGGCAGAATGCCTTCATGAACGTCTCCTACACGGCGGCCTCGCTTAATTCGCGGGGTCTGACGGGCAGCGTCTTTTTGGAAAGCCGTTCCTCGGAAGCACGGGTGACCGATGTCTTCGTGCGCACTTCAACACGGAACAAGGAGATCTCCCTGGACGTGGAGTTGACCGGCGTCAGGCAAGCGGGCCCGGTCCAGGTCATTGCGGACATGCTCAACGAAAAAGGCGTGGTGGAGAAGACCTTCGCGGCAGACGCGGTGGTGGTTGCCACGGAGACGCAGACCTTTGCTCTCTCGTGGCCCTGGGCCGACCCGCGGTTCTGGGACGTGGGCCAACCCAATCTTTATAACCTTCGACTGAAGGTAAAGGGCGCGGGCTTGGATGATGAATACGACCAGAGATTTGGCTTCCGGGAGTTCTGGATCGAAGGACGGCAATTCTACCTGAACGGCACCGTGATCCACCTGCGTCAGCCTTGCTTTTACAATGGGCCGCGCATGCAGTTGAGCGACACCTTCTCCGAGATGGGCTCGGAGAGTGTGGATGCCCGTGGCGATGCCTCCGACTCGGGGCGCAACCTCGACAACGCCGATCACCAGGGATACCTCGTGGCCCAGTATGTCCTTAACGCCAATAAGTACCTCATGAATTCGAGGGGGCAGACTCCCTGGGAGCGGAACCGGGAGCATGCCATGGACCGCGCCGCGGTGTGGATGCGCCATTATCGCAATCATCCCTCCGTTATCATGTGGATCGCCGGCATGAACTTCTTCAACAACGCCGTGGACGCGGATCCGCGCCACATGGGCCGGCGCGGCTGGGGTCAGAGCGATGAGCGCTGGCAGCGCCTCATGGTTGCCGGCAAGGAAATGTTCGATGGGCTCAAGAAGCTCGACCAAACCAGGGTCTATTACAGCCACTCCGGCGCCTACACGGGCGACATCTACACGATGAACTGCTACCTGGACCTGATCCCTCTCCAGGAGCGCGAAGACTGGCTAAGCGCATGGGCGGAAAGCGGCGAAATGCCGATTTCCATGGTCGAGTTCGGCACCCCCATGGACTGCACGTTCCGGCGCGGGCGCCACGGGTTTGAGAGCAATATCACCAGCGAGCCTTTGTTGACGGAATTCGCCGCCATCTATTTTGGCGCGGACGCCTATGCTGCCGAGGAACCAAAGTATCGGCACTATCTTCACGACCTGTTCCGCAGCGGGATGCTCTACGCGAGTTCCGAGAACCGCCTGGATGATTACGCTAACAACCACCAAATCCAGCAGCTCTATCGCATAAATACGTGGCGCAGTTGGCGAACCGCGGGTCTGCCGGGCGGTCTGCGCACCTGGTCCTGGATGCAGGACGCGCTCAAGGAGATTAACGGCCCGACACTGGCATGGATCGCCGGCCCTGCGGGGGCGTTTACCGCCAAGGACCACCACTTCAGCCCCGGCCAGAAGATCGAGAAGCAGATCGTCCTGATCAACGATACCCGCCAGCCCCAGAATTTCACGGCAGCCTGGGCCGCCACGGCGGGCGGCAAGGAAGTGGATAAGGGCCAGATGCAAGGCAGCCTGGCCGTTTCCGAGATCCGATTCATTCCCTTCCAGGTAATCGCTCCCGCTGCGGTAGCCGGCGGCAAGGCCGATGGCCAGATCACGCTGGCCGCAACTATCGGCGAGACCAGGCACCAGGATGCCTTTGCGTTTCACGTGTTTGGCGAGGACAAGGCGGGCAGCGGTAAGATAGCTGTAGTTGATCTGAACGACATGACCAGCAAGATGCTTGCGCACCTGGGCTATCGGGCACTTCCCTGGAATGGCGCGGCTGCACCTCTGGTGGTAGTAGGTCGCAACGCCTTGAAAGATGACGCGACCGTGGTTGCCAGGCTGGAGCCCTATGTGCGGGCTGGAGGCCGGGCTCTAATCTGTGCCCAGGACCCCGAATGGATAACACGGGCCCTCGGCTGGCGCGTGTGCCCGAAAGTGGCCCGACGCGTCTGGCCCGTCCATTCTGCCACTCTGCATTCCCCACTCTACACTCTGCATTCAGAAGACCTCCGCGACTGGACGGGCAGCAGCACCCTGATTGAGGCCTGCCCGGAATATGTGGGCGATTACCTCAGAGGGAACGAACGAGATCAGCCCTACGCAGGGTGGCACTGGGGAAACCGGGGAGGGGTCAGCAGCGCTGCCATCGAGAAGCCCCACCGCAGCGGCTGGCGTCCCTTGCTGGAATGCGAGTTCGACTTGGCCTACACGCCTCTAATGGAACTGGACTACGGCCAAGGTCGGCTGATCCTTTGCACCCTGGACCTGGAAGACCATCTGCTCCCGGACCCCGCGACTCGGCGAATAGCCGGGCGCATCATTGATTACGCGCTTCACTCACCGCTCTCGCCACGGGTGAGCACGGTCGTGTATCTCGGTGGCGCAATGGGCGCGGCATGGCTGGACAAAATCGGGGTGAGTTATCAAAAGTCGGCCACGCTGGACACCGGCGCTGGGCTGCTGCTCATCGGCCCGGATGCTGCTCTCGACGCGACGGCGCTCACCGCCTGCCTGGAACAAGGCGGCAAGGCGTTCTTTTTGCCACGCTCACAGGCAGGCGGATGGCTCGGCACCACATTGAAGCCGGCTGCAGCCGGTTTCGCCGGCTCCCTATTGGCGCCAGAGTGGCCCGAAGCAAAAGGCCTCAGTGCGTCTGACCTTCGTTGGCGTTGTCATCTGGACACTCCCTCTTGGGTCCTGAGCGCAGGCGCGGATATCGGGGCGGACGGCCTGATTGGCCGCAAAACGATGGGAAAGGGCATGGCCGTCTTCTGCCAGGTGGACCCGGATTGCTTCCAGGCGGACGAGAAGACCTATTTCCGCTACACACGCTGGCGGGCCACCCGCGCCGTCGCCCAATTGCTGGCTAACCTGGGTGCCACTTTCGCCGTGGACAGTCGGGTATTCCATCTCCTTGACGCCCGGACCGATAACCCGGGCTTCTCCGTCGGCCCAAACGGCGACCGATCGGGACCCCAAGCCACGGGCCCGCGAGTCGGCCTGGAATTGACGCTGAGTCCTAAACCGGAGGGCCCCCAGTCTCTCGGATATTACTACCCCGATTATCGCACCGATTTCCTTATGGGAGATAATCCCTACCGCTATTATCGGTGGTAGCCATGGAAGGAGAGAACTCGTCCGAACTCTGCGTTGGTGGGCGAGTAATCCGAGTTGGTTTAGGTCTTGGCACTGGACACTCCCCTCCCCGTCTGGCAAAATGCAGCCACGATGGGTGCGATCGAAAACCAATTCTCCCTGACCCGCGCAGCGTCAATGAATGGGGTGGCGCGTCAAAGAGTTAATTCCCAACGGTTCCTATTCTTGACGTCGCCGTGAAAAGCCAACTCCTATTCCGCTGGTTTTCCGTGCGCAGCTCGTGCGCTGTCCTCGTTCTGTCTTATTCACTCCTCGCAATTGCTCAGGCTCGGTCCGCCGAGATCGAACTTACTCTTCAAACGCGTGATCCGGCCACGGGCAAAGTCATCCTCACGAACGAGAAGGTTGACCCGAGGCACGTGGGCGTCATTGCAGTCGATGTCTGGAACTTTCACTGGTGCAAGACGGCTACCATGCGCGTGGATGCCATCGTCCCGCGCATGAACAAAGCCCTCGACGCCGCCCGAGCGCTGGGCATGACGGTGATGCTTTGCCCCAGTGACGTCGTGGACAACTACGTCGGTTATCCGCAGCGCGAAGCGGTCTTCGTCCTGCCGAAGTTCCCCGTGCCCTCGGTGGTGAACGTCACCTGCCCGCCCGCGCCCGATGCCGGCGGCTGCGCGTGCGGCCGGGAGCGCTGCGTCGTGAACTACGGTTGGGACGGCATGCATCCGGGGCTGCGCATCGGGGAGGCGGACCTGATGCCGGAGACACAGGCGGAGGTCTATGCAATCTGCCGGAAGTTCGGCCTCACGCACCTCATCTATGTCGGTTTCCACACCCAGATCTGCCTGCTCGGCAAGCCGATGGGTTTGAAGGCCATGAAGTCCGCCGGTCTCCGCTGCGTGCTGGCGCGCGACATGACGGATGCGCACCCGGGCTACGACCCCGCGCGGAACTTCACGCCCGACCTCAACACCGAGCAGGTCGTGGAGCATTTCGAGAAGTACCTGGCCCCCACCATCAGCTTTCAGCAAGAGCTGGCCAAACTCGGAAAGTGGGATGCGCGCTGGGTGGTTGATCCGGTGCGCATCGCGCCCTGGGGCACGCCCATGCGTCCACACCTGTTCGAAGAACCCATCACGGTGACGCTCGCCACGCCACTGCAACCCGGCGCCGAGATTCGCTTCACTCTGGACGGTTCCGCGCCGACGGCGGCCTCGACGCTCTACACCAGGCCGCTCGTCTTCACCGACACCACCCGGTTGCGGGCCACCGCTTTTCGCAAGCGCCAGGCTGTCTGCCTGGAGTCGGAGGCGTTCTACGCGCGCATGGGACCAATGCCACCGCTGCCCGACGTCTTCATCGGCGACCTGCAGCCGGCGCGCAACGTTGAGTTTGGCCACAGCTCCGGCGGTGGCGTCCGGTATTCCGGGGACAGGAAGCGGCCACAGAAGGACAGATCGAACCTGGGGCAGGATTTAAAGATCAATCGCACGGTCTATCAGCACGGGATGGGCATGCACGCGCCCTGCGAACTGCTGTATGCGATCCAGCCCGAGTACCAGCGCTTCGTCGCACTGGCCGGGGCGGACGAGAACCTGATCAGCATCAATAACGGCTCGAACCTGGCGAAGTATCCCAGCATCGTCTTCAAGGTGTTCCTCGACGGCAAGCAAGCCGCCGCCAGCCCCGTCATGCGCATCCAATCGCCGGCGTGGCGGTTCGATGTGGAGATCCCCGAAGGTGCGAAGATGCTCAGCCTCGTCGCGATGGATGCCGGAGACGGGTCGCGCGAGGATTTCGCCGACTGGGCCAATGCGGGCTTCGTCCTGAAACGATGATTGGAGCTCGGCAAGCGTGGAGAAGCCTATGAATGCAATTACCCGTAGAGAGTTCCTGGCCAGCTCCGGCAAAGGCATGGTGGGAGCCGCGGTGGCTGGGAGGGCGATGTCCGCTCTGGCCCAGGATCGTGTGAAGGGGGCCAACAACAAGGTCGTGCTGGCGCTGATCGGCGCCGGCAGCCGTGGCACCAGCGTTATTCAGGGCCTGCTCAAGAACAACCAGAACGTCGAGGCCAAGTACGTTTGCGACATCAATGACGAGCGCGGCGGCGAGGCCATTGCCGGCCTTACCAAGCTGCAAGGTTACGCCCCCAAGCGCATCAACGATATGCGCCAGATCTTCGAAGACAAGGACGTGGACGCGGTCCAGATTTCCACTCCCGAGCACTGGCACTCGGTGGCCGCAGTCTGGGCCTGTCAGGCTGGCAAGGACGTTTACGTGGAGAAATGCTCCTCCACGACGATCTGGGAGGGGCGCAAGCTGGTCGAAGCCGCCGGGAAGTACCAGCGGGTCGTGCAGATCGGCACGCAGAATCGCAGCGCCGATTACGGTTGGTCGGCCTGCGATTACATCAAGAGCGGCAAGCTGGGCAAGGTAGTCATGGTGAAGTCCTATAACATGCTCGGCGGCAGCCGCGTCCGCCGCTACCCCGATTCTCCGGACATTCCCAAAGGCTTGGACTGGGACGCCTGGCTGGGACCGGCGCCTTACGTCCCTTACAACCGGGGCATTCACGACATGAAAAGCCGGGGCGGCTGGGGCGACTTCTGGGCTTACAGCGGCGGCATTCTTTCCGATGACGGCAGCCACGTCATTGATCTGGCCCGCTTGGCCCTGGGCGATCCCGGCCATCCCAGGTCGGTCTGCTGCATCGGCGGCAACTATGCCTTCAACGGTGAGCGCGAGACCCCCGAGTTCCAGTCCATCGTTTACGACTATGGCGACTTCGTCTTCACCTTCGACAGCGGCAACGCCACCAATTACATCAAGAAAGCCGGCTCCAACGTGCGATATGGCAAAGATTGGCCGTTTTGGCCGCAGTATTCCTGCCGCACCGAGATCTACGGCACCGAGGCCATGATGTACCTCGGGCGCCACGGCTGCGGCTGGCAGGTCTTCGGCCCGGACAACAAGCTGATCGCCGAGCACAAGGGCTGCTTCCCTGATGACGCGCATCAGAAGGATTTCATCCACTCGGTGCGCACGCGCAAGAAGCCCAACGGCGATCCGCTCCAGGGACATCTAAGCGCCTGCCTGGTGCACCTGGGCAATATCTCTTTCCGCGTTGGCAATAAGCAGTTGCTGTTTGATGCCAAGACCGAGCGCTTCACCAACAGCGACGAAGCCAACCGGTTGGTGACCAAGCCATACCGTGCCAAATACGCCATTCCCGAACACGTCTGACAGACGCCTGTCAAGATGAGCCCGCACCGTCCCGTTCGAAACCATTGAAATCTCGAGAATACATGCTCCCCGGCTTCACCTCTGCGATCTTTCCAAAACGACGACGCGCAACGCCCTCACGGTGGACCGTGCCGCCCAGGGCAGCCTCAGGGTATGGCCCGCAGGAAGGTTGGCCAGTCTCTTTCAGTCGTTCTTACGGCGCTGGTTGCCTGTGCGGACTGCGTTGACTTGTTAGCCCCTTCTCCCGCTTCCGGGCTTATGCCCTGCGGTGGAATACTATGGGCCAATCCGACTCCCGGAGCGTCAGGCGTCGCTTCTTGTCGTTGCGGCTCCTTTCCTGCTTGGCCCTCGCAGTTAGTGCGGCAGGGACTCCCCGGGCCTCCTCGGTTTCGTGCGCCTCCTTCCGCGCGCGCCACGCTCTCAAACCCCGGCAAGCCTTCCATGCCCTCACCTGGAGCGGGCGTTTCCATTTTGGGTTCCCGTATGAAGACACCGTCCCCGCTTGCGGCTAGAACTTTCGAGGCTGAATTGCTTAAGCAGGATGCGGGTCCCGAAAGCTTGACCCGCACAATGTGTTCGTCCTGTACCTCAATCGGCCGCTCCTCGGGAAACATCGCCACCATGCGGGGCTGCGGCTGGCCGTGCTCGAAAACCTCGACCATTTTTCCCAGGCGGCCTGCTGCTGGTCGTTGATTTCACCCAGATAAAGAACGTGACGTTGAACGACGCAGTCCCCCGCGCACCGCTTGTTTTCGACGATGCTCCAGTAACGATGTTCTTTGCCATTCTTCTTTCGCGTGCTGCAGCGCAAAAACATGATGGTGGTTGATTATGCACAAAAACTTCGCACTGGGAACAGGGTAGGTCTGCACTACAGCCCCTTTGCAGAGTCCGGGTGCAGGATTCCCCAGCAATTTGATGGCTTTGGTGAGCCAAAAGACTTTTTCCGAGGTCGAATCCGCGAAGTCGGGTTAAGAAAGTGCGGGCTGAAATCGACGGCGTGTATCGTCTCTACCAGGACGGCCAACTCGACAGCGCGGGATTCGGTAGGTTTTTCAAACCCCTCGAAGAGCGCACGAAGCAGCTTAAGGCAGATCTTCCTCGCCTTCAAGCCGAGATCGACGTGTGCCAAGTGGACGCAATTTCGGCTGAAGAAATCGTCACCGAGGCGCAGAATCTTCACCGGATGTGGCCCAAACTCGAATCAGAGGAGAAGCGGACAATCATCGAGGCAATTACCGAAAAGATCGTGGTTGGCAAAGACGAAATCGACATACTCAGCAGTACATAGGATTGGACACAGTGTATAGAGCTATGCTACAGTCATTGCAGCATGGCAAAGATCGACAATCGCTCATTGGACCACAAGGCGTTGGAACATATTCGATTACTCGCCGTGGAACGAGTGCTGTCTGGCGAGAAGCCCAGTGTGGTGGCCAAGTCGTTTGGCGTCTATCGGACATCCATCTATAAGTGGCTGCGTGTTCATAGGAAACGCGGACGAGAAGCGTTGAAGAGTACCAAGGCTAAAGGGCCAACCCCCAAGCTAACCGAAAACCAAAAGAAACAAGTAAGGCGGTGGATTGTTGGCAAGGACCCTCGTCAATACGGATTTGACTTCGGGTTATGGACCCGCGGCATCATCGCCGAGCTGATTGCGGATAAGTTTAGTGTTTCGCTGACCCTGCCATCCATCGGTCGCCTGCTGACGTCCCTGGACATTACGCCGCAGAAGCCCTTGCGTCGGGCTTACGAGCGAGATGAAAAGCAGATCCAACAGTGGAAGGAACAAAAGTATCCAGAGTTGAGAAAGCGGGCCAAGCGACGGGGTGCGGATATCTTCTTTCTGGATGAGGTGGGCGTGCGCTCCGATAGCCCGCTGGGGCGGAGTTACGGACTGAAAGGCAAAACGCCGGTGGTAAAGACGTCCGGGCAGCGTCAGAAGATTAACGCCATTAGTGCTGTGAACGCCAAGGGCGCTTTCTGGTACAAGGTGTATAGTGGCATGCTCACGGCGGTGCTCTTCATCGTGATGCTCAAAGACCTCATGAAAGGACGCAAGAAGCCGGTGATGCTGGTAGTAGACGGATTGCCTGTACACAAGGCCAAGCTGGTCGCCAAGTATGTGCAGTCAACCAAAGGTCGATTAGAACTTCACTTCCTGCCGCCGTATGCTCCGGATTTGAATCCGGACGAATTTGCTTGGAGCCATTTGAAGCAGAACGGGACCAGTAAGAAGCCATTGCGCAAGAATGAGGCGCTGCGACAACGGGTCGAGCAGGATCTATCTGAAATCAAGGCAGATCGGAGTCTGGTGCGGTCTTTTTTTATGGCTCCAACTATGTCCTATACTATTTACTGATGAGTAACGCTCTGCTACTTGCCACCCTGGAAAGATATGGCAAAAGAGTGGCGGAAGGGGTGGTTTCTGCGCCCATTTTGCCAACTCGTGTTCCGGGCCGTAAGGCTGGATTCGCCACCTTGCTCTCGCGACCGCCAACGACTCGCGAAATCCTTAACAGAGTATCGTACCAGGGAAAATCTGACCCAGCAAGAATTCGCAGCAAAGCCAAAAGAAAAAGGCGTATTCCTGCGCCGGTGCATCGATTTTGTTTTCGGGTTCGAGAATAAGAAGGGGGAAATCCTGGATTCGTGGATCGTCTTCGCTGACAGCTTCAGTCTTTCTTCCCAGGAGTTTTACGCCGCCATCGAAAAGGAGATGAATGCCCGTATAATCCCGAGCATGGAAATCTCACGGGAGGAATTCAGTGAGGGCGGGCTGTTGTCTGATAAACGGATATACCTGCGCCTGTTCCGAGAACGTTTGGCGCTTTACACCTGCGCGGCACCGTTTGGAACCGGATATTTCTTTTCCTTCCGTGCCATCTATGTTCCGGCCCTGGTCCGGCTTTGGCATATCTTAACCCTATTCTTCTTTTTTGGAGTAATTGGCGGTCTCCTGGTCATGCTGCTCGGGTTTTCTTTTGCTATCCCAGCTTTTATCACTCTGCTCTTCGCCATTGCCGCCGTCTTCCGCAATGCCGCCGCCACGGCCGTCGGCGATCTCGACACGCTGCTTCTTAAGATCCCCGTTGTTTCCACCGTTTACGAAAATTGGTTTCGCGAAGACACCTTCCATCGCATTGATACGAGGTTCCTGTATTTGCAGACCTTGCCAGAGATTGTGAGAAGACTGGCCGAAGAAATCACGGCGGCCAAAGGCGCCAAGCTGCTTCCACACGATGGACGCTTACCGATCCTGGGCAAGCTTGGCAAAGGCCTGTCCTCGATTCAGCCGCAGCCATGATCCTCCATGCCCTCGGTTCATGAGCAATTAACCGAGCAGTTCCGGCAGTGGGAATTACGTGGACGCGGCTGGCAGGTTTTTCCCGAACCAGTATATCCCGAACCCCCTTTCGTTCCCTTTCACGGCCACTACCTGCCCGATACACCCGTCGTTGATGACGGGCGCCGGTCAACCTTCCTAAGTTCCTTCGTTCGCAAACTCAGCCAGAAGATCAGCACCGAACAACCGGCCCCGCCGGCCATTGCTGAACCGGAAGAAGAACCCGAATCGGTGCCGCTCAGTCGGGAACCGCTAGTGGAACTCCAGACTTCCCTGCCGGCCAAGCTCGACATCGGCAAGGAAGCCTTTGAGCAATTTCTCCGCCAGCTCGCCCTTTGCCGCGAGCCGATTGCCTTTGAACTCCTCGGCACGGCCGGTCGAGTCCGGGTGCAGTTTGCGGCCGGAGAGGCAGATGCCCCACAGGTGCGCCGGCAGTTGCAGGCGTATTTTCCCGAAGCCGTGTCTCGGCCATGCCAAAGCGCCCTGGAAAAGGTCTGGGCGGATTGCCCGGGTGAGGAGGCGCTAGTGGTTGAGTTCGGCCTGGCGCGCGAGTTCATGTTCACGCTGGCAAGCGGCAAGCTTGACCCGTTCATCGGCATTGTCGGCGCCTTGTCGGAATTATAGGCCGGTGACCTCGGTCTTTTCCAGGTCCTTTTTCAGCCGGTCGAGGAACGATGGGCAGAGAGCATCTTGCGTTCAGTCACCCACGAGGACGGCAAAGCCTTTTTCGTGAATGCGCCCGAACTGGCAAGCGCGGCGGAAAAGAAAGTGACACGCCCGCTTTACGCCGCCGTGGTGCGGATTGCCGTCAAAGCCGAGACGTTCGAACGAACCTTGGGGATCGCCCGCGACCTGGCCAGCTCGTTGCGGACGTTTGCCGAGCCGCAAGGCAACGAACTCATTCCGCTCGAGAATAGTGAATATCCCTTTGAGGAACACGTTGAAGACGTGCTTCGCCGCCAGTCCCGGCGCTCCGGGATGCTCTTAAACAGCGATGAATTCATCGGCTTTGTTCACCTGCCGTCCGCGTCCGTCCGTTCTGGAGCCTTAGAGCGTGATGCGGGCAAGACCAAGACGGTTCCGACCTTGGCTCGCAATGCCGACGGCTTGTTGCTGGGCCACAACGTCCATATTGGCGAGTCTGTTCCTGTCCGGCTCACGCCCGAACAGCGGGTGCGGCATACGCACATAATCGGCTCCTCCGGCACCGGCAAGTCCACGTTGCTCTTCAACCTCATCCGGCAGGACATTGAAAGCGGTGAAGGTGTGGCCGTCCTCGATCCTCATGGCGACCTGGTGGATCGCGTCCTTGGTATCATCCCGGAGAATCGTATCGGCGACGTGGTTCTGGTCGACCCGTCCGACACCGAATACCCCATCGGCTTCAACATCCTCTCGGCACATTCCGAGCTGGAGAAAAACCTGTTGGCTTCCGACCTCGTTTCCGTCTTCCGGCGGTTGAGCACGTCCTGGGGCGATCAGATGGACATTGTCCTTCGGAATGCCATTCTGGCCTTTCTGGAGAGCAGCTCCGATGGCACCTTGTCCGACCTGCGCCGGTTTCTCATTGAACCGAAATTCCGCGATCAGTTTCTCTCCACAGTGCGCGAACCGGAAGTGGTGTATTACTGGCAAAAGGTCTTTCCACACCTGACCGGCAGTAAGTCCATTGGGCCGGTCCTCACGCGCCTCCAGACCTTGCTCAGCCAGAAATCGATCCGGCTCATGGTCTCACAGCCGGAGAACCGGCTGAACTTTGGGGAAATCATGGACAAGGGCAAAATCTTCCTGGCCAAGTTGCCTCAGGGCCTCATGGGCACGGAAGACTCCTACCTCTTTGGTACGCTTCTGGTCTCCAAGTTCCAGCAACTAGCCATGAGCCGGCAGGCGCAGCAGATGTCATCGCGCCGGGACTTCTGGCTCTACATTGACGAGTTCGACAATTTCATCACCCCGAGCATGGCCGAGATCCTGAAAGGGGCGCGCAAATACCGCCTTGGTCTCACCCTGGCCCATCATGAATTGCACCAGTTGCAGCGCAACGCCGACGTGGGGAGCGCGGTCATGTCCCATCCAGCCACGCGGATCGTCTTCCGGGTTGGCGACGAGGATGCCAAGAAGCTCGCAGAAGGCTTTTCCTTCTTTGTCGCCCAGGATCTGAAAAACCTGGAGACCGGCCAGGCCATCGCCCGCGTTGAAAGAAGCGACTTTGATTTCAACCTCTCCGTTCCACCGCCTGAAAAGCTCGATGAAGGGGAAGCGGCCCAAAGGCGACAGGAAGTGATTACGGTTTCGAGAGAAAAGTATGGCACACCCCGAGCCCAGGTTGAGGCGGCTTTGCTCCGAACATGGGAAACGGAGAAGCCGGCAGAACGAGACATTCCAAAGCCGGCGCTCGTATCAGAAAAGTCGCCGGTTCCTGACCAGGCGCCCGCCAAGACCGTTGCGCCGCCAGCTTCCCCTCCACCGGTTCCCACGCCCCCGGTATCTGACCAGGCGCCTGCAAAGGTTGCCCCTCTGGCTCCACCGCCGCTTCCGTCGCCACCTCCCCCGCAGCCCCCGACCGTCGTGCCTGCCGAAACCAAGCCGCTACCTGTTGCGGAACGGAAAGCTCCGGAATCGCCGGCTGATCTCGTCCGGGGCGGAGCACAACACAAGGCGATTCAGCACCGCATCAAACAAGCGGCGGAACAACTCGGCTTCCGCAGCACCATCGAAAAACAAATCCCGGGGGGCAGCGTGGACCTACTGCTGGAGCGAGTTGACCGGACTTTTGCTTGTGAGATTTCCATCACCACGACGATTGACCATGAAGTCGGCAATGTCGAAAAATGCCTGAAAGAGGGCTTTTCTACCGTGGCGGTGATTTGCGCTGAGGATGCGCGGTTGAAGAGGATAGCGGCAGCGGTTGCCGGCGGTCTCGGCTCTGAACTGGCAGCCCGGGTCATCTACTGCCAACCAGACGAGTTCATTGCCCGTTTGCAGGAGCTCCCGCCACAGGTTCAGAAAGCCTTGGAGGCACCGGAGACGCGGAGAGGGTATAAAATCAAGAGGACGGTCACGAAGCTTACCCCGGAAGAGCAGAAGCAGCGCGAGGAAGGGGCGATATGGGCACTTGCAGAGGCGATGCGGAAGAAGGACAAGTAAGTTCTCTCTGACCATCAACGACCTATCGTTGAAGAAATCCGGCCGTTTAGGGTAAACCCTGCCACAGGTTTCGACAGGAATACCTTCCCCAAGAGGGCGAGTTCCGGCTGAGATCGGTTTCGGGCGCTGAAGTCTCTTCACCACTCCTTTTGTTACTCATCGGCCTTTTGCCAAACCAGCCATTTAGGCGGGTTTCTCGACATAGAAAGGCAACGCCTTTGGGTTCGTTGCCTTTGGCTTTTGGCGAGGCGACTTCCCTACGCCGTTGAAGGGATTATAGCGCTAAACCGATCATGCCTCCGCTCCACTCGACCAGTTTTCGTGGTTCTCGATTTTTCATTGCTGGCGCCGCGTCTATAAATCATGGTCGGCTTTATATTTGCGTCGGCGCGGGGGAAGAGTAGTGTGCGGCAAGTGCAAAGGAACTTATGAAAAAACTAGGCATAGGCTGCGCCGTTCTGGCCGCGTTGGCGTTCGTGGTGTTGATCGTGATCGTGCTCACCGGCGGGAGCTACAATCGTTTGGTCCGGCTCAACCAGGGGGTGGACTCGCAGTGGGCCCAGGTGCAGAACGTCTATCAACGCCGTGCCGACCTCATCCCCAATCTAGTCGCGACTGTCTCGGGCGCCGCCAATTTCGAGAAATCCACTTTGACAGAAATCACCGCGGCGCGCGCGTCCGTCGGCCAGGTCAAGGTAAACCCCAACGCCGCTCCGACCGATCCAGCGCAACTGGCCGAGTTCGAGAAGGCCCAGAACCAGCTCTCCTCCGCCTTGTCGCGGCTGCTGGTTGTCGTCGAGCGCTACCCAGACCTGAAAGCGACGGGAAATTTCCAGACGCTGCAAGCGCAGTTGGAAGGAACCGAGAACCGGATCAGCGTCGAGCGAGGCCGGTTCAATGACGCGGTCCGCGCCTATGATACCGCGGTCAAATCATTCCCCGCTGTGCTGTACGCCGGTCTGTTTGGGTTCCACGAAAAGCCTTACTTCACAGCAACGGCGGGCGCCGAAGCGCCGCCCAAGGTGCAGTTCGATTTCGGAAAACAGGGCAGTTCGACGGCCCCGGCCGCGGAAAAGCAGTGACCAGGTGAAACACGCGACCGAAAAGATTCAACCGCGGATTACGCGGATAACAGGGATTTCCTTTCGGTTGTCCGTGAAATCCGTGGTCAAGTTCGGGCTGGCCCTGTTGTTCTGTCTAGGACTGCCCAGCGCGCCGTCCGCGGAAGTCATGCCGCCTGCCCCGCGACAATACTTCAATGATTATGCCAGCGTGGTCTCGGCGGCCACGGCGGCGCGCCTGAACCAGACCCTTGAGGACTTCGAGCGGCAAACTTCGAGCCAGATCCTCGTGGCGATTTATTCCCGGATGCAGTCCGACTCCTCGATTGAGGATTACACGGTGCGAGTCGCCCAAGCGTGGAAGGCGGGGAGGCAGGGGACGAATAATGGGGCGGTGCTGTTCGTTTTTACTCAGGACCGGAAAATGTATTTGCAGGTCGGTTACGGTCTGGAGGGCACGCTGCCTGATGCGCTCGCCAAGCAGATCATCGAGAACGAAATCACGCCCCGCTTAAAACAGGGCGACTTTGACGGCGGGCTCAGCGCGGGCGTCAGCGCCATCCTGGCCGCCACTCGCGGGGAGTACAAGGGAACGAGTCGCACCGTGGCCGACAGAGGACACTCCAGCGGGGTCGGTACGATTACGCTCATCGTTTTCGTCATTATCGTCCTGATCCTCTTCACCCGAGTGCTTCGCGGACTGGGAGGCGCCGTCTATGGCCGGCGTGGCTATTACTCTTCCTGGGGCGGCGGGATCTCTGGCGGCGGTTGGGGCGGTGGAGGTGGCGGCAGCGGAGGAGGCGGGTTTTCCGGCGGGGGCGGCAGTTTCGGCGGAGGTGGCGCGGGAGGAAGTTGGTGAGGTTGGAAGGCAGATTATGACCGCCGGCAAATTCTTGAAACAACTTCAACACGATGAAATCGTCGCGGCGATTCGTGAGGCTGAAAAAAGGACGTCCGGCGAGGTGCGGGTGTTTATCAGCCGGAAGCTGGTCGCGAATCCGGTTGAAGCGGCACAGGCCCACTTTGTGCAACTGCGGATGGAGAAAACGCGCGATCGCAATGGGGTGCTAATCTTCGTCGCGCCCCGTGCGCGCCGGTTTGCCGTGGTGGGTGATGCGGGGGTTCATGAGCGCTGTGGCGAGGGTTTCTGGAAGGAATTGGCGGATGAAATGTCCGGCCACTTCGCGAAGTCTGAGTTTACGTCCGGGATTGTTCACGGCGTCAAAAAGGCCGGCGAGCTGCTCGCGCGCCATTTTCCTCATCGCCCGGATGATGCGAACGAATTACCCGATGACGTGGCGCACGATTGAGCCGGCGCGCCAGAGCGGCAATCAAACAGAAAGCAGCGGCGGAGAGATTCTTCAGCAGAAGAAGATTTGGAAACGGGGTACGACGGGCAACGTCCACGGCATGACGGACGACCACAACCGCAATTACGGTCAAGCAGACCCCAAGGAATCTCTTCACCGCCACCATTGTTACTCCTCGGGCTCTTGCCCAACCAGCCAATTCGAGGGCTTTGAAATCTTAATGACATCCTCCTTGCACTTGTGCGGGGTTTCCTTTTAGGTTCATGACGATGGCCTGCGATATTGGTCGCGAGGGTAAGAGTGTCCTCGGGATTTCGGAAGCTAGGCCCCGCCATTCTTGCCGCACTGGCAAACCCTGGCCCCTTGTCTAAAACCGTGAGTCCGCTACGATGAACCCCGGATGAAAACACCAATAGCTCCCCCTTCGGCAACGAAGAATGTGGGAATCTGGATTCGGGTTTCCACCGAAGATCAAGCACAGGGCGAAAGCCCCGAACATCACGAGCAGCGCGCTCGCGAATATGCCAAGTTCAATCGTTGGACGGTAAAGGAGGTCTATGACCTTGCCGGTGTCTCGGGGAAAACTGTAATGGACCACCCCGAAGCGCGCCGGATGCTCTCTGACATACGCAAGGGCCACATCACCGCCCTTATATTCTCCAAACTGGCCCGGCTGGCCAGAAACACCAAGGAACTCCTCGAATTCGCCGATTTCTTCCGCGATCAGAGCGCCGACATGATTTCGCTCCAGGAAAAGATCGACACCTCGACACCGGCCGGCCGCCTCTTTTACACAATGATAGCGGCCATGGCCCAATGGGAACGCGAGGAAATTGTTGACCGAGTAAAGGCTTCGGTCTCCATCCGCGCCAAACTCGGGCATCCGCTTCTGACACTGCGGACAGGCCCAAAGCGTCTCAGCAAAGGTCACCCGCACCTCAATCTCCCGTTCCTTGGGTTTGAGGGCTACGCTCTCCACCTGCCACGGGGCT
>Ga0224558_1002159_pt1 | contig 18710 bp, 18 predicted proteins | sample 714S32024metaG_FD_180682 | JGI IMG/M metagenome (GOLD analysis project Ga0224558, IMG submission 180682) | Peat soil microbial communities from Stordalen Mire, Sweden - 717 S3 20-24 | ecosystem: Environmental > Terrestrial > Soil > Wetlands > Peat | place: Sweden: Norrbotten County, Stordalen...
AGTCGAATGAAGTTCAGCGCGACGGTGGGGACCGAGGACAAGAGTTCCACAAAAGACTCCTGGGAAATAATGGTCACCAGAGAATCCTCAGCGGCAATGGCCGTGAAGGCTCTTTTCTCCTCGGAGAGGAGAAGTTCGCCGAAAACCTCATCGGGCTTGAGGATGTGCAGAATGGTTTCCCTCCCTTGGTCCGAGAGGGAAATTAGCCTCACCATGCCTTTTTTCAGAACGTAAAGAGAATCGGCAGACTCTCCTTCCCGGAATATCGTTACCCTGCGGGAGAACCACTTCTCAGTGCAGAGGCTGGCAATCTTTCGCACATCCCGCTGCGCGACCCCTTGAAACAGGTCCAGAGCGGTAACGAAGTGTGGCCACACGCTCTCCGCGATAACTGGTGGTAGCACCGAGGATGCTAGCACCAGACTGCTCGATGGTTCAACGCCTGGCCATAAGGGTGAACCTAGATCTCAGGCAACGTCGTACCTTTGCAATGCTCCCACTCTCTGACTTGGCCTTGAACCACCACAGCCAGCTGAGGTGCCGCCTGTCCCGGACCAAGGTGAGGAGGACTATGCCGAAGAGGCTCAGGACGTAGCATAAGTAGGCGGCCGGAAAGACATGTTGGGGTGAACTGAGGTGGGCGGAAGCAGGAGGCGGATCGGCGGCATAGAGCGCGCCTCCGAAGACCAGCGGCGCGGCCCAGCCGACCCATTCCGGGTCCAGCGAAAAAAGGATCGAACTGTAAACGACACAGATCACCCCAAACACCAGCAACTCCTTGACCGTACAGAGCGGCTCTTTCTCGGGGTCTGCCATGGCGATTCCCCCCCGTCAGAACCTTAGGTCAGGTCGAACACCGGTTCCGTGAGAGGTTTCACAGGTTGAAGGAAATTTATCGTCACGCGATTTGTGGAAGTGCGGCCGGGAACTCGGGTCGGAAGGTTATCTTCCGCAGCGATTTGTGAAAGGTTTCACAGATATTGTCAGAAGTTTCGCGCAAAATGTGTCCGACCTGCCAGGAGAGGCGCATTGAAGGAGAACAAAATATGGCGGAATTAGCTGACAGTGGTATCTGCAAGGAGTGGTGGGCGAACCCGGCCGTAGTGGGGCTAATGGGTTTCGGCTTGACGACTATGGCGACAGGCTTGCACAACGTGGGATTCTGGAGTGCCGGACCGACCCTCGCGCTGGCAATCTGCTTCGGGGGCACGGCCCAATTCATTGCGGGCATCGTGGACCTTAGAAAAGGAAGCATCTTCGGCGGGTCCGCCTTTATGTCCTACGGTGCTTTTTGGTGGTCACTATTCGTGCTGCTATACGTACAGCCGAAGACGGGCATTCCTGCGGGTCATCCCGAGGAACTTGGTTTCTTCCTCATGTGGACACTGTTCACATTCGCTTTTTGCGTTGCGGTTCAAGGCGTCGGAAAGTTTCTGGCGGTCCTATTCTGGCTGCTCTTGCTGGCCTTCCTTTTGCTGGACGGCGTGGTTCTCGGTAAGGTGCCGGCGTCGGTGGCGGGGTGGGAGATCTTCATTGTCGGCCTGATCGCCTGGTATATCGCCATGGCGACGTTGGCGAATACAGTTTACAAAAGGAAGGTTCTACCGCTTTCCTAGAGTTGCGGATTCGCGTACGAGAAACCACATTTATCTTCTGCGCATGCAAGGCTTGGTATCTCACGGCCGCGATTGTGATTAATGACTCCTCGCATCGACGAAAATCTATGCCGCGCCTGAATGCAATGGATGCGCTTCTGCGACGCAACCGGAAATCACGGCAGTGAACAAGAGCGCGCTGTATGAGCGGCCGAAGAGGCGCAAGAGCAATCGTGGGCAAGGATAGCAAAACAGAATTCCGGAACAACGCGCCGGTTATCAACCGGCCGGACCGCAACGATGAGTTGGGAGATTTCACCACGACCTGGCGAGTCGTTCCCATCTCCCTATTGGCCACGGTGATTGGTGTGGTCTGCGCATTTGTCGCACTAGCGCTGCTCCGTTTAATCGGGCTGTTCACCAACCTCTTCTATTTTGGCCGGTGGAACACAGCGATGGTTTCGCCGGTCGGCAACCATCTCGGTGTATACAGCGTTTTCGTTCCCATCGCTGGCGCACTGATCGTCGGCGTCATGGCACGGTACGGTTCCGAGCGCATCCGAGGCCATGGCATACCCGAGGCGATTGAGTCCATTCTGCTGAACGGCAGCCGAATTGAACCCAAAGTCGCGATTCTCAAACCACTCTCCTCGGCAATCTCGATCGGCTCGGGCGGCCCGTTCGGCGCAGAAGGCCCGATTATCATGACGGGCGGAGCGGTGGGCTCGATGATCGCCCAGTTGTTTCACCTGACGAGCGCGGAGCGCAAAACGCTTCTTGTGGCGGGCGCTGCCGGAGGAATGTCGGCAACCTTTGCTTCGCCGGTGGCGGCGGTACTATTGGCTGTCGAGCTGCTGCTTTTCGAATGGAAACCGCGCAGCCTGATTCCGGTGGCATTGGCCAGTGCAATGGCTGCGGTCGTACGAAGGTATATCCTGGGCTTCGGCCCGCTCTTTCCCGTGCCCGTCCACCCATTGTTCATTGGGCCAAAGGGACTGCTCGGATGCGCCCTCGTTGGCCTTCTCGCTGGAGCCTTGTCGGCCCTGCTGACACTATCGGTGTACGCCGCGGAGGACGCTTTCCAGCGGCTGAAGATCCACTGGATGTGGTGGCCGGCGATTGGCGGGTTGGCCATCGGCTTGGGAGGGCTCGTTTTCCCGCAAGCGCTGGGCGTCGGTTACGATACGATTGGTGCATTGCTTCAGGGGAACGTCACTACACGTGTCATTCTCGGTGTCTTGCTGGTCAAGTGGTTCATCTGGGCGGTATCGCTCGGCTCCGGCACATCGGGCGGCGTTCTAGCCCCGCTGCTGATGATGGGAGGCGCACTTGGCGGCCTCGAAGCAATGTTTCTTCCCAATGAAGGCGCCGGCTTCTGGCCACTGATCAGCATGGGTGCCATTCTTGGCGGCACGATGCGTGCTCCGTTCACAAGCATTGTTTTTGCCTTTGAGCTGACGCACGACGCCAACGTGTTCTTGCCTTTGCTGGTCGGGAGTGTCATCGCCCACGGTTTCACGGTCTTGACGCTGCGGCGGTCCATCTTAACCGAGAAAGTTGCCCGCCGCGGCTACCACCTCAGCCGCGAGTATGCGGTCGATCCGCTCGAAATTCTTTTTGTACGCGAGGTCATGCGAACCAAGGTTGCGGTATTGCCAGCCGCGAGTACGCTAGGTGAGATATGGCACTCGTTGCGGGTGGATCACCGCCAGAAGCAGCGCTTGCTGCCGGTCGTGAATGCGGAAGGACAGCTTGTCGGTGTAGTGACACGCGGGGATCTAACTGAGCGGATGGAGCGGAATGGGGATGCAGCCCTAGGGTCGCCGATCGGTGATCTGGTGCGAACAAGCGCGGTCGAGGCCTATCCGGACGAGCCGCTGCGGGTGGTCGTATATCGCATGGTGGAAAAGGGGTGCACGCGTATGCCGGTCCTGGAGCGTAGCACGAGAAAATTTCTAGGTTTGGTATCGCTCAATGATTTGCTGAAGGCACGTTCGCTGCACTTGGAGGAAGAGAGCCGCCGCGAACGAAGTTTCAAATTTAGATAAGTGGCTGGGCACGAATTTCTATACCCCAAGAAATGAGGAAAAGGAACTTTCCATCACGCGAATGCCCTGCGATCACAGCTGAAGAGCCCGATGATATTCCCGGGCGGGGCGCACATGCCCGGCTCCCTTCTTACAAATTCACATTTTTCATCAAGTGCTAGGCATTGACGATGACTTTTGTCACGCATGGCTTTTGACTTTGACCTGTATTTATATCGTATTACGATTTACTATGTAAATCGTTCTTTGGCTCAACTTTTGGGAACATCCAATCGGGTGCCGGCATCGTTTTAGACAGAAATTACGGAGCACGAGAACGAAGGAACCAAAACGCGGGCGAAAATGTTTTCCAGAAGGCTCGAGTCCAACCGTCACAGCGTCAATGGCTTCAGACGATATACTTTGCCGTATGGAAAGGTCGCTTACCTTGGCTGACTACGCATCGCTGGCGGAATTGCGTTATCAGATCCGCCGTTTTCTCCACTTCAGTGAGCAAGCTTCCCGCACGGCTGGTCTCGAACCTAGCCAGCATCAGCTCATGCTTGCCTTGAAAGGGCTGCCCACAGGTGTGCGCCCACGGATCGGTGAACTGGCCGAGCGGCTACAGGTTCGACATCACAGTGCGGTTGAGCTGGTAAACCGGCTCTCTGCCGGCGGCTATGTCCGGCGACGCCGCGGTGGTGAAGACGGCCGCGAAGTATTGCTTTCCTTGACGCCAAAGGGTGAAAAGGTGCTGCGCGGGCTTTCCTTACACCATCGAGCAGAACTCCGCATGCGCGGACCTGCTCTCATCGCGGCGCTGAGGGGTGTGATTCCCACGAGCAAGAGGGGCAAAGACGTCCCGGCCAGGGCAACTTCGCGAGCCAGGAGACAAGCCTAGGGCCTGTCGATGCCAGGAAGCATAAAGACCAGTGAGGACTCTCGGCGTCGCGATTCGCACCAATGCCGGTTCTCCGCATTATTCCCAGGCTCATTCTGCCGGCCCTGTACTTCCTCCCGATCCAACGGCGGCTGGCGGCACTTTGAGGGAAGCTCGTCACTGCCAAATCATGCCTGAAGAATCCTCCGATCGTGAGCTGAGAAAAGCCCCACTTCCCGCAACTTAGGGCTTCCTCCGCTAAGTGTGTCTGTCGCCGCAACTGACGCTGATCGCTGTTGTGTCACGCTGGTTCACCGGCCCTCCGGTGCCACTGGCGTTGACTGGAACGCGACTTCTCTCCAGTCGCCTCCCTGCTTCACATACACGAACGTTGCGTGATAATCGCCCCCGATCGGCTTGCCATTGGCGATCAGTTTGACCGAAGCCATGGAGTTCACGACAGCGGTGTTCCCGTACGTGTTTACTTTCACGTCGCGTTCGTCGATGGATTCGTACTTGATGTCGCCCGACTTGAAGTCCTGAATCGACTCCGCCTTCGTCCTCAACTTTCCATCGCCGCCAATTCCGAAGTAGCCAGCGGCCAGGTGCTTCTCAAAAAAGCCGGCATCGCCCTTTAATGCCGCGTGCCGGCCTCGATCGTGCAGAGTCCTGATCTGTTGTTCGACATCTCCCGAGATCTGTTCCACGGCAGTGTAGCCGTGGCCCGAAGTCTCCCCGCTTTCCTTGGTGCTGGCTGGCGGATTCCCGCCTTGGCCCCAAGCCGGCAGCAACCCCACACCTGGAACCAAAGTCGCGATGAAGATGGAAATCGCAAAAGCGTTTGAGTTTTTCATGGGTGTCCTCCTTCTGTGGAAACAACTATATCGTTGCACGATATAGTTGTCAATCTAGCTGGTTGACGGGCGCGTTCGATTCGTTTCTGCTGAACCGGCGCGCTCGTCCGCGCTCCACTGGGCAAGGACGTCCGCCTCCGTAAGCCCCGGCACGGGCCGCGGCTGGCCCACCTCACATCATCGCGGGAAATGGTCACTAAGGCCGATGCTCGCCGAGGAGATCGGCGAGTATCCATGCTGCTCCGGCAATCGCGAAGGTCTCGGCGTTTTCGCTCCAATTCGTATGATTGCGGGGATCCGAAAGAACCAACGGTACCCACACGAGTAGCCCAAAGCTCGCGACCATCACGGTCAGTAGGCGAGCCGCGAGAAGCGCCATTCGATTTGCAAGAAGAGCCACCGCCGCGAGTGCGAACAAAACAGTCGTCGTTACCGCCCAAAACATCTGGCTTGGCGGAACCCACTTCGGAACAAGATTGGCGGTAGCGCCAAGATAAATCGCCTGTTCGAGGGTAAAGGAAGCGACACAGATGCCCAAAAGAATGCGGCCGATCCGAGGAAGCGTTTCCGGCGACCATGCAGACGACAAGCGCGCATAAACCATCGCCGCTCCGGTCACGAGAGAGAACTGCTCGAAGAAGTTACCCCAGCTATTGTAGATCTGCGGTGCAGCGACGATTTGTGGCACGCACAGTAAGGCGAAGACAAGATAAGCCGCACCCAGCACGGATGCGCCCGTTTTCGCGATCCGACGGACCTGAATCACAGCGCCGCCGAAGATCTGGGCAGCGGCGGCGGCGTACACGATGTAACGCAGTTGATGCCAGTCGTTGTAGTCGTGCCAGGCCAGCGTGATGAGGCCAAAGGCCAAAGCCGCCACTCCAAACACATGTCGGCCGAGGTTCGAACTAGGCGTTGATACGGTCATTTGTTTTCAGCGTTTTGCCACTATACGCTTTGATCCATCCCTCGAGCTTACAGGAAAGATTTCGGTTGACACTGCTCTGGATGGTTTATAATCATTCTCATCCGATAATCATGCGCCTCACCCATGAACAGTTCCGTGAGCTGGCCGCGGAGCACGGTTTGGCGGTCACGCACCAGCGTCAGGTGGTCTTTGAGGCCGTCATCGCTTCCCACGGACACTATTCCCCGGAAGACATTTACGCCACGGTCCGGCGCCGCATTCCATCCATTTCTCTCGCCACGGTCTACAACAATCTGCGGCTTTTCATCGAGTGTGGGTTGCTGCGAGAGGTTACTCCTCATGCGTCCACCTTGCGCGTGGACGGCAATCTCAAACCTCATCATCACCTGGTCTGCTCGCGCTGCAAATCGGTGCGGGACATCGAAGGAGAGTTCATCGATTTCAAACGGCTATCCCGGCATCTGCCGGATGGCTTTGATCTGACGCAGCCGTTGGTCGAGGTCTTTGGCCTCTGCCGCCGCTGCGCCGCCAAAAAGTAATTTTTTTTACGCAGTACCTAGTCAAAATTCAAAGGAAGAAAATATATGGAAAATACACTCGCGACTTCATCGGGGAGTGTTGTCCCCGAAGCTAAGCAAAAAAACACCGCAACCGAATCGAAGTGCCCAGTAGCGCACGGCGTTCGCAAATCTCACGCGAATGTTGATTGGTGGCCGAATCAGGTGAATCTGAAGGTCCTGCACCAGCATTCCCCAAAGTCCGATCCGATGGGCAAGGAATTTAATTACGCGAAAGAGTTCAAGAGCCTCGACCTGCATGCCGTGATCAAGGACCTGAATACCTTGATGACGGACTCGCAGGATTGGTGGCCGGCCGACTTTGGGCACTATGGGCCGCTTTTCATTCGTATGGCGTGGCACGGCGCGGGCACGTACCGCATCGGCGACGGCCGCGGCGGTGCCGGAGCCGGTCAGCAGCGCTTCGCGCCGCTCAATAGCTGGCCTGACAACGTGAACCTCGATAAGGCGCGCCGGCTGCTGTGGCCGATCAAGCAGAAGTATGGCCGGAAAATCTCCTGGGCCGACCTCATGATTCTCGCCGGCAACGTCGCCCTCGATTCGATGGGATTCAAGACCTTCGGTTTTGGCGGCGGCCGCGAGGACGTATGGGAGCCCGAAGAGGAAATTTATTGGGGACCTGAGGGCACGTGGCTGGCGGACGAGCGTTACTCCGGGGATCGTGACCTCGATAATCCTCTCGGTGCGGTGCAAATGGGTCTGATTTACGTGAATCCGGAAGGGCCGAATGGCAAGCCCGATCCCATCGCCGCGGCACGGGATATCCGGGAGACTTTCGCCCGCATGGCGATGAATGACGAGGAAACCGTTGCGCTCATTGCCGGCGGTCACACGTTCGGCAAAACCCACGGCGCTGGTGTTCCCGCTCAATACGTAGGCGCCGAACCAGAAGGTGCCAACATCGAGGATCAAGGCTTCGGGTGGAAGAATAAACTTGGCAAAGGTTGTGGTGCTGACACCATCGGCAGCGGCCTGGAGGTCATTTGGAGCACCACGCCTACGAAGTGGAGCAACGACTTCTTCACCAACTTGTTCAGCTACGAATGGGAACTGACCAAGAGTCCGGCCGGGGCGCATCAGTGGAGACCGAAGAACGGCGCTGGCAACGGTACGGTGCCGGATGCGCACGATCCGTCAAAGCGTCATGCGCCATCCATGCTGACCACGGACCTCTCCTTGCGGTTCGACCCTGCTTACGAAAAGATTTCACGGCGCTTCTACGAGCATCCGGATCAGTTGGCAGACGCGTTTGCGCGGGCATGGTTCAAACTGACGCACCGCGACATGGGGCCGATCGCGCGGTACCTTGGCCCGCTCGTTCCGAAGGAGTCTCTGGTGTGGCAAGACCCGGTTCCCGCCGTCGATCATAAATTGATCGGGGAGAAGGACATTGCTGCCCTGAAGGCCAAGATCCTCGCATCCGGCCTGTCGATCTCCCAACTGGTCACCACTGCCTGGGCATCGTCGTCGTCGTTCCGCGGCTCCGACAAGCGCGGTGGGGCGAACGGGGCGCGCATTCGTCTCGCGCCGCAAAAGGATTGGGAAGTGAACCAGCCGGCCGCACTGGCGAAGGTTCTCAAGAAGCTGGAGGCGATCCAAAAGGAGTTCAACAGCTCGCAGTCCGGGAACAAGTCCAACGGGCAGAAGTCCAACGGGAACAAAGGCCTGAACAAAGGAAAGCAGGTCTCGCTCGCCGACCTGATCGTTCTGGGCGGCTGCGCGGCCGTCGAGGAAGCTGCGAAAAGGTCCGGGCACAAGGTGAAGATTCCTTTCTCGCCGGGGCGCACGGATGCTTCCGAGAAGCAGACCGACGTGCACTCCTTCGCCGTAATGGAGCCGATCGCAGACGGGTTCCGCAACTATCTCCGCAGCGGACAGATCCTGTCGGCTGAGGAGTTCCTGGTGGATCGGGCGCAGTTGCTGACACTGACTGCCCCCGAGATGACGGTTCTCGTCGGCGGCCTGCGCGCCCTGAATGCGAACTTCGGGCAGGCCAAACACGGCGTCTTCACCAACCGGCCCGGGACGCTGACCAATGATTTCTTCGTCAACTTGCTCGACATGAACACGAAGTGGCAGCCCTCCTCTACATCCGAAGGCGTGTTTGAGGGGCGCGATCGGGCGACGGACAAAATCAAGTGGACCGGCGCGCGCGTCGATCTCCTCTTCGGTTCGAACTCCCAGCTCCGGGCAATCGCAGAAGTCTATGCATGTGACGACTCGAAGGAGGCGTTTGTGAAGGACTTCGCGGCAGCGTGGAACAAAGTGATGAACCTTGATCGCTTCGACCTTGCCTGAGACTCGGCGGAAAAGAGAGCTTCACCGTACTAATCTCGTGATTGCGGGACCGGGCTACTTCCGGATTGGCGACAATTCCCAGAATCGGGCAGTGGGCAAGTTTCAAACTTGCCCACTACCCAGAAGCGTCGCATCCGCTGCAAACATGCTGCCTGGCTTGCTGCGGAAAAAGTCGGTGTTGATTTTGGGTGGCGTAGCGGTTCACCGCTGCGATAACTGGCTTGTTTTCAGAGTCGGCTTTAGCCGCCGCGGTGAGGCTGCGACGTGGAAAGTACTTTTTCCGCAACCTGCCTGGATTATAATTACGCGCACCCATGTCCCTTACTTCTGGTACCAAACTCGGTCCATACGAGATCGTTGCTTCGATCGGCGCAGGCGGAATGGGCGAAGTCTACCGGGCCCGCGACTCGCGTCTTCGACGCGACGTGGCGATCAAGGTCTTGCCACAGGCGCTTTCGCTCGACGCCGACCGCATGCGCCGTTTTGAGCAGGAGGCGCTCGCCACCGCCGCCCTGAATCATCCCAACATTCTGGCTGTATTCGATATTGGCACGAGCGAAGGTTCGCCGTATGTCGTCTCCGAACTGCTCGAGGGAGAAACACTGCGGGAGCGGCTGCGCAGTGGATCAATCGCGGTCCGTAAGACTTTGGACTACGCCTTGCAGATCGCGCATGGCCTGGCCGCGGCCCACGAAAAAGGGATCATCCATCGCGACCTCAAGCCGGAGAATCTATTCGTCACCAAAGATGGACGAGTCAAGATCCTGGACTTCGGGCTGGCGAAACTGACTCAGGCCGATCCTGGTAACCACACCGCAATGCCCACCGCGACCCATGGCACCGAGACGGGGTTAGTGATGGGGACGGCGGGATACATGTCGCCCGAGCAAGTGCGTGGAATGGCGCTTGATCCGCGGTCCGACATATTCAGCTTTGGGGCGGTTCTTTACGAGATGCTCTCGGGCAAACGGGCCTTTCACGGCGACACGGCCGCGGATACGATGAGCGCGATCCTGAAGGAAGATCCTCCGGAGTTGAATGAAACCAATCGCAACGTTGCTCCAGCACTGGAACGCATTGTGCAACACTGCCTGGAGAAAAATCCCGAGTCGCGTTTTCATTCCGCCAGCGATATTGCGTTCGATCTTGAACATCTCTCAGGACTTTCCGGCAGCACGGCCAGGTTAGCGACGGCCGGCATTGACAGTGGCACGGGCGTTCAGTCGCGCCGCGGGCTTGTGATGGCAATTGCAGCCGCTCTCGTCATCGGATGCGCCGTGTACGCTCTCGGTTGGTGGACTGGCAAAGCTGGCGGTGGCGCGCCTCAGGCCGAGTATCAGCAGATCACGTTTCGCACCGGCTCCATCGGCAATGCCCGGTTTACGCCGGACGGCAGCATTGTGTACAGCGCATCGTGGGACGGCGGCGACGACCAGCTTTATATGTCGCGCACGGACGATCCGGGGTCGCGCGAATTGGGCCTGAAGGATGCCGAACTGCTTTCGATCTCCAGGAGCGGAGAAATGGCGATCCGGCTCAATACGGTGAGTCACGGTGGCTACGCGCAAAGCGGGACGCTGGCGCGGGTCCCGCTGAGCGGAGGAACGCCGCGAGAAGTGCTGGACAATGTGCAGGACGCGGACTGGTCTGCGAGCGGCGACAGTCTGGCGATTGTCCGTTACGTTCCGGAAAACAATCATTGGCGTCTGGAATATCCAGCCGGCAAGGTGTTGCTTGACGGCATTAACTGGATCAGTCACCCGAAGATTTCGCCGGATGGTAAGTGGATCGCCTTTGCCGACCATGAAAATCCCAGCGGCGACGATGAAGGTTCGCTGGCGGTGATTGGGGCCGATGGCCAGCAAAAAGAAAGAAAACTTTCTTCCGGCTGGACCGCACTGCAGGGAATTCTCTGGTCGCCGTCGGGCGCTGAGATCTGGTTTACATCCACCAACAAGGGCAGCGCCCCGAACCCGCGCGCCGTGACCCTCTCGGGCAAGCTGCGGATGATCACCAACGTGCCCGGAGGCATGTGGCTGGAAGACCTGCGCAATGGAGTGGTGCTGACGGTAACGAATCACGTGCGGACTGGGATTCGCGGGATGGCGCCGGGCAGCAAAGAAGAACGTGAACTGGGGTGGTTCGGATGGTCGCTGTTGCGCGACATTAGCCGGGACGGCCGGAAGATCCTGTTCGAAGAAGAAGGCGATGGTGGTGGCCCGAATTATACGGTGTTTCTGCGCGACACGGATGGTTCGCCTCCCGCTCGTATTGGCGAAGGCGTCGCCGGGACCATCTCGCCCGATGGAAAATGGGTGATCACGAAACCGGCCAAGGGCGGACCACTGAGCCTGGTGCCGACGGGAGCGGGCGAATCCAGGCAACTGACGCATGATGCCGTGAGCTACGGCGCGGTTCGGTTTCTGCCGGATGGCAAGCAGTTGCTGGCCTCGGGAATTGAAGCTGGGCATGGCGGGCGCGACTACCTGATTGATCTGAGCAGTGGAAATTCCAAGCCCATCACTCCCGAGGGCATGGCGGGCGTGCAAATCTCGCCAGATGGCAGCAGTACAGTAGTGCGCGGAGCCGACGGAAAACAGGGGATTTGGCCGCTTGACGGAGGAGGTTTTCATCCGATAGCGGGGATCGAATCTAACGGTTCCGTCATTGGCTGGACGCCGGACGGGGAGTCGTTATATGTAGCTCCCGACCGGCGGGGCGCGTCAGCCGCGAAGACTGTGCAGGTGTATCGCGTCAATATACAGACCGGAAAGATGGAGCCGTGGAGAACCTTCGGGGAAGAAACGGGTGCGGGAGTGTCGTCCGTGGGCGCGCCTCGTCTTTCGAGCGATGGGAGTGCTTACGCCTATGTTTATGGGCGGGTGCTGTCGGAGGCATATGTGGTTACGGGGTTGAAGTAGGGCTTGGCAGTCCGCTCTCAGTGTCGCTCTTGTGCCGCAGTTCGTGCTCGGGAAAACATCCACCTTATCCTTGGATCAACCGATCGACACTCAATCAGCTAACTCGGGTTTCGCGGTAACTGCCTCGCTTTTGGGTGGCGCAGCGGTTTACCGCTGCGATAACTGGGGGCTGGCCCACCCTTTCCTCATTTCAATCCTCACTTTAATCCTCGAGGGTGCCCCGCTCTTGTCGCGTCTTTTGCGACAGGGCGGGGATTTTGATCTCCATGAGTTGAGGGTGCCAAGTTCAAGTTCCCTGCCTTGCCCCTGCAAAAAACGCAGGGACAAGGACGGGGCAGCCGCCGGCGGTCGGCCCACTCAAGCCCGGTTTTTGGCTTGAGTGGGGACGTTCACCAGAAGAGGCTTCCACTCGCGGAGGTTGCAGGTCTTGCTGAGCGCAGCTAAATTAGGTGCGAGAGTCGGAGCTGTACATGAAAAGGACCGTCCCGATGGAATCTGCCTCTGCATTCATCGACGAGAAGATCAAGGAACTCGGGGACTGGCGCGGAGATTGGCGTGGAAAGATGCTCGCGAAAGTGCGCGGAATCATCCACCAGGCAGACCCTGAGATCGTCGAAGAGCGGAAGTGGGTCAGGGCGACATCGCCAGGGACTCCCGTCTTTTCCCACGGCGGCATCGTCTGCACGGGAGAGACGTACAAGAACGTCGTCAAGATAACATTTGCCAAGGGCGCTCGGTTGAAGGACCCTTCAGGTCTATTCAACTCCAGCCTCGACGGGAATGTCAGGCGCGCCATCGACATCCACGAAGGCGACAAGGTCGATGAGGCGGCCTTGAAGGATCTCGTCCGCGCCGCAGTGGCGCTCAATCTCGAGGGCCACAGCAAACCGAAGCCCAAGCCGAAGACCGGGCGAGCCACCAGCAAGCGGGCCGACTAGCTACCCAAATAACGTGGCCATGCAATAATTACACTGTAAACATTACACAGTTGTGCCTATTTTGCCACACTGTGCCCCTAGCATTATCAACAACTTGCACGCACCCCGAACGCACAATTGCTGACCACGGGTCACATATGACGCCCACTATACGTACGCCTATATACGTACATTATTACCTGCACAAGTGTTCCACGTGGAACACTGTACGTACAACTGAGAACCGGACCGTCCCTGTTCTCTGAATTTGAGACCTTCAATAGAACAAGTACTTCCTCCACTTATCGTCCGAGTGCCCCATCAAGCGCATGATGTGGCGGCTGGTGTGGAGGTTGAAGGAGCGGGGTTCGCGCGCCGGCTTCATGTTGGCTTCGTGCGGCAACTGGTTGCCCTTGCGCCGGTTGCAGGGATGGCAGCACGCGACCAGGTTCTCCCAGGTAGAGAGGCCGCCGCGCGAGCGTGGAATCACGTGGTCCAGCGTAAGTTCGCCGGAGGGCAGCGTAGTGCTGCAATACTGGCAGGTGTTGCGGTCGCGCAGCAGAATATTTTTCCGCGACAGAGCCCGCGACTGGTGCGGGATCCGGCGATACTCCAGCAGACGGATGACCGAGGGCACGCGCACCGCAAGGCGCGCGGCGTGCAGGAAGTGTCCGTTCTCTTCTTCGGTCATGGCGACGCCCTTCAGCACCAGCACGATGGCGCGGCGCGCCGCACAAACGTTGATCGGCTCGTAGGAGGCGTTCAGCACCAGCACAGGCTGATGCAACGCGTGGCCATCGCCTTCTTGATGCATGCCGGAGGCCAGCATCGAAGCCGGAAGGTGCGGCCGCATGCCAGCGAAATTGTGCAAGCGCAACGACATAAAGTCAGTTCCCAGTTCTCAGTTCTCGGTTCTCAGTACCGTCGGGAGGGTTCACTGAGAACTGAGAACCGGGAACTGAGAACTCTTTCCCCGATAACGAAATGACATCTGAATTCTTCAACGTCCGCGCCACTGTCGCCGCCCAAACCCGCGCCGCTCCCGCGCGGAGCAGAACCCGTGCGCACTCCGAGGCCGTAGTCCCCGTAGTAAGGACGTCATCGATCAATAAGATGTCGCGTTTCACTATTCGCGTTGGATCGCTCACCGCAAAAGCGCCACGCAGGTTCTCCCGCCGTTGATGACGAGTCAGGCCGATCTGGCTACCGGTCTCGCGACGGCGCACCAGGACTCCCGTCAACAGATCAAACCTTTTCGGGCGCGACAGTTGCTGCAGCGCGCCTCGTGCAATCATTTCAGCCTGGTTGAATCCGCGCTGCGCTTGCTTGCGCGTATGCAGGGGAACAGGAACCACCGCGATCCTCCCAACCGGCATCGCCTGTTCCAGGTTGGCAATCGTCTCTGCCACCATGCGCCCCAAAACTACCGCCGCGGGACGCACCTGCTGGAACTTAAGCAAATGGATCAGGTCACGCAATTCGCCGTCATAGCTACCGTAGGCGACGGCCCGCTCGAACGGAGGATCCACGCGCTGACAAAGCAGGCACCGCGACTCTCCGCGATCCGCCTCTAAGGGGTCAAGACACGCTGGCCGGTGCAGCGCTTCTCCGCAAACGGTGCAGTACGATCCCTTCAGGGGTCGAAGCGCGATCAAACAGGTTCCACAAACGGGAAGCCGCGAAACTCTGAGCAGTGGGAAACCACAGATACGGCAATCGGCAGGAAAAATCGTGAAGAATAAAGTCGCAGCCGCGCACTCGGCAAAGCCAGCGAACCCATGCTCCGCCAAACCATGCTTGGCCAAACTATGGTCCGCCGCTTGGCCCTGGGCAGCGCGTATTCGAAACCCAGTACTGCTGAAGACGGCCTCCTGCACCCGGCAAACCGATGGCGCTTCACCGGGCAATACTAGGCAAGTATAACTGCGGTACACGCGCCATGCAACGCGCTATCGGACTGGCAGTGGGGCAACACGGCAAACCGATCCCCTACCGATATTGACATTCGCTTTACCTTCGCCTATGCTGCGCGTATGGCGATCACTCGGCGTCAACGCGAGCTGTATGACTTTATTTCGCGCTTCGTGGCGGAGAAGCAATACTCCCCTTCATTTGAAGAGATTAAGGAAGGCATGGGGTTGAGTTCTCTGGCCACGGTGCACAAGCACGTTACCAATCTGGAGAAAAAAGGGCTGCTGACGCGAGACTATAACCGCAGCCGCTCGATTGATCTGCTGCCACCGCGGGGAAAGTTGAAGCAGTCGATGGCGGTGAACACGGCGGTGGTGCTGCCGCTGGTGGGAAGGATTGCGGCGGGGCAGCCGATCGAGGCGGTGGAGCACAATGAGACCATCTCACTGGCGGATTTCGTGCGCTCGAAGGAAGTGTTCGTGCTCGAAGTACGCGGCGACTCCATGCAGGACGAAGCCATTCTCAATGGCGACTACGTGCTGGTCGAGAAGACAAAAACGGCGCACAACGGGGATATTGTGGTGGCGCTGATCGAGTCGACCGACGCCACGCTGAAACGCTTCTTTCGCGAGGGGGAGAACATTCGTCTGCAGCCTTCGAACGCGGCGATGAAGCCGATCATTGTCCCCGCGGCGTCGGTCGAGATTCAGGGACGGGTGATTGGCGTGTTGCGGAAGTACTGAGGTGCAGTAGCCAGTTGCCAGTAACCAGTGAACAGGGAATCGCGGCGCTTGCTGGCTCGCGATGAAGAGCCTAGGGTTCGCCCGCGTCCTTATAGTGTTCGAACTGAGAGCTGACGGCTGAAAGCTAGCCTACGTGGCGACCTTAGCGCCTACGTGGCGATCGAGGGCTTTCTGAATGTCGTCTTTGGAGCGGTAGCCGACGAGCTGCTCTACGACCTGTCCGTTCTTGAAAATAAGCAGAGTAGGAATGCCGGTGACTTTGTAGCGCATGGGCGTGGCGCCGTTACGGTCGACGTCCATTTTGCCGACCTTGATTTTGCCCTCATACTCGCCGGCGAGTTCTTCGACGATCGGAGCGATCGCGCGGCAGGGGCCGCACCAGGCGGCCCAGAAATCGATCAGCACGGGCTTATCGGACTTCAACACATCGGAATCAAAATTAGCGTCGGTGACTTCGACGATGGCGTTGCTTGCCATTCATCCTCCAGAATTCTCGGTTAGTTGCCAGTCCCGCGAAGGTGGACCTTCCGGCCCTCAGGGCGGGACTTCTATCTTAGCACTGTCGATTGGATGCGCCGCAAGGGCGGAAGTCGCAGGCGCTGCCGGAGTGGGTGAGCGGGGCAGAGCGCCGTAGAATGATGGTTGTAGATAAATGACAGGCGATCAATGACAGGCGATCAATGACTGGCGATCAATGACTGGCAAACAATGACTGGCGATCTCGATAATCTGCGGGTCGTGCTCGTGGCAACGCGGAATCCGCTGAATATTGGAGCGGCGGCGCGGGCCATGAGTAATTTTGGGGTCAGGCGATTGCGAGTGGTGAACCCCTACGAGGTGGCGTTTCGCGAGGCCAAATCGGCGGTCGGCGCAGCGGGCTTACTGGCGAAGGCGGAACAGTACGCGAGCGTGGCCGAGGCAGTCGCGGACTGCCGGCTGGTGGTGGGAACAACGGCGGCAGGGCGGCGAGAGTTGCAGCATCGGTTGCGACGGCTGGAGGAGGGCGCGCGGGCGATTAAACGGCACCTGAAGGCGGGACCCGTGGCGTTGCTCTTCGGCTCGGAACGGGTGGGGCTGTCGAATCAGGAGCTGAGCCACTGCCATTGGGTGATGCGGATTCCGACGCGGGAGGAGCACGGTTCGATGAATTTGGGGCAGGCGGTGGCGGTCTGCCTGTACGAACTGGTGCGAGGACGGAAGACAGCGCCGGCAAAAACTGCACCCGGGCAAAAAGAAAAGAAGTCCGCCCCGTCAAAAGAAGTGGAACGGTTGACCCAAATGCTGCTTGCGGTTCTGCACTCCAGCGGATACGTGAAGCCGCGGGCAGTGGCAGCCGAAGAAAAGTTGCGGCGCCTGGTCCGGCGCCTGGAGTTGAACGCCGATGACACCGCGGTATGGTTGGGAATGCTGCGGCAGATAGCGTGGAAGCTGGGCGTGGGTGAAAAGGACGGCCCTAGCTGAACAACTTCCGTGTAGAGACGGGGCTTGCCCCGTCTCACTCGCAGCGGGAGACAAACCCTCACGCCGTCTTCTGCCGCATCGAGCCGGCGATCACGGCGCCGACCACCAGCAGAGTCAAAACACTAATGATTCCCAGCGAGATGACGCAGTAGATACACCAAGCGCCCAGGATCATGGATTCGACGTCCGCAAGGTGGATGGCAAAGGCAAAAGCGCCGATCGCGAATGGCAGCATCCATGCGTACGCTCTTCGAGCGGCGAGCACGCCGAGCAGCAGATATCCGGCGATGCCAATCACGGCGACGGGAATTCCGAAGAGCATGGCGTACGGACTGTGATTCACGACGCCGCAGTCCCAGCGCTCATTGATGCTGCAAGGTGAAGCGTCGGTGCGGTAATGCTCGCGCAACGCGAGTGCGGAAACGGCGATACCGGCGACGGCGAGTACAATCAGCACCCATCTCATGCAGGACTCCCACCCCAATGTAAATGAAGTTGCATTGCAAGCAGAAAGTTAAAGCATTTTCATTGTTATCACAACCCGTAAGCATGAGTAGCAGACAAGAGCGTTATTCGCTTTCATGCGTCGGAACTTTCGCCCGAAGCCGATCTCAAACAGCCGCTTAGCCACGGAAACGCAATTACTGGGTGGATCACTTTCCACGTTCGGCGGGACGTTATAGAACTGGGACCACTCGCCCAGATAACAGGCAGCTTGCAGTGTCGAGACTACTTGGATAAGCCCACAAGGATAGTGCTTTTTTACGGAGCCAAAGAAATCGTAAAAGAGGAGCATTAAGCACAGCTAGCGGTGATACCCAGGCTAGCGCCCAAAAAACGGAAAAACGGGCGCGAACCTGGGGCACCAGGAACCGCCACTCTACTGCTTGTCGTAAACCGCCACCGATTTCACCGGCTTTCCGTTCGCGTCCGTGCCTTTTGAAGTCAGCGTCAACGTCTTTCCATCGTGAGAAACCGTTGCGGAGGTGGTGCCTACAGTTTTGTCTCCCTTTTTCAACGTGGTTGAAAGCTGGTGCGAGTTCAGTTGCTTGATGGCAAGGTGGTCCGCGCCATAGGGTATTCCAGTTCCGGTCACTTCGGAATCCTTGCCGTCGTACTTGGAGGTGTATCCGAAACTGAAGGCTGTGCCGTCGGCGCCTACGCCCTCGAACTTGTAGGTCACGGTGTCGCCATCCGCCGTCGCCGTGCGCGTAAGGCTTTTTGGAGCGTGCCCCGCCGGATACTTCGACTTGTCCAGGTTTAACTTCCATGTACCAACAAAGGCTTTGCTGTCAGCGAGCACCGAACCGGCCAGGGCCAAACACACTACGGCTACCGCGAAAATCGAGGATCTACGCTTCATGAACCTTCTCCTTGTTGAGACTAGCGGTGAGATGGAATTCTTGGCAAAGGCAACCGCAGCCTTACCGCAGCGCAAGCCTAATCCTCATCGGCTACGTGAGTCAAGCGAGAGTCTTATCCAATACAAGATGAGCCTGAAGGGGAGGTGGGATTCCAACGCAAGATGAGCCTGGAGCGGGTGGCAAGCTGGAGGATTGACAACCAGCGTGCACGAAGCCGAGAAATTAAGTCTGGA
>Ga0224558_1002163_pt1 | contig 18689 bp, 16 predicted proteins | sample 714S32024metaG_FD_180682 | JGI IMG/M metagenome (GOLD analysis project Ga0224558, IMG submission 180682) | Peat soil microbial communities from Stordalen Mire, Sweden - 717 S3 20-24 | ecosystem: Environmental > Terrestrial > Soil > Wetlands > Peat | place: Sweden: Norrbotten County, Stordalen...
GATAGCGGATCGACCGTCCCTCGTCGTCGACGGCCCGGATGTTGTCGTAGGGGGAGTACGACTTCATGACCGCATAGATCTCCGGGTCCTCGACCGGGTTTCCCCACTCCTCCCACTCGAGCACCGTGAGCGGGAGGGTCTCGTCCAAGATCGTCGTCAGGCAGTCGACGAAGGGAACCTCGGCCACCACCGCCCGGAAGAGGTCCGGGGCCAGATTGGCCGCCGCCCCCACCAGCAGGCCACCCGCACTCCCTCCCCGTGCCACCAGCCTGTCGGGTGCGGTCCACCCGTCCTCGATCAGGCTGCGAGCGCAGGCCACGAAGTCGGTGAAAGTGTTGGGCTTAGCCGCGAGTTTTCCCTCCTCGTACCACCGACGGCCCATCTCTCCTCCTCCCCGGACGTGGGCGATGGCGAAGATGAAGCCCCGGTCGAGGAGGCTGAGCCGCAGCGACGAGAAGCTCGGATCCATCGACGCTTCGTAGGAGCCGTACCCGTAGAGGAGGCACGGGGACGGCTCTGGGGCACCCGGACCACCTACCAGGTCGGCGCGGTACACCAGGGAGATCGGCACCTCGGTTCCGTCCTGGGCCCGCGCCCACCGGCGCTCGGTGCGGTAGCGGGCGGGGTCGAAGTCCCCGAGAACGGGTTGCCGCTTGCGCAGGACGGTGTCCCCGGTCTCGAGGTCCAGGTCGTAGACCGAGCGGGGAGTCACGAGTGAGGTGTACTCGTAGCGGAGGGTGGTCGACTCGTATTCGGGGTTGGCCCCGCCCCAAACCGTGGACGGTGATTCCGGCTGCTCCACGGGTACCGAGATACCGGTGGAGGCGTCGATCACCCGAATTCTGGTCTCGCCACCTTCCCGTTCGTAGACGACGAGATGCCCGATGAACGGGTCGACGTCATCCAACCTGACCCCTGGCCGTGCCGGGATCACCTCACGCCAGAACGCCCGCCGCGGCGTGCCGTCCGGAGCTTCCATCAGCCGGAAGTCCTCGGCCCCGTCATTGGTCACGATGAGGAACCGGCTGCCCCGACCTTGCTCCGGGTCGCCACGATCGTGGTCGACGCTGTACTCGATCCCCTGACGGCGGGGCTCGATCAGGGTGAACTCCCCGAGGGGGTCATCAGCCGGGAGGCTGCGGACCTCCGAGGTCACCTTGGAGTCCAGCCCCAGCAGGACGTGGGTGTCGTCCTTGGTCCGCCCGACGCCGAGGTAGAAGCGGTCGTCGGGCTCCTCATGGACCAGTGCGTCGGTCACCGGGTCGGTCCCGACCCGGTGACGCCAAAGCTGGAACGGGCGCATGGCTTCGTCCACCCTGACGTAGAAGACCGTCGCATTGTCGTTGGCCCACGCCACGCCGTAGGACGTGTCCTCGATCGACTCGGGGGCCTCCGCTCCCGAGTCGAGGTCGGCGAAGCGCATCGTGAACCGCTCCCCCCCTGAGGTGTCCGTCGAGTACACCAGCCAGCGGTGGTCCGGGCTGACCGCGAGGTTCCCCACGGCGAAGTAGTCGTGGCCCGCTGCGAGGACGTTCTCGTCCAGCAGGATCTGCTCGTCAGCCGGAGGTACCTCCAGGCCGGCCCCGTCCCTGTCGGGGCCGGAGCGGGTGGGCGCCGTGAGGCCGGGCCCACTGGCCCCTGGGGAACCATCGGCCACCGGCCGCCGGCAGTGGATGCCGTAGCTGCTTCCCTCCCGGGTGCGGCCGTAGTAGAGCCACGGTCCCTTGCGGACCGGTACCGAGAGGTCGGTCTCCTCGATGCGGGCGACCATCTCCTCGAAGAGCGACTCCCGGAGGCCCCGGGTGCCCGCCATCATCGACTCGGTGTAGGCGTTCTCGGCCTCGAGGTGGCCGATCACCTCGGGATCGTCCTTGTCCCGGAGCCAGAACCAGTCGTCGGTGCGGACGTCCCCGTGGGCGCTTAGCTCCACCGGGCGTCGGTCCGGAGCCGGCGGGGTGGCCACTGGTCCGGCGGCAGGTCTGGTGGCCGGTCCGGCAGTGGGTCCAGCGGCAGGTCTGGCAGTGGCGTGGTGGGGCATCCGACCAGGATGTCACGACTATTCGGCCGACATGCCCCCACCCCGCGCAGCCGACTGCCGGAGGTTGTTACTATCTGTATAGGAGAAATCAGTCGTCCGACCGGGCGGCGTCTCGGGAGCCCATATGACAACTACCGACCTCGACCTCGGAAAGTACAAGCTTGGGTGGTCTGACGAGGAAGATTACGTCTTCAAGCCCAAGAAAGGCCTGAACGAGTCGATCGTCCGGGAGATGTCGGCCATGAAGAAGGAGCCCGAGTGGATGCGGGACTTCCGTCTGCGGGCCCTCCAGCGCTTCGAGAAGCGCCCGATGGCCCAGTGGTTCGCCGTCAACATGCCCGACCTCGACTTCGACGACATCTACTACTACATCAAGCCGACCTCGGGGCAGGTGGAGGACTGGAACGACCTCCCCGACGCCATCAAGAACACCTACGAGAAATTGGGCATCCCCGAGGCTGAGCGCAAGTACCTGGCCGGCGTGACAGCCCAGTACGAGTCCGAGGTCGTGTTCCACCGGAATCGTGAGGACCTCGAGGCCCAGGGGATCATCTTCTGCGACATGGACACTGCAGTCCGCGAGTACCCCGACCTCGTCCGCAAGTACTTCGGGACGATCATCCCTCCCAACGACAACAAGTTCGCCGCCCTCAACTCGGCCGTCTGGTCCGGGGGCTCGTTCATCTACGTCCCGCCCAACGTCGTGGTCGACCAGCCCTTACAGGCCTACTTCCGCATCAATGCCGAGAACATGGGGCAGTTCGAGCGGACGCTCATCATCGCCGACGTCGGATCTCAGGTCCACTACATCGAGGGGTGCTCGGCGCCTGTCTACACGACCGACTCCCTCCACTCCGCGGTGGTCGAGCTGGTGGCCCTCGAAGGGTCGCGCATCACATACACGACCATCCAGAACTGGTCCAACAACGTCTACAACCTGGTCACCAAGCGGGCCCGGGCCGAAGCCGAAGCCCATGTGGAGTGGATCGACGGCAACATCGGCTCCCGCCTCACCATGAAGTACCCGTCGGTCTACCTGATGGGCCCGAAGGCCTCGGGCGAGGTCCTGTCGGTGGCCTATGCAGGAGCCGGCCAGCATCAGGACGCCGGGGCGAAGATGGTCCACGCTGCACCCGAGACCACCTCGACCATCATCTCGAAGTCCATCTCCAAGGACGCGGGCATCACCACCTACCGTGGCCTGGTGCACGTGGACGAAGGGGCGAAGCACGCCAAGAGCTTCGTTCGATGCGATGCCCTCCTGCTCGATGACACCGCGGTGTCGGAGACGAAGCCGTACATGGAGGTCGCCGAGCGGGACGCACGCATCGGCCACGAGGCCACGGTCTCCAAGGTCGGCGACGACCAGCTCTTCTACCTGATGAGTCGGGGCCTGTCCGAGACCCAGGCGATGGGGATGATCGTGAACGGGTTCATCGAGCCGATCACCAGGACGCTCCCGATGGAGTACGCCGTCGAATGGAGCCGCCTGATCGAGATCCAGATGGAGGGCTCGGTCGGCTGAGCCGGACGGTTTCGACAGCCCGGGGCCGACGGAGGTGACCCCGGACCGCGGAAGGTCGACCGGAGAGGCAGAATGTCCCCATGCCGATGAGGGAAGAGTGCAAGCACTTTCAGAGCCGAACCTACGACTCGGGGGAAGTCGCTCGCTTCTGCGTTCTCGACCTCGCTCCCGAAGCACCGTGGAAGTGCCCCGACGACTGCCCTTCGTATGTGCGTCGTCTGGCTGATGTCGGATGGGCCCACGGCTCGCTGGTCGAGCCGAGGCTCGAGCCCATGCCAGACGTCCCAGGAGAGGACGCGGCGAAGCTGCTCGATCAGGCGGAGGACATCGTCAATGCAGTGGGTCCCGACGTGCTGGCCGATGTGCGCCGGGAAGACGAGCGCGAAGAGCGCAAGGTCCACCGTTGGTGGCGCCGCAAGCGGTGAGCGGCCCTATCTCCCGGTGAAGATGGCCGGTCGTTTCTCGATGAAGGCGGCCATGGCCTCGGTCAGGTCGTCGGATGCTAGGAATCCTGCGTTCCAGGTGGCGACGAAGTCCAGTCCCTCGGCCACCGATCGTCCCTCGCCGGCGGTGAGTACCGCTTTGGTGCCCTGGACAGCCAGAGGTGAATTGGTGGCAATCTCCGCGGCCAACGCCCGGGCGTCCCCCACGACCTGGTCGGCATCGGCGCTGATCTGATTGACCAGCCCGATCGCCTCGGCCCTCGCCGCGGTGATGTCCTTGCCGGTATAGGCCAGTTCGGCGACGTGTCCTTTGCCGATGATGTGGGGAAGGCGCTGGAGGCTCCCGAGGTCGGCGACGATGGCGACCTTGGTCTCCCGCACCGAGAACAGGGCGTCGGCGCTGGCCATCCGGATGTCGCACGCTGCGGCCAGGTCGACGCCCCCGCCGATGCAGTAGCCGTGGATGGCGGCGACGACCGGAACAGGACAGTTCGCCACGGAGCTCACCGACGCCTGGAGGCGAAGGACCTCGGACCGGGCGGACCGGGCCCTGGCTGCCGACGACTGCGGGGTGCCGTCGCCCGGTCCGGGGGCTCCGGTCAGACCCGCCATGGCGACGAGGTCGAGCCCGACAGAGAAGTGGGGCCCCCGCGCTGCGATCACGACGGCGCGGATCTCCGCATCGGAGCCGATGGCCGTCATGGCCCGGGGGAGGTCGGTCCAGAACGCCGGCCCCATGGCGTTCCGCTTCTCGGGACGGTCGAGCCAGAGTGTGGCCACGTGGCCGTCGGCCTCGATGGAGAGGACGTCGGAGGAGAACGAGTGGATGGGGGTGTCGGGGGGCGGGGCCATCGCCCGAGCGTAGGCGGCAATGTGGCCGATCGCCCGTCCGTGCCGTTCCCTCAGGGTCAGGTGTCGGACCGAGGCCCGTGATGGTGGCCGTGGAAGGATCGGGACCGGACGGAGCAGCCAAGGAGGAGGATCCGAGGAGAGCCGGGCGGCTCCGAATCCGCCCGGCAGGTGGGCCGGTCAGGGGGGCAGCCGGTCGAGCGGTAGTCGGAGCGTCAGGTGGATCGGAGGGGTCGGGCCAGCCGGTTGGGCAGGTAGGATGGGCCCTGAGGCTCGTCATCCGGGCCTCCTTGCGCGAGAGGTATCTGTTCTGTCCACGTTCACTCCCGACATCGCCGCCGGGCTCCCCGGGATCCCCTGGCTGCAGCACAGGCGGTCGGCCGCTGCCGAAGCGTTCGCGTCGTCCCCGCTCCCGAGTGAGAAGGACGAGGTGTGGAGGTACAGCCGGATCGACCAGCTCGACCTCGATCGTTTCCGACCCACAGCCAGTTCCCGGTCGAAGGCGGCCAACGACCCCGGGCCATCGCCCTCTGATCGGGTCCATTCCCTGGTGAGCAGCCTGGGGGCACGCTCCGGGTTGATGGTCACCATCAACGGCGTCCTGGCCACCGTGGCCACGTCGGTGGAAGAGGACGCATTGACCCTCGGCCGGATCACCGAGCACCCCGAGGTCGGAGATCTCCTCGGCGCCGTGGCACAGGACCCGCACGACTTCGTGCTGATGAACGATGCGTTCGCCATCGATCCCCTGGTGGTCGACGTCTCTTCCGGGGTCACCATCGAGGACCCGGTCGTGGTCGTCCACGTGGTCAGCGGGCAGGGTGGCGAGGCCCTGTTCCCCCGGACGATGGTCCGGTGCCAGCACGGGTCGTCGGCAGGGGTCGTCGAGATCGTGGTGGAGGTCGATGCCGGTCTGTTGGTCGACCTTCCGTCCTCGGCCAAGCCGTCGGCCTCACGGGGTTCGCCTGCGGGTGAGGCGGCCTCCCTGGTTGTGCCGGTCTCCGAGCTCCAGGTGGCCGATGGGGCGAGCCTCTCGTACGTCAGCGTCCAGGCGCTGGGTCCCGACACCTGGCAGCTCGCCCACCAGGCCAGCACGATCGGGGCCGATGCCAGCCTGCACAGCTTCGCGGTGGCACTCGGCGGCAGCTACGCGCGCCTTCGAACCGACTCGGCCCTCGAGGGCGCCTCGGGTGCCAGTGTGCTCCGTGCCGCATACATCGGCAGGAACGACCAGATGCTCGACTTTCGCACGTTGCAGGATCATCGTGCGCCACGCACCACCAGCGACCTCCTGTTCATGGGAGCAGTGGCTGACCGGTCCCACTCGGTCTACAGCGGGCTGATCCGGGTGCGCCGGGGTGCTGTGCGTTCGGACGCGATGCAGACGAACCACAATCTGGTCCTCGACGAGGGAGCCCACGCCGACTCGGTGCCGAACCTCGACATCGAGGAGAATGACGTCACCTGCAGCCACGCCTCGACGGTCGGTCCGGTGGACGAAGACCAGTGCTACTATCTCGAGTCACGCGGCGTGGAGCCCGATGTCGCCGAGCGCCTGATCGTCGGGGGCTTCTTCGAGAACATTGCTGACCAGGTGCCGATCTCCGGGACCCATCCGATGGTCAGCCGGGCGCTCGCGGACCGAGCCGGGGCCCACGGTGCCTGAGCCCATCGACACGGCGCCGGCTACCGCCGGGAAGGTCCGACTCTGCGGGCGCGGGGACCTGGCGCCGGGCGAGGCGCGCCGATTCGACGCCGCCGGGTTGCGAGTGGCCCTGGTCCGCATCGCCGACGACTTCTATGCCATAGGCGATCGCTGCAGCCACGAGGACTTCTCGTTGGCCGACGGTGAGGTGTGGGCCGCGGAGTGTGAAATCGAGTGCGCCAAGCACGGGTCGACCTTCGACCTGCGGACCGGTGAACCGTGCTCCCTCCCGGCCACCCGGCCGGTCCCCGTCTACGAGCTCCTCATCGAGGGCGACGATGTGTCGGTGGTGGTGCCGTGAGCACCGGTGAGCTGTGCATCGAGGGGCTTCGGGTCGGCATCCCCGGCCGGGAGATCCTGCGGGGAGTGACCTTGACCGTGCGCAGTGGCGAGGTGCATGCAGTGATGGGCCCGAACGGCTCGGGCAAGAGCACCCTCGCCCACGTGCTAATGGGCCGGCCCGGCTACGAGGTGCTCGACGGATCGGTCACCCTCGACGGGATCGACCTGCTGGCACTGCCGACGTGGCAGCGGGCGAGGGCCGGCCTCTTCCTGGCCATGCAGCAACCGATCGAGGTGCCGGGTGTCTCGCTGGCCACGACCCTGGTTGCAGCGCAGGCCAGGATCTCCGACGACGACGTCGGTGGGTCCGCCTCCGGCACCGAGTCGGGTGCGGGCAGGGTCGGGGTCGACGACCGGCTCCGATACGAGGCGGCCCGGATCGGTTTCGACGAGCGGTTCCTCGACCGGGCACTCAACGTCGATCTCTCCGGCGGTGAGCGGAAGCGCAACGAGACGCTGCAGCTGGGCGTCCTCCGTCCCCGATTCGCCGTGCTGGACGAGATCGATTCCGGCCTCGACGTCGACGCACTCGGTGCCGTGGGCAGGCGGGTGCAGGAAGCCACCGCCGAGTGGGACCTGGGCGTCCTGGCGATCACTCACTTCCGGAGGCTGCTCGACGTGTTGCACCCTGATGTCGTGCACGTTCTCTCGGAAGGCCGGGTCGTGGCCACCGGTGGGAGTGACCTGGCGGAGATCGTGGACCGGACCGGGTACGCCGCCTACAGCTGAGTCTCGCTGGCCCGGATCGGCCCCGGCTGGCTCCCTTTCGCCCTCGCTGACCCCGGTCGCGCCACCGGCCGCGACGATGCTTGCGGGCGCACCCTCGGCGTGCGCCCCGATTGGTAGCGTCTCCCACCATGACCCGCCGAGACCGCCGACGTGGTGGTGCCCACAGTGCATCTCGCAAGGGTGGTGACTCGTCCGGGTCTTCCTCCGGCGCCGACTCCGACAAGGGCACCGATCCAGGCGACCCCATGGGCTCTGGCTCCCCTCAGCCGCCACCGGCTCCGGCTGACCCCACCAACAGCACCGCCTCAGCGGCCCACGCCGCCACAGCCGACGCCTCAACCGACGCCGCCGCGGCGGCCGCGGCGGCCGCGGCAGACCCGGGTGTGCCCGCACGCCGCCGGGACCGAGCCGAAGCACGTCGGACTGCATCGGGCGCCAAGGCCGGGTCGACCGGTCCCGGGAAGAAGAAGGCCAAGTGGACCTGGCTCGATCGGGTGCTGTTGGGCGGCGTCGTCGTGGTCACGTTGGCGCTGGTGGCCGTCGGAACCGGGTACGTCTACATCACCTACCGGTTCAACCAGGTCACCAAGGTCACCGTGAAGCACCTCAAGAAGGCTCCTCCGGGCCAGCCGTTCAACGTCCTCCTCATCGGCTCGGACTCACGGAGCGGCCTCAGCCTAGAGCAGCAGTCCCACCTCGGCAACGAGTCGACAGCCGGGGGGCAGCGCAGCGACGTGGTGAAGATCGTCCACGTGGTGCCGGCCACCGGCCAGGTCAGCGTCCTGTCCATTCCGAGGGACACCGTGGTGTCGGTGGCCGGCGACACCAGTGAGATCGGCAAGTACAACCGGATCAACTCCACGTACAACGACGGCCCGGACCAACTGGTGCAGACCGTCGAGGCCAACTTCGGCATCCCCATCGAGCACACCGTGCAGATCAACTTCGACGGCTTCATGGGCGCGGTCAACGCCATCGGCGGGATCAGCCTCGACTTCCCCTACCCGGCGAAGGACACCTACACCGGCCTCGACGTCACCAGCCGGGGCTGCCAGCAGCTCAACGGTGGCTACGCGCTCGCCGTTGCCCGCAGCCGGCACTACGAGTACTACAAGGACGGCTACTGGCAGTACGACGGCACCAGCGACTTCGGGCGCATTCAGCGCCAGAACGCCTTCCTGAAGGCGCTCATCAACCAGGCAGAGACCAAGTACAACCCACTCACGCTCAACGCCTTCATCGGTTCGGTGGTCCAGGGGGTGACCGTCGACTCCACGTTCACGGCCAGCGATCTGATCTCCCTGGCCCGTGAGTTCCACACCTTCTCGTCACAGTCGTTGGCCACCGCGACGCTGCCCACCTATTCCGCCTACTCGGCGGACTTCAGCGAACTTGGAGCAGTGCTGTACGTGCAGCAGCCCCAGGCCGATCAGGTGATCACCCAGTTCCTCGGAGGCGCACCGGAGGCCTCGCTTACCCCTCCACCGGGACCCTACGGTGTGGTGCCGACCACTACCACGAACGTGCCAGCGTCGACCTATCCCAGCCAGGGGTCGACGCCGGGCACGTCGGCATCGTCGAGCACCACGACCAGCATCGAGACGGACTTCGACCCTACGCCCTGCTGAGGGGCGATTCCGGGGGGAGCGGCCCCGAACCGACGGCCCCCTGTACGGGACGGGACGGCCTCGGGAGCCACACCACGGACGTCCCGGGCGTCTCGGCCGTCCCAGGCATCTCTGGCCTCTCGGACGGCACGCACACGTAGGACGTCCCCGGTCGGGGACGTCCTCGTCCGGCGATCAGTCGGGCTCGCTCCCTCGTTCGCTCTCGTCGAGGCCCTGAGCGAGGGTGTTCCAGCTGAGGGTGGCGCACTTGATCCGCACGGGAAACTTGACCACGCCTTGCAGCGCGGCGAGCTCGCCCAGTGCATCGATGTCGATGGCCTCGGGCTCGGGAGCTTCGCCGTCCGCACCTGATCCGTCGCCGTCCGTTCCCCCGCCTCCGGACGGGAGGGTCGACTCGTGGATGGACATCATCCCCTTGAAGGTGCGGATCAGGTCCCGCACCTCAGGGACCGGCTTGCCCTTAACGGCGGCCGACATGAGGGAGGCGGACGATTGGCTGATCGAGCAGCCACTCCCGGCGATCTTGATGTCGGACACCACGCCGTCCCGCACCTCCAGGGTGACGACGATCTCATCCCCGCAGAGTGGGTTGAAGCCCTCGACCCGCTGTGCGGGAGGCGACTCCAGCTCACCTCGGTTGCGGGGGGAGCGGTAGTGGTCCAGGATGATCTCGCGGTAGAGGTCCTCGAGCCCGGGCATCAGCCATTCCTCCCATCGACGCCGTCCGGAACCACGCGGACGGCCCGACGGCCGCCGGACCCTCTGTGCGTAACCGATCGATCCACGGGATCAGCGTACCGTCCGGTGTTCATCCGAAGAACGCTCCGGCCTCTTCGAGCGCGTCGCCCAACGTGTCCACGTCGGACTCGTCGTTGTAGAGGGCCAGGGACGCACGGGCGGTGGCATTGACGCCGAGCCGCCGCATCAGGGGCTTGGCGCAGTGGTGGCCTGCCCGTACGCACACGCCGTACTGGTCGAGGATCTGCGAGATGTCGTGCGGGTGGACGCCCCGGTAGGCGAAGGAGAGCACGCCACCCCTGGCTGACGGATCAGACGGCCCGAAGATCCGGAGGTCCTCGCCGAACCGGTCCCCGAGCGTCTGCATGGCGTAGCCGGTGAGCGAGATCTCGTGGCTCCGGATCGCATCCATGCCTATTCGTCGAAGGTAGTCCACGGCAGCTCCGAGGCCGATCGCCTCGGTGATCGGCGGAGTTCCGGCCTCGAACCGCCACGGAAGGTCGTTCGGTGTGAAACCGTCCTTGCGGACGTCGAGGATCATCTCCCCGCCTCCGAGGAACGGTGGCAGCTCGGTGAGCAGCTCGTTCCGACCCCACAGCACGCCGATTCCCGTGGGGCCGAGCATCTTGTGGGAGCTGAACGCAAGGAAGTCGACCCCGAGCGAAGCCACGTCGGTGGGCAGATGGGGGACCGACTGGGCCCCGTCGGCAACCACCACGGCACCCGCTGCATGGGCCATCTCGGCGATCTCGGTCACCGGGTTGAGGGTCCCGAGGACGTTGGACATGCAGGTGACGCCGACCAGCTTGGCCCCGTCCAGTAGTTGGTCGAGGTCGTCGAGTACGAGGCCGCCGTCGTCGTCGACCGGTATCCAGCGGATCGTCACGCCGCGTTCGGCGGCCAGCATCTGCCACGGGACGATGTTGGCGTGGTGCTCCATCTCGGTGAGCACGATGGCGTCACCGGCCTGCAGGTGGGTGCGGCCCCACGAGTGGGCGACCAGGTTCAGCCCTTCGGTGCCGTTCTTCGTGAAGATGACCTCGCGCGCCGGTTCGGGGGCGCCGATGAACCGACCCACGTTGAGGCGAGCCGCCTCGAAGCGTCGGGTGGCCTCCTCGGCGATGGCGTAGACGCCGCGGTGGACGTTGGCGTGGGTGGTCTCGTCGTACTCCCGCATGGCGTCGAGGACCTGGACCGGGCGCTGGGAGGACGCTGCCGAGTCGAGGTAGGTGATCGGTCGGCCGTGGACCTCGACGCCCAGCAGGGGGAAGTCTTTGCGGAGCGTGGCCACGTCCAGCACGTTCGCGGTGTCGTTCAGCTCCGCCATGCGTCGTACCCTTCGGCCTCCAGCGTGCGGGCCAGCTCGGGTCCACCCTCGGCCACGATGACCCCGTCGACGAGCAGGTGGACCCGGTCGGCAGCCAGCTCGTCCAGCATCCGCTGATAGTGGGTGATCACGAGGACACCCAATTCGGGACGGGCCTCGCGGACCGTGTGGACCCCGCGGGCCACGGTGCGCAGTGCGTCGACGTCGAGCCCCGAGTCGGTCTCGTCCAGGACGGCGAGCTCCGGCTCGAGGATGGCCATCTGGAGGATCTCGTTGCGCTTCTTCTCGCCGCCGGAGAACCCGTCGTTGAGATGGCGCTCGCCGAAGGCCGGGTCCATCCCCAGTTTCTCCATCCACTCCATCATCATCAGCCGGACCTCGAGGACGGAAAGGTCCATTCCCCGTCGGGCCGACAGTGCCTGTCTCAGGAACTGGATGACGGGGACGCCCTCGATCGACTCGGGCTCCTGGAAGGCCAGGAACATCCCCGCCTTTCCCCGCACGTCCGCCGGCCATGCGGTGATGTCCTCGCCCTTCAGCCGGATGCTCCCGGAGGTGACCTCGAACGCGGGATTGCCCAGCAGGACGTTGGCCAGCGTCGACTTGCCCGAGCCGTTGGGGCCCATCAGCGCGTGCACCCGTCCGGATTCGACCGTCAGGTCGACCCCCCGCAGGATAGGCGAGCCCTCCGCGGAGACATGGAGGTCCTCGATCTGCAGGAGCGGGGGAGGCTGGCGGCCTTCGTCGGTCCGGTTGGGCACGCCATTGATCCTACCCTGATTCCGTAGTTTCTCCTACGGGAATAGGGACAATGGGCCTGACCGGCCGAACGGTCTGTGGAATTGCCCAAGTGACCAGGTCAACCGGTACGGTAACCGGATGGCCGACCCGTGGAACTTCGCCGGTCCGGTGACCCAGCTCGATTCGAGCTCGGGGGTGGTGACCCTGGTCGACGAGTCGACCTTCGCCATCAGCGGCAGTGCCGGCGACATGTCCACGGGTGCTGCGCAGGGACTGTTCGTCCGGGACACCCGCATCATCTCCCGGTTCGAGGTGCTGGTGGACGGCGTGCGTACACAGCCATTGGCCGCCGTCACCGACGATCCGTTCTCTGCCACCTTCGTCTCACGCTGTCTCCCGGCGCCGGGGCGGGCCGACTCCACGTTGATGGTCTTCCGCTCCCGGTACGTGGGCCAGGGCATGCGTGAGGACCTGGCCGTTCGCAACTTCGCCGACGAGCCGGCGACTTGCACGCTGGAGATCGTTCTCGGGTCCGACTTCGCCGATCTCTTCGCCGTGAAGGAGGGGAGGGCTGGAGCCGGACCCGGCCCCGGGGAGATCACCGCCAGCGTGGAGGGCGGTGTCGCCGCGTCAGTTGGCGCCGGGCCGGGCGACGGCGGCGCGTCACCGGGCCGGCGTTCCACCGTCTCCTACTCGTATCGGAGGGGTGGCGTGGTACGTGGCGTCGAGCTCCGGTTCGTCGGCCCGGCCGAGGTCACCGCGGAGCGGGCCACGTTCGAGATCACCGTGCCACCTCGGGGGGAGTGGACCACCTGCGTCGAGGTCGGCCCGGTGTTCGACGGAGCGGCCGTCGACCCGAGGTACCGGTGCGGCGAACCCATCGACCGGGCCACGCCGACGGAGCGCCTGGCGCAGTGGCGCCGCCAGGTCCCCCACGTGGAGACCACCCACCCGGGCCTCAAGGAGGTCATCTCGCGCAGCGCGGAGGACCTGGGAGCCCTGCGCATCTTCGATCCCGACTATCCCGAGCGGGTGGTGGTGGCGGCAGGCGCTCCATGGTTCATGACCGTCTTCGGGCGTGACTCCTTGCTGACGGCCTGGATGGCGCTGCTGGTCGACCCCGATCTGGCCCGCGGGGTGCTTCAGACCCTGGCCCGGTTCCAGGGGACCGACGTCGATCCCCGCCATGAGGAGGAGCCCGGCCGCATCCTCCACGAGATGCGCTTCGGGGATGCCGCCTCGCTGTCGCTGGGGGGCGGGAGCATCTACTACGGGACGGCCGACGCCACGCCGCTGTTCGTGATGCTCCTGGGAGAGATGCGGCGGTGGGGTGTCGCCCGCGAGATGGTCGACGAGCTGCTTCCCAATGCGGCACGGGCGATCGAGTGGATCGAGAAGTTCGGCGACGCCGACGGGGACGGCTACGTGGAGTACAAGCGGGCCACCGACCGAGGCCTGGCCAACCAGGGCTGGAAGGACAGCTGGGACGGCATCCGGTACGCCGACGGCCGGGTCGCCGAGGCACCCATCGCCCTTTGCGAGGTCCAGGCCTATACCTATGGCGCTTACCTGGCCAGCGCCCACTTCGCCTTCGAGGTCGGTGACACCGCCACCTACGATCGCTTCCGGGCCAAGGCCACCCAGCTGAAGGCGGCGTTCAACCGCGACTTCTGGCTGGAGGAGAAGGGCTGGTTCGCGGTCGGCCTCGACGCCGACAAAAGGCCGATCGACTCGCTGACCTCCAACATCGGCCACTGCTTGTGGACCGGGATCGTGGACGAGGACAAGGCCCGGCGGGTGGCGGAGAAGCTGGTGTCGCCGGCCATGTTCACCGGATGGGGGGTCCGCACGTTGTCGAAGGACAACGGGGGATACAACCCGATCAGCTACCACTGCGGGTCGGTGTGGCCGCACGACACCGCCATCGTGGCGGCAGGCCTGGCCCGCTACGGCTACGACAGCGCCGCTCAGACGCTGATCTTCGGCCTGATGGACGCCGCCCAGGCCCAGGGGGGTCGCCTCCCCGAACTGTTCAGCGGACTCGACCGGGGAGAGCTGACCGTCCCGGTGGGCTACCCCACCTCGTGTTCCCCCCAGGCATGGGCGGCAGCCTCGCCGTTGCTCTGCCTCCGGACGCTCCTGCGGCTCGATCCGTGGGTGCCCTACGGCAAGACGTGGTTGTCCCCGAACCTCCCCGAGGAGATCGGCTACCTCAAGGTCGACGGCATCCCCCTGGCCGGCTCACGGGTGACCATCGAGGTCGGCTCCGAGGTTTCCGGTGGGGTCGCGATCACCGGCCTCCCGTCGGAGATCGAACTGATCCGGGAGCCCCGCCGGCCGTCCACCGCTGTCTGATCACAGCCAGGCCGCAATCTGCCTGCGATCAGACCGGCATCCGAACTCCGTCCCGCCCGCCCGGGCCCTTCTGCCCGAGCTCACCAGCCCCGGGTGACCCACTCCCCGACGTGGGGGGACTCGGCGCCGATGGTCGTGCCCACCCCGTGGCCGGGGAGCACCATGGTCTCGGGGCCGAACTCGGCGAAGATGCGGCCCTCGATCGAGTCGATGATGGTGGCGAAGTCCGAGTGCTCGAACGAGGTGTTTCCGGGTCCTCCCGGGAAGAGGGTGTCCCCGGTGAAGAGCAGCGGCGTCCCCTCGACGGTGAAGCACATCGAGCCCGGGGTGTGCCCCGGGGTGGCGATGGTCCCGATGCGCAGCCGCCCGACCCCGAGCACGCAACGGTCCTCGAGGAGCTGGTCGTAGGACGGCAGCATGCCGGCATCGGCAGCGGTGACTGCGACGTCGATCCCCGCGTCGCGCACTGCCTCCACCGCCTGGATGTGGTCCCAGTGCCCGTGGGTCTCGACGACCTGGCGGACGTTGAGGGACCGACACAGCTCGAGCAGCTTGTCGTGCTCGTTGGCCGCGTCGATCAGCAAGGAGTCGCCGGTCGCCCGGCACCGGACGATGTAGACGTTGTTGTCGACGGGCCCGACGACGAGCCGGTGGACCTCGACCGAGGTGTCCTGGTAGTCGATGATGGTTGCTGGCACGTTGGTGGGCCTCCTCGCGAGTCGCCTGGGGCGCCATGTCCCCCGGACCAGGAGCCCGGGAGGCCCGCCGACAGGCGACCCCCGGAGCCTCGACCGAGCTGTCGGGACGCCCATGGCCAGCGTAGTTGTCGCCCTTGACCTGTTGGTCAAGATCGCCCGGGTTCTGGTAGACAGACCTGGTACACAGTCGTGGCAGACCGTCCCCGGCGCCGGGGACCAGCCAGTGGATGGAGAACAGGATGAACTTCGCCTTCAGCGAGGAGCAGGACGAGCTTCGCAAGTCGGTCCGCCGCTTTCTCGATGACAAGTCGCCGGAGACCGAGGTACGGCGCCTGATGGAGACCACCGAAGGGTACGACCAGGCGGTGTGGACCCAGATGGCCGAGCAGCTGGGCCTGCAGTCCCTCACCATCCCCGAACAGTTCGGGGGGTCGGGCTTCTCCTACGTCGAGCTGATCGTGGTGCTCGAGGAGATGGGCGCTGCCCTGTTGTGCGCACCGTTCTTCTCCACGGTCGCCCTCGCCGCCAATGCCATCCTGACCTCTGGGGACCAGAGTGCCCAGGAGTACCTGCTGCCCGGGATCGCCGCCGGCGAGACGATCGGGACCTTGGCGTTCACCGAAGACTCCGGACGGTGGGACGCCGAAGGGATCACGCTGGCGGCGAGCAAATCGGGCGACGGCTGGGTGCTCAACGGGCACAAGTCCTTCGTCGTCGACGGTCACACCGCTGGACTGGTCCTGGTGGTGGGGAGGACGCCAGCCGGCCTCTCGCTGTTCGGGGTCAAGGGCGACGCCGAGGGCCTGATCCGGACCCCCCTGGCCACCATGGACCAGACCCGCAAGCAGGCCCGTCTCGAATTCACGGACACCGACGCCTGGCTGATCGGGACTGACGGCGGCGCCGAGCCCGGTCTCGGAAAGACACTGGACCTGGCCGCAGTAGCGCTGGCGGCAGAGCAGGTTGGCGGCGCCCAGCGCTGCCTCGACAGCTCGGTGGAGTACGCCAAGACGCGCATCCAATTCGGGCGGCCGATCGGGAGCTTCCAAGCCATCAAGCACAAGTGCGCTGACATGCTCCTCGAGGTCGAATCGGCGAAGTCGGCCGCGTACTACGCCGGCTGGGCCGCTGCCGAGGACTCCGACGAACTGCCGGTGGTGGCCAGCTTGGCCAAGTCGTACTGCTCGGAGGCCTACTTCCATGCTGCCGCCGAGACGATCCAGATCCATGGAGGCATCGGCTTCACCTGGGAACATCCGGCACACCTCTACTTCAAGAGGGCCAAGTCCTCCGAGCTCATGTTGGGCGACCCCTCCTACCATCGCGAGCTCCTGGCCCAGCGGATCGGGATCTGAGCCGCGCAGTGAGGCACGTCGCCGCGGCCGGTGCCGTCGACCGCGGAGGCGTCCGGCGCCGTCGACCGCGGAGGCGTCCGGCGCCCGGTGAACTCGGCGCCCCCCGAACTGGCGTAGCGTTCTCCCGATGAGTGATTCGAGAAACCCGACGAGTTGGCTCCTGCTGGGACTGCTCACCGTGGTGGGTGTGGGCGGGGCCGTGCTCGGTGTCGCCCAGTCACCGAAGAACGTGCCCCTGCAGCAGGCGGTCGACAACACGCTGGCTGCACCCAACTACTCGGAAGTGCTGACCGAGAGCACGGCCCAGGGCAAGCAGACCGACTATCTCACGTACCAGGCGCCCGACCGGCTCGGGGGGTACATCCAAAGCGGAAGCAAGCGCACCTACGTCTACGTGATCGGTGCTCTCGAGTTCCAGAGCCTCACCGTCTCGGCCAATTCCCCCAACCCGCACCTCGTCTTCTACAAGCAGTCGAGCCAGGGGGCCAAGGCCCTCGATCCGGCCCACGGCTATCTCCCCTATGCCCGGCAGGGGAAGAACATCCAGCAGTCGGGCGGCACCTACTCGTTCACCCTCACCAAGTCCGGTCAGACCGGGAAGTTCGGATTCACCGTTTCCGGCCAGTACATCTCGGAGTTCACGCTCAACGTGCAGAGCGCGTCGGTACAACTGGTCATCTCCGAGGTCGGGACGTCGCTTCCCGTTCGGCTCCCTGCCGGGTCCAAGGTCGTCGCGGCACCATCCGGCTCCGCAGGGAACGCCGGGTAGCCGCCGGCCCGGGATCCAGCCCGGCCGACCCGATCCACCCCTCAGGCCGGTCCTCCCGTTCGGCCCCGCCGACTCAGGCTCCGGTTGAGGTCGGGGTCGCTCCGATTGCCTGGTCGATGGACCGACGGAGCACTCGGGCGGCAGCTTCCGGATCAGGGGACTCGGTGAGCCAGCGGACCACGACGAAGTGACGGGCCCCGGCATCGACCATGCCGGCCACCGTGCCCGGATCGACGCCTCCGGTAACCCATACCGGCCAGGGTGACCGTCTCACCGCCGCAGTGATGTAGCCGAGACCGGTCCCGGGCCGTCCCGGCTTGGTCGGCGTCGGTGTCACCGGTCCGGCCGAGAGGTAGTCGACGGGAGCGGGCGTAGCGGCCGGCCGGCCTTCCGGCGGCTCCCCGCAGGCGGCAGCCAGGTCGGAGAGGGCGTGTGTGGACAGCCCGATGATCGCCTCGTCGCCCATCAACCGCCGGGCGGCCGCCGGGGAGAGGTCCTCCTGACCGACATGGACCCCGTCCGCTCGGACGGACGCGGCGAGGTCCGGGCGGTCGTTGAGGATGAACGGGACATGGTGGTGACGGCACACCCTCTGGACCACTGCCGCCCGCTCCAACAGCTGTTCGTCGTCCAGCTGCTTTTCGCGGAGCTGGACGACGTCCACGCCTCCTGTGACGCAGGCTTCGACGAAGTGTTCGAGGTCGGCCCGGTCCGGAGTGCACAGGTACAGCCTGCGACCGGCCAGTCCCCATCGGTCGGGTAACGCCACCGGAACGGATCAGCCGCCCTTGGCGGCGGCCGTCTTGGCCTTGACCTTCATCTTCTGCTTGTACTGGCGGACCTTGGCCAGTGCCTCCGGCGAGTCGATGTCAGCCACCGACTGGAACGATCCGGCCTTCCCGAAGGGCGAGGCGGCCGCCTCCCACCCTGGGGGCTGCACGCCGAGCTGCTTGCCGAGCAGGGCGATGAAGATGCGTGCCTTCTGCTCGCCGAACCCGGGCAGTGCCTTCACGTTGGCCAGCAGCTGCTTGCCGTCGGCCGCCGAGGTCCAGATTGCCGCCGGATCGCCGTCGTAGGTGTCGACGATCCGTGCGCAGACCTCCTGGACTCGGCCGGCCATCGACTTCGGGAACCGGTGGAGCGCGGGCTTCTCGCTGAACAGGGCGGCAAGGATTTCCGGGTCCATCGACGCGAGGACCGACGCGTCGAGCCGTCGGCCCAGGCGGTCGCGGAGGTCGTAGGGCGCCCTGAACGCCCGCTCCAGCGGGATCTGCTGGTCCAGGACCATGGCGATGAGAAGGGCCAGGGGGTCGTCGGACAGCAGCTGGTCGACGGCCTCGTCACCGGTCACGTGGATCACGGGGTCAGGCTAGCCGGGAGCATCCCGATCGGCCCACCGGCGGGATGACGGTCACCGGTCCACCCACCGGTCCACCCACCCACCCAC
>Ga0224558_1002166_pt1 | contig 18644 bp, 16 predicted proteins | sample 714S32024metaG_FD_180682 | JGI IMG/M metagenome (GOLD analysis project Ga0224558, IMG submission 180682) | Peat soil microbial communities from Stordalen Mire, Sweden - 717 S3 20-24 | ecosystem: Environmental > Terrestrial > Soil > Wetlands > Peat | place: Sweden: Norrbotten County, Stordalen...
TTACTTCACGCACATGACGCGTCATCAAGGATTGCATCTGCGCCCGACCAACGACACTCGCGATCGACACCATCGCGATAACGGTCAGCAGAGATGCACTTAGCCTTCGAATCATAACTTCTCTTTGTCAAGTGTCAACTTCCTGGAAGATACTGCCGGCCCGGAAACATAGCGCCAGAAGCTACTTCTAGGCCTTAGCGCCGAACTGCCCGGCGAGAAAGTCACCTGGACTTTACACAGCGCTAAGTTTGCACCTAACTCGCTTGCTAGAGGTGCAGCTCAGCCACAGCGTAGGACCTTCCCGCCAAGAGAAGAATGGCACGTACGTGTTAACACGTTGGGCTAAGCGGGCCAATCAAAGCCGTCTTATTCCTTTTGACTAGAAGTCGTAGTCTTCCGGAGTGCAGGTACAGACTCCCGCTCCGCTGCCCAGGCCGGCTTGGCCCTGCGTGCCTACTATAAAACCGCACTCTTCCGGCAACAGCGCCGTTTCGACCGCCCCCAGGTTCGCGACGTTGGCCTCGGTTTCGGTAACGGCCCAATCGGCTGCACCACCAGGGTCAGTTGCGCCCACAAACTCGTACTTCAGCGACTGCACGTGCGTAGCCGTTACCCGTAGTCCCTCCGTCGGCTTGACGGCGCTGCCACCGCCATTGTCCCAACCGTTAGCGTTCGCATCCGAAATGATCTTGATGACGCCACGGTGGTTGCTCTTCCCGGTCAGGGAGTTAGCCGTGAGTTCCGTATTCACGGATTCCGAGAGCAGACCGTCCTTTGTTATGAGGCAGCCGCAGCACTCCTGCAGTTCCTGACTGTCATCGAGCACGTAGATGTCCGCGTACAGGTTGCCGTCTGTATTGCCGTCATTGACGATACGCAAGGTTGCATCCGGCACACCAGGGTAGTTTGCATTGGAGTAGTAGGTGGTGAAGAAGAGGCGGAGCAGTGGCGTTACGGTGACAGTAGCCGATCCAGTGACACCGTTGTCTGCTGCGAGGATCGTCGTTGAGCCCACATTGTTGGCAGTCACCAGTCCGCCGCTGTTCACGCTCGCCATACCCGGCTGGGCCGAACTCCACGCTACGGTTCCGGTCATGTTCTCGGTTGTTCCATCGCTCATCGTTGCAATCGCCTGGAGCTGACTGCTGCTTCCGAGGACCATGGATAACTTTGCCGGGACGATGTTCAAGACGACTACCACAGCGGGAGTCACCGTCAGGCTCGCGGTTCCGGTGAAGGATCCGGCGGTCACGCCGATCGTGGCCGTTCCGACTGCGTTGGCAAGAGCCGCACCGGCCGAGCTCACACTGGCGATTGCCGACGCGGATGAACTCCACGTCGCCGTGTTCGTCAGATTCTGCGTGCTCCCGTTGCTGTACGTTCCCGTGGCCGTGAACTGCTGCGTGTCCCCTGCGGCAATCGAAGAATTGGCTGGCGTCACGGCAACCGAGGCGAGAACCGGTGAGGTCACCGTCAGCATGGCCGCGCCCTGCACGGTGCCCGCAGTAGCCGTCATCGTCGTGCTGCCCACAATTATGCCGCTGGCCAGGGCCGCCGCATTGATCGTCGCGACCGAAGGCGCCGACGAACTCCACGTCACCGACGCGGTCAAAGCCTGCGTGCTCCGGTCGCTGTACGTTCCCGTGGCCGCGAACTGCTGCGTGTCCCCTGCGGCAATCGAAGATTTGACTGGCGTCACGGTAACCGAGGCGAGAACCGGTGAGGTCACCGTCAGCACCGCCGCGCCCTGTATGCTGCCCGAAGCGGCCGTCATCGTGGTGCTGCCCACAATTATGCCGCTGGCCAGGCCCGCCGCATTGATCGTCGCAACCGTAGGCGCCGACGAACTCCACGTCACCGACGCGGTCAAAGCCTGCGTGCTGCCGTCGCTGTATGTCCCCGTGGCAGAAAACTGCAGCGGCAGGCCGGCCGGAACCGTCCCGTTCGCCGGTGTGACCCCGATGGATACCAGCGCCGCCGGCCCAACCGTGACCGACGTGCTGCCGCTTACCCCTTGATAGGCCGCAGACACTTCTGCGACGCCTTCGTCCACGCCAGTCACGGCGCCTTGAGTGTTGATCGTGGCCACGGCTGACTTGGTCGTCTGCCAAGTCACCGAAGCACCTAAGGCTTGCGTCGTCCCATTATCGTAATAGCCCGTAGCGCCGAGCTGTAGTGTTGCGCCTTTCGCAATGGTCTGGTTAGCGGGAGCAATCTTGATTTGTGTGAGTCTTGCGGGGCCTTGCGATGTACTCCCCGTACCGCAGCTAAAGAACAATCCGGAGGATACGATCACACTTAGAGCACTGATCGCACGACCGCCTGGCCAAAGTTTCATGGCGCACTCCTGGGCAGCTCGGGGGGAGGGTAGGACAAGAACTAACCCAATAGAACTATATCGACTGGACTAAATCGTGAAAATTCTCAATTCGTGCTAACCCATTTGGGTTAGCTCATCGGAGTAGGCCGGGCAGCAAATTAAAGCCGGCCATTTTCCGACAAATAGCGATCGCGCAACTAGACGACAAACTGAAGCCCGCTGATGTAGCTCGCAGATTTGTTCCCGCGCTTGGCAGTCCATCGCACTTGCATGAGCGTGGGAATCGAAACCGGAGCATCGAACACAGGCAAATCGCAACACAGGAAAGTGGCCGCCTGGAGCGGACTTTGGCTGAGGATGCAAACTCCGCCGTTGCTCAGATTGTGAATGCGACCGTCAAATTCCTTGGGCGGGTCACTCGTCGTCTGATCCGATAGCAAAGTCCGTGCATGCACTTCAAGCACCTGCGGGTAACGCTCATGCTGGCGTCGTTCTCGATCTGAGGGATAGTTCACAGTAGCGCATTATGCCCGAAGTCGCGGATCGAGTATATTCTGCAATCGAACTAATTCGCTACTCAGTTCGAAAACGCAAAACTTAAGCGTTTGGCCTTGATGCGGCAACCTTCCCGGCAATCCCGGAGCGGTTTGAAACCTTCATTTTGACCATTACCAATCGAAGGAACGCTTTTACGGTGTTTACGCTGATCTCCATCCGGGTTGCAATCTCTTTGCTGGTAAGACCTTTTAGTAGTAACTCCACTGTTTCACGTTCACGTTGAGTCAGATTGAACTGTTCAGAGATTTCTGTGAGCCCGTTAGTTCCCGCCGCATCCCGCTCCAGCAGCACAGCGAAAGCGGGCTGAACGGGATAATGTCCGTTACAGTCGACGCGAAAGTTCTTGCAGATGTAGCGGCGTTTACCCGACCTAAACTCTTTGACGAAAGCCGGTCCTTTTTGATTCCCATGGTCAAGGAGGGTGGTGCGGACCCGATCCGCAAGAAGAACTTTGGGTTGCTTGATCTTCTCCCCGTTGGGGAAACAGAGAATTTGAAGGGCTGGATCGTTCGCTGCAATCAGATTCAATCCACCATCTAGGAGCAAAAAGCCGTTGGTGCTCGGAGCCATCGACACTGTGTTCTCCTCGGTTCGAAAACGGCGGTCCCGTCACGCCCCCGAACCCTCACGAGGAGTTCTCCTGGGCGTAACCGGGCACATCCCGGTCATAACCTCGATCAAGCTATCGTTACTTTAATTGAGTTCCAGTCGGGCTTTTAGGTGGGGGAATGGCACTCGCAGCCACAATACTATGGCCCGAATACATCTCTGACAGTCTCCTGCATAAAACACGCTTTGTCAAGAGGGATTAAGCGGATTGCCTAGCCCAAACGTGGTATTGCTGCCATGGAGATATCCATAGTTAACTGGTTATGTTCAGGACAGCGATTCCAGGAAACTTGAATCCGGGGAGGACGTCAGGCCCGTATGCGCGCTATGCCAGACCGGGTTTGCCGACGCTCGGTGCCGAGCGATCACAACGCATTGCGATGCGTGTGCCATCCTGCCCTGAGACCGGATCTGGCGCTGACCGCGAGCCCGCAAACAGCGGGAGGTGTAATATATATGCAGTTTGCCAGCGCGGCCTTTCCCCCCGGCGGTGGCGCAAGCCGCATTCCACGAGGTGCGTTTGTGCGCGACCGTTTGCAGCCGTCGATAGCTACGAACCGAAGTGAGGGGCGGTTATGCTCAGAGATACGCCAGCAATGCCCGTTCGCCGCATAGGCGGTTCGCAAAGACCGTTTATTCTCGAAATGCTCGCTTGCATTCGAGGAGGCACGCGCATCGCGGTCGCAGTCGGCCTGCTGGCCTGTTTTGGAGCGGAAGGACTCTGGGCTTCAACCGATCCCGTTCCGAGCGGATTGACAGTTCATCGCTCAACCCGTGCCGTTCCGCACAGATTCACCGTTCATCCAGATAGGGCCACCGTCCCAGTCAATCAAACCCAGCGCTTCGAAGTTACTGACGCTCAGGGAAAACCCGTTGCCGTACATTGGAACGTCTCGGGGATCGGCTGTTTCGGCGCGGCCTGCGGGACCATCGACAAACAGGGAGTCTACCGGACCCCGTCCTCGCTTCCGCACCCGCGAGTCGTTATTGTGGAAGCCGTTCTGGTTGCGGACCCCAATTACTCTGTATTGACGCAGGTTCGCCTTGAGGATGCCGCCCCTGTCAGTCCTGCTTCCGCACCGGTCTCCGCCGGGAACACGCAACAGATCACGGCCCCAGTGGTGGCAAGACAGAACGTTGCCCGCAGTCCCGAACCGCCGCTGCCATCTGCGGTTGCCGCCGCCCCAGTGGTGGCAAGACAGAACGTTGCCCGCAGTCCTGAATCGCCGCTGCCATCTGCGGTTGCCGCAGCCCCTGTGGTAGCAAGACAGAACGTTGCCCGCAGCCCCGCACTGCCGCTGCCATCTGCGGTTGACGCCGCCCCAGTGGTGGGAAGGCAGACCGTCGCCCGCAACACCGATTTGCCGCCGCTGCCGTCTGCGGTTGCCGCTGCTCCGGTCGTGGGAAAACAGACCGTCGCCCGCAACGCCGATTTGCCCTCGCTGCCGTCTGCGGTTGCCGCCGCCCCAGCGGTGGGAAAACAGACCGTCGCCCGCAACGCCGATTTGCCGCCGCTGCCGTCTGCGGTTGCCGCTGCCCCGGTCGTGGGAAAACAGACCGTCGCCCGCAACGCCGATTTGCCGCCGCTGCCGCCTGCGGTTGCCGCCGCCCCAGCAGCGAAAAAACCGAACGTTGCCCGCAGCACCGAATTGCCGCTGCTGCTGGGTCCGGTTTCCGTAGCCCCAGGGGTCGGAAAACAGAGCGTCGCCCGCAGCCCCGATTTGCCGCCGCCGTCTGCGGTTGCCGCCGCTCCGGTGGTCGGAAGTCAAAGCGTCGCCCGCAGCCCCGAACTGCCGCCGCTGCCGTCTGTGGTTGCCGCAGCCCCAGTAGTGGGAAGACAGAGCGTCGCCCGCAATACCGAATTGCCGCTGCTGCCGAATGCGGTTGCCGCAGCCCCAGTGGTCGGGAATCAGAGCGTCGCCCACGGCGCGGAACTGCCGCCGCTGCCGGTTGTGGTTGCCGCAGCCCCGACGGTCGGAAGACAAAGCGTCGCCCACGTTGCCGAACTGCCCCCGCTGCCGTCTGCGGTTGCCGCGGCCCCGACGGTCGGAAGACAGAACGTTCCCCGCAGCGCGGTATTACCGCCGCTGCCGGATGATGGGGTTGCTGCGGCCCGCGCTGGAACGGTCGTCGGCACACCAGGATCGCCCGTGGTCACCTATCAGAATGGTCAACTCACAATTGTGACGGAGACCTCAACCCTGGCCGAGGTGCTGAAACTGGTTGCGGAGAAGACTGGGGCCGAAATCGATGTTCCGCCCGGAACTGGCCTCGACCGCGTTATTGAACACGCGGGGCCGGGACGACCGGAAGATGTGCTGGCGTCGCTGCTCAACGGTTCTTCTTTCGATTTCGTCATCGTGAGTTCTCCCCAACCCCCGCACGATCCGACGCAGGTATTGTTGTTCCTGCACCGACCAGCGACACCTGCACCGCTCGAGCAAACAGTCAGTGCTTCTGCTCAGCCTCAGACAGTCAGTGCTTCTGCGCCTCAGACAGCCAGTGCTTCTGCCCAACCGAAGACACCCAATGCCCCTCTCTCCGCAGTTGATCCGTCGGCAGCGGTTACGCCCCCTCCGGCCGATCACGCAGGTTTGCCTCCGAAGGAGGCGTTGACTCCAGAAGCTCTCGGGCAATTGATGAAAGAAAAAGTTCGACAGCTGCATGATCAAATCCAACAACAGCAACAATCGCAGCAATAAAGACAATCGCCGCACAATGGCCGCGGCCGCAAAGCCGCTTAATATATATTCCAAAACCTTCGAGCAACACCTCCCGCAAAGTTACTCAGCCGTATGTGCTGCTTATGGAACTAAGCCATAAGTAGTACTCTTCCGACGTTACTGATTTTGACTTAAGCCACGTGGGTAATTGCAACGAACTCACAGAAGGTTCAGAGTGCCGTTAGCGCCTAGAGCTGACCCTCCCCCAGCGTCAGGCGCCCACAGAAACAGGAGGATCAAAAATGAAAAAGCTCGGATTGTTGCTGCTTCCGATGCTGGCAATCACGCTGATGCTGGGGGGAAATGCGTTCGCTCAAGACAATAGCGTATTTTTCACCACCTACTACTCCAACGCAAACTACCCTGGTGCGCCGGATGGAACCGTGCGTATCGTTAACGACGGCAACACAGACAACAGCCTGTATGCTGACATCTACGTGCTCGATGACAGCCAGGAACTGCAGGCGTGCTGCGGCTGCTTCGTATCCAAGGACGGGCTGCTCTCGGAATCCGTGAATACTGAACTCACGAATAACTCCCTGACCGGGAAGATCAACCACCGTGGCGTCATCAAGATCATTTCGGACGCGAACGTTAACGGTTGGGACGCCGTCAGCGCCGTCAAGCCGACGGCCGGACTCCGGGTATCGGCGACGCACATTCAGTCGCTGAAGTACGAGTTTGCTGACTCAACTGACCCCGGTGGTCGTTACGACTGGGCGGTTAGCGAAACCAATGCCAACGACGCGAATCTGGGAACGGTCGAAAAATCCCTGTTGCCGGAAGAGTGTGGCTTTATAGTAGGCACCGAGGACGCCGCCGGTCTGGGCAGCGGACAGGGCACATGCACCTGCACGCTGGAAGACTGGGACTTCTAGTCGAAAGGAATGGCTTCCGACTTGAAGAGCGGTAAGGCTGGGCTGAAGTAGCTTCCCAGGAAGCTCTTCGGCCGGGTTAAGCCCAAAACATCCCGGACGCCGGGGTTACGACCGGCGTCCGGGCCTTTAGATTTGTCCCATATTTTAATTGCCTCTAAGCATGTCTCATGTTCTAATTCTAAAAGACATGTTTTGCTCCCCCGAAACATGGCTTTAATTCCTAAAAGAGGGGAAATTCCAGAAATGTCAACCAAAAACACTCTGATTGCGCTTGGAATGGGAATAGCTCTATGCGCTTTTTCCATTCCGGGGTTTGGCCAGAAAGACTCCAGCGTAGTAGCCGAGATTGGCGGTCACAAGGTGACCAAAGATGAGCTCGCGGAAAAGGAAGCAGGCAAACTGCTTCAGGCCAAATACAAATACTACCTTGCCGAGAAGGATGCCCTCGATCAACTCATTGCCGATCAACTATTGGAAATGCAGGCGAAGAAAGAATCTGTGAGCGTTGACGAATTGCTCGAGCGTCATGTTTCCATTCACGTGCAAGAGCCGACAGAGGACCAGCTCCGCTTCTACTACGAGGGCGTACAAACCGACGAACCTTACGATACGGCGCGAAGCCACATCATCGATACGGTACGCCAGCTTCGTATGAAAAAAGCGCGGGAAGCGTACCTCGCCGAACTTCGAGCGGAATATGGTGTCGTGGTTGAGTTGGACCAGCCCAGCGCTCACGTCGAGGTGGCGAATAACCCGAGGCTTGGTCCTGAGGACGCTCCGGTTCAGATCGTCGAATTCGCGGATTATGAGTGCCCTTACTGCCAAAAGGCGAACGACTATATCGCCCGGGTGCGGGATCAATTCCCCAATCAGGTGTCACTGGTTTATAAGGATTTTCCCCTTCCTATGCACCCGTTTGCTGCAAAAGCCGCCCAGGCCGCGCGCTGTGCGGGCGTCCAAGGCAAATTCTGGGAGTATCATGATGCTTTGTTTCAGACCAAGAGACTTCAACCGTCCGACCTGAAGAAGCAGGCTCTCGCGCTGAAACTTGACCCCACTCTTTTCGATAAATGCTTCGACGGCGGCGAACAATATGCCCCCGTGAAGAAAGATGCCCAGGAAGCCCAGCGGCTCGGATTACAGGGCACACCGAGCTTCTTCATAAATGGCCATTTCATGAGTGGTGATATCGGATACACGAAATTGCTGGAAACGGTGGTGCAAGAACTGGCCGCCGTGAATACCGCAAAAAAACAGAGCGCTGCATTGGTGCCGTCGAAAGATGCAGCGAAAAAGTAGGGTTTGCAGCCCACCCCCCTCCCCCATATTCCGGCTGACGCTCACTGTGTGCAAGATCGCGGGGGTCTAGCGGTGTCGCTAACCCCTGCGAGTGTACGCAACTGCTCCAATCCTTGTGGTGACTAAGGTCGCGGGCTGGCAACGGATGCAGCGGTCTTGAAGGCGGCCACGCTCATGCAAAAATTACCCCCAGCCTTCCCGCCGGTCAGCGTTGGTCGATAGGTTCCTGCTGGTCCATTTGCCACGTAAACATAAGCGGTCTTAAACGTCCATGCCGCAGGAGTTACTCCGGTTGGACGAGGAGGGGTTGAAACATAACGAACAATAACAAAATCCTTTGCTGTCGTCGTAATACTAGGGCCAACCAACAGACCGCCGCTGGTCGCAGTCCCGTCGCTAACGTGTGCGCCACTTCCATCTACTACGGAGGACAGCGCCATGTTTGAAACTTCAATAAAAGCATTAATATTGGCTTTGGCGCGACCCGATAAATGGTATTTCAGCTCTGTTACACCTGGATTGCAATTCTCACAATACCAAATATCAAGAGACTTTTTCGCGCAAGACGAAACGGCACCCGGAATTTGTTTATACGTGTTACCCCCAGCCGGCGCATTGTCGGTAACACTCAAAACCTTAACACCCGGAGCAAGAAGCGCGGGCATGGCGATGAGGACACTCCCCTTGCCGGTCGGCTCCTTAAGATCCATGTCTGAGGTCTCATCCCCGCTGCTAATTGCTACAAACTGTTGAACTATGGTTTGAGCTGATGACGCAGCCCCTCCCCACAATAACAACAAAATTAGCAACCTCTTCTTCATATCGTGTCCCTTCGATGATATGTTTTGCATTCCCCACAGACTGGGGCTGCAATGGCCATGACGCAGATCGCAGGGCGACCTCAGTGGCGTCGCTAACCCCGCGAGCGGCGCCGTTTCCAAGTCGCGGGCATGAGCCAGCCCGCTACTTATTTTCCACTTGAGGCTTAATCTGGGAACGATCAGCCGCCATGATGTATGGCACGTCAGTCATCATCTTCATCTTGCCGGTCACGCATACGCGCTTGCCCTGGTAGGCGGCAGTTGCCTCTTCGGGTCCCCCATCCTTCGTCCCGAAGGCCACGAAGAAGAACACATGCGGTTCAGCCTGATCGAGATAGAACTTTACCGGCTTTCCGCGGCCTGCGATTCCATACTTGTCCACTTGGATGTCTACAACCTTTCCGCATACGGTTACCGTCTCGCCGGAGTGTTTGCTGGCATCGGAGGCGGTTATGCGCGGTGGGGTCGCGCTCTGGGCAAGAGCGAGAACCGACAGGCCCGTCACACACATGATCACGATAAGGGTTCTGATAGTCTTCATAGTTATATTCCAGTCCCGTGGTTCGGCTCGAGTCAGAAAGCCAGCCAAATTCAGGAAATCGGCCCGCACTGCAAGAGGACCAATCCTCCCGACCAATATTTAAGCTCAGATTCCGGCAACGCGTCAATGCTACTTTTGGTTAGGCAGCACAGGAGCGATCCAAATTTTCTCTATCCGAAGGTCAGCTCAGCTAGCCTCCGTTTGCTTTCCTCCATTTTTGGCTCCATTCAGAGGGCGAAAGTGACCGCGTATCGACACCCCTTACTGTATTGCGTTTCCGTACGTCGGCACTCCTTGCTGCACCAGGAAGAGCAACGTTTGCGCGCGGGACGACCAGTCGCTTTGCGGATACTTGGAGACTAACTGCTGGGCCAGCGAGATGGCCAGGTCCTTGGATTGGTCGGCCTTCTTCGGCTGTTCTTCAGTTTTGTAAATCTCGATCAGGGCGGCTCGGCGAGAAGCGGCATTGTACAGCGCCTCGGGAGCGGCGGGAGATTCGGGGTGTTCTTTTACGTACTTTTCGTAGATGTCGGCTTCCTTGTCGGGGCACTTGGAAGAGCCCTGCCAGTCTCCGCAGAGTTTGTTGTCGAGCAGGTGAAAAGCGGCGAGTTGGGCCCACTTCGTGTCGGGAAACTTTTTCATCACCTTCTTCATCGACTGCTCGTCGATGCCGGCGCGGAGGTAGGCTTCCTTCTCGTGCGCCGAGGGGCGGGACTGCATGTCCGCTTTGTCGATCTGCCATTTAATGTCGGCGGTACGGTAGAGCGCTTCGCCGGCAAGGGGGGCGCTGGGGAACATATCGTAGACGCGGCGATACAAGCGCAAGGCGTCCTGCGCTGCTCCCCGGCGTCCGTGGCGGCGGCTGGCCTCGTCTTCAGAATCGACGGCGGCGCCGAACAGGATGCGGTCGCCGTTGGGAGTGGACGGCCAGACGACGCCGGAATCGAGAACCCAGCCGCTGATGGTCTTACCCTGGTCCTCATCGTCCAAAACGAAGGCGGGGTCGGGAGTTTGCGCTAAGCCCATCAAAGCTTCGACGTGCAGCCAGTTGTGGCTTTTGTCGAGCAGAATCACTTCCCGACCGCGTTCGGCCTGGGCGAGCTTGCTCGAACTTGTGTCGGGAGACAGGTAGATGACAGCCTCGCGGATGAGCGTGCCGCGATCGGCGGCCAGCAACAGAGAGTTTCCCAGCACCATCAGGACGGTCAAGAGCACAAGCTTGGTCATCGGTTTCACGGCAGTATTCGTCTCCGGTTTCGAGGGTAGCACGTAGAGTGAGATGCGGGGAAACGGGCAGCGCGGGCGGAGATGGCCAGCGAGGCAAAGTGATGACCACTAAGAACGCGAAGGAATATGGAGGAAACCTTAAGCGACTAAACCTCGTGTTTATTCGTGTCCTTAGTCGTTGATGAATTTTGGACCGTTGCCCTTTGATTCATATTGACAACTATGCAACCGGTGCTGTACACGATGGGTTCTCTTCAGCGCCCGATTTTCTGCGCGGAGTTTGCCATGGCCGGAAAACGGAACTCGAAGCGCGCGCAGGACCAGCCATGATGTCCCGCCGTGGCGCGCAACGGATTGCAATTCGCGACCTCAAGAGCATCGAGGACCTCAGCCAGATGAAGGCGCTAGAGAAAGAAGTCTGGGGCATGGCGGACGAGGACGCTTTGCCCCTGACTCTGGCCATTGCCTGCAAGGCGGCGGGCAATATTTTCGTAGGGGCCTTCGATAACGATAACGACAAGAACAAGCTAGTCGGGTTCACCTTCGGATTTCTCGGCCGCGCGAACGGACAGACGACAGTCCACTCGCACCTGCTGGCGGTGCTCGATGCGTATCGGCATCTGGATCTTGGCTCCCGGCTGAAGCAGGCACAGCGCGAGCGGGCTATGGCCATGGGCGTCCGAGAGATGACGTGGACCTACGATCCTCTGCAGAGCCGAAACGCGCACTTCAATTTTTCCAAGCTGGGCGTGGTTTCCGATGCTTATAAGGTGGATTTCTACGGGCCGGAAACTTCCAGCATGCTGCATCGGAATGGAACGGACCGGCTGTGGGTGCGGTGGATGCTGAATTCGCGGCGGGTGCGCGACCGGCTGGCGGGCAAGAGTACGAGCGCGCGCGTGGAGACGCTCGACGCCCTGCGGTTGCTGACTCCGCTGGTGCGCTTCGATCCCAGCGGGAAACCGGGACGGGCCGATCTGGCAGAATCGCTTGCCCGGCAGCGCGTGAGCATTGAAATCCCGGGCGACATTCTGGAAGTCGAGCGCACGGACATGGGATTGGCGAGAGAGTGGCGCAACTCGACGCGCTGGGCGTTCCGCGAAGCCGCAAAAGCGGGATTCTTTGTGTCCGAGTACTGCCGCTCGGTTCGCGGACAGCAGGGACCAGGAGCGTACTTGCTGCAGCGTGGGACGGTGAGCGAACTTATTCCCGAAGTCTAGAACGAAGTGTAAATGAGGTCAGCGGTTAGCCATTAGCGGTTAGCCATTAGCGGTTAGCCATTAGCCACTAGCCCGTAGCTCAACCCCAAGGGATTTTGACTGGGACCTAAGACCTGATTTGCTCAGCGTGAGCGCGATTCAACGGACACACGCCATTCGCGCATCTGCTGCAGGAAGCTTTCGACCGGCACCTCAAACTTGCGCCGGAACAGATCGACGAGTGCGTCTTCGGTTCCCTTAGTTGCGGAAGCCTGGAACGCATCCACGCTGTCGTCGGGAGATGACGCTTCCAGTCCGTCGGGTTCGACCTGAAGCTCGGGAGATTTATCGGCGCTGGCGCGCAGAGTCTTTATCATGCGTTGCGCCTGTTCGCGTTGCTCGGCCGTGCTCTTGAGGAACTCCATTCCCATTCCGAATTCCGGATGCGCGACCAGTACAACGCCCCCGGCGCGGACCACAAGGCCGGCGGTCTTGATCGAAAGAATGACACGCGTGCCCCTCGGGAAGGGTGAGTTGGTCGTAAGATAGCAGCCACCGAGGCTGAGGTCGCTGAGACGGCAATTCACCGGTGGGTCGTCCTGCTCGGGCTCAGAAAGCTGGCTGTTCAGCCACTGCCGAAGAATGCTGCGGTCCTCGTCGGTAGCGTCTTTGAAACGGACACCGGCTTTATCGCCGTTGCCTTCCCAGGCCAGATCTCCATTGAGTTCGAGTTTCCCGTCCATGCCCGGCAAATCGAGCGAGAAGCGGAGCGGGCTCTCTTTCGCGACGCGCCCGGAAAACTGAATCGCCATGCCGCCTTCGCAGAGGTCGATGGTGGCGGCTTTGTACCGGTTCGACCCAAAACACTCGACCGGAATTTGCACAGCGACCCGCATCTGCAGCCGCCGTTCCCGCTTCATCAGGGCTCGAACCGCACGAAAGCTGGCTTTGGCGCGCTCCACCGCGAGCGGTTTGTGGAGGACAAAATGAGCGCCCATTTCGAAACCGCCCTTGAGTCCCACGGGAGCCTCCACCAGCACGATCCCAAGCGCTCGCCGGTTGACGGGAGCAGCTTTTGCTCCCCGCAACACGCTGCCAGCTTCCTCCGCATTCGCCCCATCTACGATGATGGCCTCGAAACGCTGGCGGGTGATTCGGTGGATGGCATCGTCCGCCGCCGAGCAATGGTCGACGTCAATTTCAAGGTCGCTCAGCACCCGGCGCAGGATGCGCACCGTTCTTTCATCAGAGCTCACTAGTAGGGACTTCAGGTTCATGGTCCGAATCACGATCCAAGTCGTTGGTCTCGCTCCGTCCCGGTTTTGCCGGGGCGGATGATGGTAAAGGTCTTGCGCCGCGCTTCTCGCGCGCTTCGGTAGGGGTAGATCGCAACTCCCCAATAGGGCGGATCAAAACTCTCCCCCCTCGCAACTCTAAGTCTCTGAGACTCCATGGTCAACGCAATGGCCTGCTATCCGGTTACGGTGGTCACCTTTGCTCCAGGCATCTCTCCCGCACAATGCCCCCGCTAGCCGAAATTCGTCTCTTGTTGTCGTGTAAGTCTTTGCGGCTCAGCGCGTGTGTTTTTGAAAAACTCGCCGCAGTGCAAATCTACCCTGTTGATTCTGTCCTGGGCCGGATTAGTCCCGCAGTTGGTGCGGGAGGTGGTCTGTTGTTAAGCTAGGTGACAAGCTAGGTGGCAAGCTAGGTGGGCTATGCACCCCAAGACCCTTCTTCGAATAAGACTTTTCTTCGTGCTGGCTGTGCTCGTAACCTTCCCGCTGCAACTCGCCTCGGCGCAGCAGAAGCAGGTTGTCTGGAGCGCGAACGAGCAGCCGCTCGCCGACCAACTCCATGGACTGCGCAGCCTCGCGGATGACGTCCGCGCGGGGACTACGAAAGATCTGGCGCTGAAGATCCGGAAGCTGCCGGCGACCGAGAATAAGCTGCGCCTGGCGGTCGGTTTGGCGGGTCTTTCCACCGAAGGCGATTTCGGACACGACACGCTGCAGGAAGTCGCGACCATGCTGGCCGAAACGTTACGCGAGCGGCCCGTGCCCTGGGCGGAGCCGAAGGATTCCGAAGCCGGCAGCAAAGCCGCCGCCCGCGAGCCGGCGTATCCGTATATTGAGCTCGCCTCGCTGGTGCGTTACGAGCATGTCAAGGCGTCGCTCCATGACGACGAGCAGTTTCAGGCCGCCATGGCGCGCCTGGAGGAGGATGATCGAAAGCGCGAGCATCCCGACTTTACCCTGAAAGATCTTTCCGGTAAGCCCTGGACGTTTCCGGAGTTGCGGGGCAAGGTTGTGCTGGTGAATTTCTGGGCGACCTGGTGTCCGCCATGCCGCAAGGAGATGCCGGATCTGGAGGCGCTTTTCGAGCGCTTCCGTTCGAAGGGGCTGGTGGTGCTGGGCATCTCGGATGAAGAGGCGGCGAAGGTCGAGCCCTTTATTCGCGAGCGCAAGGTTTCGTTTCCCGTGTTGCTCGATCCCGGGCGGAAGGTAAACGAAATGTTTGTGGTGGAAGGGATTCCGAAGAGTTTTGTCTACGACCGGGAAGGGAAGCTGGTAGCGCAGTCGATCGATATGCGCACGCAGAAGCAGTTTCTAGAGATGCTGGCGAAGGCTGGACTGGCGTAGAGAAATTACCCGAATGCTAAGACTTCGCTTCGCATCAGGGTATCGCTTTAGCAATACCATAAGTTCTTGGCATCAGACGCCCCTTTTAGGGGCTGGGCCGCGTTACAAAAAAATGATCATTGGAGGAATCGGCGAAATGAAAAAGCAAATGGTTGGCGCAGTTTTGTCGGTACTGATTCTTGCAGCTCTCGCTTCCGCGCAAAGCGCAGCGAAGAAAGACACGCCGCCCAAGCCGGCGGTGGGGCCGTCGCAGTACTTGCTGGAGAACTGGAACGATATCGGGCGCAAGTTGATTGCGATGGCGGAGGATTTTCCCGAAGACAAGTACGACTTCAAGCCAGTGCCGGCGCAGCGCAGTTTTGCCGAGCAGCTGTTGCACGCCGCCAATGTGAATTATTTTTTCACCAACCCGGCGATGGGGCTGAAACCGCCGGGCGAAGAAGATCCCAAGCGCGAGCAATACAAAACGAAAGCCGCAGTCGTCGAGTTTGTGAAAAAATCGTTTGCCGACGGGGCGGCGGCGATCAAGCAGAAGGGCGATAAGGGGATGAATGATCTGCTCGTCGATCCGTTCGCCAATCGGCAGACGCGCGTCTCCGATATGGCGTGGGGCCTGATCGAGCACTCCGGGGAGCACTATGGCCAATTGGTCGTGTATTACCGCGTGGCCGGATTAGTGCCGCCCGAGTCGCGGCCAAAGAAGTAGCATCGGTGCTGATATACCATACTCTAAGTGCGCCCGCTGCTCGAGATCCGCAACCTGACCATCGAGTTCCCGCAATCCCGTGCTGGGCAGGCACTCCCGCCCGCCCAGCAGGCAGGGACGAAGACAAGGACGAAGACTGGCGCACCCGTGGCTGCCGTCAGCAGCCTCTCATTCTCTATCGCCCCCGGCGAAGTCCTCGGCCTGGTCGGCGAATCCGGCTCCGGAAAATCCATCACCGCGCTCGCCATCATGGGCCTGCTCCCGCCCGCCGCCATCGTCACAGGCGAAATCACTTTTCAGAATGGCGACGCAGTCCCCACGCACCTCACCGCGCTGCCTCCCGATCAGTTGCGCCAGCTTCGCGGCTCGCGCATTGCCATGATCTTCCAGGAGCCCATGACCGCCCTCAACCCCGTCACGCGCGTTGGCGACCAGATCGCCGAAGCCGTCCTCGCTCATCACCGCGTCTCCAAATCGGAAGCCCGGCGGCAAGCGGTCGCGGGCATGCGCGACGTTGCCATCCCCGATCCTGAGCAGCGCGCCCGCAGCTATCCGCACCAGCTCTCCGGAGGCATGCGCCAGCGCGTCATGATCGCCATGGCCATCGTGAACCGCCCGCAACTGCTCATCGCCGATGAGCCCACCACCGCGCTCGACGTCACCATCCAGCAGCAAATCCTTGACCTGCTCAACGACCTTCGCCACAAATTCGGATTGGCGATGCTCTTCATCTCGCACGATCTCGCCGTCGTTTCGCACGTCGCTGATCGCGTCGCCGTCATGTACGCCGGCAGCCTGGTCGAACTCGGCGCCAAGGCCGACATTTTCCATGCGCCCGCTCATCCCTACACCCAAGGACTGCTACGCGCTATTCCTACTCTCTCGACCGACCGCGCCCTGCCCCTCGCGACCATCGAAGGCACCGTCCCATCCATCGCCCAACTCCCGCCCGGATGCCCCTTCGAACCCCGCTGCAGATTCCGCGTCGCCGCCTGCGCCGTCCAACTCCCTCCGCTGGTCGAAGTCAGCCCCGGACACTGGGCCCGCTGCCCGGTCGTGAATCCGCCAGGAGTCTGATAAACATATTGAAAATTTAAAGAAATGGTCGTCCCAGGCGACCGGGGCTCAGCCCGCCGCTCTTGCTGGCAGGGGTGGGAAAGGGATCTGCAGTTCGCCAGGGGTAGCTGCGAGCTGCGAGCCTGCTGATGATTCTCTTCCCTCGATACTCTCCTCGATACTCTTAACCGGCGCTATCGGCGGTCTCGTCATCGAGGGGCGGCAATTTGCGATACGCCGCGATAATCTTTTCCGCTTCGGACGCGTCTTCTTCGCGCACAAGAATGACCGTTCCACCGACGCCGGGAAACGCGTTCTGCACCGCGTCAATGGATTTCAAATCCGATTCGATCCCGGCAGATTGAAGCAAGCCCTGCACGACGATGGCTTCGTTTTCCTGCTCGGCGTCGAAAATCTTGACCAGTTTCTCGTTGGGCTCGGGTTGAGGCGAGGCGTTAGTCGGTTTTGGCATGCGTCCTCCGCAAAACTGTCTGGTAACAGATTACGGCAGTCACTATATCTCTGTCTTGCGGATCACAAAGGTGTACGGCCAACGGAAGCTTGCTTCGCGGGCGGAAGCTGGCACAATGGCGACTGGGGCGCAACCCGGGGGACCGGGTCAACATCCAATATCCGGCATCTAAGCCAAACGGGGGCAGTATGGAAGTTCAGGGGGCCGAACAGCCAGGCGGAGAACACAATGAGCGCAAGGACAAGGACAAGGAAGAGGCCCGAAGGCTGCGCCGCCTCCAGGTGATGATGAGCATGGTGATGTCGGTGATCAGCCAGGATCCCGATCTGACCCTGGAAGAAGCGTCGGAGATGGCCGCGAACGCCCGCCGCGCCGCCCTGAGCATGTTTCCCGACAAAGAACTCGCCTACGATCTCATCTACCGCCCGCGCCTCCAGCGCCTGATGAACGAACGCTTCCGCCTGCAGTAGAAGTGCTGGTCCCGCCTTGATGAGTAGTACTCTCCGGGAAAGATTCGGCTACCCCTCCGCCGCGGGATTTGGGACGTAAACAGCCAGGGGCACTGGTCGGCCAATTCTCAATGAGCGAAATCGCCTGTTTACTACACCCGTCCGCTACAATCGCCCATGATGCACCAGCGAATGGACCTTTCAAAAGGCTTTCAGATCGAACAACCGCATGTCTTTGTGCCGTGGAACACTCCCGAAACAGAGTTTCTGGACGGGTTTAGGGGGCTTCACTTGCGGCTCGTCACCCACGGTTATTTCACAACTCATTGCACGTCTCTTTCAGGCTTGTCCCACGAGTTGGGCTTTCGCTTCTATCCGCAAGGGTTGGTTGAGCTCGAGTTTTTCTGCAGTTCCTGTCTAGACTTGCCCACTTCCTATGATGTGTTTCAACGACATCTCGAAGAAACATTCGGCCCGCCGACGTTGACTAGCCCCGGCTCGGAAGGCTATCTCTCGCACACTTGGACATTTCCCGGAGTGGAGATCCTTCACTACGTTCAAGAGCATTTCGGACCAGCGGAATACGTCCGAATCCGAAAGACTGCCGAACGCGTACAGTAGCTGTTGTAATATCTCGATTACACTCAGTGCCCCTCGGCAATTCCTGCTAACCTTTTCAGCAAAAGTTGGGTTCAATGAAACAAGATGTCTGTTTTGAATACATTCGGCTGAAAGAGCGAGAGAAGCAATGCAGCGAGACCTCCGAATACTTCAGAGTCCACCCTGAATACGGAGAATTGACCTCGAAGAGAGCAGCCGAGCGATACCACCAGCGGTCTCTGGAGGCGCGCAGGGAATGTGCCGAACATTCAAAAAACTGTCCCGTCTGTAAAGGCCAAACCACCGAGTGGACATGAAACGCCTTTCGCCAGCACGGGAAGCCTTTGCCCCGTTGTTGGCGAAACATCCCGATTACACTCAAAACCCCCTTCCTCGGGCTGGCAAGGGTCAACGAGTGTAAACGCCTTCCATGAGAAGGCCGGTCGGAGTCAAGTTATTTCTGCATAGGTTTTGTTTTTCATTCATTCTCCTTAGCCGAGCTGGCCCTGTCGCCACCCTTCCATCCGCACTCTTTGATGAGCGATTT
>Ga0224558_1002167_pt1 | contig 18644 bp, 15 predicted proteins | sample 714S32024metaG_FD_180682 | JGI IMG/M metagenome (GOLD analysis project Ga0224558, IMG submission 180682) | Peat soil microbial communities from Stordalen Mire, Sweden - 717 S3 20-24 | ecosystem: Environmental > Terrestrial > Soil > Wetlands > Peat | place: Sweden: Norrbotten County, Stordalen...
GAACGACTTTATTTAAAGACTGCCGGCAAAATGTGAAGCCCGCGGCTCAACACGGGGATGGTGCAACTCATTGATCGAGTGGCGCCCAGAATCGTGCAGTTATTCTTGCGTGGCTACTTAGCATAGCCAACGATACGTAACCCTGAGCCGCCTTGTTCCGAAGGGCTGCTGTTTTCGCGGCAACCCCTCTAACGCCCGGCGGGCAGTGGCACGCCGCAATGAAGCGCTTAGCTGCAGCCGCTCGTTCCCCCGCAATTCCCGCACTTGTAGCAGTTTCCGTTGCGGGTCATGATGGAACCGCACTCGGAACAGAGAGGGGCGTCGGGCGTGACAGGCACAAACGGCAGTTCCTGCTGCCGGTTGGCTTCGGTGGGGCGAAGCTTGGTGGGGGCGCTGCCGAACACGGCGCCTTGGGACTACTATTGAGATATGAGCGTCCCTGCACGGTATGAGAACGGAGTCTTCAGGCCGCTGGAGGAAGTGAAGGGCGCGGCCAATGGCGAGGTGTACCGCGTCTTCTCGGCAGAGGAACTGCACGGCCTGAAGGACGAGCTGGCGTGGTTGAAAGCAGCCGAGCGCAGCTTTGAGTTCTGGGACAACGAGGAGGACGCCGTCTACGACAACGTATAGGCAGGGCGATGTTGTCCTCGTTTCGTTTCCATTTACCGGCCTGACCTCGACCAAGCGAAGACCGGCGGCGGTCTGGGTTCTATTGCTCCGGATGGTACGTCCGAGGATCCGCCACAATCTCCCCCACACCCGGCCATTTCCAATCCTTCATGCGGTCCCAACTGCTCCACTCGGGATGATCTGATGACCAATACCGCTCGGAATACTTGCGCTCCGTATCTTCGTCGAAAGGTCGCAGAACGTCCTTGTCGCGATAGTTCACTACAACCTCATTTCGCTCGAAGGCTTTCACTAGATAGCAGTGAGGAGCCATAGGAATGCGTTTTACCAGCCAATTGGTTAGAGCCGGCGAGAGCTTTCCTCTAGCTTCCACGTACTCGGTGACAAGAAACCGCAAGAACCCGGCGGTTGGATCGCCGGACATCGCGACGAGGTTTCGATATTTCTTGGCGAAGTAATCCCTGTCGGTTGGTAACACCGGGAATTGATACCACTTCACGTTGAGGCATGACCTAGCCTCCTCGGATTTCAGGTCGGTCAGGTCGGCGTTCGGGAGAACGCCGAAGGCCGTCTGGCGGACCGGGCGCACGGCCCAAGTGTGAGCGGTCATGTCAATGATGTGAGCCAGCCCGGGCGGCACTCGGCGGGGCATGATGGCCACCCGCGCGATGCGCGACGCTTCCTTTGCCGCGAAGGCGAACGCGGTTTCCAGGCTCCGGGTGAAGTCGATCATTGTGGTGGGGATACCGTAGTGCTGCAGCAATGCAACGGCGCTGAGCGTGTCAAGATCATAATGCGGCTGCTGGAATCGCCAAATCAGTTCATCCGTGATCCGCAGAAGGTCCGAGACCGGAAACGGAAACCACCGCCCGTCCATCTCCAGGCCGAAGGTCGTAGGCCGACGCGCGCTACTCACAGTAAGTCGGAAAGTCGCCGCACTCTCCACGAAACAGGTACTTCGGAATCTCGCGTGGGACCACCAATCCTGAACCCAGTTCAGCCCAGGAATGCTCCATTCCCCGTAACGCATACTGCCCAAGAATGAAAGCAGCCTGGGTTAAGGAATCGAACTGCTGATCGGGCTCAAACGCCATGTAGTGCCTCTGTGTCTTAACGTCATCGCTGCTGCGTCTCCGACATGAGAGACGCGCCGAGCCCCTTTCCGAAAAGACGACGGGGAGAAGGCCGGTGCCTGCGCCACGAGTTAGCTACACCCGCTGGTGCCGCCGCAGTTGCCGCACTTGTAGCAGCTTCCGTTGCGGGTCATGATGGAGCCGCACTCGGAACAGAGCGGGGCGTCGGGCGTGACGGGCACAAAGGGCAGTTCCTGCTGCGGGTCGGCTTCGGTGGGGCGAAGCCTGGAACTCTCGCCGACTTCGCCTGCCGCGTACTCGGGGCCCAGGAACTTCGCGCCCAGCCAGCGGAAAATGTAATCCGTGATGGACTTCGCATAGGGGATCTGCTGGTTGCCGGTCCAGCCACTGGGCTCGAACCGCACGTGCGCGAACTTGTCCACCAGGAACTTCAGCGGCACACCGTATTGCAGGTTGAAACTGACGGCCGTGGCGAAGGCATCCATCAGGCCGGAAATGGTGGAGCCTTCCTTGGCTATGGTGATGAAGATTTCACCCGGCGCGCCGTCGTCGTACATGCCCACCGTGATGTAGCCCTCGTGGCCGCCGATGGAGAACTTGTGGGTGATGGAGCGGCGCTCGTCGGGCAGCTTGCGGCGCCTTGGCCCGTGAGCCGCCTTTTCCACCGAAGCCGCAGCCCCGCTGGGAGCCGCCGCGGCGGTCTTTTTCTCGCCCGTGCCCGAGCCCGACCCGGAGCTGAGCGGCTGCACCTTCTTCGAGTTGTCGCGATAAATGGCGACCGCCTTCAAGCCCAGCTTCCAGCTCTCGGTGTAGGCGTTGACTATTTCTTCCACCGTGGACTCTTCGGGCATGTTGATGGTCTTCGAAATCGCGCCCGAGATGAACGGCTGCACCGCCGCCATCATGCGCACGTGGCCCATGTAAGGGATGGAGCGCACGCCGTTCTGCGGGCGGAAGCTGCAATCGAACACCGCCGGGTGCTCGGGCTTCAAGTGCGGCGCGCCTTCGATGGTGCCGGTGGAATCGATGTGGCTGACGATCTGCTCAGCCTCGCCGGGCGTGTAGCCCAGCTTGATGAGCGCCTGCGGCACGGTGTTGTTGACGATCTTGATGACGCCGCCGCCCACCAGTTTCTTATACTTGATGAGCGCCAGGTCGGGCTCGATGCCGGTGGTGTCGCAATCCATCATGAAACCGATGGTGCCGGTGGGAGCGAGCACCGTGACCTGGGCATTGCGGTAGCCGTTGCGGCGGCCGGATTCGTACGCGTTTTCCCAGCACTCGACCGCGCCGTGGTAGAGCGCCGTGGGGACACTGTTGCGGTTGATGCGGCCGACCGCGTCGCGATGCATGCGGATCACTTCGAGGAAGGGCTGCTCGTTCACGGCGTAGCCGGCGAAGGTCCCCATGGCTTCGGCCACGCGGGAACTGGTCAGATACGCCTGCCCGCACATCACGGCGGTGATGGCGGCGGCGTGGTCGCGGCCCTGGTCGCTGTCGTAGGGGAGGCCCATCGACATCAGCAGCGCGCCCAGGTTGGCAAACCCCAGGCCCAGCGGCCGGAAGGCGTGCGAGTTCTCGCCGATCTTTTGGGTAGGGTAGCTGGCGTTATCGACGATGATCTCCTGCGCCAGGATCAGGGTATCCACGGCGTGGCGGAAGGCTTCCACGTCGAACTGGCCGTCGGGGCCGACGAACTTCATGAGGTTCAGCGACGAAAGGTTGCAGGCCGAGTCGTCGAGGAACATGTACTCCGAGCAGGGATTCGAGGCGTTGATCCGCGCGGTGTTCTTGCAGGGGTGCCAACGGTTGACGGTGGTGTCGAACTGCATGCCGGGATCGCCGCACTGGTGGGTGGCTTCGGCGATCTGCCGCATCAGGTCGCGCGCTTTGTAGTGGTTCTTCGGCTGACCGGTGGAAACCGACTTGGTCCACCAATCGTCGTCGCGCTCGGCGGCTTGCATGAAATCGTCGGTGGCGCGCACGGAATTGTTGGCGTTCTGAAAAAAGATGGAGCTGTAGGCTTCGCCATCGAGCGATGCATCGTAGCCGGCATCGACCAAGGTGTAGGCCTTCTTCTCTTCCTTGGCCTTGCACCAGATGAACTGCTCGATGTCGGGGTGGTCGGTGTTGAGGATCACCATCTTGGCCGCGCGCCGCGTCTTACCGCCCGACTTGATGACGCCGGCGAAGGCATCGAAGCCCTTCATGAACGAAAGCGGCCCGGAGGCGCGCCCTCCGCCCGAGAGCACGGCGTCCTCCTCGCGGAGCGCGGAGAGATTCGAGCCCGTGCCCGAACCCCACTTGAACAGCATGCCTTCGGTCTTGGCCAGGTCGAGAATGGATTCCAGCGAATCTTTCACCGAAACGATGAAACAGGCCGAGCACTGCGGCTGCACCACGCCGGATTCCAGCTTGGCGGCCCGGTCGGCCTTCTTGTCGTAGATCCAGCCGTAGCCGCGTGCCTCCTTGACTCCCACGTTGAACCAGACCGGCGAGTTGAAACAGGCCTTCTGCGTAAGCATCAGGTGGGCCAGATCGAAGCGGAAGTTCTCGCCGTCTTCATCGGTCTTGAAATAGCCGTCCTGCTGGCCCCAGTCCGCAATCGTGTCCACCACGCGCTGCACAAGTTGCGCCACACTGGTTTCGCGCTCGGGCGAGCCGAGTTTGCCATGGAAATACTTGGAGGCGACGATGTTGGTGGCGGTCTGCGACCAGTCCACGGGCGCTTCCACATCGCGCTGCTCGAAGATCACGTCGCCCTTATCGTTGCCGATGGAGGCGGTGCGGGTTTCCCATTGGACCTCGTCGTACGGGGTTTTGCCGGGTTCGAGCCGTGACGTAAAATAGCGCGGGAAGGAAATCCCCGTTCTAATTCTGGTGGCAGGTCTGGTCTTCAATAAATCTATTCTCGCACTTAAGTCCACAGACAATTGACCCATGCGCCGGTCCTCCTGGGATTTTTGCTGGAAAGAAACGCCTTCGTAATAGTGCCCCAATATATAGTGGGACGTCAAGAACTTTATCTATATGAAGTGTGTTAGGGTTACGGACCCAATGTACCAAAACGTACAGAACCACTGTCAAGAGGGGATATTCCGGGGGCTTCCAAATCCGTACGTCCCATCACGCCACGCTGGCGACCAGGCTGGCCTCCCGCGCGCGGGCGCGTTTGGGCTGGTAGTCGAAGTGGCGGCGCGGGAGGTGACGATCAGCAGAGGGGGGCGCACCAGACGGCGCAGGTGGTCGAGCATCTCCTGCCAACTTCCGTCCGGCATATCGCTCTTGGCGATCACCACCTGGACCGGATGCCGTCTCGTCCATGGCGTGCGTCCGCAAAGTAGTTCCCCGATGGCAGTCGGATTCTCAGGAAAAATCCGCCGGCCACAAGATTCCCGTGTACCGGCTTCGACCAGCCTCATCCCGCAACCGGACACCGCGCCCGCAATCAGCCGCGTAAGTTAAAGGAACAGCGTGCCGTTCGGCCCCCAAGGTCTGGCACAGCGGTTGCAGCCAGAATGGCGTATGCCGCTTTGGAACGACGCCCGCTTCGCGCTTCGCCAGCTTCGAAAGAGTCCGGCCTTTACGCTCGTGGTGCTGGCCACGCTGGGCCTCTCGATCGGCGCCAACACCGCCATCTACAGCGAGCTGGACGCCGTTCTGTTGCGGCCGGCGCCATACCCCGAGTTGGACCGCCTGGCGCTGGTGACCTTGCGGCCCTCGCGCACCGGGGAAGGCGAAGCGACTAATTATGGCGTAATTGCGCGGGTGAAACCGGGCTTCTCCTGGGCCGCGGCCGCTGATGAGCTGAAGGCGCTCAGCCCCGGCATTGCGGAAGAAGCGCATGTTTCGAGGGATTCCACCATCGAGCAGCGCATGGTTCCTTTCCAGAGCGGATCCACCAAGGTGGCAACTCCAGCTTAGGCCGGAGGGCGCCGGGCGGGATAGAAGAAATGGAACCACGGGTCTGCTATAACGGAAAACACGTATTGGACCTACGGCAGAACCACCAGCGGCGCTCGCAGGAATTCGAACTTCTTCGCGATTTCGTGGCGGCCTATCGGATCGCCGCCCAGTCTTCGATCTGAAGCCCCACAACGCGCCCAAATTCGCGGACGTTGTGCGTTGCCAGGACGTGACCACGCGCCGAGGCGATCCCCGCGATGAGCAAATCGTAGGCGCCTATGCGTTCACCCCGGCTTTCCAGGTCCGCCCTGATGCCGCCAGATCGTTCACCCGCTTCCTGGTCCAACTCCACCAGTTGAAAAGCGGAGTAGAACTGCCGGCATAGGCCAATGCTTTCTTGCGGTTTCCGGCTACGCAATGCGCCAAACATCAACTCGGCAACGGTCACAGTCGAGAGAAAGATCGCGTTCCGATTCCTGGAAGCCAATTGCTCAGCCACATGAACATTGCGCCCGCGTAGCAACTCGATGGCAATGTCAGTGTCGAGCAGCCAGGTCGTCACAAACTGGCCCGGTTTTCCACCGGCGGCTGGGTGGAGCGTTCAAGTTCCGGCAGGCTCCCAATCAACTCAGTGAATAACTCCGCTGGCCAGCCATGTTGGACGGCCTCATCCACCACACGTGCCGGCACGGCAGGACGCAGTGGCGCTTCCCCGCACCCGCCTTGTGAAAGGTCATGGATGATCCGCGCCACCTCGTCCACCTGTTCCGGGCGCAGCCTCTTGAGTTGCGTAATGACTTCCTCGACTGACGCCATACTTCTACCCTACGCCAGGTAGCGCCGAAAATCCACATTGTGGCAGCCGCCGGGATTCGCCCCTGTTCCGAGAACTTTCTACGTAGCGCTGCTTTCTTGACTTCAAAAGGGGGCGGCGGTAGGTTAGGTTGTAGAGGGGCGCCGATGACCATCACCGTTGACATCAGACCCGAGGTTCAGTCTGAACTCGCCCGTCAGGCCGCAATGCGTGGAACGCCAGTTGCAACCTATGCCGCCAGCTTGCTTGAAGAGGCTGTCCACATTCCCGCCGATGTGTCCGCACCTGTGCGCGGCAGGAGCCTGCGAGAGGTATTCGAAGCCGTGAGGGGTCTCGCGGATGACGTCGATTTCAGCCGCCAGCCTACTACCGATCGCCCGCTTGACCTGGCGTGAGCGGCTTTCTGCTCGACACGAACATCCCTTCCGAGCTCATTCGCACTCGTCCCGAGCCCCGCGTCGGCGAGTGGGTTTACTCGCAGGACGAACAGTCGCTCTACCTGAGCGCCGTGTCCATCGGCGAACTGAGGCGCGGATTTGTAATTCTGCCAAAGGGCAAGCGGCGTACCAAGTTGGAATTGTGGTTCGAGAAGGACTTGATGCTCCGGTTTCGCGGGCGGATTCTGCCGGTCACGTACTCGCAGCCACGGCGCCGGAGCACAATCTGACCGTTGTGACGCGGAACGTAAAGGATTTCGCCGGTCTTGGCGTTGCCGTCCTCAATCCGTGGGAAGCCGCGTGATTGCGACCTACGGCAGAACCACCAGCGGCGCTCGCAGGAATTCGAATTTTTTCGCGATTTCGTCGATCACGTCCACCTGGCAGGTGTACCGGCCCGCCTTCAGCACATTCAATGGAACCTGGAACTGCACCGGCAGCGTGCCCTGGCGGGTTGTCGAGAGCGTGCTGAGCTCGACCGGCGCCGACTCGAAGGCCTTCCGGCCCTGGCGATAGAAGCTTACGACCGCCACCACACGCGGCTTCCTGGTGCCTGCCTGCCGCGCGGGGTCGTAGACTTCGAAATAGACGTACAGGTTCTGCTTACTGGTGAGGGCGCGGGTGATGCTGGGAATCAGCTTCTGACCTTCATACACCAAGGGATGGTTGACCAGCAACTTCTGATTGGCGCCCGCGCCGATGGCCTCGGCGATGGGCTGGCGCTGTCCGCTCCAGACCACCGAACTGACACGCAGGCCCTCCCGATCCGCATTCAGGTTGGGAATGGTGAAGTCCGTCTCAAAAGTGCCCATCTTGCCGCCCTGGTTTTCGCGCGCCAGAAACTTGAGGCGGTACTTGCCGGGCGAAAGCGTGAATCCGGTGTCGTATTGGATATTCTTGCTGGCGAGCTGCGCGGCGCCTTCGCCCATTTTGACTTTGATGGTGTCGCGGACGTTGCCCTTGACCTGGCCCTTGGCGTCGGTGACCTGGCCGACGAAGTCGAATTCCGTGGTATCGCCGGCGCCGCGGCGCGACAGGGCGACTTCGCTGCCGGCGATCTTGACCGCGACCGGCACAAAGTAATGGTCGCCCACCAGCCGGAAGTAGTTGATCTCCAGAGCCAGCGGCAGATCCGTCACGGGATCGCCGAGGAGCAGCGCCTCCTGAAGTTGCCTCTCCTTATCGGTGGAAGTCGATTTGTTGAATGCCATGGCGGCGAAGTACCCGTTGCGGAAGTCAAGCTGCGCCTGGAGCTGCTTGGGAACGCTGACCTGCACGCGGCGGAATTTGCCGTCTTCCACGGGATTGGTGTCGTAATAGCCGAGCACATAGTAGCTGCCGAGGTCTTCGTGGGCCTCCTGGATGCCCAGAGTGAGGTCGTTGGAATCCAGCAGCGCCTTGCCGCCGGTGTCGTCGGCGAGCGTGAAGAGCGTCTCCTGCTGGTCGTTGAACTTGGTCTTCTGCGCGGTGATGGCCTGTCCGGTGAACACCTGCGAGCCGCGCGGGGACGCCTTGCTGGCGTCTCCGCCCGGAACCAGCGCCACCAGGCCGCGCGCATCGATGGGGTAGAAAGAGACGTTGGCGCGGATGGCAGCGTTGACGGTGGACTCGAGCTGCGAGTGGTTCTCGACGCCCGTCTTGGGGATGCCGGCGGAGAAGTAGACCAGCGCCTTTTTCTCGGGCAGCGGAGCCAGCATGCGGACCGCGGATTCCAGGCCCATCAGCTTGCGGTCCGTGTTGAAGACGTTGAATTCGGTTTCGTCGGCGATGAAGGCGGCCCCGGTATATTCGCCGCTGTTGGGGTCGCCGGTATCCGCCTCGATGGCCAGTTCGCTGGCTTGGCCGATCTGAAAACTCTTGATCACCTGCGTCAGGCGGTCGCGGTCGGCGGTGAAGTCCTGGGCCACTTGAACGGTGGCGCCCAGGGTCATGATGGACACCATGTCCGACGGGGTCATCTGCTCCGCCAGAAACTTCAACGCGGCTCCCTGCGCACGTATTTGTTCCTGGGGCTGCATGGAAGAGAAATCGAAGAACAGCACCAATAAGCGCTTGTCCCGGTATTGGACTTTGCCCGCCGATTGGACATTGATGACGTTGGCTTGGGCGGCCATCGCGGGAGCGGGAGCCGGAGCGGGAGCGGGAGCGGGAGCGGGAGCCGCCGCCAGGACGGCAGGTTGCGCGGCTTCGTCGGCGATGCGTTGAAACTCGAACACCGCGATCTGCTGCGCTTTGCCGTTTTCGAGTAGCGTGAAGTCTTCCTTCTTCAGATTGCCGATGGCCTTGCCGTCCTTGCCGCGAACGAAAACATCCACTACCACCAGCTTGGTAGTGGTCTTGAACGTGGCGGTCTCGGGTTGCTGCCCGGCGGCGGCGGGGGAAAGGGCAGGGGAAAGGGCGGGGGAAAGGGCGGCGAAGACGTCCGTCGTCTTGAACGTGGCGACCTCGGGTTGCTGCCCGGCCAGGCCGAGGGTGAGGAAGACGGTTGCCGCGAGCCTGTACATGCTGGATCTCCTGGTTAGAACTTGTAGCGCAAAGTGGCCTTGAAGGTACGCATGGGCAGCGCCATGGTGGGCAGACCATAATTCAAGGCATTCAGCACCGTGCCGAAGTTGGAGTAAATCGCCGTATTGGTGATGTTGGTGCCGTCGATTCGGATTTCAATGTGGTTGCGCTCGGTAGCGTGGAAGGAGCGCGTGAGCGAGAGATTCACGGAAAACCGCGACGGCCCCGGAATGGTGTCGCGGCCCGCGTCGCCGAATGCGCCCAGCGCGGGCGGCGCGAAGGCCGCCTGGTTGAAGAAGCCGCTTCCGCCGGAGACGCTGACGCCGGTGGCGTCGGCGCGGCTGGCCCCGAAATTCCCACTGCCTCCGGAATCCGACAGGCTCCCCAGAACCCGCGCCGTGTAGGGCAGACCGCTCATGGCGGCGATGTTCCCCGCCACGATCCACGAACGCAGGATGCCGGTAAGGGCCGGGCTGGCGAGCAGTCCCTTCTTGCCCACCGGCGATTGCGCCGTGAAACCCAAATTGAACGACTGGCGCTGATCGAACGTGGAAAGGCCGCGCTCGGCGCCGAGGTTGTTGTAGTTCTGCGCCACTACGGCGGCGCCGCCCCCCAGCACGGACGCATCGTCGATCGATTTGGAGTACGTGTAGAGCGCCTGGATGGAAACTCCCTTGCTTAGTTTGCGGGTCAGCCGCGCCTGCCCGGCGTGAAAGATCGAATTGCCGTCGGAGGTCTCGTAGGTAAAGCCGACGGCGTCGCCAATCAAACGCCGGTCCTCGGCGGTCAAGGGCGAACCGGGAAGCGCGCGATTGGGCGCGCGCTCGACGTCGAGCCGCGTGCCTTTGGTGCCCATGTAGCTGAGTTCCAGCGCCCAAGTCTTGCTGAGATTCTGCTCGAAGGCGAAATTCCAGGTCTGCGCGTAGCCGTCCTTATAATACCGGTCGATGGCAAAACTGTTGTTGATCAACTTGGTGCTGGCATTCGTGAAACCGGTGGCCAGGCGCAGCGCATAGTCCAGGCTGGCAAGAATCGAGTTGCTGTGGGCAAATGGCGGCTGGGACGCCAGATGGCCCGGCAATTCCCCGTAGGCGGAGCCGTTGTAAAAGATGCTGTATCCCGCGCGCAGGACGATGTGTCTCTTCTGGGTGGGGCGCCAGGCAATCCCCGCCCGTGGAGAAAGATTCTTCGGGTCGCCATCGATCAGCGCCCGCGGAAACGTGCCGGTGTAAGGCCCGCTTTGTCCTGGGATTACTACCGCCGCGCCGGTGAAACCGGAGGCCAGATCCAGGTTGGACATGCGGTCGTACTTCTCGGTCGACGGCGCGAAATACTCGTAGCGCAGGCCCACATTGAGCGACAGGTTGGAGCGGACCTTCCAATCGTCCACCACGTAAGCGCTCGACGCCCACGAGCGGAAGTAATTGGCGGAGTTTCCATACCGGACCTTGGCCTGGTTCGGAAAACCGAAGAGGAAATCCGCGAAATCGAAGCCGGTGTCCGGTAGCAGGCGCTCGTTGTTGTCGAAGCCGCTGGTCAGCAGACCGGTGAACACGTAGGAGCCGCGGCCGTACGTATCGGTGGTGGCGTTGTTTTGAACGCGCCGGTATTCGCCGCCGAAGGTCACGCTGTGCACGCCGCGCACCACGGTCACGGCATCGCGCAACGCGGATGTCTGGTCGCGCTTCTCGAACGGGGTGCCGTCCGTCATGTTGCCGAAGTTGGTGAAGGAGAGATTGGGCGGGCCGTAGTTGATGGGGTCGGGCGAAGTACCCTGAATGCCCATGGCGGCCGCCACATTGGGACCGTAGGCGAACTGTGGGACGTAGTTCGAGCGGTTGCGGCTGAACGCCCAGTGCAAGGCGTTGATGGCGCGCGGCCCGAAGTTATGCGTCCAGCCGGCTTCGGATTGCCAGCCGAACCCATCCAGCTTGTCTTCGAAACCGTAGAGTTGCGCCTGGCGTCCGTTGCGGCTCTGCATGGCGAAGCTCAGGCTGAGGCGGTTCTTGTCGTTCAACGTATGGTTGAGCTTGACCGAGAAATCGCTGGTGTTGAGGGGCACCGCCGTGGTGATCTGGTAATTCTGGACGCCTCCGGGCAGGTTGGGCAGCGGGATGTAGCTGAGCAACTGAGTGGCGATTGGGTCGATGCGGCTGGCAGGCACGATATTGCCGGCGAGCGGCAGATGGCTGATGGGATCGTAGAGCACCAGAGGTCCGGCAACCGTGGGCTTTGTAAAATTACCGCTGCGCTCATCGGCGGAAGGGACGGTGTCGAAGTTGGCGTATGGCACGCCACCGCGCACGAGGGCAAAATTGAGGAAGAAGGTAGTCTGGGGGCTACCCGGGAGTGGGCCGCCGGCGGCGGCGCCGAAACGGCTCTGCTGGTACCCTGGCTTGTTCAAAGGCTGGCCGCTGAGCGAGTACGGGCTGGCATCGAAGGCGGAGTCGCGGAAGGTATACAGGACGTTGCCTTTAATCTGGTTCTGCTTCTTGGTGGCGCCGAAGCTGTTCACGGTGTCGCTCAGGGACTTCTTCTTCTTTGCCTTCTTGGCGGCTTTCTTGGCGCGTTTTTCGCCGGGCGCGAGGTCGCTTTTGGACTTCTTCTGTGTCTTGGCAATGGTCTGATCCCGGTCCAACTGGTCGAAGAAGTTCTCTTGCTGAACGGATTGCAGTCCGCCACTGAGGCTTCCGTTCACCAGGAAGGCTGCATTGACGTCGGAGCCGCCCATGGGCTGGGCAATGGGAGGAGCGGCGGCTGCCTCCAGTTGCTGCTCGATCGGCGCCGGGCTGTCGGCCTGTTCCTCCACATCCACCGTCTGGAATCCGGCGGCGGGCGCCGTGGCCGGGGTTTCGGCGACGCCCGCAGCCTGGAGTTGCAGGTCGAAATCCAGGACCGATGCCGCGCCCATCAGGGTCCGTTCTTCGCGGGCCGGCGCAAAGCCGAACATCTCGGCTTGAAACACCCACTTACCCCAATCGGGAAGATCGAAAAAATACATGCCAGTCTCATCGGTGGTGGTCACCAGCTTCCACTGGTCCAGCGATGCGGTGACGGTAGCGCCGGGAATGGCCTTCTTACCGGAGCGGACGTAACCGTAGTGCTCGGCGCCAAACAAAGTGCTGGAAATGAGAAGGGTAAGAAAGCCGCGCAAGAGCCATTCCACAGAACTGGCCTTCGTCATACGTGTATTCAGAATAACTCAGCACATGCATGGCCAGATTGGAAGCGGGTCCCAGCTTTGTGGCGCAGGCACTCGTGCCCAATGCCATTTGGTTTTTCGGCGTGGGGCAGGCTTTTCAGCCTGCGGACCCGCTTTCCAGCGGGTCCAGCCGGCCGGAAGGCCGGCTGCGGGCACGATTGCCCGCCCCACAGTCTGTGCGGAATGCCGTTCTTGCGAAAACTAAGTGGCATTGGGCAGGAGTGCCTGCGCCACGGCGGCAGGCTAAGAGGCAAAAGCAGTGCACTTGAGTGCAGCTTTTGCCTGTACCCGTGTAGGCACCTTGTGGCGTGTCATGTGTTTGCATTGGGCCAAGCACGTGCACTACGACACAGGAGGGATTGCCGTGGCATTCCAAAAGCAACTCTTGTTGGTCGCGTTGTTCGGAGTGCCGGCGACTGCGCTGGCCCAGACCCCGACCACCGCGGACCTCTTCGACGGCAGCGTTCTTCACGAAGTCCGCATCACCATGTCGACCTACGCGTGGGCGGCGCTGAAGGAAGACTACGCGACAGATGCGGTATTCATTGTCGACACGTTCCAATGGACGGGCGCCGGCGGCATGACCGCCTCGGTCGGCCATTTCCAGATGCATAACCGCGGCCACGGCAGCCGCAGCCCAATCAAACCGGGGTTGCACCTGAGCTTCGATGCCCTCGTCCCGGGGCAGACTTTCCTGGGCCTGTCCGCACTCGAACTCAAGCCCAATACCCAGGACGCCAGCATGCTTCACGAGCGGCTGTCCATGTTGCTGTTCGCCCGCATGGGCATCCCATGTTCGCGCGAGGTCCATTCGACCTTTTACGTGAATGGAGAGTACATCGGCGTTTACGTGCTGGTCGAGTACCCGGACGCGGCTTTTCTGACGCGCATCTTCAACGAGAGCACCGGATATGAATACAATTACGTTCCGGGCGACTGGACGGGTGTCGTCGGTTTCGGCTACCATTTTGAATACCTCGGCCCCGATCTTACGAAGTATGCGTCGGTCAACGTTCCAACGCCGTTCGACCCCGAGTCCCACCCCAATGCGCCCGACACGGTGACGCTGGAGGGGATGATCCGGACGATGAATCAGGAGCCGGATGCCACTTTCCTTTCGGCGATGGCGCCTTATCTCGACCTCAAACTCTTCCTCCGCCACATAGCCGTGGAAACGTACGTAGCGGATTTCGACTGTATTCTCGGCGACTATTTCGGGATGAACAACTTTCACTTCTACCGGTTCGTGAACCAGCAGTTGTCCCAATTCATCCCTTGGGATAAAGACGAAGCGTTCAGTGCGACGGTGCGGCCGGTGCTGCAGAACGCCGACCAAAACGTGCTCATGCGGCGGCTCATGGCGATCCCCGAGTACAAGCAGTACTACTTCCAAGCCCTGGTCAACACGGCCACGAATGCGATGGCGGGCAACTGGATGCAACAGGAAGCCACGCGCGAGTACAACCAGATCCAGCAGGCGGCTTACGCCGACTCCAACAAGCTTTATTCGGATAATGGCTACAATGTGTCCTGCTCCAACGCTTGTTTCGACGCCGCGGCGGCATATGTAGTAGCGTTTCCCCCGCTGCGGACGCAGTTCGTTATGACTGACATCGTGACTCAGGGCTACCAGTTGCCCTCCAACTATCCGAAGCTGACCGACGGCGGTGTAGTGAGCGCAGCCTCTTGCGTGGCCTCCCCAGCGCGGGGCGGACTGGCGAGCATTTATGGCTCCAACATGGGAAAGGGCGACAACACCACGGTCTACATCAACGGCTTTCCCGCCCCGGTGTTTTTCGCCTCGCCGGGCCAGTTCAACGTGCAAATCCCCTGGGAAGTCACCGGGATGGGTACGTTCAGCATGATCGTGAACGGCATGCCCAGCAACGTCCAGTCTGCCGGCGTGATCACCTATTCTCCGGATGTTTTCGTGGTTTCGCCGACTCAGGCCGCGATTACTCACGCCGACGGCACCCTGGTATCGAGCGCGAGTCCCGCGGCCGCGAATGAAACGGTGGTCGTCTACGCCACCGGATTGGGGCCGGTAAGCGGTGCCATGGTTACCGGAGCACCCGCATCCTCGACCAGTCTTCAGGCCATAACAACAACGCAGCCGGCGACGGCCACGCTTGGCGGCGTTCCCGCCACGGTGTCCTTCTCCGGCCTGACCCCGGGCTTCATTGGCCTGTACCAGGTGAACGTACAGGTCCCCGCGAACACGGCTCCCGGCTCGTTGCTCACCATCGCCATCGGCGGAGGAATGGCGCCGGCGGTGCCGCTGCCGACTAAGTGACACTCCATTGCTGTCGCCGGCGCCGCGCTGAACCCGGCGCTGGCATTGCCCCCTTTTCGTCCGCTTTCCCGCCGAGTCCCTTGGAACGGTCCCATGGCGGTGGGAGAATGACAGATAGGCGTTGGATCAGGAGGGACCGGAACTTGCGAATCTGCCTCGCCATGGTGGCCGCGATCGACTGGGAAACAATAGAATACAGTGAAGGGCTGACCGTCCTGGCGCGTCCGAGTGCCGGCGCGCGCGAGCTCGGGCTGAGAATGTAGGAGAGATCGCGGTGGCATTCCAAAAGCAGCTCTTGTTGGTCGCGATGTTCGGAGCGCGGGCGGCCGCGCTGGCCCAGACCCCGACGGCGAACGACCTGTTCGACGGCAGCGTTCTTCACGAAGTCCGCATCACCATGCTGGACGCCGATTGGCAGGCGCTGAAGGCGGCTTACGAGACCGATACGCCATTCAATGTGGCCACGTTACAGTGGACGGGCGCCGGCGGCCTGACCGCCTCGGCCGCCAATTTCCAGATGCATAACCGCGGCCACGGCAGCCGCAGCCCCATCAAACCGGGGTTGCACCTGACCTTCGATGCCAACGTCAAGGGCCAGACTTTCCTGGGCCTGACTTCGCTCGAACTCAAGCCCAATACCCAGGACGGAAGCATGCTCCACGAGCGGCTGTCCATGTTGCTGTTCGCCCGCATGGGTATCCCATGTTCACGTGAGGTCCATTCGACCTTTTACGTGAATGGAGAGTATATCGGCGTTTACCTGCTGGTGGAGTACCCGGACGCGGCTTTTCTGACACGCATCTTCAACGAGAACACCGGCTACGAATACAATTACGTTCCGGGCGACTGGGCGGGTATCGCCGGTGGCGGCTACCATTTTGAATACCTCGGCTCCGATCTTACGAAGTACGCGTCGGCCACCATTCCAACGCCGTTCGACCCCGAGACCCACAGCAATGCGCCCGACACCGTGACGTTGGAGGGGATGATCCGGACCATCAATCAGGAGCCGGATGCCACTTTCCTTTCGGCCATGACGCCTTATCTGGACCTCCATCTCTTTCTCACCCACATAGCCGTGGAAACGTACGTAGCGGATGACGACTGTATTCTGGGCGACGTATTCGGGATGAACAACTTCCACTTCTACCGATTCGTCAACCAGCAGTTGTCGCAGTTCATCCCGTGGGATAAAGACGAGGCGTTTTCCTGGACCGAGCGGCCGGTGCTGCGAAACGCGACCCAAAACATGCTCATGGGGCGGCTGATGGCGATCCCCGAATATGAAAAGTACTACTTCGAAGCGATCGTCAAGGTTGCCATGCTGGCCGGAGGCGACGGCGGCTGGTTGCAACAGGAAGCCACGCGCGAGTATAACCAAATCCAGCAGGCGGCTTACGCCGATCCCAACAAGCTTTATGAAAATTTGGGCTACCTTCTGCCCTGCGACAACGCTTGTTTCGCCGCCGACGCCGCGTTGGTGATGACGTTTGCGGCGGATCGGACGCGGTTCGTTCTCAGCGACATGGCGGCTGACGGCTATCAGTTGCCCTCCAACTATCCGACGCTGAACGACGGCGGCGTAGTCAACGCAGCCGCTCTCGTGGCCACCGCCGCGGGCGGACTGGCGAGCATTTACGGCTCCAACATGGGGAGCGGCGACAACACCACGGTCTACATCAACGGCTATGCCGCCCCGGTGTTCTACGCCTCGCCGGGCCAGTTCAATGTGCAAGTGCCTTGGGAAGCCACCGGGTACGCGCCGTTCGGCATGATCGTGAACGGCGCACCCAGCAATCTTCAGGATGCCACCGTGAGCACCTATTCTCCGGGTGTTTTCATGGTTTCTCCGGCTCAGGCCGTGATTACTCACGCCGACGGCAGCCTGGTGTCGGACACCAGTCCCGCGGCCGCGAATGAAACGGTGGTGGTCTACGCCACGGGACTGGGGCCGGTAAGCGGCGCGATGGTCACCGGGAATCCGGCATCGACCACCAGTCTCCAGCCCACATCGCCGGACCAGGCGACCGCCAATATTGGCGGCATCAATGCCCCGGTGTCGTTCTCGGGGCTGACTCCGGGCTTCGTTGGGCTGTGCCAGATAAACGTGCAGGTTCCCGCGAACGCGGCTTCCGGCTCGCTCCTCATCATCAGTATCGGCGGGGTATCGGCGCCGCCGGTATCGCTGTCGATTCGGTGACGCTTAATCCGCAGACGCCAGGGTTAGCCAGCGGGTGTGAGCGCACGTTTGATGTGGTAGGGTTTGTTGCCGAACTCGTGGATCCGATCCCGCTCTTCCAAACTCTTCAGGTATTTCAGCATTTCGCGGCGCACCTCGGCGGTCTCCCAGCCCGGGTAGTGCTTGGCCAGGTTCGCGCAGAAGAACTCCACGAAGCCCGGCTCCCCGTCGCCGTCCTTCTTCTTTTCCTTGCCCTTTTTCTTTTCTTTCAAACGAAACGAGGCCGCCGGTTTGGGGGCGAAGCGGAACAACTCCTCGATCCAGTCCTTGGGCAGACCGGCGGCGACACCGAATGCCATGGCGCTTTCCACGTAGGGCGCGGCCACCACGGTGCGCCCTTCTTTCAGCGTGGGCTCGATCTCCCAGCGCAGGCGGAACAGCAGGTCGGAGGCGTATAAGAGCAGCAACACTCTGGGGGTCGGCGTGAGGTTCTTGGCCTTGACCATGCGCAATTCGTAGAACGTGTTGGAAGCGTCCCAGAGGCTCCAGGCTGGGTCGGCCGCGCCGCAGCATAGGCGGGCCAGACGCTCGGCTTCGGAGCGCAGCATCACGCCATTCGTTCCATCCAGCGAGACCAGCCGTCCGGGAGGCTTGGTGTCCGCAGCGCTCTTCCGGTGAACTTTCTTAGTGTTCTTCTTTTCCGGTTTCGCCATTCGGGGCTCCCGCCCTGGCACTCAGCCACGCCAGCACCGCGTCGGTGTTCCAATCGCCCCAAGGCCTGCGTTTGGCCGTCATGAACATCTGCCGGATTTCGCGATGCTGCTCCCAAATCGAATGCCGCGCATCCACTTTCAGAAACTGAAAGATGGTGGACAGCGCTTCGTACTCCTGGATCACGCGGCCGAGGAATTGGAGATGACTTTTTTCCGGGTCCGCGATATTCGTTACGTCCTGCCCAGCCGCGTAAAAGCCCGGCATCTTGGCGTGGCCGCGCTCGGAAGCAGCCTCGGCGGACAGCGCAAAGTAGAAGACCTGGTCGGGCCAGAAGAGCGGCAGGTAAGCGTTCAGCACCCAGTGCAAATCGAGCCCACGCGCCGAATCGCGCGCCAGCGCCGTGTACAGGAACTGGTCGGCCACCACGACCTTGCCGGACCAAAGCGCGGGCAGGATCTCGGTATTCAACTGGTGCCGGAATGCCGCCGCGCTCAGGATACAATACTGCTCAGGGCTTAGGGAATGCGCCAGCTTCCGGGCTTTCAAGATGGGCGAGATGAGCGGCGAGGAGTTCCACTTATAAGTCACCACCTCGTGCCCGACGCTGCGCATCCAGGCCTTGAACAGCTTGCGCTGCGTGGTTTTTCCGGAGCCATCGGGTCCTTCGAACGCCACCAGAAAACCGCGGTTCTTGTCCTGCCTGCGCAGGAGTTCGCGGAGTCTCCGGCCTTCCGCCGCATCGGGGCACTGAAAGGACATCTCTACACCGAATATACCTTACAATCGGAGGAGACCGGACTTTAGCATGATAAACTCGCCTGGCGGCATCGCTCAAGAACGGGATCAAGTGATTCTGGCGATCAGGCAACG
>Ga0224558_1002169_pt1 | contig 18633 bp, 18 predicted proteins | sample 714S32024metaG_FD_180682 | JGI IMG/M metagenome (GOLD analysis project Ga0224558, IMG submission 180682) | Peat soil microbial communities from Stordalen Mire, Sweden - 717 S3 20-24 | ecosystem: Environmental > Terrestrial > Soil > Wetlands > Peat | place: Sweden: Norrbotten County, Stordalen...
GGCCCAACAGGTGCTCAGGCACATACCGCGCCCGCAAGCGGGCACCCGGTTTCGCTCGTAAGGGAACTCCCGGCTAATTACTGCTGTGCCCGAAAAGCGGGCACTAGGCTTCCTGCATCAACGCTTCGAACTGGGTGCGCTCGATGGTCTCCTGCTCCAGCAGGGTGGTGGCCACCCGGTTCAGCTTGTTGATGTTTTCCTCCAGCAGTTTCTTCGCCTTCTGGTAAGAATTATCGATGATCTGGTGCGCCTCCTTGTCGATGGAGTAGGCGGTGGCCTCGCTGTAGTTGCGGTCGCGGGCGAAGTCTCGCCCCATGAACACCTGCTCCTCGGGCCGCCCAAAGGTGATCGGTCCCAGTTCCTCGGACATGCCGTACTCGGTGATCATCTTGCGCACCAGGTCGGTAGCCCGCTCCAGGTCGTTGTGCGCCCCGGTGCTGATATCCACCAGCACCAGGCTCTCCGATGCCCGCCCGCCCAGGAGGGTGGTAACCAGGTCGAGCAGGTAGGACTTGGTATGGATGCGACGGTCTTCGACCGGCAGCGAGAGCGTGTACCCGCCCATGCGCCCCCTGGGGATGATGGAGATCTTATGCACCGGGTCGGCGTGGGGCAGCAGCCCTCCGACCACGGCGTGCCCCGCCTCGTGATAGGCGATCAGCTTCTTCTCTTCCTCGCTCATGATCCGGGACTTCTTCTCCGGCCCGGCGATCACCCGCTCTATGGAATCCTCCAACTCCTTCATCCCGATCTTCTTCTTGTTGCGGCGGGCCGATAGCAGCGCCGCCTCGTTGATCATGTTGGCCAGGTCGGCTCCGGTGAAACCAGGCGTCCTTCGGGCCAGCACATCCATATCCACATCGTCGTCCAGGGGCTTGCCCCGGGCGTGTACCTTGAGGATCTCCTTCCGCCCGAGCAGGTCGGGCAGGTCTACCGTGATCTGCCGGTCAAAGCGCCCCGGCCGCAGCAGGGCCGGGTCGAGGATGTCCGGGCGGTTGGTGGCGGCGATGATGATGATCCCCTCGTTGGCGCTGAAGCCGTCCATTTCCACCAGCAACTGGTTCAGGGTCTGCTCACGCTCGTCGTGGCCGCCCCCGAGGCCGGCGCCCCGGTGCCGCCCCACGGCGTCGATCTCATCCACGAAGACGATGCAGGGGGAGTTCTTCTTGGCCTGCTCAAACAGATCGCGCACCCTGGCGGCGCCCACCCCGACGAACATCTCCACAAAGTCGGAGCCGCTGATGCTGAAGAAAGGCACCCCGGCCTCGCCGGCGATCGCTCTGGCCAGCAGGGTCTTGCCGGTGCCCGGCGGGCCAAACAACAGCACACCCTTGGGAATCCGGGCGCCCATATCGTTGTATCGCTTCGGATCTTTTAAAAAATCGACGATCTCCTCCAGTTCCTCCTTGGCCTCATCCACTCCGGCCACGTCAGCGAAGGTGACCTTCTTCTTCTCCGGGTCCAGCAGGCGCGCCCGGCTGCGTCCGAACTGCATCACCCGGTTGCCTCCCCCCTGGGTCTGCTGCAGCATGAAAAAGACAAACCCCACGATCAACAGGATCGGCAACAGGGTGGAGATCAACCCCGCCCACCAGGGAGTGGTCGGGTTGGGAGGATAGTTCACCGTCGTCTTGCCGGATTTGGCGTTGGCATACAGCAGTTCCTGTAAATCCGAGTTGTTGGACGGGATATCGGTGCTAAAAGTCTTACCGTCGGTGGTCGTTCCATCTACATGATAGCTGGTTCCATCTCCCGACGATTTCAGTGAAATTTTAGCAATCTTCCCCTCCGACAAAGAGGTGATAAAGGTGTTGTAATCCCAGGTCAGGGTGTTGTTAGCCGGAGGCATGAGCATTTTGATCACCAGCACGGCAAACACAACGATGACCACGTAGATCAATAAGTTCTTAAGGAGGCGGCCCAAGTTAACCCTCCTAACATAATTAGTGGTTTGTGGTTAGCAGTTGTTGGTTGGAGGGGATACACTGGTTTTTAGCCGTTATTGTTCGATGGCAATTCCAGCCGGCCAACTACTAAGCGCTAACAAGCAAGATCAGGCTCCGTATAGCATACGCTATATTTTAACATGATTTCTCAAGGGGATTCAATTTATTTTGCAGGGGACAATGCCCGGGCCTCGAAAAGGTGGGCGCAATGGCAGGATTTGCTTAGCAGTCCACCCCCTCAAGCGCGCAGGGAGTGTCACCTACAGCCTCTCGACCTCCAGGATCAGCATATGCCTGGTCTGTGTGGAAACCGGCGCCGCCTGTGCTCTCCGGTAGCCTGCCACCCAGATGATCTCATCCCCGGAGACTACCAGGGCAATCCGGTCGCGATCGCCGGCGGGGACCCCGAGCTCACCCAGGAGTTTTTTTAGCTTCTTGGCGCCCTGCATCCCGAAAGGCCGGAGGCGATCACCATCCCGCCGCGTTCTGACAGTTAAGGGGGCTTCCAGCCGGTCATAATCAAAGCAGGCCGTCCAGCACTCAATGCCTTTCATCTTCATTTCCGCGCCCGTGCCAGGAGGACGCACCGGGAACCTGTGTCCTTCCCGGCGCCCAGATCTCAAATCATACGAAATGGCATGATTCTCCACACCATTTGCCATAATATTCCTGCCCTGCAGCAAGGGCGTTGCGAAGCTGCTGCTGTCATCGGGGGTAGTGTCGATCACCCGCGTCCGGATAGCCAGCCCCAGCCCGGGCAGCAGCGTCTTGCCGGGCACCGGCAGGGGAACAGGGATGAATTCCTGCTGATCACTCTTGTTGGGCGCGGCAGATTCCACCGCCACCGTAAAACAGGCGGAGTCTTTGTTGACCCGTACACCGCCCGGCAACTGTACGGTGCCGCCCCGGACGCCCCGGCTCAGAAAATCCAGGCAGTCCGACACATTCTGATACCCCAGGTGACGCAGGCTGCCCCCCGACCTCCGGACCGCCGCCAGCAGCAGGCGGCGGCGCAGGGTCACGGGCTGGCGCAAAAAAGCGGGCAGGTCCAGCCGCACCTCTGCTGCCGCCAGCCTTTTGCCGCGGCGCGCCGCGCCGGCTGCCATGCCCGGGGCGCCGACCGACAACCACCTGAGCAATACTTCCGCATGACGCCGGAGCCAGCGGTCCTCCTCGCCCATGATCTCCGCCAGGCGCAGGACCGCCTGGTCGATGCGGGGGTTGAACTCTTTCCGGAGCAGCGGCAGCAGGCGATGCCGGATCCGGTTGCGCAGGAACTCCAAAGAGAGATTCGAGGGGTCGGTGCGCCACTCCAGCCCGGCAGCCCGGCAATAGTCCACAATCTCTTCCCGTGAGGCACAGAGCAGCGGCCTCATCAAAGCACCGCGGCGCGGCCGCATGCCGGCCAGGCCCCCGGGCCCGGTGCCCCGCATGATATTGAAGAGCACCGTCTCCACCTGGTCACCTGCATGATGCCCCACAGCAATCCGCCGGGCCCGGGTCCGGTTCGCCACCTGCTCGAGCAGCCGGTAGCGGGCCAGCCGCCCGGCTTCCTCAATGCCGATCCCGAGCCGCCTGGCGATGGCGTCCACCCGGGCATAGCCGATAGTGACCGGCAGGCCCAGCCGCCGGGCGAGTTGCCTGACAAATGCGGCATCATCAGCCGCCTCCGGCCGCAGCATATGATTGAGATGCACCACGTGCAGCCGCAGGTCGTACTCCGGAGCGATCTGGCTTAAAACATGCAGCAGACACACCGAGTCGACCCCTCCGGAAACCCCGGCCACAATTCTCATCCTGCGGCCAAGCATCCCGTGCCGGGCGGCAAACGATCCGACTTTCGCGATCAGGTCCTGTTCCTGCTCTTTTTTCACTTCGCCACCATTTTTTCCACTGCAGTGCCCCATTATCCATTGACGATCAGCGCCCAGCGTCAGACATGATTGAGAGTTCGATGATTGTTTAGCTTTTCCCTCTAACTCGATCTTCGAGCCTCAAATATCGATCGCTGTTACTGCTCATCGCTGAAGCGCGCCACCAGGACCGTCATGTCATCCCTGTTCTGCAGTCCGGCAGCCTTCAAAGCATATTTCAGGACGAGATCGGCCACCGCCTGGGCATCCTCCAGGGGTAATTCCTTGAGATAATCATACAGCCAGTTGTCCGGCAGGGAGACATCCCGGTCAACCTCGGTTACCCCGTCGGTGGCCATGATCAAGATGTCTCCGGGCAGCACCTGGCGGCGGTGCACCTCCGCCTCCAACTTATCCAGGATGCCGGCCGGCCAGCAACTCGACCGGATCAACTCGACGCTGTGGCCGCGTTTCAGAAAGCTGGGCGGCGCCCCCACCTTCAAGAAATCCACGTACCGGCCATCCAGGTCGATCGCAGCCAGGTCGATGGTGGCGGCGCTCTCCTCGCCGCCCCGGAGGTACAGGGCGGTGTTGACAATTGATGCCGCCGCCTCCGGGTCGATCCCGTTGCCCATGATCTGCTCCAGTAATTTTACCACAATCCTGCTCTCACGCATGGCATTGATCCCCGTCCCCATCCCGTCGCTGACAGTCAGCAGCAAGTGTCCGGGGGACTGGTGCGCCACAGCAAAGCTGTCGCCGCAACAGATTTCCGCGGACTTGGAGCGCTGCGAGAAACCGATCTCTGCTTCCAGGGGCAGGTCCGGCAAAGCATCAGGCTTCTCCCGGCCCAGCCACCGGTTGATGAAGGGGGATGCCAGAAAAAAGACCCCTATGGCCAGCAGGCTGGCCAGCAAGTGCCCGGACAGGGCACCCGGATCGCCGTAAAAGATAGAGAAGAGCAGGCTGGCCAGGAAGAATCCCGCTATCACCCCGGTGCGGCCAAAACCCTGCATGACCCCTGCAAAGAAGCCGGTTCCAGCATAGAAGCCGATCCGGGGCAGCAGCAGTTGTAAATCGCCGCCCACCAGCCCCAGGATCACCCCGGCCCCGGCCCCCCAGCCGGCGCCCCAGCAGTAGGCTATGGTGATCAGCACGAGACGGGCCAGGATCTCCTGCAGGGCGACCGGGCCGATGTGCAGGTCACCCAGGCCGCTCATCACAAACACCAGGACCAGCAGCGCCTGCAACTCCTTCTGCCGCTCCTTGATTCTCAATGCGCCGGTAAACCCGTATAGCGTGAGCGGTGTGAACAGGCTGACCAGGGCGGTCTCGCTGAGCAAAGCGAGCAGGCTCGCCGGTTCGGGGCCCTGCCATGGCAGGAAGATACCCCTGGCCAGGATGTTGATGCCTCCGGCAACCAGGGCTCCGGACAGCAGCGGCTGGGACCAGCGCTCCCGGAAAGACCTGGCCAGCAGGAAGGCTGCGGCCACTGCCAGGGCGCTCCCCACCACCGTGATCAGCGGGTGCCCGAATCCGGCCGCGGCGCCGGGGCGTGTGAACACTCCCACCATCAACCCGGCTGCCACAGCCCAATCCAGGGGGGCGGCCAGGAAAGCCGCAGCCACCGCCAGGGGTACCGCAAAGGTAGCAAGACCGCCGATCAGCGAACGCCCGGCGGCAATACCCAATACCGCGTAAAGCAGAAACATGGCCGCCCCCCTGGCCTGGGACCACCTGCCGGAGATGCTATGGCGCAGCCAGACATATTCAGCGCCCATCCTCGCATCCGCCCTTCCTGGATCGATCAGGATCTCGATCTAATCCATTATAGAGCAAGCTCTCCGGGAATCTTGGGGTATTATGCGCCCGGGTGAGACGACTGTCCGACAAATTGTTAGTATTAGCGACATTTACCTAAGCAGATATTCCCATGATAAAAAGACAAAACCCGCCTTACAGGCGGGAGATATAATCTGGTGACCCGTAGGGGATTCGAACCCCTGTTACCGGCTTGAAAGGCCGATGTCTTAGACCACTTGACCAACGGGCCGCTTATGTTCTATTGGTAGCGGAGGAGGGATTTGAACCCCCGACACTGCGGGTATGAACCGCATGCTCTGACCAACTGAGCTACTCCGCCATCTGTTCTGAAATAAAAATGGTAGCGGGGGCTGGATTCGAACCAACGACCTTCGGGTTATGAGCCCGACGAGCTGACCACTGCTCCACCCCGCATCGCCAAAACCCATTATGCATGAAAAACAAAACCCTGTCAACACCTTTACCTTAGCCTGAAGTCCGTCTACCCGGCTCCGGCTCCCTCTATTCCGGCACCCTGGTAACGGCGCCGGTACTGGCAGATGTTACCAGGTACGCATACCGTGCCAGGTAGCTTTTCCCGGCAACCCTGGGCAATGGCGCGGCCCACTTTTCCCTGCGCCCCGCCAGCTCCTGATCCGAAACCAGGAGCGTGATCTGGCGGGCCGGTATGTCGATCTGGATCAGGTCGCCCTCCTGCACCAGGGCGATGGGACCGCCCTCCGAGGCCTCCGGGGAAACGTGCCCGATGCAGGCGCCGCGCGTCCCGCCGGAAAATCGGCCATCGGTGATCAGCGCCACGTCCTTGTCCAGCCCCATCCCGGAAATGGCCGATGTCGGGCTGAGCATCTCCCGCATCCCCGGCCCGCCCTTGGGCCCCTCGTACCGGATGATTACCACGTCCCCCTTGTTAATCCTGCCTCCGGTGATGGCAGAGAAGGCCTCCTCCTCCCCGTCGAACACTCTGGCCGGCCCACGATGCATGAGCATCTCCTTGGCCACCGCCGACTGCTTGACCACCGCCCCGTCGGGGGCCAGGTTTCCCCTCAGGATGGCAATGCCGCCCTCCTTATTAAAGGGATCGTCCAGCGGACGAATCACCTTCGTGTCTTTGACCGTTGCCATGCTGATGCTTTCCCCCAGCGTCGTGCCCACAACAGTCTTCTCCACCAACGAGATCAAACCCCTGTCGCCCAATTGTTTCAACACGGCTGAGACACCGCCGGCCATGTACAGGTCGAAGATGCGGTCGGTGCCGGCGGGGGCGAGCTTGCAAATATTGGGAACGACCGCGCTGATCTCGTCAAATACCTCCAATTCGAGGGGCACTTCGGCTTCATTGGCGATGGCCAACAGGTGCAGCACCGTGTTGGAAGAGCCCCCGAGCGCCATATCCAAGGCAATAGCATTGCGGAAGGCGTTTGCCGTCATGACGTCCCGCGGGAGGATGTTGCTGCGCACCAGTTCCATCACCTGCTGGCCGGCCTGCTTGGCCAGGGCCTTGCGCCTGCCGTAGGGCGCAGGGATGGTGCCATTGCCGGGCAGGGCGATGCCCAACGCCTCCACCAGGCAGTTCATGGTGTTGGCGGTGAACATCCCGGCGCAACTGCCGCAGGTGGGGCAGGCGTTCTGCTCCAATTCGTCCAGGTCCTCTGCGCTGATCGCCCCCCGGGCAAACGCCCCCACAGCCTCAAACGCCCCGCTCACCAGGTCGGTTTTCTCGCCCCGGTAATAACCGGTGAGCATGGGGCCTCCACCGACATAAACAGCGGGAATGTTCAACCGTGCAGCCGCCATCAGCATGCCGGGAACGATCTTGTCGCAACTGGCGATGAGCACCATGCCATCGAACTTGTGGGCCACCACCATGGATTCGATGGAATCGGCGATCAGCTCGCGAGAAGCCAGCGAGTACTTCATACCGTCATGATTCATGGTTATCCCGTCACAGATCCCGATCACCGGAAACTCCACCGGGGTGCCGCCTGCTGCAGCGACCCCCAACTTGGCCGCCTGTACCAGATCCCTCAGGTGAATATGGCCGGGGACGATCTCGCTGAAGGAGTGGACGATGGCAATCAAGGGCTTTTTCAGGTCGTCCCTGGTGTAGCCCATGGCGTAAAAGAGCGATCTGTGCGGCGCCCGTGTGTAACCCTCTGTTACCTGCTTGCTGTTCAAGATACTCCCCCCTATTCGGTTGATAGATCCTCGTCCCTGAAAACCCATGGCCCCTCTTTGTCAACCATTTTCACTCTTCGAGGGAAGATAAATGGGGGCGCACTCCTTGCATACTGGACCCTCATCAGAGGCATCCCAATCGATGCAGTTGCCGCATAACTACCTGCCGCAGTAAATGCAGGCATCCCCATCCGGGTAGTCGACAGTGTCTGCCGGGCTGCCGCACCGGTCACAAATGTGTTCCCACTCCGGCATTTAAAAACCCTCCCCTAAGATAGTGCCCTGACGCGATGGTCATCTACGGGCGCTAGAAATCTGCCGTTTGTACGGCTGCCGAAAACAGTTCGGCCAGCGGTTGAATGTGGCTGGTTTCGTTGAGGTGGCGGATGATGCAGCCATGCTGGCCATCGAACTCCGCAACATTGATAGCGCAGGTATCCTGGCGAAGCGACCAGAAGTGGGAGCTGTCCAGGCCGAGCAGGGCGCACAGCAGCACCTTGTTGACAACCCGGTGGCTCACCGCCACCACGTTCTGCCCCTGGTGGCGCCTGGAGAACTGCTTGACTGCCTTCAGCGCCCTGGTCTTGACGTCGTCCAGGCTCTCCCCCTTCTCGAAGTGCACTTTCTGGGGAGCGGTGACCCACAACCTGTAGACACCGGGGCACTGCTGCTTGACCTGTTGATGGCTCAGGCCCTGCCAAATGCCGTAATCGATGTCGGTCAGGGCGGACTCGATACCTACCGGCAGCCCGTGGGGCTCGGCGATCAAACGGGCGGTATCATAGGCCCGGCTCAGCGGGCTGGAATAAACTGCGGCTAGCTCCAGATGCTTGAGGGCGTCGGCGGTGCGCCGCGCCTGCTCCCATCCGTGTTCATTCAGCTCCACGTCAATTTGCCCGCGGAAGACCTCGTCCTTGTTCCAGGCGGTCTCACCATGCCTGACCAGAAACAGCCGCATTTTCTCCGCTCCTAACTAAATTGGTTCTTCTTAAAATGTTAGCACTTTCAGGATACCTGTCAACGATTTGCCGACGTACTTTGTTCCGTCGAATTCATTTTAAGGCATTGATTGCAACCAGGATTTTGGTCCAACATGTAGAATCTATCTTCAAGACCAGAAGCGGCCGGAGCATCCCGGGCCGGCATGGGAGGCCACTGAGGTGGACTATGTCTGGATCGGACTGGGTGGCATCATTGGAGCCCTGTCCCGCTATTACATCGGGAATTTGTTCACCCACTGGCTGGGCGCCGCCTTTCCTTATGGCACCATGTTCATCAACATCACCGGGAGCACCCTGCTCGGCCTGATCCAGGTACTGGTCATGGAGCGCTTCCTGTTCAGTCCACGGTTCCGGTTATTCTCGGCGGTCGGCTTCTGTGGCGCCTACACCACCTTTTCCACCTTTACGAAGGAGACCCTGACCCTAGGGGGGGCGCAACCCGGAATCGCTTTTCTGTACTGCGCCGGCTCGGTGATCTGCTGCCTGGTGGGATGCTGGCTGGGAATGGTCGCCGGACGCCTGCTGTTTGTCCGCCGGGCTATCCACGGAAGGGGTTTGGACGCCGGGTCTTGAACCCCTGCTCCTGCCCTGTTGCCATATCGAACGTAGTGCACAAGGGCCGCGGCACTTGCCAGCCTCAGCATCCGCTCCAGCGGGCCGGCGGGCTGTTACACCCGGCCGCGGCATCAGGCCGGCTGACACAACGATAACAGACCGAAGCGAGGAGAGTCCATGCTGCCATTGCTGCTTGGCATCAGCGCCGGAGGGGTGATCGGGGCAATCGCCCGCTATGAGTTGGGGCGGTCGATCATGGGCCGGTGGGGCCGGGAATTCCCGCTGGGCACCTTTATCATCAACATTACCGGCGCTTTCTTACTCTGCTTCCTGGCCGGCCTGCTGACCGCCGGGCAACACTTTCCTCCCTGGCTGTATGCAGGGATGACCACCGGGTTCTGCGGGGCGTACACAACTTTCTCCACATACGCTTACGAAACCGTCAAACTGACCGAGGATGGGGAGCAACTGACCGCCCTTGTCTATGTGCTGGGCAGCGTGCTGGCCGGGCTGGCCGCAGGCTGGCTGGGCTTTCTGGCAGCAGGGCATCTGTAGTCCCGCCCGTGAGGAGGTTAAAAAATGGAACTGCAACCTGTGAAGCTGTTGAAGATCTACACCGGAGAGAATGAGCACTGGCAGGGCACCATCCTCTACCAAGCCCTGACGCTCAAGTTCCGGGAGCTTGACCTGGCCGGAGTTACGGTCTACCGGGGCATGGAGGGATACGGCCCTGAAAAACGGCTGCGAACCAGCCGCATCCTGGACCTGTCGACAGACCTGCCGGTGATCCTGGAGGTGGTGGATACGGAGGAGAACATTAACCGCGTCCTGCCACTGGTGAAAGAAATGGTCAAAAAGGGCATCATCATCATCCAGGATGCTGAAATAGTCAGCGGGGCCTAGCCTGGACGCACAAGGCATGCTTTTTGCCCCGCAGCGGGCGCCCCGCATTAGGGACGCCGGCTGGTGGTTGGCTCTTGCCTGACACCGGGCCGCCGGCATCCATGGACAATAGCTCAGCCCTCCTAATCAAAAGTCTACCTCCACTCTGGCAGATCTGTCGACCTAAGCCCGTTGACCGAATCTTTTCAGCGGGTTTTCAAAAATAGCGGCTTTGCCCAACTGTTGCTCGATCTCCAGCAGCCGGTTGTATTTGGCAATGCGCTCGCTGCGGCTGGCCGAACCTGTCTTGATCTGCCCGCCTCCCATCGCCACCGCAAAATCAGCCAGGAAGACATCCTCCGTCTCCCCGCTGCGGTGAGAGATGACATAGCCCCATCCGGCCCGGTGGCACATGTTGATCGCCTCGATGGACTCCGTCACGGTGCCGATCTGGTTTAGCTTGATCAGAACGGCATTGGTGCTCTGCTCCGCGATGCCGCGCTCGATAAACTTGACATTGGTGACATAGAGGTCGTCGCCGACAATCTGGATCCTCTGCCCCAGGGCTGTCGTCTGCCTCTGGAAGCCGGCCCAGTCATCCTCGGCCAGGCCGTCCTCGATGGAGACGATCGGATACTTGTTCAACCAGTCCTGGTACAGCGCCGTCATCTCGTCGCTGCTCTTGATTCCCTGGCCGGATTTGGCCAGGTCATACCTCCCATCCTCATAAAAGGAGCTGGCCGCCGGGTCGAGGGCAAGGGCGATGTCAATGCCGCACCTGTAGCCTGCTGCCGCGATGGCTTCGAGGATCACCTCGCAGGCCTCGCCGTTGCTCTTCAAATTTGGAGCATAGCCCCCCTCGTCGCCGACGCTGGTGGCATAACCTTTCTTCTTCAATATCTTGCCGAGCGCATGGAAGGTTTCCGCCCCGTAACGCAAGGCTTCGGCAAAGTTCGGGGCGCCCAGGGGCATGATCATGAACTCCTGGAGATCTACGCTGTTATCGGCATGTTTACCGCCGTTCAGGACATTCATCATGGGTACGGGGACCCTGGCAGCCCCGGCACCCCCCAGGTAGGCGTATAGTGGCAATTCCATGGCCTTGGCCGCTGCCCTGGCCACCGCCATGGAGACCCCCAGAATGGCGTTCGCCCCCAGCTTGTTCTTGTTGGGCGTACCGTCAAGTTCGATCATCAGGCGGTCGATCTCCACCTGGCCCGATGGGTCCCTGCCCACCAGTTCTCTGGCAATGACCTTGTTCACATTGGCAACCGCCTTTAAAACACCCTTGCCGCCGTACCTTTTGGGGTCGCCATCCCTGAGTTCGATGGCCTCATTCTCCCCCGTCGAAGCGCCGGACGGGACGGAAGCCGCCGCTGCCACGCCGCTTTCCAGGACGACAAAGACGCGTACGGTGGGGTTGCCACGGGAATCGAGAATTTCCATGGCTTTTACTGACTTGATCCGGTCGTTCATATCGCAGGCTCCTTTCATTGATAGTTTAACTTGAATTATACGCCTTCATATCCTAAAAGACCTGCTGCTGTTCCCAGTAAAAACATTCAGACAGGAAAAAACCCCAGGATGATCGACCCGGGGTCGTCTTCAACCTGACCGCCCTCAGGCGGCCGGCTGTTGCTGCCACTAATTCTTGAAGCACTGGGCGCTATTGAACCCGAAAGCTGCGATACCAGGCGATGTCAAGGCTCATGTCTGCCGTGGTTGGCAGCCGCAGGTAATCCTGGGCAGCCTCCTCAATCGTCTCCGCTTCGATCACATCAGGGGTGTAGCCATCATCCATCATCACCAACATCCGATGTCACCTCCTGCCGCTAGTTTGCTCCCCGGAACTGATTTCTAACCGCGGCAGAAGCGGCTTTTCGGGCACTCAACCGCCCCGTTTCTTCTTTTCTGTCTGTTCAGCCAGCCATGCCACCCATGCCTCAAAACCCTGCCCGGTGCGAGCGGAAACCTGAAACATCTTGAGTTCCGGATTGATCATAGCCATGTCCCGCTCCAGTTCCGCCAGGTCGCAGTCGGTGTAGGGCAGCAGGTCGATCTTATTGATCAGGGCCGCCCTGGCCAACCTGAAGATCAGCGGGTACTTCATCGGCTTGTCGTTGCCCTCGGTGACGCTCAGCACCACCGCCCGGGCGTCTTCGCCCAGGTCGAACTCCGCCGGGCAGACCAGGTTACCGACGTTCTCCACGATCAGGAGATCTATCGCTCCCAGGTCAAAATCATCCAGCGTCGGCTTGATCATGCGGGCATCCAGGTGACAGGCCCCGGCGGTGTTGATCTGCACCACCGGCACTCCCCGGGCCTCGATCCGCTCGGCGTCCCTGGTGGTGTAGATATCCCCCTCGATCACCGCCAACCTCAGGCCATCAGGCAACTGCTCGATGGTGCGTTCCAGGGTGCTCGTCTTGCCGGAGCCCGGCGAACTCATCAGGTTCAACACGAAGATCCCCCGCTCCTGGAACAGGGTGCGGTTCTCCCGGGCCACCTCGTCGTTCTCCTGCAGCATTGGCGTCGCTAGCCTTACCCTAACCATCGGCCTACTCCCCTTCGTAAAAATCGATGTAGAGATCCCGGCCGCCCACCAGCTTGATGTTGGCGCCGGAGCAAGACGGGCAGAGAAACTCGTAGTTCATGATCTCGTAGCTGTGATGGCAGTCCTTGCACTCGCACATTATCGGTTCCTCGCGGATCTCCAGCACCGCGTCTTCCTTGAGCAGTGGATCCTGTTGCCGGAAGACCTCAAAGGCAAACTGCAGAGGATCGGGAACGGCCATGGTCATCTTGCCGACCACCAGCCCCACCCGGCTGATCTGCTTGATTCCGTTCTCGGAGGCGCTGGCCCTGAGCTGTCTGACAACGCCTTCCATCAGCGAATATTCGTGCATGTTCCACCCTTCTCTATGTTCGAAATTCGAAGTTCGATGTTCGATTATTTCCATATCCGTATAAGTTTGCTTAGCTGTCTTCCCAGATAATCATAATCCTCTATAGTTTCTTCGTATTCCTTGATATTATAGGCCCAGGTCTTTCGCCATCTCAAGCAACACTGACACTTCATTAGACGAGCCTAATGCGCTATTTCAAAAATTTCTTAAAGTCATTAACATACTTCTTTCTGCCATATCCCTCGAACATCAAAACCCGGTTCTCATGCTCCGCCGGCGGGGCCAGCCTTGACGGTGATTCCCGGCGAGAGCTTGGGCTTGGCAGGCGTTTTGCTCTTGTTTACAGGCGTTGTCTGGCCGCTGCTATAGGCAGATTGGTCACCAGGGTAATCGGGCACCTCGATCACCGACATCGAGGGCGCCGGCCCCAACAATTGGGACAAGGTATACAGCGCAGACTGCAGCTTTACCCACCCTGAATCCCTGAACTGCGCCCTGAGGGGCCAGCCCGCCTTACGGACGGCATCGCAAAAACTGTCCAGGGATAACCGGTCGCTAGCGGTTGCCTGGCCTACAGCCAGGCGTTGGGCGGCCGGAAGATAGACCGCATCCAACCGGGCCTGCAGTTCGCCCATCCTTCCGGCAACCGTCGCCGGATCCCCACTGCAGAGCGGCGCCAGTTGGGCGGCGGCTGCAGAGGCATCCCTGGTCTGCAGCAGGCTCTTGTAAAATGCCAACCGGAGGCCCGGGTCATTCCAGTTGGTCTGGTTGATGTCCAGGTACACCGCCGAGTCCAGGTCGGCCAGTGCGGAATCGACCTCTGTCTTCAGGACGTTCTGGGCATCGCCGTTGAATGACCGCCAGTTCATGGCCTGAATGGCGTTGTATACGAGAAAAACCACCAGCAGCAGGCATAGCCCCAGGACCAGCCAGCCCTTTTTGTCTATGCGCATAACATATCTCCCCATCGTCAAGATCTGAAATGAACATACACGGATCTACATTTAATTCACTATTTAACTCCATAATCCTGCAAGGAAGCAAGGGGACGTTCATTTTGCTTCCTTAAAATGCGCTTGCCTGTCCATGTAAATTAAAATATAATTGTTCGTGAGCTTCTAAAACATAATAAACGGTAGGATGGGAGGATGGGAGAATTGCTTTTGCTATTATTTTGACCCTGTTGCCTGCTGTGGTCATTTTTTTATTTTGATGACCAAGTTTCAGGGCAGCAAAATGTAATGCATCAAACTCTGGAGGAAACCATAATTATTCAAGGGAGGGGTTAAGATGACACAGCATGAAGAGTCCGCCCCGTTGGACGGCTACCGCTGGGTAATGCTGATCTTATTCGTGCTCATGTCCCTGTTTATCTGGTCCGCCTGGTTCGCCCAGGCTCCGCTCCTGGTTGGTTATTGGCCGAAATTTGGCATCGGGGAGGCCACCGGCAACCTGCTGCTCTCGCTGCCCGGCCTGGTGGCCATCTTCCTGGGCGTTTCCACCGGACGCTGGGTTGACACCGTTGGCACCAAGAAGCTGCTCGGCACCGGCGCTATCTGTGCCCTGATCGGTTTCGGGCTCAGGCCGCTGTTCATGACCTCATTTGCAACCCAGGCTGTGTTGACAACCATCGCCGGCTTCAGCATCTGCTGCCTGACAGCCTGTCTCGGCCCCCTGATGATCCAGTGGTTTGGCCACCGGAACGCCCACACCTTCATCAGCATCGGGGCGAGCGCCTTCTTCATCGGAGGCGGCCTGGGCATCATTGTCACTGCCGCCCTGCTGGGCCCGCTCGGCATAACCGGCGCCTTCTGGTTTTACAGCATCCTGATCCTGATCATCACCGCCCTGTGGTGGATCCTGGCCCGCCAGAGGGAGGCCGGCCCGGCAGTCGCCAAACCCTCGTTCGGCAGTGAGTTTAAGACCGTTATGCAGTCGCCCTCGGCCTGGATCAACCTGGTGGCGGCCCTGTTCCTGGGGGGCGCCACCGTCTTCGCCATGGGTTTTTTACCCAAAGCCATGGGCAACAATAACATCGCCGGCCTGTTCCCGATCGCCATGGGCGTCGGCCTGATCTTGCTGTCCTCTCTGGCCGGCTTGTGGGGCCGCAGGGTTACCGCCGTGATTTTCCTTGCCATCACCCTGGTCGTCTGGCTGGTCTATTTGAGCATACCATCATGGAGCATCGGCGCCCTGATCCTGGTCGCCATTCTCTTCGGTCTCTTCTTCGAGGTCCCCTGGACGCTGGCCTTCTCCTTGCAGGAGAGCATGCCTGGCGTCACCCCGGTCAACATGGGCGTGGCAGCCGGCGCCTACACAGTTGGCACCAATTTGGGCGTGTTCGTTCTGCCCCTCATCATGGGGTCGTTGGTCGATCACTTCGGACTGCCCGGTGGCAGTTGGTCACTTTTCGCTGCTTTGTTAATAGCCCTGATCGCCCTGCTGTTAGTCAAGGAAAAGAAGGCCTGACACTCCCTATTGATCATGGAATACCAAGACGATAGGGATAGGCGCCATGGCGCCTATCCCTATTTCGCGTCTCCCCGGCAGTCAACGCCGGTCACTTTCAATTGATTCGGTTCCACAACAGCGTATTGTCCCCGAATACAATCATGTAAATCTCGGGAAAAGATCTAGGGAAACTATCGGATCGTCTATCGTTTAAAAAAAGAATATATCGAAATTGTTGCCGTCTGCCATAGCGCCAGAAGTATTCTTTAATGTAAGTCAGAAACGAACATACAACCTCGTTCTAACAGAACGAGGTTGTATTTGTCATCTCCCCAAAACTCGATCGATCATCTCCAGCACCCGCTCTGCCGCCCGGGGCACCGCCGCCTCCACCTCCGGGGTCAGGCCTACGTGGAAGGGCTCCTCCGAGAGGATCTCCACCCCGATAATGGTCAGTTCGGCGGGCAGACGCCCCAGCAGCCGCCCCAGTTCCACGGCGTCGATGATGTTCACCCCGTGGGACGAGACCGGCATCGCGTCCCGCGGCGGCAGCAGCGAGGCGTCGAAGCCGTGGACCGTCCCCGGGGCGGCGCCGCTCTTGACCGCATCCACGATGATCACCCGGTCCGCCCGGTCCCAGAGATCAAGCAAATTGAGGCCGGGGGTACCGGCCTCAATCAGTTCCACTCCATCAGGGAGCTCAACTTCCTTCGACGCTTTCAGGTCCTTCAAGCTCCGGATCACCTGCAGCCCCACGGCGTCATCCGACGCCCACTCGTTGCCGCAGCCGATGACGAGCAGATCAGCCTTCATTCACTGCTACTCCCTGCGCAGGTTGACCTTGACCGAATGGGTGGCGCAGGACTGGCACGGGTCGTAGTTCCGGATCATCATCTCGCACTTGAGGGTCAGTTCCTCGTCCGACAGGTTGAGCAGCTGCGGCACGAAGGCCTTGAAGTCGGCCTCGAGGGCGGCGATGTTCCGGGCGGTCGGGGCGATCAGGTCGTACTTCTGGATGATGCCGTTCTTGTCCACCCGGCCGCCATGCATGGCGCTGCCGCGGGCGGCCTCGACCACGGCGTAAGACTCGCCGGCTCTGTACTCGTACTTGATCTCCTCCAGCTTCGGCTCGCCGAGGATATCGATCAGGGCGATGGAGGCGTCGATAGCGTGTACGAACTCGATCGCCCGGGCGACGATGCTGAAGTACGGCAAGAAGCAGGGCACCGAGAAGCCAACCTCTGCAGCAGCCTTCTTAGCGTCGGCGGACAGGGTGTTGAAGTTGTTGTTGACCCGCATCAGCGGGCCTAGGGCAAAGATGCCCTTCCCCTTGATGTAGGCATGCTTGCAGTTGCAGTTCAGCACGTGCTTTTCGAGGATCCAGATCGGGTATTCCTCATCCGGCACATCTAAGCCGTCGTTGGAAATGAGACGGCCCTCGTTGATCGGGTATTGCTTGGGATCATACAGGGAGACGTATTCCGCTTTGCGCTCCAGTTTATTGTAGGGCGCCACGTTGCCCAACGAAACGACCAGTTTCACGGTCTCGTAGGCAAACTCCTTGGCGGCCTTCAGGCGCTCCTTGAGGGCCTGCAGGGTGGCCTTGGACGGCACGGCAGTGTAGCCGCCGAGCACCGAGGTGCGGTTCTGGATCTCGTCGCCGCAGATGGCCACGATCATGTCATTGCCCAGGCGCTTGGCTGTTAGGGCCTTGCCGACGGTCGGCAGCAGGTCCGGGTTGCCGGCCATGGCGACCACGCTCTCATAGCCCACGAAGTCGGGGGCGGCCAGGCAGTAAATGTGCAGGGCATGGCTCATGATCCAGTCGCTGTAGTGCATCAGCTCACGCAGCAGCCTGGTCTGCTCGCTGATTTTGATCCCCATCGCCCGCTCCATCGAACGCAGGGAGGCGAGGTGGTGGGCATGCGGGCAGATGCCGCAGATGCGCTGGACAAGCTCCGGCGCCTCTTCGACCTTGCGACCGATCAGGAAGGCCTCGAAGAACCTTGGCGGCTCCCAGACCTCCCAGGCCGCCTTCTTGATCTCGCCGTTCTCGCCGATGACGATATCCATCGCCCCGTCGCCCTCCATGCGGGCGAGGTAGTCCACATACAATCTCCGGTCGCTCATAGCGCAGCCTCAGCTCCTTTGCTAAACTCCGGCGTGTTCCCCGCATACTTGCGGAACTTGCGCACCACGTCGTCCTTGGACAGGCCGAGGTCTTCCATAAACGTCTTGGCCAGAGAGGCCGCGTTGCAGTCGTTGGCAGGTCCGCGGCAACCCTCGCACTGCCTGTTCAGGCTGGGGCAGAGGGCGCCGCAGCCGGCAGCGGAGACAGAACCCATGCAGGGCTGGCCCTTGCTGATCAGCAGGCAGACGTTCTCCTTCAGCTTGCACTCGTTGCAGACGCTGTGCGGGCGGAACAGTGGGTCCTCGCCCTTGAGCGCCCTCTTGACCAGTTCCACAAACTCACCCTTGTCATAGGTACAGCCGCGCAGATAGGCGTCCACCTTTATATAGTGGTCGATGGCCTTGGTCGGGATCGAGGCCAGGAACGGATCGTAGATGTTTTCCTTGTAGACCGTCTTGGTCAACTGGTCCTGGTTCATGCCGCACCAGTTTTTGATCGAGGGCACGCCGCCGGTCACGGCGCAGGTGCCCATGGCCACCACGATGGCGCACTCCTCACGGATCTTCCTGAGCTCCAATACTTCCTTCGGTGTGGTAACCGCCCCCTCGACAAAGCCGATGGTGTACGGGCCATGGTGGTTGTCCCGCTTGGCCATGACAAAGTACTCGATGTCGATGACGGAGAGTACGGTCAGCAGCACCGGCTCGATATTAAGCACGTTCAGCAGGCAGCCGGCGCAGGAACTGAACTTGAAAAACGCGACTTTCGGGTTCGCCAATGATCACACCTCCTTATAAGGCCGCTTCGGGCAGGCCTTGGATGTCCGCTAACTTGAACACGGGGCCGTCCTGGCACACGAAGATCGGGCCGATCTGGCAGTTGCCGCACTTCTTGATACCGCAGCTCATG